>Ga0318574_10000438_pt1 | contig 12504 bp, 12 predicted proteins | sample GRESIP089b5f22_FD_202527 | JGI IMG/M metagenome (GOLD analysis project Ga0318574, IMG submission 202527) | Tropical soil microbial communities from Luquillo Experimental Forest, Puerto Rico - GRE.SIPMG.089b5f22 | ecosystem: Environmental > Terrestrial > Soil > Tropical forest > Bulk soil...
TGATGATGTCCACCGGCGCCGCGCACGACACGCTGGAGGTCGGTGTCATCTCGCCGGAGCCGATCGCGGCCGGCGGCCTGGCCGCGGGCGAGGTCGGCTACCTGATCACCGGGGTCAAGAACGTCCGCCAGGCCCGGGTCGGCGACACGGTGACCAGCGCCGCCCGGCAGGCGGCCGAGCCGCTGGCGGGCTACGCCCATCCCAAGCCGATGGTGTTCTCCGGCCTGTACCCGCTGGACGGGGACGACTACCCGGACCTGCGCGATGCTCTGGACAAGCTCAGGCTGAACGACGCCGCGCTGGTGTACGAGCCGGAGACGAGCCTGGCGCTGGGCTTCGGCTTCCGGTGCGGGTTCCTCGGCCTGCTGCACATGGAGATCGTGCGGGAACGGCTGGAGCGGGAGTTCGACCTGTCGCTCATCTCCACCGCGCCGAACGTCGTCTACCGGGTCGTCCTGGAGGGCGGCGGCGAAGTGATCGTCACCAACCCCAGTGAGTTCCCCGAGGGGAAGGTGGCGCAGATCTTCGAGCCCGTGGTCAGGGCCACGGTGCTGGCGCCCGCCGACTACATCGGCGCGATCATGGAGCTGTGCCAGAGCCGGCGGGGCATGCTCGGCGGCATGGAGTACCTGTCCGAGGACCGGGTCGAGATCCGCTACACGATGCCGCTCGCTGAGATCATCTTCGACTTCTTCGACCAGCTCAAGTCGCGGACCCGCGGCTACGCCTCGCTCGACTACGAGCCCGCGGGCGAGCAGGAGGCCAGCCTGGTCAAGGTGGACATCCTGCTCCAAGGCCAGCCGGTGGACGCGTTCAGCCAGATCGTGCACTCGGACAAGGCGCGCGACTACGGGATCGCGATGACCTCGAAGCTGCGCGAACTGATCCCGCGCCAGCAGTTCGAGGTGCCGATCCAGGCGGCCATCGGGTCCAAGATCATCGCCAGGGAGAACATCCGGGCGCTGCGCAAGGACGTGCTGGCCAAGTGCTACGGCGGCGACATCACCCGTAAGCGCAAGCTGCTGGAGAAGCAGAAGGAGGGCAAGCGCCGGATGAAGGTGGTCGGCCGGGTCGAGGTGCCGCAGGAGGCCTTCATCGCCGCGCTGTCCACCCAGCCGGACAAGCAGCGCTAGGGCGCCGGCGGTGGCTGCGGCGGAGGATTGAACACGGGCAGCAGGTGTGCGTGCTGGACCATGCCCGCCGCGCCGCCGCTCGTCGCTGCGAACACCGCGATGCCCGCGACGATGGCAAGAACGCCCAGGACGACCGCCGCCCAGCCCAGCAGCAGGCCCGCTAGCGCCATCCCCGCGCCCTGCTCCCCGGTCCGCTTGATCTGGTGCCTGGCCATGTGGCCGAGCACGATGGCCGGGATGGTCGGCAGCGGCCCGAACGCGAACTGCGCCACCCCGCAGGCCAGGCTGGCGATCGCCAGCCCGTTGGTGGGAGTGGGGCCTCGCCGGGGAACCGGGCCGACCCGCGCGCCCGGCAGGTCGGTCACGACCTGGTCCAGGTCGGCGTAGGTGCGCGCGGACAGGGCGGTCTCCAGACGGGCGTCGTACTCGTCCTTGGCCAGCCGGCCCTCGGTGTAGGCGGTGGTGAGATAGTTCACCGCGCGATCGCGGTCCGCGTCGGCGGCGCGCATCTGGCCGCGCCCGCCGCCGGGAACCGGATAGCCATGCCCGACCGCCATAGGTCCCTCCAAACCCCCGGAGCTTCCCTCGGTGCCGTCCAGCATAATCGGGCTCGTCCGCGCCCAGACCTGCTCTAGCAGGCTTCTTCCGCCGGGCCTCGGGCTGCCGCTGGCCGCGTGGGCGCGAAGATTTATGGTTCGACCTGGTCTGGCCGCTGCGCTAGCGTCGGGAAGCGTGACAAACGCGCGCGTGATCTCGGTGAACGCCGGCCGTGGCAAGGACGCGGACTGGGTCGGCAAGCTGGGCCGCACCGCGATCGACAAGCGCCCGGTGGCCGGGCAGGTCGTGGTGGGCAGGCTCGGCCTTGGCGGCGACGAGCAGGTGGACAAGCCCGCCCACGGCGGCCCCGAGCAGGCCGTGTACGCCTACGCCAGGGAGGACCTGGACTGGTGGGTCGAGCAGCTTGGCCGCGAGGTCACCAGCGGCATGTTCGGCGAGAACATCACCACCGCGGGCGTCGACGTCACCGGCGCGCTGATCGGGGAGATCTGGCAGCTGGGCACGGCCATGGTCCAGGTCACCGGGCCACGGATCCCCTGCGTGGTGTTCGCGGGCTGGATGGACGAGCGGCACTGGGTGAAGCGGTTCGCCAGCGCACGCCGGCCCGGGGCATACCTGCGCGTGCTGCGCGAGGGTACGGTCGCCGCCGGGGACCCGGTCGAGGTGCTGTCCCGCCCGGATGAGCGGGTCACGATCGCGGAGTCGATGAGCGCGTACTACGGCGACGCCGAACTGATGTCGCGGCTGCTGCGGGTCGAGGGGCGGGGCCTGGCCTGGGACGAGATCGCACCCGGCGTGCTCGAGCGGGCCGCCGCAGGCTCATGAGCGATGCCCTGGCCCGCCCCGCCGGGTGGTCGCGCCCGCGGGGGGTTCCGGGGGGTCGCCCCCCCGGGCCAGCACGGCCAAGGCCCCGTGACGAAGGAACGGGGGCCTTGAGCCAGCGGGGGGTTCCGGGGGGTCGCCCCCCCGGGCCAGCACGGCCAGCGCGAGGGGAGAGCCGTGCCCGGCGCGCCTCCCGCCGGTGAGCCGGCGCCCCGCGACGGGAGCCTGCCCGACGGTGCGGCGCAGGGCCTGGCGGGCCGTCCGTTCGGCATCTATGTGCATGTGCCGTTCTGCCAGACCAGGTGCGGCTACTGCGACTTCAACACCTACACCGCCGCCGAGCTCGGCGGCGGGGCCAGCCGCGAGTCCTACGCCGGGCAGGCGGCCGCCGAGATCAGGTTCGCCCGCAAGGTGCTCGGGCCGGACGTGCCTCAGGCCGCGACCGTGTTCCTCGGCGGCGGCACGCCGACGCTGCTGCCGCCCGCTCAGCTCGCCGGGATCCTGGACGCGATCGACGGCGAGTTCGGGCTCGCGCCGGGCTGCGAGGTGACGGTCGAGGCCAACCCGGAGACCGTGGACGAGGCGTCGCTGGCGGCGCTGCGGGCCGCCGGGGTGACCCGGATCTCGCTGGGCATGCAGAGCGCGGTCCCGCACGTGCTTGCCGTGCTCGACCGGGTGCACCAGCCCGGCCGGCCCGCCCAGTGCGCGCGCTGGGCCCGCGCGGCCGGGTTCGAGCACGTCAGCCTGGACCTGATCTACGGGACCCCGGGGGAGAGCGACGCGGACTGGCGGGAGTCGCTGGAGGCGGCCCTGGCGGCGGGCCCGGACCACATCTCCGCGTACGCGCTGATCGTGGAGGACGGGACCAAGCTGGCCGCCCGCATCCGCCGCGGCGAGATCCCGCCGCCCGACGACGACGCGATGGCCGACCGGTACCTGGCCGCCGATGACCTGCTGGCCGCCGCCGGGCTGCACTGGTATGAGATCTCCAACTGGGCCGCGGGGCCGCCCGCGCAGTGCCGGCACAACCTGCTCTACTGGGCGAGCCACAACTGGTGGGGGGTTGGGCCCGGCGCACACAGCCACGTCGGCGGCACCCGGTGGTGGAACGTCCGGCACCCGTCCGCGTACGCCGCGCGGGTGTCGGCCGGCGAAAGCCCCGCGCAGGCTCGTGAGATTTTGACCGAACGACAGTCCCGCCTGGAGCGGATCCTGCTGCTCACCCGCCTTTCCAGCGGCTGTCCATTGACCGAACTCGGCCCGGCCGGAGCCGGTGCCGCGCGGGCGGCCGTGGCGGACGGGCTGGCCGAGGCCGATGCGTACCGGCAGGGACGGGTGGTCCTCACTCAGCGGGGCCGCCTGCTCGCCGACGCCGTGGTCCGGGACCTGACTAACTAGTGCTGGCCCGGGGGCGACCCCCTGGAACCCCCGCTGGCCTGCGGCCCCGTTCCTTCGTCACTGGGCCTTGGCCCCGCCGGCCTGGGAAACTACAGGATCGGCGTGACTCGCTCGGGCCACCGCTGGCACGCTGGTGTCCTCGCCACGGTGCCTTTGAGCCCCAGACCGCCATAGAATTGGCACTCGGGATGATGGAGTGCTAGGGAGGTGGGCAGGTGCTGGACGACAGGAAGCTCGCAGTCCTGCGCGCCATCGTCCGCGACTACGTCTCCACGATGGAGCCGGTCGGCTCGAAGTCCCTGGTTGACCGGCATCATCTCGACGTGTCTCCGGCGACCATCCGCAACGACATGGCCGTCCTTGAGGAGCAGGGCTACATCTCCCAGCCGCACACAAGCGCCGGCCGTATCCCCACGGACAAGGGGTACCGGCTGTTCGTGGACCGGCTGTCGGGGATCAAGCCGCTGTCGGTGGCCGAGCGGCGGGCGATCGAGACCTTCCTGGCAGGGGCCTACGACCTCGACGACGTGGTGATGCGGACCGTGCGGCTGCTTGCCCAGCTCACCAGGCAGGTGGCGCTGGTCCAGTACCCGTCGCTGACCAAGTCGGCGGTCCGGCACATCGAGCTTGTCCCGATCGCGCCGCAGCGGCTGCTGCTGGTGCTGATCACCGACTCGGGGCGGGTGGAGCAGCGCGCGGTGGAACTGCCCGAGCCCATCGAGGAGGCGGCGGTCGCGCATTTGCGCGCGGTGCTCAACGCCTGCCTGGACGGCCGGCGGCTGACCGAGGCGGCGTCGCTTGTGGTCGAGCTTCCCGAGCGGGTGGAGCACGGAGACCGGCACAACGCCGCCACGGTGTTCTCGGTGATCCTTGACACGCTGGTCGAGCATCATGAGGAGCGCGTGGTGGTGAGCGGGGCGGCGAACCTGACCCCTGCTGACTTCTCTCAGGGCCTGCGGGAGGTTCTTGAGTCGCTGGAGGAGCAGGTGGTGCTGATGCGGTTGCTCGGCGAATCCGCCGACGAGACCACGGTTACGGTCAGGATCGGCGCGGAGAACGAGGTCGAAGGGCTGCGCAGCACATCGCTGGTGGCCGCCGCCTACGGCGGGCCAGGCGACCAGGCGCTCGCCAGGCTCGGCGTGATCGGCCCGACCCGGATGGACTACCCGACGGCGATTGGAGCGGTACGCGCGGTGGCACGGTATGTAGGCCAGATCCTGGCGGGGTCGTAGTGGCCAGCGACTATTACGCCACCCTGGGTGTGCCGCGGGACGCCAGCCAGGAGGACATCAAGAAGGCGTACCGCAGGCTCGCCCGCGAACTGCACCCTGACGTCAACCCCGACGTCACCACGCAGGAACGGTTCAAGGAGATCACGCAGGCCTACGAGGTGCTCTCCGATGCCGAGAAGCGCCAGATGTACGACATGGGCGTGGACCCGCTGTCGCGGACCGGTGCGCCCGGGGCGGGCGGTTTCGGGGCCGGTTTCCCGTTCAGCGACATCATGGACGCGTTCTTCGGGGCCGGTGCGGCCTCCCGTGGCCCGCGCAGCCGGGCCAGGAGGGGCAGGAACGCCACCGTCCGGGTGGATCTCGACCTGTCCGAGTGCGCGTTCGGCGCGACCAGGGACCTGACCGTGGACACCGCGGTGGTCTGCCCGACCTGCTCCGGTGAGGGCACCGCGCCGGGCACCCACCCGGAGACCTGTGACGTCTGCGGCGGCCGTGGCGAGGTCAGCCACGTCACCCGCTCGTTCCTCGGGCAGGTGATGACCTCGCGGCCGTGCCCGGCCTGCGGCGGGTTCGGCACGGTCATCCGGCGGCCCTGCCCGGAATGTGACGCCGACGGCCGGGTCCGCACCCGGCGCACCATCAAGGTCAGGATCCCCGCGGGGGTCGAGGACGGTACCCACATCCAGCTGGCCGGCGAGGGCGAGATCGGCCCGGGCGGTGGCCCCCCGGGTGACCTCTTCCTCGAGATCGTCCAGCGCCCCCACCCGATCTTCGAGCGCCAGGCCGACGACCTGCACTGCACGGTGACCATCCCGATGACCGCGGCCGCGCTCGGCGCCGCCCTGAGCGTGGAGACCCTGGACGGGACCAGGGAACTCGACATCCGCCCGGGAACCCAGTCCGGCCAGGTCATCCCCATGTACGGGCTGGGGGTACGGCACCTGAACTCCTCGGGCAGGGGTGACCTGGTCATCCACGTGACCGTTGAGACGCCGGCCAAGCTCGACGAGGAGCAGGAGGCCCTGCTCAAGCAGCTGTCCAAGCTCCGGGGCGAGGAGACGCCGCCCGGCCGGTTCGCGCCCGGCCAGCAGGGCTTCTTCTCCAGGCTGCGGGATGCCTTCAACGGCCGCTGAGCCCGGCTCCCGTCCACCGGTCTTCCTGACCGGCCCGGCCGCACTGGCCGCCGACACGGTGGTCCTGGACGGCCCGGAGGGGCGGCACGCCGCCACGGTGCGGCGCCTCGCGGTGGGGGAGCGCGCGGACCTGACCGACGGCGCCGGGCTCGTCGCCGAGTGCGTCGTCACGGCCGCAGGCGCGGGCGCGCTGGAGCTGAGCGTCCTGGCCCGGCGCAGCGAGCCGCGCCCGGACCCGGCCCTTGTGGTGGCGCAGGCCCTGCCCAAGGGAGATCACGGCCCGCTGGCGGTGGACCTGATGACCGAGGGCGGCGTGGATGTGATCGTGCCCTGGGCGGCGCAGCGCTGCGTGACCCGCTGGGAAGGCACCCGCGGCGAGCGGGCCCTGGCCCGCTGGCGGGCAACGGCGGCCCAGGCCGCCAAGCAGTCCCGCCGGGCCTGGCTGCCCGAGGTGACCACCCCGGTCAGCACCGGCGAACTCGCGGAGCGGGTGGCCGCGGCCGCCCTGGCGGTGCTGCTCGACCCGGCCGGGCCGGTGGCGCTGAGCGAAGTGGGCCTTCCCGGCAGTGGCAGCATCCTGGTGATCGTCGGCCCGGAAGGCGGTGTCAGCCCGGCGGAGACCGCACAGCTCACCCAGGCGGGCGCTATAGCCGCCCGGCTGGGCCCCACCGTGCTGCGGACCTCCTCGGCCGGCCTGGTGGCGGCCGCCGTCGTGGCGAGCCGCACCGGCCGCTGGGCTGACTGACCCCGCCCGCTACGGTCCGGCGGGCGCCTAGTTCGACGGACTTGGCGACGCGCCCGGCGTCGGCTCACACACCACCAGGGCCGTCGTCCCGATGGCCTCCTGGGTGGCGCCAGGCACGGCACCAGTAAGGGGAGCTTGCGAGGTGCTCGGCGTCGGGCTCGCCGAGGTTGGTGTCGGCGTCGGCGTCGGGCTCGCCGAGGTTGGTGTCGGCGTCGGGCTGGCGGACGTCGGCGACGTTGACGGCGACGGGCTGCTGGCCTGCGGAGAAGCCGACACGCACGGCCCCCCCGGTGATGGGACTGTCTTGCTGTGCGCCGCGGACGTGCCTGGCGAGGGTGCTCCCGAGCGGCTCTGAGAGCCTCCCCCAGAGCCGGGGAACGTGTTGCCACCGCCCTGCGTATTGCCGTTCTGGCCGGTCTGGCTGGAGGTTCCTGGCTGGCTCGGGCTGTCCGAACCCAAGCCGATGAGGCCGAAGCCCTGCTGGATGTTCCCGAGGGCGAAGACTCCAGCCACGACGAGCACCACGGCACCGGCCACCGCGAGAGCCGGACGGAACCAGGCCATCGCCGTGCCGACCGGCCTGCCGCGACGCTTGGCCGCGGTCTTGGCCGGAGTCGAGGCGGTAGCGATGCTGAGCAGGGACTTCAGCGCCCCGCCATCGGCTTCCTGGGCCGCGGACGTGTCCGGGGCAAGGTCGGTTACGTCGGAGCGGGACCGGATCTTGCTGAAAAGGGACTCGCATCGGACGACGACGAACCAGCGGAGCACCGTGAACTCATTGCGCAGCAGCCACCACTGCCGTTTGAGCCACGGCTCGCCGAGCCGTGCACGGATCTTCGTCAAGCCGTCGCCGACAGGCTCGAACTGATCCGTTGTCGTGTGCAACACGCGGCGGAGGATCGCCTCGTAGTCGCGTTCCTGTCCCGTCATGCTCCTCGCTCCAGGCCGCTCCGGGCCCTCCTGGCCTTTCTCACGTCTCCGTCTCCAACACCACCCGCAGTGCCGCTACGCCCCGGGCGGTGTGGCTTTTGACCGCACCCCGGCTGATCCCCATCGAGTCGGCGATCTGCGCCTCCGAGAGATCGGCGTAGTACTTCAGCACCAGGGCTTCCTTCTGCCGTGGCGGCAGCGTGCGCAGCGCGGCGATCACCGCGGACCGCTCAAGCAGGGAAATCGCGCCCTGCTCGGCACTGGGCATATCCGGCGCCGGCTTCGGGGCGTTCTTGTCCACCACCACCCGGTGCCGCAGCACCGACCGGGACCGGTTCACCACCGATTGGCGCAGGTACGACAGCGCCTTCTCGGTGTCCCGGAGCCGGCGCCATGCGGCATGCATGGCGATGAACGAGTCCTGCACTACTTCCTCCGCGGTCGCGACATCACGTACCAGCAGGACCGCCAGGCGGACCAGCGAACGGTAGTGCGACGTGTAGATCGCAGTGACTGCCCTGGCGGCATCCCACTCTGCCGGGACCGGCTCAAGCGAAGCGCCGGCCAGCAGGGCGTCAGTTGTCACGGTTATGGGACGCGCAGGCCCCGCATCCGGTTCACCGGTGGTCATGCTGGAATTGGGAGAAGATTCCACGGCCGCAGCCTGACCTCAACGATTCCGACCCCCAACAACGGACCCTGAGTGTGACGCGCTGCCATGGCCCCGTCCAGACATCACCACCGCGAGTACACAGGCTAAACACACGTGCCGGGCCATGCATCTCGGAGGCGTGCGCGGCAAACTTTCGCAACATGACAACGATATAGGCCGAGAGCCGGTCATGGGGGTCATATGAACAGAGACGATCGGGGGCCCGAAGCTAGCCTGCGCGCTAGGATCCGCAGGTGGCCGACTGCCTCTTCTGCAAGATCGTAACCGGTGACATCCCGGCCGAACGGGTGGCCGAAAGCGCCCGGACGATCGCCTTCAGGGACATCAACCCGCAGGCCCCCACGCACGTTCTGGTGATCCCCAGGGACCACTACCCTGATCTGGCCGCGCTGGCCGCCGCGGACGGCAGCCTGCTGGCCGAGATGGCTGCCCAGGCGCACCAGGTGGCGGCGGCCGAGGGAATCGCCGCGGACGGTTACCGCGTCGTGTTCAACACCGGGCCACGGGCTGGCCAGACGGTGTTTCACGTGCATGCCCACGTGCTTGGCGGCAGGGACATGACCTGGCCACCGGGCTGAGCCCGCGGATCGCCGGCTCCGGCGGATAGCATGGGCTCAGCGATGCGCGGGCTGGGGCCCGCGCCAGGCGGAGACAAGGAATTGACGGACACTTCCCGCGAGTCCCGGCGGCGCGCCCAGGGCGGGACCCCGGCCGAGGAGCCGGCCGCCGGCAGTACCCAGGCCAAGGTCGTGATTCCTGACGACCACTCGATGGTCAGCCTGCTAGGGTCCGGCGACGAACTGCTCCACGTGATAGAGCGGTCCTTCCGCGCCGATATTCATGTCCGGGGAAACGAGATCACTATTACCGGGACGGCGGCCGAGACGGCTCTTGCCGCGGAGTTGTTCGAGGAAATGACCGCACTTGTCGGCGGCGGGGCAGAACTCACGCCGGCCGTTGTTGAGCGCATCATTCCCATGCTCCGGCGAAAGTCGGGAGTGCGCCCGGCCGAGGTGCTGTCCCTGGACATCCTGTCCGCGCGCGGGCGGACGATCCGGCCCAAAACGCTCAACCAGAAGCGTTATGTGGACGCGATCGACGAGCACACGATCGTGTTCTGCATCGGCCCGGCCGGCACGGGGAAGACCTACCTGGCCATGGCCAAGGCGGTGAAGGCTCTGCAGGCCAAGGAGGTCAACCGGATCATCCTGACCCGGCCCGCGGTGGAGGCCGGTGAGCGGCTGGGATTCCTGCCCGGCACGCTGTACGAGAAGATCGACCCGTACCTGCGCCCGCTGTACGACGCGCTGCACGACATGCTCGATCCGGAGTCCATTCCGCGGCTCATGGCGGCGGGCACGATCGAGGTCGCGCCGCTCGCCTACATGCGCGGGCGCACGCTGAATGATTCGTTCATCATCCTGGACGAGGCGCAGAACACCTCGGCCGAGCAGATGAAGATGTTCCTCACCAGGCTTGGCTTCGGTTCCCGGATGGTGGTCACCGGCGACGTCACCCAGGTGGACCTGCCGGCCGGCCAGGCCAGTGGGCTGCGGCTGGTCCAGGAGATACTCGAAGGCGTCGAAGACATCCAGTTCACCCGGCTGACCAGCCATGACGTGGTCCGGCACCGGCTTGTCGGCGACATCGTGAACGCCTACGCCGCCTACGAGGCACGGACCGGCGTGGACGGCCCGGTGCGGGACGGCAGCCTGCGTGGCCGGGCCGCCGAGCGCGGCGCTGGCCGGGCAGGGCCCCGGGGACCCCGCAAGCGGGCCCAGTGACCGGGCCGGGCGCATGAGCATCGAGATACGCAACGAGTCCGGGGTCAGCGTGGACGAGCCTGCCCTGGCGGCGCTGGCCCGGTACGTGCTCGACGAGATGCGGATCCACCCACTGGCGGAACTGTCGGTATTGCTGGTGGACAGTCCCACGATCGCTGATCTGCACCAGCGCTGGATGGGCGAGGAGGGTCCCACGGACGTCCTCGCCTTTCCCATGGACGAGCTGCGCCCGCCGCCCCCGGGCAGCGATCGCACGGACCGCGCCGGATCCACCGCCGGCGACTCCGGGCCGGTCACCGTGCTCGGCGACGTGGTGCTGTGCCCGGAGGTGGCCGCCGGGCAGGCCCGCGAGGCGCACCGGCCGGTCACCGACGAACTCGAGATGCTGTGTACCCACGGCATACTTCACCTGCTCGGTTTCGATCACGCCGAGCCCAGGGAACATGCGACGATGTTCGGACTGCAGGACCAGTTGCTTGACTCCTGGCGCGTCGCGCGGGGCCCGGTAAAGGACACCGTGGAGCGGGGCGCCGTGGAGCGGGACGGGAAGGCGGGCGGGGGAGAATCCGGGTGATGCTGCGATGGCGTGGCTTCTTGCCGCCGCAGTAGTGCTCGCGGTGGCGGCCGGGCTGTGCGCCAGCGCCGAAATCGCCCTGTTCCGCATGGTCAGGGCGGGCGGCAGAGAGCGCGCCAGGGACGGCTCGAACGGTAACTCGTCCGCGGTGCAGGCGATCCTGGCGGAGCCGCGGCGGTACCTGAGCGTGCTCCTGGCGATCCGGATGGGTACCGAGACCGCCGCCGTGGTGCTCGCGACCGCAGCACTGGTGACGCTGCTCGGCACCGGCTGGCACACGTTCCTCATCGCGTTTGCGGGCATGGCCGCGCTGCTGTACATCGTGGCCGGGATCTGGCCGGTTGCCCTGGGCCGCAACTATGACCGGCAGCTGGCCGGGGCGGCGGCAGCGGTACTCGTGCCCACGGTCCGGGCCCTCGGGCCGCTGCCGCGGCTGCTGCTCGCGGTGGGCAACGCGCTGACCCCGGGGCGGGGCGGCAGGGAAGCTCCCGCCGAGTCGGAGGAGGAACTGCGCGGGCTGGTGGACCTGCTGGGGGAGCGCCGGGTCATCGAGCCGGGCGAGCGCGAGATGATCCACTCCGTATTCGAGTTCGGCGACACGATCGTCCGCGAGGTCATGGTGCCGCGGACCGACATCGTCTTCGCGGAACGGGACAAGAACGTGCGGCAGGTGCTGTCGCTCGCGCTGCGCAGCGGCTTTTCCCGTATCCCCGTGGTGGGCGAGAACAAGGACGATGTCATCGGCATCGCCTACCTCAAGGACCTGGTGGCCCGCAGCCGGGAGCACCCCGAGGCGGAAACGGTCGAAAAGGTCGAATCGGTCATGCGCCCCGCCACGTTCGTGCCGGAAAGCAAGCCGGTTTCGGTGCTGCTGCAGGAGATGCAGGCGCGGCAGATCCACCTGGCGATCGTGATCGACGAGTACGGCGGCACGGCCGGGCTGGTCACCATCGAGGACATCCTGGAGGAGATCGTCGGGGAGATCGCCGACGAATACGACCAGGAGCGGCCGATGGTGGAGTGGCTGGAGCCCGACCGGGCCCGGGTCAACGCGCGGCTGCCCGTGGCCGACCTGGAGGAACTGTTCGGGGTCAGCATCGACGCCGAGGACGTGGAGACCGTCGGCGGCCTGCTCGCCCATGCGCTCGGCCGGGTGCCCATCGCCGGGTCAACGGCGTCCGTGGCGGGCCTCAGGCTGACCGCGGAGAGCCTCGCCGGCCGGCGTAACCGGATCGGCACTGTAACCGTCGAGCGCAAAGCCCGATCCCGCCCCGGTAAGCCCTCCGGCCACCCGAAACGTGAGCGAGAGCCCGCGGACAAGCCAGAATCCTCATGATCGGCGCGCGGGGGCCTAGACTCGGCGCCGTGGAAGGGCTCGGCGAGGAAGACCAGAAGATCATCACGCTGGCGCGGTCGGCCCGCGCCAGGACCGGTGCGGCCGAGGGCGCTGCCGTCCGGGACGAGACCGGCCGCACGTATATGGCCGCCACCGTGGACCTGCCCTCGTTGCGGCTGTCCGCGC
>Ga0318574_10000448_pt1 | contig 12375 bp, 8 predicted proteins | sample GRESIP089b5f22_FD_202527 | JGI IMG/M metagenome (GOLD analysis project Ga0318574, IMG submission 202527) | Tropical soil microbial communities from Luquillo Experimental Forest, Puerto Rico - GRE.SIPMG.089b5f22 | ecosystem: Environmental > Terrestrial > Soil > Tropical forest > Bulk soil...
CGCAACCCGCCGCCCTGCACATAACGGCCCGCGCCGCCGATTACCGCCTGGTATAGATGGAGCCAGATGCACCCCGCGCCGGCCGACACGGCCGGGACTGGCGCGGCTTCGGAGCCCTGGGGCGTGAAACCGTCATGGACGGTGACGGCGTTCATGCGCCGGGTCCAGACGAGGAGGGAATCCGGTGCGTTGGACGTGCCGAGAAAGCTATGGCTCCCTCCCTTGACCACGAGGCGGAGATTGTGAGCGCGCGCAAAACGGATGGCGGCGGCGACATCGGCGGCGGTTTCGGCCGCCACCACATAGGCGCTGGGCGAGGATCGCCACGCGTCCAACCAGCCGGAGTTTTGCGTGAGGCCCGGCTGATCGCCGATGTAGAACGGATCGCTCAGGAGCTTGCGGACGGCCGGGTCTTTGAAATCGGGCAGAGCGACCGGCGACCAACGCCCGTCCACCGCCTCTTTGAGGCCCTCCCACTCGGCTTCGGTCGGCCAGCCGGGCATGCCGGGCCTAACCCGAGTGAGGGCGGCGGCCGTGCGCGCGGGCGGAACATGCAGCACGGTCGCCCCGGCCAGCGACAAGCCGGCGGCGAGGAAGCGGCGGCGTCTCATCGAAGTTTACTCCCGATTCCGAACGGTGCCGTCCTTTCTGGCCTATTTCGCTTGGAATGAGGAAATCATCCCCGCGCCTTTGGGGGTCGAGCGCATCGCGTCCGAGGAAATCATCCGATTTCGGCCCGCGATCCGCGATCATCGGCGCTGAGGCGTCAACCCCGGCTGGCGGTAATCGCTGACGGGAATGCGCGTTAGTCTAGCCGCGGTGATCCAGGGCCGCACCGGGTCAGCGAAGCTTTGCCCCATCGACGTCCCGCGGCGACGGGTCAAGCTACCGCCGCAGGCGGCGACCGTCGGCGCTACTGCGGTCTGGGACGGATCTAAATCCGAGAGGGCGGCGCTCGCCGCCTTTGCCGCGAGGTCTACTGGTGCAGGTGGTAGAGGCGGGTTACGTTGTCGACGGTGATCTTCTGGCGCACGCTAGGCGAGATCGCCGCGAGGTTGCGATCCAGCACCTCATGTGAGTTGGGCCAGATGCAGTCCGGGTGCGGGTAGTCGGCGCCCCAGATGATGTTGTCCTCGCCGATCAGCGGGATGATCGGCTCCAGGAACTGGTCCTGCTGGTAAGTCACGTAGCCCTGGCGGCGGAAATAGTCGCTCGGCTTTAGTTTGAAGCCGAGGGCCCGCCCGCGATCGGCATATTCGGTGTCGAGCCGGTCGAACACATAGGGCAGCCACGTCACCCCCGACTCGCCGAGCACGAAGTTGAAGTCGGGGTACTTTTCGCAGCCGCCCGATGCCAAGAGCGAGACCAGCACTTCCATCGTGTCGAGCTGGAACAGCGCCGAGCGCACCAGTCGCCACTGCGTGAAATATTGCTTCTCCATCTCCGGCGTGTCGGGTGCGCGCAATGCCTTGAAGCCGGTCGAGTGGAACGAGATCGGGAAGCGGCACTCCGCCGCCGCTTCCCACAGCGGGTACCATTCGTGCGTGTAGAGCGGCGGAGACATGCGCTTGAAGGCGAGATCGCCGCCGCGCAGACCCATCTTGGCGCAGCGCCGGACCTCGGCGGCGGCCTCGACCGGGTCAGTGTTGGGCACAATGGCGAGCGGGAATACGCGGTTCGAGTCGGCGCGCTTGGCGAAATCGGCCACCCAATCGTTGTAGACCCCGTCGGCCCAGGCGCGCAGCGGCGCGTCGCCGATCAGATCGTTGATCATCAGGCAGCCATAGACGACCTCGGCGGTGAGCCCGTCGCGGTCAAGATCGGCCAGCCGCAATTCCGGCGTCGTCGGCCGCGGTCTGGCGCCGGGGCGTGAGCTCCACTCGAAGCCGAGATCCTTCATCTCGTCGATATGACCGAACATCCCTCTCTGATAGGGGAGAAAGCCAGGCCCAATGCCGTTCCACATCCCCTTGTCCTGCGCCTCGACGAACCAGTGCAGCCCGTCATCCATCTCCTCGACACGCGGCGCCGATAGCTTCCACTTCTTGGGCGCCTCTGACGACCACAGGTCGGGCGGCAAATAAGTCAGGTCGATGTGGTTGTCGCCGGAGATCAGCTTGTCTTGCATGACGGGTCCCTCGGTGTTTTGCGCGTGATATATTGAACCATCGTATGATCGAGTCGCATCGTGCGCCACACAAATGAGCCAGCGCGTGAGTCTCGGCTGATTTGCGTTCAACCCCTGTGATGGCCCCGTTGTATCCCAATCACCTGACGACGCTACCCAAGGGTCTGTGCTGTGCGAATGACACTTAGGATACCCTCTTCAATAGTCCACGGATCAAGTTCCGCCGTGACGGTTCGGCCGGGAGTTGCGTGAGCTCGCATCAGGCGCGTGGTAAGTTTCCCGGGAGAGCCCCGCACTTTAGCGGGAATTGCGAAGAACGCGGCAGGCTCCATGTTCAAAAACGGGGAGGATTTCGATGTTTCCGGATAATGCCGCGCCGTTCATCGCCGCGCGCGATCTGTTGCTGCTGCGGCGCACCGACTATGAGGCGGCGGTGCGCGAGTTCCGCTGGCCGGTGATGGATCGGTTCAACTGGGCGATCGACTATTTCAACCATCTGCCGCCGGACCCGTTGGCGTTGTGGTGCGTCGGCGCGGTCGAGGAAAAGCTGAGTTTCGGCGAGCTACAGGCCCGCTCCAATCAGGTGGCCAACCACTTGCGCCGGTTGGGCGTGCGGCGCGGCGACCGTGTCATGCTGCTGCTGCCCAATGCACGCCAATTGTGGGAGGCGATGCTGGCGCTGATGAAATTGGGCGCCGTCTTCAGCCCCTCACCGGCTCTGCTGACCGAAACCGAAATCAGGGACCGGTTCGAACGTGGGCGCATGCGGCATGCGATCGTCGATGCTGCACTCGTCGGACGGTTGGTGAATTTTCCGTCCGGCTTTACCCGAATTGCCGTCGGTGGCGCGCCCGGTTGGCACCGCTTCGAGGACGCCTATGACGCCCCGACGACGTTTCTCCCCGAGGGCGAGACGGACGCAAACGATCCACTCGTCCTGTATTTCACCTCAGGCACAACGGCTAAGCCGAAACTCGTTCTGCACAGCCATCAGAGCTATCCGGTCGGACTGCTGACCGCGATGTATGCCGGCGGGGTGCAGCCGGGCGATGTCTGTCTCGGCGTCGCGCCGCCCGGGTGGGCGGCGCATGTATGGGGCCTCTTCGCAACCTGGAGCACACCGGCCGCGATCGTCGCGAGGTCGCGGCCGCAATTCGACCCGAAGGAGTTGTTGGCCGATTTGGTCCGCTGCGGCGTCAGCGTATTTTCCGCCCCGCCTACTGTCTGGCGCCTGCTGATCCAGCAGGATATCGGCTCCCGGCCGGCGCGGCTGCGCGAGGTGCTCTCAGGTGGCGAGCCGCTCAACCCCGAGGTGATCGAGCATGTCGGCCGCGCCTGGGGTCTCGTCCTGCGTGACGTCTACGGGCAGACCGAGACGGCTCTGACGGTGGGCAATCCCCCTGGCCAGGCGATCGTGCCGGGTTCGATGGGCCGACCGATGCCCGGCTATGTCGTGACACTTCTCGACGAGAATGGAGAAGAGGCCGAGGAGGGTGAGGTCGCGATTGGGCTCGGACCCCGGCCGCTCGGGCTGTTACAGGGCTACCAGCAGGAGGACGGCTCGATCCTGCCGGTCGAGGGTCGGTATTACCGCACCGGCGATCTGGCTCGATCGGATTCGGGCGGGCGGCTCACTTTCATCGGCCGCGCCGATGACGTGTTCAAATCTTCCGACTACCGGCTCAGCCCCTTCGAGATCGAGAGCGCGTTCATCGAGCACGAGGCCGTAGCGGAGGTCGCGGTGGTGCCGTCCCCCGACCCGCAACGCCTCGTGGTGCCGAAGGCCTTCATCATGCTGGCCGCGGGCCACGCGCCGGACAGCGCGACGGCGTTCGACATTTTTGTGCAAATGCGCGAGCGCTTGGCGCCCTATAAGCGCGTGCGGCGTATCGAGTTTTGCGATTTACCCAAAACGATCTCGGGCAAGATCAGGCGCGCCGAACTGCGTCAGCAAGAAGCCACCCGTCGGGATCGCGGTGAGCGCGGCGCGGCGGAGTTCTGGGAAGAGGATTTTCCCGAGTTGGCGCGCCAGAAGGCGCCGGTCGGCTAACACGGAGCGAGGAATGTATACGCTGAACGGACGCGTCGGACTGGTCACGGGCGGCGGTTCTGGCATCGGGCGTGAAATCGCCCAGCGCCTCGCCCGCGAGGGCATGGCGGTCGCCGTGCTCGACCGCGACAGCGCCGCAGCCGAGGCGGTCGCAGTGGAGATCAGCGGGCTCGCGGTCACGGCCGACGTAACGGCGGAGGTGGAGGTGAGCCGTGCCGTTGATGCCGTCCTGGGGCGCTTCGATCAGATCGACCTGCTCGTCAACAATGCCGGCATCGCGTGGATGGGGCCGGCGCTGGAGATGCCGCTCGGGGCCTTGCAGTCGATGCTGCGGGTCAATGTCGAGGGTGTCTTCATCACCTGCCGCGCGGTACTGCCGCACATGATCGCGCGGCGCTCCGGCTCGGTCGTCAACCTTGCATCCTGGGCCGGCAAGACCGGCAACGCTTATTTTGCCGGCTACAGCGCCAGCAAGTTCGCCGTCATCGGCCTTACCCAGGCCTTGGCGCGCGAGATGGCGCCGCATGGTATTCGGGTCAACACGATCTGCCCGGGTATCGTCGTCGACACCGCAATGCGCACGGCGATCGAGGCGCAGCAGCGTCAGTACGGGCTTCCGACGACCGAGGAGCGGGCAAGCACGATCCCGGTCGGGCGCCTCTCGGTGCCCGACGACGTCGCGCGCATCGCGGCTTTTCTCGCTTCCGACGAATCCGCCTACATGACCGGTGAGTCGATCAACATCTCCGGCGGCCTCTTGATGGATTGAAAAACGCGCACAGCGCGATATTTATTAAATTGACAAAATCCCAGCTTCTGTAATATATTTTCACCGGGCGTTGAGCCCAATTACAAGGTGTCGATCATCAATATTTTGCTATATTAGCATATAAATAGCGGGAAACAGCGAATAACAGCGGGCGCTTTCGCTGTTATTTCGCTATCGGGGCTTTCGGCGGCCCAGGATTTCCGCGGCGAACGACGCCTCGCCCGCTGATAATTTCCGGGAAAAACAGCGAAAACAGCGGGAGGCATTAGCGAGGACAGCGCTCGCCCGGCCTTTCATCTGAGCCTCAGGGTCCGCGTTGGATGGGACGAGGCGGCCGTCCGTGGACATGGACATCCCGGCCGCCCGCTTCTTCGAGGATGCGGGTCGCCGTCAGCTCGCGTTCGGCATCCTCACAACGCGCCCACAGCAGCGCCGCTCCGGCGTGCAACGCCGCCTCGAAATCCTGCGCGTGTCGCGGGGCGGTATATTCGTCGAACAGTTCCTTCAGCGCGGCTCCGCCGAGGCCGGCGCCGACCAGCGCTGCCACGGTGGCGGCAATCGGTCCGCCGGACAGCAGGATGATGCCGGCGATGGTCAATGGCGCGAGGTATTTGATCTCGTCTGCGAGGCCCGCCGGCAGCAGTTTCGGCTCGCGCCCGCCCGGCTCGTGCGCCGCGGCCAGCGAATCGTGCGAGGCCAGAACTGAAAGATCAGCCGGATCAAAACCGGCGGCGAGCAGGTTCCCGACGGCGCGATGGAAATGCTCGCGGTCGGGAAACGAGGCGACCGCCTCGCGAATGACGGGAAAAGACGGCGAACTCGCGGTCATGCCGAACCCCTCTTTCGTGCCCCGGTGCTGTCTTATGCTACCGTCAAACATCGTGAAGCGCCCGCCCTCATTGCTCTTCCCCTGATGACCGAACATCCCCCTGCGGCCTCTCCGGTGATGGCCCAGTACCTGGAGATCAAACGGGCGAACCCGGGCTGCCTTTTGTTCTTCCGAATGGGGGATTTTTTCGAGCTGTTCTTCGACGACGCGGTTGCCGCCGCACAGGCGCTCGACATCGCGCTTACCAAACGCGGCCGGCACGACGGCGCCGACATTCCGATGTGCGGGGTCCCGGTGCATACCGCCGAAGCCTATCTCGCGCGCCTCATCCGTGCGGGCTTCAAGGTCGCGATCTGCGACCAGATGGAAGACCCTGCCGATGCGAAGCGGCGTGGCGCCAAGATGCTGCGGCGCGCGGTCACCCGCGTCGTGACCGCCGGCACCTTGACCGAGGAGGGTCTGCTCGACGCGCGGCGGCACAATTATCTCGCCGGGATCGCCGAGGCCGGCGGCGAGCTGGGGCTCGCCTGGCTCGACCTGTCGACCGGCGCCTTTGCACTGGCGCCGACCAGCGAGAGCGTGCTCGCCAGCGATCTCGCGCGCCTCGTGCCGGGCGAGATTTTGTTACCTGAACGCATGCTGACCCGCCCAAACCTGTTCGAGCTCTTCGCCGAGTGGAAGGCGGCGCTGACGCCGCTCCCCAACCCGCGCTTCGAAAGCGAAGCCGGGCGCCGCCGGCTTGAGAATTATTATGGCGTCAGCGCCCTCGATGGCTTCGGCGTTTTCGGCCGCGCTGAGCTCGCCGCTGGCGGCGCTCTCGTCGACTACGTAGCCTTGACGCAGCAAGGGCGGGCGCCGCATCTCGATCCGCCGCGCCGCGTCGCGCCCCATTCGGTGATGCAGATCGACGCCGCGACCCGCCGCAATCTCGAGCTGGCGACGACTCTCGCCGGCGAGCGCAGAGGCAGCCTGCTCGCCACGATCGATCGCACGGTGACCGCCGCTGGAGCGCGCCTCTTGTCCGACCATCTCTCGGCGCCGCTGACCGAACCGGCGGCGATTGCGGCGCGGCTGGACGCAGTGCAATTCTTTGTCGATGGTCCCGAGCTGCGCGCCGCGATGCGCGAGCGGTTGAAGCGCTGTCCCGACATCGAACGCGCGTTGACGCGCCTGACATTGGGGCGGGGCGGGCCACGCGATCTGGCTGCCTTGCGCCGGTCGCTCGACGAGAGCGCCGCACTCAACGAAATGCTCGCCAAGCAGGGCTTCGTTCCGCTCCCCGAGCAGCTCGCCGGAGCCCGCGAGGGGCTCGGCGAGCATACTGCCCTCGTCGAGCGCCTCGATCGCGCGCTCACCGACGAATTGCCGCTCTTCGCGCGCGACGGCGGGTTTATCGCGCCGGGCTATTCGGCGGAGCTCGACGAATGGCGTGAGCTGCGCGACGAGAGCCGCCGCATGATCGCGGCGCTACAGGCGCGCTATGCCGGCGAAAGCGGCGTCGCGGCGCTGAAGATCCGCCATAACAACGTCATCGGCTACTACATCGAGGTGTCGGCGGGCCATGCCGGCAAGCTCGGGCCGGAGTTCATTCACCGCCAAGCTATGGCGGGGGCGCAACGCTACACGACCGCCGAACTCGCCGATCTCGAAACCAAGATCGCCAGCGCCGCCGAGCGCGCATTGGCATTGGAGCTGCGGCTTTACGAGGACCTCGTCGGGGAGGTCATGGGCCGTCGCGTCGAGATCGCCGCGACGGCGACAGCGCTCGCTAGGCTCGATCTTGCCGCCGCGCTGGGCGAGCTCTCCGCTGAAGCGCAATGGGTGCGGCCTGTCGTCGAGGAGAGCACCGCCTTCGAGATCCGCGGTGGGTGCCACCCGACGGTCGAGGCGGCACTTGCGGCTTCCGGAGATGGCGGCGGGTTCGTCGCGAACGATTGCGTGTTGGCGGAGAACCGCATTTGGCTCGTGACCGGCCCGAACATGGCCGGCAAGAGCACCTTTCTGCGCCAGAACGCCCTGATCGCGATTCTCGCGCAAATGGGCTCCTATGTGCCGGCGCAGTTGGCAAGGATCGGTGTCGTCGATCGCCTGTTCAGCCGGGTGGGTGCCGCCGACGATCTGGCGCGCGGCCGCTCGACCTTCATGGTCGAGATGGTCGAGACCGCGGCGATCCTGAACCAGGCGGGACCGCGCTCCTTGGTCATTCTCGACGAGATCGGCCGCGGCACAGCTACCTTCGATGGCCTCTCGATCGCCTGGGCCGCGCTCGAACATCTGCACGAGGTCAATGGCTGCCGCACCCTCTTTGCGACGCACTATCACGAGCTGACCGCGCTCGCCGCGAAGCTGCCGGCGCTCGCCTGCCACACGATGCGGGTCAAGGAGTGGAAGGGCGATGTCGTCTTTCTGCACGAGGTCGGTCCCGGCACCGCCGACCGCTCCTACGGCGTCCATGTCGCCAAGCTCGCGGGCTTGCCCAAGAGCGTCACGGCGCGCGCCGAGGAGGTCCTGGGGGTGCTCGAAAAAGGCGAGCAGGGCGGCGCGCTGGCGCGGCTGGCCGACGATCTGCCGCTGTTCAGCGCCGCCCGCCGCCGCGCCGAGCCGCCACCGCGCGAATCCGCCGCCGAATGCATGCTGCGCGAAACCCGCCCCGACGAGCTGACCCCGCGCGAAGCGCTCGAGCTCATCTACCGGCTGAGGGCGCTGGTGCAGGAGTAACAAGGTTGACCCTCCACGCCGGGATCCTCGTCGGAGCCCACCGTGACCTGAGGTGAGGGAGTCTCGGCACGTGGCAGTTCGAACTGCATATCCCCACGCGGTGCGAGAGGGCAGGCGTCGCTGAACTCGGTTTCGAGAGCCGTTGCGCAGGCCTCGCCGTCGCCCTGCGCGCGACCAGCGCAACTATCCTTCCGATAGCGCGACCCGATAGATCTGAATAGGATTGGAAATATTCTTGAGGGCTTGCTTCCCCATGTCCTCAAAGGCGAGGTCGAGCCATTCTTGAGGGCTTGCTTCCCCATGTCCTCAAAGGCGAGGTCGAGCCGGTCGCGCACCTGGTCGCGCACGAACCGGCTCACGCAGATGCCGCCGGGCTCAGCCATGGCTTCGAGGCGCGCGGCAATGTTGACGTCGTCGCCGAAAATGTCGCCCTCGTCGATGAGGATGTCCCCGAGATTGATGCCGATGCGAAATTCGATGCGCTTGTCGGTCGGCACACCGACATTGCGCTCGGCCATGGCCTCTTGCACCTCCGCAGCACAACGCACCGCGTCCACGACGCTAGCGAACTCCACCAGAGTTCCGTCGCCGTTGCTCCTGACGACGCGGCCACCGTGTGCGGCGATCTTGGGATCGGTAAACTCGTGCTGGATCTTCTTCAGCGCGGCGAGCGTGCCTTCTTCGTCGGCGCCCGTCAGCCGTGAGTAGCCTGCCACATCGGCGGCGAGGATTGCCGCCAGCCGGCGATCGCGGCTTGTGGTGTTCGCCTGCGCCAATCCGACCGGCCGCTCTGTGGGAATCAAGATCGAGAAACGCCCGTTCGAGCCACGCCGTGAACCGCTGCCCCGCAGGCCAAAACCCAATAATCAGGAACGCCACAATCAGATAAGCCAAGCCTTCGGCGAGTGCGTCATAGGCGACCGTCGGCGTCCCCCTCGGCGGTTGGAAGTAAACATCGCCAAGCACAAGACCCAGCCCCGTTGTGAGCGCCGCCGGGCCTCTGCCGAGAAAAAAGCATGCGACAAGAACTGCGGGGAGAAAGAATACGAAAGGCGCATTGTCGAGTAATAAGGGATCCAAAACGGCGCGGACGCTGAAGGCCAAGCCTCCTGCAGTGATGGAAAGAAAGTACCTCCGAGACCTCCGCATACCCCGGCCTTCCCTCGCTGGAGCCGCTGCCATACGCTATAAAGCCGGGCTTATAACGTCAATGCCGATTGACGGTGGCGCCCGCTCGGACGTCCGGCGGCAGCCCCGGAAGCTTCTCGCTATTTGAGCCTGGGCCATAGAGATGCCCGCGCCTATGATCAGGCCGGACGTCCGGCGACAGCAGCGTGTCAGTCTCTGAGCAGAGAGGGGTCGTGCAGGGTGGCGTCCTGACCGAGCACCGGGTCGGCGATCGCGTCTTCGAGGCTGCGGGCACCCTTCCACTCGCTCGCCGCGCGCACGTGGCCGTCACTGCCGATCTGGTCGATGCCCCAGTAGATCTCGAGCCGATGATTGTCCGGATCGCGGAATTCGACGGCGATCTGACAGCCGGCGCGGCGGCGGCCGGCGAAGTCGATCTGCGCGCCATGCCGGCGCAAATGGTCGTGCGCGCGCAGGACCTCGTCGAGCGTCGCGACCTCGAACGCGACATGGTTGAGATCGGTATTCGCCGCTGGCTCCGTCAGCGAGCCGGCAAGTGCGATGCCGTGATGATCGGTGTTGCAGCGCAGGAACACCATCCCGCCCGGGACCATCTCCTCGGGATAGACATCCGAAATCTCGAAGCCGAGCACCTCGGTATAAAACCGCGCTGAGCGTTCCACGTCGCGCACATTGAGCACGACATGGCCGATCTTGCCGATGCGAAAAGGGTGCCCGCGCGGACGCCGCAGGGTGTTCACCCGATCGGGATCGCACACTCCTCTCCCTCCAACCTTACGCGTAAATATCTGTGGCGAGATTACGGTTTCTTTATCACCACAGAGCCATAGTTCCGTCGAATTTTTATCACGCTGATCGGTCATAAGCATTTCGGCCGAGGGGGGCCGAAGGTGGCCGGGGGTGCTGTCATATGCGGGATTGGATTGCTGATTGGAAACGGTGGAGCCGCGCCGAACGCTGCGTTGCGATCGCGCTCGTTCTTTTGTCGCTGGCGATCCCGCTGGGTCTGCTGATCCGGCCGACATAATCGGCATTGGCCGAAAAGCCTTGATGGCGTCGGCCATTCCCCATAAAGGCTGGGCATCCGTAATGATGGTCCGAGGAAGCCGCCATGCCACGCCTGCCCGATCCTGGCGATCTCGAAGCGCTGAAGGCGTTCGACACGCCGACAATCTGCAACGCGCTGGAGCTCGTCGTGCCGGCGCGGCGGGCGATCGGCTTCACGCGAAGACCGCTGTTCGCCGCATTCCCGGGGCTCAAGCCGGTCGTCGCCTTTGCCCGCACCGCGATCATCCGCTCCCGGGAACCGCATCCGCGCAGCCGCGACGACGCCAAGGAGATGCGGCTCGGTTATTACGCGCATATCGCCGCCGAGCCGTTGCCGAGCATCGCCGTCATCCAGGATATCGATGCTCCCGATATCGGCTTTGGTGCGTTCTGGGGCGAGGTGCAGAGCCATATCCATAAGGGGCTCGGCTGCGCCGGCGTCATCACCGACGGCTCGGTCCGCGATCTCGATGCGATGGCGCCCGATTTTCTGGTTCTCGCCGGATCGGTCATGCCGTCGCATGCGCACGTCCATCTCGTCGATTACGCCGGCACGGTCAGCGTCGCCGGTATGGTCGTATCGCCGAACGACATCATCCACGCCGACCGCCACGGTGCGGTCGTCGTGCCGCCGGATGCAGTCAACGAGATTCCAGCTGCTGCAGCCCTGCTCGCGCGCCGCGAAAAGGTGATCATCGACGCCTCCAAGACCCCCGGCTTCTCGGTCGCGCGCCTGCGCCAAGCCTTTGACGAACAAGAGGACATTCATTAAGGGCGATAAGAGCGGTTTTGATCAGATCGGGGTGGATAATCCCGATCGGCTCCTCGACGGCATCCCTCGGGGCCGAGCCGCGCTCGCGTAGAGGCCGCGAACCGACTGAAATCGTGATCCCCGGCGCCGACACAGCGTGCCCCAGCACGGGTGACGGAGATGAAACGAATTTTCGAAGCTCTGCTTCTGGTCGGCCTGGTGTCGATCCTTTCGGGTTGCGCCGATGCGATCGACGTCCTCTGCCCTCCTGCTGGCCAGTGTCCGAACGTCCGCCCCGGGCATGGAGGTGGCTATTGATCGAAGTATGCACAAAAGAGCGACTGGATTGACCCGGTTTTGTCCGGCTTTCCCGGCTTAAACTGGGCTTGGAGCGCAGGCCTGCGCCGCATCGAGCAGGCGCGTGGACCGCCGGGCCGCCGTATGGCGCCGAAACCGTTCGGACGAGAATCCTTGTCTCCGGAGTCTCCTCCGGGTCTTAGTGATCCATCGAACCCCAAGGATGTAAGCTGCCATGGACCCGCAGGAAATCGCTATCCGCCTCGGATCCGCTCTGGTTTTCGGCTCGTTGATCGGCTTCGAGCGGCAGTGGCGGCAGCGCATGGCCGGACTTAGGACGAATGCTCTCGTGGCGATCGGCGCTGCCGGGTTTGTCGTCTTCTCGACGATGGTCTCGGGCGACGACAGCTCGAGCCGGGTCGCCGCCCAGATCGTTTCCGGCATCGGCTTTCTCGGCGCCGGGGTGATCCTTCGCGAAGGCCTCAATGTCCAGGGCCTCAACACTGCGGCGACACTCTGGTGCTCGGCCATGGTTGGAACATTTGCCGGGGCGGGCCAGATCGTCGCCGGTGCGCTTGGCGCCGTATTTGTGATCGGCACGAACCTGTTCCTGCGGCCGATTGTCCGGCTCATTAAC
>Ga0318574_10000463_pt1 | contig 12288 bp, 7 predicted proteins | sample GRESIP089b5f22_FD_202527 | JGI IMG/M metagenome (GOLD analysis project Ga0318574, IMG submission 202527) | Tropical soil microbial communities from Luquillo Experimental Forest, Puerto Rico - GRE.SIPMG.089b5f22 | ecosystem: Environmental > Terrestrial > Soil > Tropical forest > Bulk soil...
CAGCGCGATCGACCGGATCACCCTCGGGGGTGCCTATTACTACGGGCGACAGAAGCTGAAGGACACCGACGAGAAAGAGACGACGATCGACAACTGGTTCGTCCTCGGCAAGTACGACTACTTTCTAAGAAGAAGCTCTACCTTTACGGCGCCGCCCGTGTCGAGCAGGACAAAATCGCCGAGCTCAACCTGCGCCTGACGCTCGGCGGAGGCGTCGGCTATCAGTGGTTCGAGACGCCGACCTTCAACTTCAACACGGAGGCCGGCCTCGCCTGGGTGTACGAGGATTTCAAGAACAACGGGACCGACGACCACTTGGCCGCGCGGCTCGCCTACCACGTGGACTGGACGCCGATCAAACCGCTCAAGCTCTTCCACAATCTCGAGTACCTGCCGAACATCACGGACTGGTTCGGCGACTACAACCTGAACACGGACGTCGGCCTGCGGGCGACGGTCTACCAGGGCTTCTTCGCGGAGGCCAGGATCGAGCTGCGCTACGACTCGACTCCGGCGCCCGGAGCGAAGAAGGAAGATGTACGCTATCTCCTCGGTGTCGGCTGGTCGTTCTGACCACGGAGGACCGCTCGATGAAGATGCTGATCGCGGGGCTGATCGTAGCCGGCGTGCTGTCGATGCAGTCCTGTAAATCGACGGACACGCCGAGCGCCGAGGAGGCGCCGGCCCTCAGCGGACCCGTGGGCGAGGCGACGATGGTGACGGTTCGCGGCTGGATCGACGCCGTCGACAAGGCCAACCGCACCGTGACCTTGAAGGGCCCGCGGGGCGGTACCGTGACGCTCGACGTGAAGGATCCCAGCAAGCTTGACGCGGTCGCGGTCGGCGATCCGGTCGTCGCGGCCTTCATGGAGGCGCTCGCCCTTCAGGTGAAGAAGGTCCCCGGCGGGAAGCCCGGTGTGACCGTGACCGAGGCGAGAGCGACCTCGCCGCCCGGCGAGACGCCGTCGGGCGCCGTCGGCCGTGAGGTCGTCGTGACGGCGACGATCACCGCGGTCGATAGAAAGGGGCAGACCGTGACCATCAAAGGCCCTCGCGGCAACACGGAGACCATCAAGGTGAAGGACGCGACGAATCTCAAGGGAGTCGAGGCGGGTGACGTGGCGGAGCTGACCTACACACAGGCGCTGGCGGTCACGCTCGATCGGGCCGGCCTATGAGCGCGCTCGGCCGTATCCTCGTGCTCGCCGGCGCGCTCGCGCTCGTGCTGCCGGGCGCGGTGCCGGCGCAAGACCTTCAAGGGACCTTGAAGAAGATCAAGGACAGCGGAACGATCGCGATCGGCTACCGGGAGCAATCGGTTCCGTTCTCGTTCCGGGGCAACGACGGCAAGCCCGCCGGCTATTCGATCGATCTCTGCTCCAGGATCGTCACGGGCATCCAGCAGCAGCTCAAGCTCGCGAAGCTCGACGTGAAGTGGGTGCCGGTGACCCCCGAGAACCGGATCGCCTCGGTCGTCAACGGGACGGTCGACCTGGAGTGCGGCTCGACCACCAACACGCTCTCGCGTCAGGAGCAGGTCGACTTCAGCCACATGACGTTCGTCGACGGCGGGAGCCTCCTGGTCAAGGTCTCCGACAAGATGGCGGCGTTCCAGGACCTCGCCGGCAAGAGGATCGCGGTCATCCCCGGAACGACGACGGAGCCGGCCCTGCGCGCGGCGCTCCAGAAGGCTTTCGTCACCGCGCAGGTCGTGCCGGTCAAGGAGCATCGTGAAGGCCTGGCCGCGCTCGAGAACGGCACCGCCGACGCATATGCCTCGGACCGCGTGATCCTGATCGGGCTCGCGGTGACGGCCAAGGACCCCGCGCAGTTCGCGATCGCCGAGCAGTATCTGTCCTATGAGCCCTACGGCTTCATGCTCCGCCGCGGCGACTCGCCGTTCCGGCTGGCCGTGAACCGGGTGCTCTCGAGTCTTTACCGGTCGCGCGAGGTCATGCAGATCTATGGCCGCTGGTTCGGCAAGCTCGGCGAGCCCGGTAATCTCCTGATCGCCATGTACGCGCTGCACGCGTTGCCCGAATAAGGCGGTGCGCGCTGCAGGCCGTCGCGGGGCTGGGGCCCCGCCGGCCGAGGCGCGCCTCGTATCAGCGGCGGCCGCGCGGGTCGGCGGTTGGGCCGCGCTGGTATGCTAAGCGCGCCATGAGCGAGGGCTCCCCGAGGCGTGCTCGGCGCTGGCGCTATCTCGGCTACGCCGCGGGCGCCCTGCTGGGCGTGGTCTTGCTCCTGGCCCTCGGATCGTGGCTCGCCGTCCGCGTCTGGGGACCGGAGTTCGCCCGCGAGCGCCTGGAGATCGCGCTCAGCGCGGCGCTCGAGCGCGCGACTCGCGTCGAATCGGTGTCGGTCCAGCCCTGGCTCGGGCGCGTGGTCATCGGCAACGTCACCGCCGCCTCGAGACCGGGCGAGCCCGGACCCCATTTCCTCAGACTCTCCCGGCTCGAGATCAACCTCAGCCTGAAGAGCATCTGGCAGCGGGGGCTGGTCCTGCGATCGATCCGGCTCGACGATCTCGACCTCGCGATCGGCGCCGGCGGCGGGCCCGCGCTGCGCGAGATTCCGATGCTCCCCGAGGTCGTCCAGGCCGGCCCCGTGCAAGTCGAGCTCGGGACCATCGAGCTGCGCCGGGGGCGGGTCGTCTACGATGACCAGGCGAACGCGCTGCGGATCCGGGTACAGGGTCTGACGGCCAGCGTGCAGCCGGGCCGCACGGCGATGAGCGCCACGCTCGCCGCGCAAGAGCTTGCGCTCGATGCCGACAAGATCCACGAGCGCGTCGAGCGGCTCGAGACCGAGGCGCGCATCGCGCCGACGCGAGTCGACATCCGCCGTCTCGCGGGGATGTGGGAGAAGAGCCGTCTCACCGTCGCCGGCCGCATCGACGGGCCATTCGATCAGACCACGGTCGATCTGACGGCACGCGGCGATCTGGAGGCGGCCTCGATCGGCCGGCGAGCCGGCGCGACCGTCCCGCTGGCCGGCGTGGTGCGCGTCGACGCGCGGCTGCAGGGCCCGGCCGCTGCGCCGCGCGTGACGGCCGACGTCGCCTTCGACGAGCTCAGCGCCGGCCCGGTGAAGGCGCGCGTCGGCAAGGCGCACGTCGCCCTCGCCGACCGCGTGCTCTCCGTGACGCAGCTCGACGCGCGAGCGTTCGACGGCGGCGTGAACGGCTCGCTCACCCTCGACCTCCAGCACCTGGACCGTGCCCACGCGGTGCTCGGCGCCCGCGGCGTCTCGGTCGCCGCGCTCGAGGCGCTGGCCGGATCGAAGAGCGGAGTCACCGGGCGCGTCGACGGCGACGTCGAGGCGCGCGGCGACCTGCGCGATCCCGAGCGCATGCAGGGGCGCGTCCGCGTCGCGGCGCGCGAGGTGCGCCTACCCGCGAAGCTCGCGTCGCTCGGGGCCGGCACCGTCGATGCCGAGGCGCAGAGCCAGCACGGCACGTTCACGCTCTCGCACGGTGTGGCGACCTGGCCGGGTCTCAAGGTGGAGGGGCAGGGCCAGGCGACCCTCGACGGACCGCGGGCGCTACGGCTCACCGCGAGCGGTGAGCTCGCGAGGCTCGGGCCGCTGATCGGACAGAGCGGGGCGTCGGGCGACGGCGTGCTCGTTGCGGAGCTCACGGGGCGCTGGCGCGATCCCGTCGCAACCGGCAAGCTCGAGCTGCGCTCGCCCGCCGTCGCCGACGCGCGCGCGGATCAGATCGTGGTGCCCTTCGAGCTTACCTCGCACTCGTTGCGTCTCACGGCGGCCAGCGCGCGCCTCGGCCGCGCGCAGGTCGTTGGCTCGGGTCATCTCGCCTGGCCTCAGTCTGCCTCGCTCACCGTTCCGCCGCTCGACGCGGTTCACGCGGATCTGGAGATGCAAACCCAGGACGCGCGTCTGGAAGAGGCGTGGCCGTGGCTGCCGCCAGCGACGCGCGGCAGCGGCCCGGTACGGGCGAACGTGACCTTGAAGGGCACCGCCAGCGCCTGGCGGGCGAGGGGCCAGGTCGACTCGGGAAGCCTGACCTGGCCCTCGATCCCCGAGGCGCGCGACCTCAGCGCGACCTTCGAGGCGACACAAGATCGCATCGAGGTCAGCGCGTTCAAGGCGACGGTGCTCGACGCGCCGCTGACCGCGCGGGGCCGCTGGCGGTGGGCCGGCGGGGGCGACGTTGAGGCGAGCACCGGGCTCGTCGATCTCGCCCGGCTGCCCGGCGTGCCGGCGCAGATGCGCGTCGAGGGCCGTGCGCGGGCCAACGTGAGCGCGAGCCTGCGCGACGGCCGTGTCAACGGCTCGGGCAAGATGACCGGCGAGCGGCTGGCCGTCGCGGGCTGGGCGCTCGGGCCGGGCAGTGCGGAGGTCGCACTGGACGACAATGCGGTCAAGGGCGACCTCGCGCTGCCCGACGCGCGAATCGCCGCGAGCGCTCAGGGCCGGCTGGACGGCGTGATCGCGACACGCCTCACCGCGACCGACTTCGAGATCGGACCGATCCTCCGCCAGCTCCGCCCGGATCTCTTCGGCGACGCCGCCGGCCGCCTCTCGGCCGTGGCCACGCTCGACGTGCCGGCGCGCGATCCGCACGCGGCGCGCGGGCTCGTCCGCCTCGAGCCCGTCCGCTTCGAGATGGCCGGCGAGCGCTGGGAGGCCCAGGGGCCGATCCTCGTCCGCCGCGAGCCCGGCCGGCTCACGGTCGAGCGCCTCGACGTCGCCGGACGTCTCGGCACCGCCACGGTCACGGGCTGGCTCGAGGACGGCGGGGCGGTCGACGGAACGCTCAAGGGCCAGGTGCCGCTGGCGCTCCTGCCCGTCTTGCGCAAGGAAGTTCGCGAAGCGGCCGGCCAACTGGACCTCGACGTGCGCGTCGGCGGCACGCTCGCCAAGCCGGCACTGCTCGGGCGCGGCACGATCAACGGCGGAGTGATCGCGATGCGCGATCTGCCGTTCGTGGTGCGCGACATGGAAGGCCGGCTCGCGCTCTCACCCGCGCGGCTCCGCATCGAGGAGCTCAAGGCGTCGATCGGTACGGGCTCCGTGCGCGCGACTGGCGAGATCGCGGTCGAGGGCGGCACCGTCGGCTCCTATCAGGTCGCCCTCAGCGCGCAGCGCGTCGGGCTGACACCCGTCGAGGGCCTCGAGACCGTGTGGAACTCCGAGCTCAGCCTTGTCGGCCGCGGCGCGCGCGGGCTCGTGCGCGGCGATGCCCATCTGGTTCGGGGCTCGTACTCGCGCGATCTCTCGATCCTGCCGCTCTTGCTCAGGACCGGCGGGCGCGCGGAGCCGGCCGAATGGGGGCGCGAGTTCTCGCTCCAGGTCCAGGTCTACCTGGACGACAACCTGATGGTTCGCTCGCCCCAGGCTCAGGTGCGCGGCGGCGGCACGCTCGCGCTGCGCGGCACGATCGCGCAGCCGACGATCCTGGGCACACTCGAGACGCAGGAGGGGCGCGTCACGTTCCGCCGCAACCGGTTCATCCTCGAGAACGCGGTCGTACGCTTCGACGATCCCGGGCGCATCAACCCATACCTCGACGTGCGCGCGAGGACGCGGATCCGCACCTTCGACGTGACCATGTGGCTCTCCGGTCGCGCCGACGACCTGACGATCCGGCTCGCCTCCGAGCCGCCGATGTCGCAGGAAGACCTGCTCGCGCTCGTCACCGTCGGCTCGACGAGGACGGAGCTCGGCCAATCCGGCGGCGGCACGGTCTTCGCCACCGAAGCCGCTCACCTCATCTCCCAGGAGCTCCTGGGCGGCGAGCTCAACGCGCCGACCATCGACGTCCTCGAGTTCGGAAGGAACGAGGCCGGCCAGAGCGAGTTTCGCGTGGGCAAGCGCCTCAACGAGCGCACCCTGGTGACGTTTTCGGGCGGCTTTGCGGAAGGCGGCAAGCAGAAGCTTCGTGTCGAGTACCAGCTGTTCGGGCCCGTGCTCATCGCGGGCGAGCAGGCATTCGACGGCGGGGTCGGCGGCGACGTGATCTTGCGCTTCCGATTTCGATGATCCGTCGCTTCGCGGCGGCCCTCGCGATGGCCTTCACCACCGCGCTGTCGCCTTCGGTCCCGGAAGCCAACCAGGCGCCGCCCGCGCCCATGGTGACAGCCGTCGAGGTCGTGTCGCCGTATCGTCTCAGCGGGATGCCGCCCGAGCAGCTGCTCACGGGGCTGGCCGGCCACCCGTTCTCGCGTGCGCGCGTGCGCGAGAGCCTCGACCGCCTCTGGGGGCTCGGCATCTTCGACAAGGTCGCGGTCGAATCGGTCGACGAGGCCGGCGGCGTGCGGCTCCGCTTTCTCGTCTCGCGGCGCCCGTTCCTCGAGAGCCTCGACTTCACCGGCAGGCTCGGGATCGACGCCGCTGACGTCGCCTCCACCGCCGCGCTGGCGCTCGGCGGCCCGGCCGAGCCGGAGCGCCTCGAGCGCGCGCGGAACGACGTGCTGACCCGGCTGCGTCGCGAGGGCTACCTGGCGGCCACCGCGCGGCTCGACGAGCGTGAGAATCCCGCGACCAACGGGCGAGCCGTGACCATGATCGTCGACGCAGGGAAGGAGGCGCGGGTCGGCAAGGTCGAGATCACGGGGCTCGCGCGCGCCGAGGACAAGCCGCTGCGCAAGGCGCTGGCGCTCGACGAGGGCGACCGCTTCAGGGAGCGCGCGTTTCGCGACGGCGTGCGGGCCTTCGAGGCCGCCCTGCACACGCAGGGCTTCTTCGAGGCCAGGGTGACCGCGCCGGAGCCCGCCTTCGATCCGGCGACGAACACGGTCGACCTCACCGTGCAGGTGGCCGAGGGGCCGCTGACTCGCATCGAGTTCGTGGGCCGGGACGCGCTCGCCGAGGCCGCGCTGCGGGAGCGGATGGTCTTCGCCGACGACCGGGTGGTCGACGAGGTCGAGGTGCGGGCGAGCGCCGAGCAGATCGAGCGCGTGTATCACGAGGCGGGCTATGCCTTCGCCAAGGTGACGGGCACGCTCGGCGGCGATGGGACCACGCGGCTCGTCAAGTTCGAGATCGAGGAGGGCCCGCGCGTCGTCGTCGAGAGCATCACCTTCGAGGGCAACGCGACCTTGCCCGCCAGGCAGCTGGCAGGGCAGATGCAGTCGCGGCCCGCAGGGCTGGTCCCCATCGGCATCTTCAGGGGTCTCTTCGTGGAGGAGCGGCTCGACCAGGACATGCGGCTGCTTCGTCAGCACTACCGCACGCAGGGATTTCCGTCGGCCGAGATCGGACCGCCGCGCGTGACCTTCACTGACGAGCGCACCCGCGCGCAGATCGTCGTCCCGGTCATCGAAGGCACCCGGCGGCTGGTCTCGGCGGTCACGATCAGCGGCAATCGCGTCCTCGACGCCGCGACGATCCTCAGGGCGATCGGCTTCAAGGCGGGTGATCCCTGGGACGCGGTGCGGGCCGAGGAGTCGCGGCGCAGGGTGGAGCAGCTCTATCAGCGGCGCGGCTATCGAGGCACCGTCGTGGGGCTGAGCACGGCCGACAAGGACGGCGCGGTCTCGGCGAGCTACGCCGTGCAGGAGGGCGAGCTCACGCGGATCGGGCAGATCCTGGTCTCCGGCCTGACGGCCACCAAGGCGTACGTCGTGGAGCGCGAGCTGGAGTTCGCGACGGGCGAGCCGCTCACGGCCGTGGCGCTCTCCGAGGCGCGCCGCCGCCTCGACGCCACCCGCCTCTTCGACCGCGTCGACGTGGAGGCGCTCGGTGACCCGAGCGCGCCGATCCGGGACGTGCAGGTGAGCGTACGCGAGGCGATGCCCTGGCGCTTCGAGTTCGGCGCCGGCTACGAGACCTTCGAGGGCTTTCGCGGCTTCGTCACGATCGGCTACGATAACCTGTTCGGTACCGGCCGGAGTGCCTCGGTCCGCCAGCGCGTCAGCGAGAAGGGCTATCGCACGGAGCTCAACTATCGCGAGCCGTGGATTTTCGGCTCCGAGTGGCAGGGCGAGGCCGTGGCGTTTCGCGAGCGCAAGCAGGAGCTCGGCTTCATCAGCGACAGCCTCGGCACGACGCTCACCATCCAGCGCGACCTCTTGAAGGATCTCTTCATCCCGGAGGAACCGACGGACCATCCCAAGAGCCTCCGCGGCGGGTTTCGCTACCGGGTCGAGCAATTCCAGCGCAGCGACATCGATCCGAACCTCATCGCGGACGGCAGCGTCACTGAGCGTGACGATCTCGTCACGAGCGTGCTCTCGTTCCTCGCGCTCGAGCTGCGCGATTTGCCGTCCGATCCCAAGCAGGGGAGCTATCACTTCACTGGCCTCGAGGTCGGCAGCTCGGCGCTCGGCGGCAACGTCAACTTCGTGAAGTTCCGGCTCGAGGACTCGTGGTTCTTCTCCTGGCCGCCGAGGACCGTGCTGGCGGTGGGCACACGCTTCGGCCTCGCCGCGCCGTACGCCGACACCGCGGACCTGGTGATCGAGGACCGCTTCAAGGCCGGCGGCAGCACCACGGTCCGCGGCTACAAGGAGGATCACGTCGGTCCGCTCGACGCGAGGGGCAACCCGCAGGGGGGCGACCTGCGCATCTTGATGAACTTCGAGTGGCGCTTCCCGATCTACCGGTGGCTCGGCGGCTCCACGTTCTTCGACGTGGGCACCGTCACCCCGAAGGTGACCGATCTGGAATGGTCGTCGTTCTTCCCCGGCGTGGGCGCCGGGCTGCGCATCACCACGCCGATCGGCCCGATCCGCCTCGACGTGGGCTACGGGCTCCGGCAGGTCCGCAACGACGATCGGTTTCAGATCTATCTGACGGTCGGCCAGGCCTTCTGATGCGCCTCGGCGGCCGGTTCGCGCGCGCGGTCCGCCGGTCGGGCCTCGCGGCGGCCGCGGTCCTCACGATTCTGTCTGCCGTCGCGCTGGCGCCGGCGGCGCCGGTCGACACGGTGCTGGGGCAGGTCGGCTCGCGGACGATCTCGGCGAGCGACGTCGCGCTGGCGCGGGCGCTCGGGATGCTTGGCTTCGCGCCGTCGGCGGCGCCGATCGAGCGCTCGGACGTCGAGCGCTACGTCGACACGCTGCTGATGCTCGAGGAAGCCGGTCGCATCGGCATCGAGGCCGAGTCCGCCGCGCTCGACGCGGCCTGGACCACCATCGGCGCGCGGGTCGGCGGCGACGCGGCGCTCGAGCGCTGGCTCAGGGACAACGCGATCGACCGCGACTGGGCTCGTCGTGTCGTCGAGGACGACCTCGTGAAGTCCAAGTTCCTCGACGCGCGATTCGCCGCCTTCGTCTTTCCGGACGACGACGCGATCAACCGCGAGCTCGGCCCGGGCCAGCACGACGAGGCGGCGCGCGAGAAGGCGCGCGAGCGCCTGGTGCGCCAGGCGGCCTCCGAGGCACAGGCCACCTGGCTCGCCGACGCTCGGCGCCGCGCCTCGATCAGGATCCTGCTTCCGGCCGGGTCGTCGGTCGCGCCGCCGTTCGGCGCGCCGTGAGCGCCCCGTCGGTCTCGCCGCCGAGAGGAAACCCGAGGGCGTCAGCGAGATCGGATCGTGAGCGATTCCGAGGCGGTGGCCGTCGGGTCGGGTCTGGGCAAGTCGCGAATGGCGACGTCGAGCGCGCCGAGCATCGCCAGGACGTAGGCGTGGTCGCGCCAGCGCGCGAACAGATGGTCCGCGCCGAGAGCGGCGATGTTGACGCCGCCGGGCCACACCGTGTCGGCGATCAATTGGCCAGATCGATCGGCCGCGCGCAGCCGACCGTCAGGGTCGCCGCGAATACGAGCACGGCGGTCGTCGCCGGCCACGGGTCACGGAACACGAACCTTCCTCCGGTACGGCAATCGACCGCTAGCCCGCGGGGCGGGCGATCTCGTGCAGGTACCACTCCGTGTAGCGAATCACGTTGTACTCGCGCTTCGACGAGTAGGGGCCCGGCGTGAACGCCGACGAGCTCACGCCGGCCTGGTTGTTCTCGCAGAGGTCCCAGTCCTGCTCGCTGGTGAGCTCCCAGAACGGCAGCAGCGCGTCGAGCGTGTAGTCCTTCCCTTCGACGGCGTCCTCGGCGACCAGCCACTGCACGCACACGCGGGTCGTCTGCGGCCCGCCCGGTGCGAGCCGCGTCGACACGGAGTGATCGGCGCTCGAATGATTCCAGAAGTTCGGCATCGTCCGCATGCGGAGCGTGCCGACGTCACGCGTGCGATAGGCGCCCATCAGCGGCGCGACGGGGCGCCCGTCGATCGACTCGCTGACCCAGCCCGGGACCAGCGGCGTGCGATTGATCGACCACCAGCAATCGGTCGACGGGAAGCGCACCATGCCCGCTTCCTCGAAGTCGATGCGCAGGCCGTCGGCCGCGAGACGCTCGGAGGTGGCCCGCGCCTGCGTCGCGATCTCACGCTTGAGCGCCGCGTCGTCGATCGGCGCGTTGTCGTAGTTGGCCTTGATGTACTGCGGGTGGTTCACGTTGCAGTGCCAGCACTCGCGGTTGTTTTCCCACACGAGCTTCCAGTTCGCGCGCACCTCGTAACGGCGCGTCGCGGCGACCTTGGCGCGCTCGAGCCCCTGGGGCCGCAGCAGCGTGCCGAGCGCCTCGGCGGCGCCCTCGAACGCCGGCGGCACGTCGCCCAGACAGACGAAGATCAGTCCGCCGACCTCGCGGACGTGCACCTGGTGCAGGCCGAAGTCGCGCGGGTCGAGATCGCCGTCCTTGTCCATGCCGCCGCACGCCGTCAGCTCGCCGTCCCGCGCATAGGACCACTGGTGATACGGACAGACGATCCGCGTGACGTGACCCGACTCGGCCGGGCAGACCTTCATGCCGCGATGGCGGCAGGTGTTGTGGAGCGCGTGGATCCGCTCGTCGTCGCCGCGGATGACGATGATCGAGTCGGTGTCGACGTCGAACACGAAGAAGTCGCCCGGCCGCTTGACCTGGCACGTATGGCCGGCGAAGAGCCAGCCGCGGCGCCAGATGCGCTCGAGGTCGAGCTGGTAGATGCCGGGGTCGGTCTGGAACTCGCGCTGGAGCGCGTAGCCGTGCTTGTGCTGGGCGATCAGACGCTCGACGAGCGCCGTGGCGTCGGCGAGCTGGGAGGCCCGGAACGTGCCCGACATCGCCTCATCATTATAGGCGACGTCGTCACGCGCGACGGCGTCGTCAGTTCCAGGGCACGCGAATTTCGACGAAGACGCCGCCCCGCTTCGGCACGCCGACCCGGATGTCCGACTTGATGCCGAGCAGGCTCTCGGCCGCATAGTTCAACGCCCCGATCGGGTCGGTCGCGATCAGGATGACGTGGTCGTACCACTTGAGCTCGGGCTTCTGCTTCACCCAGTCCCGGATGGGCTCGAACACCAATCCACCTAGCAGCGCTCCGCCGACCGGCGTCACGACCAGGTCCTGATAGGACGGAGGCTCGAAGAAGGCCTCGACGCCGAACTCGTACAGCGCCGACGCGAACGCCGAGTACAAGAACGAGTCGATCCGGTCGAAGCCGCGCTCGCGGGCGCGCGTATAGTAGGTGGCGCCGAAGTACGGGTGGCCGAGGTAGTTCACCGCCCAGCCGTCGTGATCCCAGCGCGGATTCTGGACGTTCTCCCACCACTTCTCGAAGCTGGCGTCCTTGTTGCTGCTCGTCCACTTCGACACGCTCGACGGAAGCGCGTAGAGGATCGCGGCGCCGACGGCCTGATAGGTGACGAGAAAGGCCGTGTCCCGCGTGAGCCCCAGCCAGTCGCGAGGGATCTCCGAATTGTCGAGGAGGAGATGGAACTTCTTCTCCGGCGCCTCCTCGGCGGCGGCCTGCATCCACCACGCACTCCCCTCGAGCTCGCTGGAGTCCGAAAGACGCTGGGCGAACACCGGACTGGCTACTAGACCGAGGAACGCCGCGACGAGGAAGACGACGAGGGCCCGAAGCACGCCCGCGCACAATGCCCGAAATGGCCCGGTAAAGTCCAGTCGACTTTGGTCGCAGCCGCGCGCTGGCCGGGCTCCAGGTGGTCCTTACCGACGGAGCCTGGCGCCCGTTGGATCGTAGAGCACGTCGGCTGCGACTTCCGCGGCGAAGCGCGCGCCGAAGGCCTCGACCTCGAGCGGCGTCCCGGTGGCCGCAAGGGCCGGCGGCAGGTACACGAGGCCGATGTGCTTCGCCACGGTGTAGCCCCAGCCGGCGCTCCCCAGGCGGCCGACCACCTGGCCGCCGGCAGACACGGCTTCGCCGCCGTACAGGTCGGTGTCGTCCGACAGCGGCGTCGTCACGGTGATCGTGCAGAGCTTGCGCTGAAGGCCCTCGGTCTTGATCCGGAGCAGCGCGTCGCGCCCCACGAAGTCACCC
>Ga0318574_10000466_pt1 | contig 12249 bp, 9 predicted proteins | sample GRESIP089b5f22_FD_202527 | JGI IMG/M metagenome (GOLD analysis project Ga0318574, IMG submission 202527) | Tropical soil microbial communities from Luquillo Experimental Forest, Puerto Rico - GRE.SIPMG.089b5f22 | ecosystem: Environmental > Terrestrial > Soil > Tropical forest > Bulk soil...
GGCGTACGCCTCCGGGATCTCGGGCAGCCCGGCGTGCACCGTGCTGACGCCCATGGCCAGCCTGACCCCGCGCCGGGCCAGGTCGGCACAGCAGCGCCGCAGGCCGGTCACCGCGGCGACCGCCCCTCCTCGCGGCAGCGGCATGACTCCCACGATCTCGTCCTGGCGCACCACCACCAGCCCGCGCCGGTCCCCCGCGACGCCTGCCGCGGCGTCCCGCACGGTCATGCCCTCGGGCAGGTCCCCGATCAGCGTCGTCACGGTCACCAGCAGCCGCGTGTCCGTCCGCAGGCCGACCGCGCGCAGCAGGCCCCGCTTCGGCCCGGCCGGGGACACGCGGCGGGCCAGCAGGTCCTCCAGCAGGTCCCGGCGGACCCGGTCGCCTTCGGCCAGGACCTGCTGCTGGGCCGTCACGTACGCCTCCGCGGCGATCGTGCTGCCCAGCTCGATCATCCGCATGATGTGCGCCACGATCGACAACGCGGCGTCGCGGGCCTCGGCGTCATCGCCGGCCGCGTCGAGCACGCCCTGCCACAGCGTGAGCTGTCCGATCCGGAACGCCTGGAGGAAATCCGCCAGCGTGATCCCCTGCATCACCCGGCGGGCGGCCTGCTCAGGGCTGGCCGCGAAGTCCGAACGGCGGGCGGCCCGCCCGGTCCGCATCCCGTCCAGGAAGGCCTCGAAGATGCCCCGGATGTGCGCGGTGACATCCGCGCGCAGCTGGTCATCGGGGCTGGCAGCGTAGGCGGGCACTTCCGCCCAGATCGCTTCGGTCGCCGCCGAGACCAGTTTTTCCAGGGACGCCTCCACCGCCATGACGATCTGCCGCACCCCCGGTGGGACGGAACGGAGCGGTTCCATGCGATCAGGATGCCGGGACTGTGGCCCGGCCACAATACCGGGAAGGGCCGACCTGCAAGGCTATAGAGGCTGTCGCTAAAGGGTGCGGGTGTGGGATTACTCTCCCGGAGCCTGTCCCTGAAGGACAGCGGCCTGCGAGTGAACACTTCCGCCTCACCTGTCTCTCCCCGCACCGCCACGAGGGGTTGACTTTGCATTGCTGGCGGTCTTTGCATCGCCGGTGACACCATTTGTGTCCGGTATGCCCGGAATGTGAGTGCGCCAGCGATGCAAAGTTCCGCAGCGATGCAAAGACACGCGGGACCGTCGGGCGGCAGGGCTGCCGGCCAGGGCAGAGGCGAGCCCGGTAGTGGCGAGCGTGGCCAGCGGGACAGGAGGACACTGCTGACGTCACACGGCAGGCCCCCGTCCCGGCAAGGAGTTCAGGGATAGCCTCTATAGGCGCTAGACCGCCATCTCGGTGACGTCCGCGCCGACAGTGATCGGTGCGGCGGTGGCCAGGCGGACGTCGTCGGCGGTGACCCCGGGCGCGACTTCGCGTAGCACGAATCCGGACTCCGTGATGTCGAGCACGGCGAGATCGGTGATCACACGGTTCACGACGCCGCGGCCGGTAAGCGGCAGGCTGCACTCAGGCACGAGCTTGCTGCTGCCGTCCTTGGCCCGGTGCTCCATCAGGACGACGACCCGCTTGGCGCCGCGGACGATGTCCATCGCGCCCCCCATGCCCTTGATGAGCTTCCCTGGCACCGTCCAGTTGGCCAGGTCGCCGCGGGCCGACACCTGCATGCCGCCCAGGAGGGCGAGGTCGAGGTGGCCGCCGCGCACCATGGCGAAGGAGAGCGCGGAATCGAAGATCGAGGCGCCGGTCACGGCCGTGACCGGCTCCTTGCCCGCGTTGATCACGTCGGGGTCGGCCTCGCCGGGCGCGGGGAACGGGCCGACGCCGAGGATGCCGTTCTCGCTGTGCAGGAGGACCCGGCACGCGGGGTCGAGATAGCTCGGCACGGCGGTCGGCAGCCCGATGCCAAGGTTGACGTACATGCCGTCGCGCAGTTCGCGCGCCCCGCGGGCGGCGATCCTGGCCCGGGCAGCCGAACTCGCGCCATGACCCCCGGTTTTCTCGATGCGCTTGGGCGTCGAGCGATCGGCCTGCACCACGCGCTGCACGAAAATGCCGGGCAGGTGGATGTGGTCCGGGTCGAGCGAGCCAGCCGGGACGACCTCCTCGGCCTCGGCGATCGTGATCTGCCCGGCCATGGCGCACAGCGGGTTGAAGTTCTGGGCGGTGGAGTGGAACACGAGGTTCCCGTCGGTGTCGGCGACGGCGGCGCGAACCAAGGCGAAGTCGGCCACGATGGCGTGCTCGAGCACGACCTCCACGCCGCCGAGCAGGCGCGTCTCACGGGGCGGACTCGCGACCACGACCTCACCCGCCGGGCCGTACTTGACGGGCATGCCGCCCGCCGCGATGTCGGTGCCCGTGCCGACCGGCGTGTAGAAGGCCGGGATGCCCGAGCCGCCGGCCCGCAGCCGCTCCGCCAGGGTGCCCTGCGGGACCAGTTCGACCTCAAGCTCACCGGAGGTGAACCGCTTGGAAAACTCGGCGTGCTCGCCCATGTAAGAGCTGGTCATGCGCGCGATCTGGCCGGCCTGCAGCAAGATGCCCAGGCCCCAGTCGTCGACACCGCAGTTGTTCGACACCACCCGCAGGCCGCGGACCCCGGTGGCCGCCAGCGCGCTGATCAGGTCCATCGGAATCCCGCACAGGCCGAACCCGCCCACCGCCAGGCTGGCGTTGTCCGCGATGCCGGCGACCGCGTCCCGCGCCGCCATGAGCTTGATCATCGGATGACCGTGAAGCCAGACAGGTCGCGGTCCCACACGTCGCTCGCTAGCGGACGGGAGCGCAGCGCCACCTTGTCGGTCTTGTACTGGGCGTTGTGTGGCAGCTCGCTGGCCAGTTCTATGTAGCGCGGGACGAAGTAGTAGGGGGCGTTGTCGTTGATGAAGTGGGCCAGGTCCCCGGGCTTGAGCTCGGCATCCGGCCGGAGGACCACGCAGATGGCCAGCTCCGACTCCGACTCAAGCTCGGCCGACTGCCGGCCGAAGGCGGCGACGTCGGCGACGTCCGGATGCCTGGCGACGACCGCCTCCACCTCGGTCATCGAGATGTTGCGGCCCTTGTAGCGGATGTAGTCCTTCTTGCGGTCGGCGAAGAAGTACTGCCCGTCCGGCTCGGCCCTGGCCAGGTCCCCGGTGTGGTGCCATAGGTTCCGCCAGGTCCGCGCCGTCACCTCGGGGGCGTTGAAGTAGCCGGCGAACAGCACGAACGGCTCCTTGGGCCGGACCACGATCTCGCCCACCTCGCCGACCGGGACGTCCTCGTCGTTGTCGTCGACGAGGCGGACCTCCAGCCAGGGCACCGGCCTGCCGATCGCGCTGGCCCGCCACGGCGTGCCGTCGTCGGGAGCGGAGAAGATCCGGCACGGCACCTCGCTCTGGCCGTAGGCCTGGATGACCTGCGGGATCCCGAAGCGCTCCTTGAACCGCTTGACGTCGCTCCAGGGCATCGGGACCGGGACAGCGCAGCGCACCGGGTTGTCCCGGTCGTCGGGACGTTCCGGCTGCTGCATGAGGAACATGTGCATCGCGCCGAGGGTGAAGATCTGGGTGGCGCCGTAGTGGCGCACCCGGTTCCAGAACTGTGACACCGACAGCCGCGCGTCGATGCCGGCCGCGGTGCCGCTCACCAGCGAGGGCCACAGCGCTGTCGTGTAGGCGCCGCCCAGGTACATGGGCAGGCACGAGTACCAGACCTCGTCCGGAAGGATGTCCCGGTCGGCGATCCAGTAGTGCGCCGACCGCAGCAGGCCCGCGTGGGTCTGCATGATCCCCTTCGGCGCGCCGGTCGTGCCCGACGACCACCACATCATCAGCACGTCGTCATAGCGGGCGACCGACGGCGTGGGGATGGGCTCGCTGGCCAGCAATTCGTCGTAGGCGTGCACGGTCAGGCCGGGGCGGCGCAGCGCGCCCAGATCAGCGTCGCCGGTCACGACCAGGTGCCGGACCTGGCCCAGGTCGGGGAGTTCGGCGTACCGCCGCGCGAGGTAGGCGTCGGCCACCAGAACCTCGGCGGTCGAGGCCTGGAGGTTCCTGCCGAGGAAGTCGCCGTGGTAGTCGGTGCTCATCGGCGCGAACCGCGCGCCGAGCTCCGAGGCGCCGATGCCGGCCAGGACCAGGTCGATCGACGCGTCCATGTGCATCGCCACGACGTCGCCGCGGCCCACGCCGAACCCGCTCAGCGTACCGGCGATCCGGGACACCAGCTGCCGCGCCTGCCCGAACGTCACCTTGCGCTCGTCAGACATCAGCCAGGTGGCATCGCCGGCGACGTCGGCCTGCTCGGACAGGACCCGGCCGACGACCCGGTCGGTCAGCCGGGATAGATCCGCGATGTGCACAGCAAGCTCCCTGCAGCTCAGGATGGCGGCGCGAGACGCCAGACAGCGTCCCGGATGTCAAGGTCACCGGGCAGCAACGCGAGCACCGGCGTGGTGACGCCGTTGCTCATGTAGCCGGCGAGTTGCTCCCGGCACTCGTCAGGCGAGCCGTGGACGCAGACCGAGTCGACGATGTCGTCCGGCACGGCGGCCGTGGCGGCCTTCCGGTCACCGGCGTCCCACGCCCGCCACATCTCGGACAGGGCGTCGCCGTGGCCAAGCCAGGCCTGGTACGCGCGATAGACCGGAACCGTGAAGTAGCCGCTGACCAGCGGGCGGACGATGGCGCGCACGGCGTCGGAATCCGGAGACGGGCAGACCATGATCCGCGCGACAATTTCCGCCGCGGGGTTCTCGTCGTGCACGATGGCGGCGATCCGCTTCACGTCCTGCGGCGATACCCAGTTCAGGATCACCCCATCGGCCTCACGGGCGGCCAGTCTCAGCATTCGCTCGCGCAGCGCGGCGACCATGATCTTCGGCGGCGTATCGGGCACCAGGCCAAGCCGGAATCCGGACACGGAGAAGGTCTCGTACTGTTCCGCGACGCGCTCGCCGGCTAGCGCGGCGCGCAGGAACCGGAGCACGTCCCTCGTGCGCGAGTAGGGCTTGTCGAACGGGATGTCGTTCCACCGCCGCACGATCACGTCTGAGGAGGCGCCGAGACCGAGCACGAACCTGCCTGGTGCCGCCGCCGCCATCGTCGCGGCGGACTGGGCGAGCAGGGCAGGTCCCCGGGTGAACGACGACACGATGGCCGTGCCCAGCCGCAGCCGCGGCTCGGCGGCCGCGGCGAGAGCCAGCGGCGTGAAGCCATCGGCGCCGTTGGACTCGGTGGACCACAGGTCGGTGTAGCCCAGATCGGCTAGCTCCCGGTAAAGCTCCGGATGCCTGTCGAGCGGCACGCCATCGAGCGGCACCGTCATCCCCCAGGCGTGGGTGGGAGGCTCAGCCATCAGTCTCGCTCCCCTTCGGTGATCGAGTAGGCGGTCGCGATGAGCTTGGGCACGATCCACTCGAAGTCGGCGTGCAGCGCGGTGTCGCTGACGCCCTTGATATGCCGGTAATAGGAGCCTTCGGCGATGCAGCCGAGCTTGAACAGCGCCAGGACCTCGTAGTACAGCCGGTCCCCGACCGGACGACCGGACACCGCCAAGTAGCGCTCCGCGAGCTCCGCCCGAGTGGGCGCGCCCGGCTCCTGGCTCGCGTTCCCGTAGAAGGCGTTGAGCGGCGACTCCTCGCCGGCTTGCGTCCACAGGCCGAGCACCCAGCCGAGATCGACCAGCGGGTCGCCGATGGTGGACTGCTCCCAGTCGAGGACCCCGGCGACGCGCGGCGGCAGGTCGTTCGCGAACAGCACGTTCAGGAACTGGTAGTCGCCGTGGATGATGCCCGGCGCCCCGGACCGCGGCTGGTGGGCGCGCAGCCAGGCCGCGACCTCCGCCAGCTTCGGCAGGTCCCTGGTCTGGTACCGAGCCAGCTGGCCGAGCCAGCGGTCCACCTGCCGGTCGAGGTAGCCGGCCGGCCGGCCGAACCCGCTAAGTCCAGCGGCCGCCCAGTCGACGCGGGACAGGTGCGCGATCACCTCGATGAAGTCGAACATCATGGCCCGCATCGCGCCCGGCTGCAGCGCGTGGGCGGGATAGGGCGCCTTCAGGTGAAAGCCGTCCACCTTCGACATGAGCAGGAACGGCGTGCCCAGCACGCTCTCGTCGGTGCACAGATGAATGGCCTCCGGATGCGGGACGGCCGTGCCGGCCAGAGCGCTCAGCACCCGGAACTCCCGGCCGACATCATGCGCGGAGGCGGACAGCTTCTGCCTGGGCGGGCGCCGCAGGATGACCTGCCTGTCGTCCGTCGACAGCTCGAATATCTCGTTCGAGCTGCCCGAGGTTATCCGCTCGACGCGACGGACGGTCCCGAGTCCTGGGACCTCCCGGTCGAGGTACCGCAGGAGAACGGCTTCATTGAAGTACGCGGCGAGTTCGGTCACGTGTTCCCCCTGATCAGTGATTCAGGCTCAGCGCCTCAAGCGCGTCCGCGAACCGTTCCCTGGCTCCGATCGCTCGCGTCGGGATGTGCTCGCTGGGCACCTCGCGGGGCTGGTAGCCGCGCAGGGTCCGGCGGGCGACGGTGACCCGGTGGATCTCGTCCGGGCCGTCGACGATCGAGAACGACCTGGCCTGCCGGAACATCAGCTCGAGCGGCAGGTCGGTGGAGTAGCCGAGCGAGCCGTGCACCTGAATGGCCTTGTCGACGACATCGAACAGGGCGCGCGACCCGAAGTACTTGATCATCGCGATCTCGGTCCTGGCGGCCGACGCGCCGACCTGGTCGATCTTCCACGCCGCGTGCAGTGTCATCAGCCGCGCCGCGTGCATCTGGGCGGCACTGTCGGCGATGTAGTTCTGGATCGACTGCTTGTCCGACAGCAGTGACCCGTGTGTGTACCGGGACAGCGACCGCTCGCACATCATGTCGAACGCCCGCTGCATCATGCCGATCCACCGCATGCAGTGATGGATGCGGCCAGGCCCCAGGCGCTTTTGCGCCAGCAGGAAGCCCCCGCCCGGCTCGCCGATGAGGTGGTCGGCGGGCACGCGGACGTTCTCGTACCTGATCTCGGAGTCCCCCGTCGACCAGTTCAGGTGGTGCTCGCACGGTTCGGCCATCGTCCCGATCGTGCGGACCATATGCACGCCGGGCGTGCCCTTCGGCACGATGAACATCGAGGCACGCTGGTGGGGCGGGGCGTCCGGATCGGTCACGGCCATCACGATCAGGATGTCGGCGCTGGGACCGTTCGAGGTGAACCACTTGTGCCCGTTGATCACCCACTCGTCGCCGTCGCGCACCGCGCGGGTGGACAGCAGCGTCGGGTCGGCGCCGGCGCCGGGCTCCGTCATCGAGAACGCCGAGCGCAGCTTGCCCTCGAGCAGCGGGTACAGCCACCGGTCCTTCTGCTCGTCGGTCGCGCCGACGGCGATGAGCTCCGCGTTGCCCGAATCCGGTGCCATGTTGCCGAACACCTCGGACGCGTAGAATGCCTGGCCGAGAATCTCGTGCAACAGGGCTAGCTTCACCTGCCCCAGGCCGCCGCCACCGAGTTCGGGTGGCAGGTGCGCGGCCCACAGGCCGGCGTCCTTGACCTTCTGCCTGAGCGGCTCCTCCAGCCGCAGCACGGTGTCCCGGTCTACGCCGAGGACCTCAAGGTCGCGGACCTCGGTCTTGACGAACTCGCGTGCCCAGTCCAGCTTCTCCTGGTACTCCGGTTCGGTCGAGAACTCCCACATGGCTGCCTCTCGTCACTTCGCCCGCGCTAGGTGGCCGTTTGCCTGCGCCAGTTGGTCCTGTGTTAGCTGACTGTGCGCCCGGCGCTGCCGGTGCATCTCGGGAGAGCCCAGGTAGGCGCGGTCGAAGATGGCGCGCCGCAGGAAAAAATGCAGGTCGCTCTCCCAGGTGTAACCGATACCGCCGTGCACCTCGATGGTGCGCCTGGCGGCCGCGACATATCTTTCGGTGATATGCGCCTTGGCGAGGGAGGCGAACCCGCCCGCGTCATCCAGGCCGCAGTCCATCGCGTGCGCCGCGTACCAGTACATGCCACGGGACGGCAGCACATCCACGGCCATGTCGGCCAGCTGATGCTGAATCGCCTGGAAGTGCCCGATCGTCGTGCCGAACTGTTCCCGCTGCTGGCTGTAGGCCACGGCCATCTCCAGGCACTTCGCCGCGCCGCCGTAGGCGTCGGCGGCGACCAGCACCGCGCCAAGCTGCAGCACCCGCTCGGCCGCCTCGGCTCCGCCGGCCAGCCGCTCGTGGTCCGGCCCGTCGAAGGCCAGCGAGACCATCGGCCTGGTGCGGTCGAGCACCTCGGTGTTGGTGACGGTCAGGCCGTCAGCGCCGAGGTCGACCAGAGCCAGGCCGTCCGTTAGGACGACCACCGCCGCGTCGACGCCGTCGCCAGCCAGGACATAGCGTTTCTCGCTGGTGAGCCGGTGACCGCCCATTCGCAAGTCGTCAAGGCTCCACCGATCGCCGGGCTCGCCGACCGCTATCGTGGCGCGCCGCTCCCCCGAGGCGAGCTTCGGGAGCCAGCGAGCGCGCTGCTCGTCGCTGCCCGCGACGGTGATGGCGTAGCTGGCCAGCACGCGGCCGAGGAAAGGACCGGGCGCGACGGCGGCCCCGAGCCGTTCGGCGGCGACAGCCACGTCGAGAATGGTTCCTCCGCCGCCGCCATAGGCCTCGGGGATCAGGATCTCCGACAAGTGCAGGGCGCCCAGATCGTCGAGCGGACCCAGTTGCGCGTCGTAGCAGTTTCGCACCCGGGATAGCGGGAAACTGCCCGCGAAGAAGCTGTCAATCGATTCCTCGAGCAGCCGCTGCTCTGCGCTCAGGTCGAAGTCCACAGTGTCCGCTCCTACTTCTACTTCTCCGGGACGCGCGGGTCGCGCGGAAGGCCGAGGCCACGCTGGGCGATGATGTTGCGCTGGATGTTCGACGCGCCGCCGGCGATCGCGCTGCCGAGCGAGCCGAAGTACTGATACATCCAGCGCTCGGGACCGACGTCGCCGTTTTGATCCGCGCCGGTGTGCGGCAGCAGGCTCGCGTCGCCGAGAATGTCGATGGCGATCGCCGCGATCCGCTCGGCGATGTTGGTGCTCGAGATCTTGTTGGTCAGCCCGAGGGCACCGGGCGGCTCGCCCTTGAGGGAACGAGACAACTGGAGATACCCCGAGTACCTGTGCGCCTCCACGTAACCCTGCACTTCCATGAGCCGGGAGCGCAGGCGGCTGTCCTCTATCCACGGGCGGCCCGCGGGCCCGGGCGTCCGCCTGGCGAGCCTGATCAGGCTGTTCATCAGGTGATCCGATTCCGCCACGTCGCCGACCCAGGCGCGCTCATGTTTGAGCGTGGTGTTGGCGACCGCCCACCCCTGGCCCGGCTCGCCCACGATCCAGTCGGCCGGAGTGGTGGCGTCGGTGAGGAATACCTCGTTGAACTCTGACTCGCCGGTGATCTGGCGCAGCGGGCGCACCTCGATGCCTGGCTGATCCATCGGCACGAGCAGGTAGGAGATCCCCTTGCGCTTGTCGGCGTCCGGGTCGGTGCGGGCCAGCAGGAACATGTAGTCGGCTTCGTGCGCGAAGCTTGTCCAGACCTTCTGGCCGCGGATGACCCAGCGGTCTCCGGTCAGTGTGGCCGTGGTCCGCAGGGAGGCGAGGTCGCTGCCCGCGCCGGGCTCACTGTAGCCCTGGCACCACTTGATCTGCCCGGTGATGGTGGCCTCGATGAAACGTTCCTGCTGCCACTCGGCGCCGGCTTCCAGCAGCGTCGGGACGAGCAGCTGGGTGCCGAGCGACTTGAGCTCCATCGGAGCGCGCACAGCGGTGAACTCTTCGCGGATCACCCGCGCCTTGAGCACATCCGATGGCTGCTCGGAGCCGCCGTACCGGCGCGGGACCGACCGGTAGAGGTAGCCGGCCGCCACGGCCGCCTGGCGGAAGGCGGCCACGTCAGCAGATCCGCCGGACGGCTGCCAGTGCTCGGCGAGAAAGGCACGTACCTCTCCGCGAAAGCGCTCGTACTCAGGTCCGTACGTCAGGTCCATCTCCGCCTCTGCTATCCATGTCCCCGTAGCTTCGCTACTGCTGCCTCTATCTCCGTGTCATCGCTATTGAGTATACTCTAATCCGAACTCGTGAACCGACGCAACGATGGAGAGGCCATGTCGACAGTCCCCCATGACCAGCTGATGGCGGAGTGCGCGTATAAGATGCGCGTGCTCGATCCCGGCTTCGCGGGCCGGATCGTCATCGACGCCGGGGAATTCCTCTACGATCCGATCCTCGGCTGGGTCGAAGAGGACGGCACCTTGTACTTCAGCGACCACGGCCCGCAGAAGGACCCGGCCAACTGGGTTCCCTACCAGGGCCATGGGACGATTCACCGGCTCACCCGGGCCGGAACCCGCAGCCGGCTCTTCGAGCCTGGCGCCGTCCCCGGGATGCCGTACCTGATCCGCCGCGCGCCGGCCGAATTCGGCGACTGGGGAGGCGACATCTTCTTCCCTGGCCAGGCCAAGGGCGGCCGGGAGGGAGCGCTCAGCGGACACCGCCTCTACCGGGTGAACGAGGACCGGCCCGAGCCGGAGACCTTCGTCGACATCCCGCACGCCGGGACCACGGGCGGCGGTACGCCCGGGGCGATGATGATCGGCGGCTTCGGCCGCAAGGGCACGGCTCACGAGGGCACGTACCTGTGCCAGACCATGATGAACTGCGTCATCTACCAGATCACCCCGGACCGGCGGTGCACGCCGCTGTTCATCCTGGAGGAGGTGTTCGGCAAGCCGGTGATGCCGTACTTCGTCTTCTACGCCCCGCCAGTCTGGGGGCCGGAACTGGCCGGAAAGCTGCTCCTCGGCGGGATGCCCGACGTGAGCTTCGAGGTTGACGACCCAGGGCACAACGTGCTCAGCTACTACGTCATCGACGGCGACAAGATCGACACGGAGCCGGCCGCCCGGCGCGATATCGGCTGGGCGATGGCCGAGGTCGCGCCGCCGGAGTTCGGGCCCTACGGCGGGCACACGTTCCTCTTCGATTTCGGTGCGACGAACTTCATGCACGTGTCGAAGGCCAAGCCCGGCCCGCTGCCTTATGACTCGAAGATCCTTCGTGTCGACCCCGACGGCAACACTCACGTGTTCGCCGACGGCCTCCAGGGCGGCTGGAACGAACTGCGGTTCGACCGGGACCGCATGTACATCTCCTGCTTGCGGCGCAGCTTCTCCACCGGCGAATATCACGAGGCCGACGGCTCGCTCTACGAGATCAGGGCCACGGACCCGCGATAGAGATAAGCAGGCCGTCACGCCTCCGCCGCGGCGGCGAGAGCGGTCAGGTGCCGCATCATCCGGTGCTGAGCCAGCGCCGAGTCGCCCGCGATGATCGCATCGGCGATCGCCTCGTGGGCACGGTGCACTTCCTCGACTTCCCTCGCCGCCGACTCACTGCGAGCGGCCTGCTTGTCGAACATTGCCGTGACACCCAGGAACCGCGCCGCAGTCAGCTGCGTCAGCGCGTTGATGAACAGGTGCAGTGCCGGGTTGCCGGTCAGCTCGGCAACCACCACGTGGAAATCGTGAATGGTGGCATCGGACTCGCCGCCCAGGAACTCTGACTCGTGGGCCAGCGCGTCCCGGAGCTTTACGATGCCGGCCTCGTCGATGTGCTCGGCCGCGCTGCGCACCGCCGCCAGCTCCAGAGCGGTCCGGGTCTCGAAAAGGTCCGGCGGCGTTACCTTGCGGTACCGAAGGTAGACGGCGGCGGCATGGGCCATCGCCTCGGGATCAGGCTCGGCAACGACCAGCCCGCCGCCGGGACCTCGCCGCATATACGCCACATTGTGATGCTCGAGCAGGCGGATCGCCTCGCGAAGCGCGGCGCGGCTCACGTCGTATTCGGCCAGCAGATCGGCCTCGGAACCGATGACCTTGCCCACCGGCCAGTCCATCTCGATGATCCGCATCTCGATTTTCTCAGAGGTCTGCTCCGCGAGTTTTTTCGTCGGGCCCCCGTCCAACCGCGCGGTCGCGGCCGAGGGGTCGGCCTGCGCGGACTTCGCGGACTTGTTCCTCATCGACAATCCCCAATCTGGCTAATTCAGGCTCCTCATCCTTGAGTCCTGTTGGCGTAAACCACTATAGTCGACGGTTGCCGAGATGAAGAGCATCCTTTGCACGTTGCGAGAACCGCCTTCCGAGGAGGCCGACCGCGGCGGGAGACCGGTGCGGGGCCGGCAGGAACCACGGTCCGTTATGGATAATTTAAGGATACTTTTTAGGGACGAACGCCGTAGCGGGGCTTGGGGCCCAGGT
>Ga0318574_10000469_pt1 | contig 12243 bp, 8 predicted proteins | sample GRESIP089b5f22_FD_202527 | JGI IMG/M metagenome (GOLD analysis project Ga0318574, IMG submission 202527) | Tropical soil microbial communities from Luquillo Experimental Forest, Puerto Rico - GRE.SIPMG.089b5f22 | ecosystem: Environmental > Terrestrial > Soil > Tropical forest > Bulk soil...
TGGTAGGCCAGACCGGTCCCGGCCGGGATCAGGCGACCGACGATGACGTTTTCCTTCAGGCCACGCAGTTCGTCGCGCTTGCCCATGATGGCAGCCTCGGTCAGCACGCGGGTGGTTTCCTGGAAGGAGGCCGCGGAGATGAAGCTATCGGTGGACAGAGACGCCTTCGTGATACCCAGCAGCAGGTTGCTGTAGGTGGCGGGGATCTTGTCCTCGGCACGCAACGCGTCATTGGTGTTAAGCATCTCGGAACGCTCGACCTGTTCACCGTTGATGTAGCTGGAGTCGCCTGCCGCCTCAACCACGACGCGGCGCAACATCTGACGAACAATCACTTCGATGTGCTTGTCGTTGATCTTCACGCCCTGCAAGCGGTACACGTCCTGGACTTCGTCCACGATGTAGCGAGCCAGTTCCTCGGCGCCCAGCAGGCGCAGGATGTCCTGCGGATCGGCCGGGCCGTCCACCACCACTTCGCCCTTGTTGACCACCTGGCCTTCGTGGACCAGCATGTTCTTTTCCTTGGGCACCAGCTCTTCCCAGACCTTGCCATCGGGATCGGTGATCTGCAGGCGAATCTTGCCCTTGGTCTCCTTGCCGAAGGACACGGTACCGGTGATCTCGGCCAGCGTACCCTTGTCCTTGGGTGTGCGGGCTTCGAACAGCTCGGCCACACGGGGCAGACCGCCGGTAATGTCGCGGGTCTTCTGGCCTTCGATCGGGATACGGGCCAGCACTTCGCCGGGGCCTACGTCCTGACCGTCGCGCACCTGGATCAGGGCGCCCACCGGGAAACCGATGGTCACGGAGTGGTCGGTACCGGGGATCTTCACCTCGTTGCCGTTGACGTCGATCAGCTTGACCTGCGGACGCACCACCTTGGTGGCGCCACGGCGCTTGGGATCGATGACCACCATGGTCGACAGACCGGTCACTTCGTCGAGCTGCTTGGCAACCGTCAGGCCTTCTTCCACATTCTCGAAGTGCGCCTTGCCGGCGAATTCGGTGATGATGGGGCGGGTCAGCGGGTCCCAGTTGGCCAGGATGGCGCCAGCCTTGATGGCCTGGTCGGCCTTCACGGTCAGCACTGCACCGTACGGCACCTTGTGGCGCTCACGTTCGCGGCCATGCTCGTCATGGATGATGACCTCGCCGGAGCGGGCAATCACCACCAACTCGCCCTTGCTGTTGGTCACGTAGCGCATGGTGGCGTTGAAGCCAATATTGCCGTTGGACTTGGCTTCCACGCTGGAGGCGATGGCAGCACGCGACGCGGCACCACCGATGTGGAAGGTCCGCATCGTCAGCTGGGTACCGGGTTCACCGATGGACTGGGCGGCGATCACACCCACGGCTTCGCCGAGGTTGATCAGGCCGCCACGGCCCAGGTCGCGGCCATAGCACTTGGCGCAGATGCCGTAGCGGGTTTCGCAGGTCAGCGCGGTGCGCACCTTGACCTCGTCCACGCCGGCCACTTCCATCTCGTCGATCAGGTCTTCGTCCAGCATGGTGCCGGCCGGTGCCACCACGGCACGGGTTTCCGGGTGCAGCACGTCGTCGGCAGCGGTACGGCCCAGCACGCGGTCGCGCAGGGACTCGATCACTTCACCACCCTCGACGATGGCGCGCATCAGGTAGCCACCGTGGGTGCCGCAGTCCTGTTCGGTCACGACCAGATCCTGGGTCACGTCCACCAGACGGCGGGTCAGGTAGCCAGAGTTGGCGGTCTTCAAGGCCGTGTCAGCCAGACCCTTACGGGCACCGTGGGTGGAGATGAAGTACTCCAACACGTTCAGGCCTTCGCGGAAGTTCGCGGTAATGGGCGTCTCGATGATGGAGCCGTCTGGCTTGGCCATCAGACCCCGCATACCGGCCACCTGACGGATCTGGGCAGCGGAACCGCGGGCGCCGGAGTCGGCCATCATGTAGATGGAGTTGAAGGACTCCTGGTCCACTTCCTTGCCATGGCGGTCCAGCACCTTTTGCTTGGACAGCTGGGCCATCATCACCTTGGACACTTCGTCACCGGACTTGCCCCAGATGTCCACCACCTTGTTGTAGCGCTCGCCAGCGGTCACCAGACCGGAGACGTACTGCTGTTCGATCTCCTTCACTTCCTTCTGGGCGCGGGTGATGATGTCGTGCTTCTCCTGCGGCACCAGCATGTCGCCGATACAGATGGAGATACCCGCCTTGGTCGCCAGGCGGAAGCCGGACTGCAGCAGCTTGTCGGCAAACACCACCGTATCCTTCAGACCGCACTTGCGGAAGGACACGTTGATCAGCTTGGAGATTTCCTTCTTCTTCAGCGCCTTGTTGATGTTGGAGAACGGCAGGCCCTTGGGCAGGATCTCGGACAGCAGCGCGCGACCGGCGGTGGTTTCCCATAGCTTGGTCGACGGCACGAACTCGCCGGTTTCCTTGTTCTTGGTCCACTCGGTCAGACGCACATTGATCTTGGCGTTGAGCTCGACCTGGCCCGCGTCGAAGGCGCGTTGCACTTCGCCGGTGTCGGAGAAGATCAGGCCTTCACCCTTGCCGTTGATCTTTTCGCGGGTCGTGTAATACAGACCCAGCACCACGTCCTGCGAAGGAACAATGGAGGGTTCGCCGTTGGCGGGGAACAGCACGTTGTTGGAGGCCAGCATCAGCGTGCGGGCTTCCATTTGCGCTTCCACCGACAGGGGCACGTGAACAGCCATCTGGTCACCGTCGAAGTCGGCGTTGAAGTAGGCGCACGGTTCAGCATCACGGGGTGCTCTTTGATGACCTCTTCCAGGATGTCCCACACCACAGGGGTGCCGGACTCCACTTCCTTCTTGGCCGCCTTGATGGTCGTGGCGATGCCCATGGCTTCCAGGCGCGCGAAGATGAAGGGCTTGAACAGTTCCAAGGCCATCAGTTTCGGCAGACCGCACTGGTGCAGCTTGAGCGTTGGGCCCACGGTAATCACGGAACGACCGGAGTAGTCCACGCGCTTGCCCAGCAGGTTCTGACGGAAGCGACCGCTCTTGCCCTTGATCATGTCAGCCAGGGACTTCAGGGCACGCTTGTTGGCGCCCGTCATGGCCTTGCCGCGGCGACCGTTGTCCAGCAGGCTGTCCACGGCTTCCTGCAGCATGCGCTTCTCGTTGCGCGCGATGATTTCCGGCGCCTTCAATTCCAGCAGACGACGCAGACGGCTGTTGCGGTTGATGACGCGGCGATACAGATCGTTCAGGTCGGAGGTCGCAAAGCGGCCGCCGTCCAGCGGCACCAACGGACGCAGGTCCGGCGGCAGCACGGGCAACACATCCAGCACCATCCACTCGGGCTTGATGCCGGACTTCTTGAAGGCTTCCAGGACCTTCAGGCGCTTGGCATTCTTCTTGATCTTCAACTCGGAGCCGGTCAGATCATTGCGCAGCTTCTCGATCGAACCTTCGATGTCGATGCTTTCCAGCAGATCCTTGATGCCTTCGGCGCCCATCTTGGCGGTGAACTCATCACCATATTCCTTGAACTTGGCGTCGTAGTCGTCTTCCGACATGATGCTGTACTTCTTCAGCGGGGTCATGCCGGGGTCGGTCACCACGTAGGCTTCAAAGTACAGCACGCGTTCGATGTCGCGCAGGGTCATGTCCAGCACCAGGCCCAGACGGCTGGGCAGGGACTTCAGGAACCAGATGTGGGCACAGGGTGCGGCCAGGTCGATGTGGCCCATGCGCTCGCGGCGCACCTTGGTCTGAGTCACTTCCACGCCGCACTTTTCGCAGATCACGCCGCGGTGCTTCAAGCGCTTGTACTTGCCGCACAGGCACTCGTAGTCCTTGATGGGTCCGAAAATCTTGGCGCAGAACAGGCCGTCGCGCTCGGGCTTGAAGGTGCGGTAGTTGATGGTCTCGGGCTTGCGGACTTCGCCGAAAGACCAGGAACGGATCTTCTCGGGCGAGGCCATGCCGATCTTGATGGCTTCGAAGTGCTCGTCCGGCGTGAACTGCTTGAACAGGTCGAGTAATGATTTCATGGGTTCAATCCTTTGCGTGTTCGCGATCAGTTGCGCTCGAGTTCAATGTCGATGCCCAAGGAACGGATTTCCTTGACCAACACGTTGAACGATTCCGGCATGCCGGCCTCGATCGAGTGCTCGCCCTTGACGATGTTCTCGTATACCTTGGTACGGCCTTGCACGTCATCGGACTTGACGGTGAGCATTTCCTGCAGGGTGTAGGAAGCGCCGTAGGCTTCCAGCGCCCACACTTCCATTTCACCGAAACGCTGACCACCGAACTGGGCCTTACCACCCAGCGGCTGCTGCGTGACTAGGCTGTACGGGCCGGTCGAACGGGCGTGCATCTTGTCGTCCACCAAGTGGTGCAGCTTCAGGTAGTGCATGTAGCCGACCGTGGTGGTGCGCTCGAAGGCGTCGCCGGTGCGGCCGTCATACAGTTGCGCCTGGGTGCGTGCCGGGGTCAGGCCCTTGGCCTTGGCGATGTCATCCGGGTAAGCCAGTTTCAGCATGTCGCCGATTTCCTGCTCGGTGGCGCCATCGAACACGGGCGATGCAAACGGCACGCCGCTGGTGAGTTCCTGCGCCATGGCGCGGACTTCGCCGTCGGACAGCTGGCTCAGGTCTTCCTTGCGGCCGGCGCTGTTGTAGACCTGCTCCAGGAAGCCCCGGATTTCGGTCGCAGCGGCTTCACGTTGCAGCATGTCGCCAATGCGCTGGCCCAGGCCCTTGCCGGCCCAGCCCAAGTGCACTTCCAACACCTGACCGATGTTCATCCGCGAGGGCACACCCAGCGGATTGAGCACGATGTCCACGGGCGTACCGTCGGCCAGGTAGGGCATGTCTTCCACGGGGGTGATCTTGGAGACCACGCCCTTGTTACCGTGGCGGCCGGCCATCTTGTCACCGGGCTGCAGGCGGCGCTTGACCGCGATGTAGACCTTGACCATCTTGAGCACGCCAGCGGGCAGCTCGTCGCCTTGCGTCAACTTCTTGCGCTTTTCTTCAAAGGCCAGGTCGAAGCTGTGGCGGGTCTGCTCCAGGGAGTTCTTGATGCTCTCCAGCTGCGTGGCCACTTCGTCTTCGGCGGGGCGGATGTCGAACCAGTGGAACTTGTCCACGGAGGCCAGGTAGGCCTTGTCGATCTTGGTGCCCTTGGCCAGCTTCTGCGGGCCGCCGTTGGCAACCTTGCCGGTCAGCAGCTTCTCGATACGGTCGAAGGCGTCGGCCTCGACGATGCGCAACTGGTCGTTCAGGTCCAGTCGGAAGCGCTTGAGTTCATCGTCGATGATCTGCTGGGCGCGGCGGTCACGCTGGATGCCTTCACGGGTGAAGACCTGCACATCGATCACGGTGCCTTGCGAGCCCTGGTCCACGCGCAGCGAGGTGTCCTTCACATCGGAAGCCTTCTCGCCGAAGATGGCGCGCAGCAGCTTCTCTTCCGGCGTCAGCGTGGTCTCACCCTTGGGTGTGACCTTGCCCACCAGAGTGTCGCCGGGCATGACTTCGGCACCCACGTAGATGATGCCGGACTCGTCCAGGCGGTTGAGCTGCTGTTCGCTCAGGTTGGGAATATCGCGGGTGATTTCCTCGGCACCGAGCTTGGTGTCGCGGGCCATGACCACGAGTTCTTCGATGTGAATGGAGGTGTAGCGGTCTTCCGACACCACACGCTCGCTGATCAGGATCGAGTCCTCGAAGTTGTAGCCGTTCCAGGGCATGAAAGCCACCAGCATGTTCTGGCCGATGGCGATTTCGCCCAGGTCCGTCGACGCACCGTCGGCGATCACGTCACCCTTGGCCAGCTTGTCGCCCTTCTTGACGATGGGGCGCTGATGGATGTTGGTGTTCTGGTTGGAACGCTGGTACTTGATCAGGTTGTAGATGTCCACGCCGACTTCACCGGCTTGCGCCTCGTCGTCGTTGACGCGGATCACCACGCGGGTGGCATCCACATAGTCCACCACACCGCCACGGTTGACCGTCACCACCGTGCCGGAGTCCACGGCGGCCACGCGCTCGATGCCGGTACCCACCATGGGCTTTTCCGGACGCAGAACGGGCACGGCTTGACGCGACATATTGGCGCCCATCAAAGCGCGGTTGGCGTCATCGTGCTCCAGGAACGGAACCAGCGACGCAGCCACCGACACGATCTGCGCGGGCGACACGTCCATGTACTGGATGCGCTCGGCGCCGACCATGATGGATTCGCCCTTCTCACGGGCCGACACCAGGTCGCCGGTCAGCTTGCCGTCCTTGTCCAGGGCCGCGTTGGCCTGGGCGATGACGTACTTGCCTTCTTCGATGGCGGACAGGTAGTCGATGTCATTGGTCACCTTGCCGTCCACCACGCGACGGTACGGCGTTTCGATGAAACCGTATTCGTTCAAACGGGCGTACAAGGCCAGCGAGTTGATCAGACCGATGTTCGGGCCTTCCGGCGTTTCGATCGGGCAGACACGTCCGTAGTGGGTCACGTGCACGTCGCGCACCTCGAAGCCGGCACGTTCGCGGGTCAAACCGCCCGGGCCCAGGGCCGAGACGCGGCGCTTGTGGGTGATTTCGGCCAGCGGGTTGGTCTGGTCCATGAACTGCGACAGCTGCGATGCGCCGAAGAATTCCTTCAGGGCGGCGGAGATCGGCTTGCTGTTGATCAAGTCGTGCGGCATCAGCGGCTCTTGCTCAGCCTGACCCAGGCGTTCCTTGACGGCCTTCTCGATACGGGCCAAACCAGTGCGGTACTGGTTCTCGGCCAGTTCGCCGACACAACGTACGCGGCGATTGCCCAGGTGGTCGATATCGTCGACGTCGCCACGGCCATTGCGCAGATCCACCAGGATCTTGACCACGGCCAGGATGTCTTCGTTGGTCAGCACCTTGGGGCCGGTCGATTCGGAGCGGCCCATCTTGGCGTTGAACTTCATGCGGCCCACGCGCGACAGATCGTAGGTGTCGGGGTTGTAGAACAGGCGCTGGAACAGGGCCTGCACGGCGTCTTCCGTGGGCGGCTCGCCGGGGCGCATCATGCGGTAGATGGCCACGCGGGCAGCAAACTCGTCCACCGTCTCATCGGTGCGCAGGGTCTGCGAAATGTAGGCGCCTTGGTCCAACTCGTTCGTGTAGATGCAGGGCAGGTCCTGGATACCGGCTTGGCGCAATTTTTTGAGCAGGGCTTCGGTCAGCTCTTCGTTGGCCTTGGCCACGATTTCGCCGGTATCCTGGTCCACCACGTTGCAGGCCACGACGCGTCCGATCAGGAAGTCTTCGGGCACGCTGATGTGCGTGGTGCCGGACTGTTCCAGTTCACGGGTGTGGCGCGCGGTGACGCGCTTGTCCTTGGCCACCACCACCTTGCCACTCTTGTCGGTAATGTCGAAGCGAGCCACCTCGCCACGCAGGCGCTCGGCCACAAAGGCCATTTGCGCGCCGCTGTCCATCAGGCGGAAATTGTCGTTGACGAAGAAGTTCGCCAGGATGGACTCGTTGGTCAGGCCGATGGCCTTGAGCAGAATCGTGACCGGCATCTTGCGGCGACGGTCGACGCGGAAGTACAGCAGGTCCTTGGGGTCGAACTCGAAGTCCAGCCAGGAGCCGCGGTAGGGAATGATGCGCGCAGAGAACAACAGCTTGCCCGAGCTGTGGGTCTTGCCCTTGTCGTGTTCGAAGAACACGCCGGGAGAGCGGTGCAACTGGGAGACAATCACGCGCTCGGTACCATTGATGATGAACGAGCCCTTGCCCGTCATCAGCGGCACTTCGCCCATGTAGACCTCTTGTTCCTTGACCTCCTTGACCACCTTGTTCTGGGCAGTCGAAGACTCACGGTCATAGATGATCAACTGCACCTTGGCACGCACGGCCGATGCGAAGGTCAGACCGCGGGTCTGGCACTCACGCACGTCGAACGCAGGTTTGGCAAGGCTGTATTCCAGGTACTTCATCTCGACAAAACCATTGTGCGAGACGATGGGGAATGCCGCTTCAAACGCGGCTTGCAAACCTTCGGAGGTTCGCTTCTTCGGGGCGACATCTGCTTGCAGGAACGCGGTGTAGGCGTCCTTTTGCATCTGCAGCAGGTAGGGAATTTCAAGCACGCTGTCGCGGCTACCGAAGTTCTTGCGAATCCGCTTGCGTTCAGTGTATGTATAAGCCATTAGATCTCCGGGCAAAGACTAAAGGAACCTGGGGTCCTAGGCGACTGTGGCGTTGAACATCCGGTTCAACAGGCTTGGCGATTGGCCACTACCAATCATTGGCGGACGGCCGCGCATTGCACGCGGCCCGTTCCAAGGCATCTTCTGCAGTCGGGGTCAGAAGACACTAAGAAGGGGTGAACCACCACTTGTTAGTGTGCTCTCACAAGCAACAAAGGCTGGGAGCCCTTTTGGAGCATCCCAGCCCGGAAACGCGGATCGATTACTTGAGTTCGACCTTGGCGCCAGCTTCTTCCAGCTTCTTCTTGGCAGCTTCGGCGTCGGCCTTGGCGATGCCGTCCTTGACGTTCTTGGGAGCGCCGTCCACCAGATCCTTGGCTTCCTTCAGGCCCAGACCAGTGATTTCGCGCACGGCCTTGATGACGGACACCTTGTTGGCGCCGGCGTCAACCAGAACCACGTTGAACTCCGTCTTTTCTTCGGCGGCGGCGGCACCACCGGCAGCAGCGCCACCAGCAGCGGGAGCGGCCATGGCGGCAGCGCTCACACCAAACTTCTCTTCGATGGCTTTCACCAGGTCGTTGAGTTCCATGACCGTCATGCTGTCCAGCGCGGTCAAAAATGCGTCTTTATCGAATGCCATTTTGATTTCCTAACAATATTGGTTACTACGGGGCGACAGCAATTACGCTGCTGCTGCCTCTGCGGGGGCAGCTTCCGCTGCGCCAGCGCCACGTTGCTCCGCCAATGCGGCCAGCACACGTGCCGTACGCGAGATGGGGGATTGCATCAAGCCCAGCAATTGCGCCAACAACACTTCCTTGGAAGGGATGCTTGCGAGTTGCTTCACGCCGTTCACGTCCAGGGCCTTGCCGCCGTACGCACCTGCGCGAATCACCAACTTGTCGTTGGTCTTCGCGAACTCGGCCACCACCTTGGCGGCGGCCACTGCGTCTTCGGAAAAGCCATAGATCAGGGGACCGGTCATCTGGTCCGACACGACTGCAAAGCCGCTACCTGCAACAGCGCGGCGAGCCAGAGTGTTCTTCAACACACTCAGGGTCACACCACTGCTGCGCGCGGTATTGCGCAACTTGGTCATGTCCGCAACCGTGATGCCGCGGTACTCCGCGATCACGAGCGTTTGAGCTTTAGCGGCGAGGCCGGTCACATCACTGATGACCGCTTCTTTCTCACTGCGATTCAGACTCAAGGTCTACTCCTTTACATGCGCTTTGCGGTTTGATCCGCGCCACGCTCCACATTGCAGCGACCAACTGTTAACGAAATCTCTCAATTCCATCTGCAGCGGGATCGCCATCTGCGTTGGCTGGTGGTTTAAGCACAGTCATGCTGCACGCCAACGGTCTTGGATGACTCGCCTTGCCGGGAGGCAAAGCGACCCACCACATCAAGCAGCCGTTGCCGGCCGCTCAAATTTTTCGCAATTACGCCGCGATGGATTGGATGTCCACACGAACACCCACGCCCATGGTGGACGAAACTGCAATCTTCTTCAAATACACACCCTTGCTGGAGGCCGGCTTGGCCTTGTTCAGCGCTTCCACCAATGCAGCCAGATTGCCCTTGAGCTGGTCAGCGTTGAACGAGCGACGACCAATGGTGGAGTGCACGATACCGGCCTTGTCGACACGGAACTGCACCTGACCTGCCTTGGCGTTGCGCACAGCGCCTGCGACGTCGGGCGTCACGGTACCAACTTTGGGGTTAGGCATCAAACCACGGGGGCCCAGGATCTGACCCAGAGTACCCACAACGCGCATGGCGTCGGGAGCGGCAATCACCACATCAAAGGGCATGTCGCCAGCCTTGACCATGGCAGCCAAGTCGTCCATGCCGACGATGTCGGCGCCAGCGGCCTTGGCCTCTTCAGCCTTGGCACCTTGGGCGAACACGGCCACGCGCTTGGTCTTGCCGGTGCCATTGGGCAGCACCACGGCGCCACGCACCACTTGGTCGGACTTCTTGGCATCCACGCCCAGTTGCACGGCCACGTCGATGGACTCGTCAAACTTGGCAGTGGCGAATTCCTTCACAATGCCCAGCGCGTCCACCAGGGGATACAGCTTGGTGCTCTCGATCTTGCCGACTTGGGTCTTTTGCTTTTTGGTGAGCTTGGACATTTACACGCCCTCCACATTCACGCCCATGGAACGGGCAGAGCCAGCGATGGTGCGAACGGCGGCGTCCAGGTCGGCGGCCGTCATGTCCTTCATCTTGGTTTTGGCGATTTCTTCCAGCTGGGCGCGGGTGATCTTGCCAACCTTGTCGCTGTGCGGACGGGCAGAGCCCTTGTCCAGCTTGATGGCCTTCTTGATCAGAACGGTCGCGGGCGGCGTCTTGATGATGAAGGTGAAGCTCTTGTCGGCGAATGCCGTGATCACCACGGGCAGCGGCAGGCCGGGCTCGACACCTTGGGTCTGCGCATTGAATGCCTTGCAGAACTCCATGATGTTCAGGCCGCGTTGACCCAGAGCCGGGCCGATGGGGGGGGATGGGTTGGCCTTACCGGCTGGCACTTGCAGCTTGATAAAACCGACGATTTTTTTCGCCATGATTTCTCCTTACGGGTCAGACGCTACGGCACCAAACAATTCAGGCCGTAGCTCCCCGGGGGTTGACGACTCTTTCAAACAGGATTCGCACCGAGTCGGGAAATGCGAACCACACAAACGGTATGGCTTAGGTCTTCTCGATCTGCGAGAACTCCAACTCAACCGGAGTGGAGCGTCCAAAAATGGTGACGGACACCCGCACCTTGCTCTTCTCGTAGTTGACATCCTCGACCGAGCCATTGAAGTCGGTGAACGGACCTTCCTTGACACGGACAAACTCGCCCACGACGAACTCCACCTTGTGCCGGGGCTTGTCGGTACCCTCTTGCATCTGGTTGACGATCTTCATGACCTCGGCTTCGGAGATCGGGGCCGGACGGTTCTTGGCACCGCCCACAAAGCCGGTGACCTTGTTGGTGTGCTTGATCAGGTGCCAGGTGTCGTCGTCCATGACCATTTCCACCAGCACGTAGCCGGGGAAGAACTTGCGCTCGGTGGTGCGCTTCTGGCCATTCTTGACCTCGACCACCTCCTCCATGGGCACCAGAATGCGGCCGAACTTACTCTGCATGCCGGAGCGCGCGATACGCTCCAGAATGTTGCGCTCAACCGCCTTCTCCATGCCGGAATAGGCGTGCACAACATACCAACGCAGGTCCGGGTTGGATGCCGGAACGGCCGAGGATTCGGGCACGGAGTTCTCTGCGACGTCGGTCATCATTTTTTCCACCCCAAGATCAGGTCGTACAACAGCCACTCCAAGGTCTTGTCCGTCAGCCACAGGAACAGGGCCATGATCAGCACGAAACCAAAGACATAGGCCGTGATCTGGATCGCTTCCTTGCGCGCAGGCCAAACAACCTTCTTGACCTCGCGCCAAGCATCACGCCCAAACGCTGCTAGCTGCCTACCCGTTTCCGAAGTGAAGAACAGGGCAACCGCCCCACCCAGCCCCAGAATCAGAACCGCCCACTGAACCAGCGGGCCTTGCTTATCCAACAGATAGAAAGCAACCAGCGCAGCCACCACCACCACAGAGGCAGCAGCCAACTTGGCTTTATCTGCTCCGGTATTGACGGTTTCTACTTGTGACGTGGCCATAACTTTTGACACTCGCGTTCCTAGATTCGATTCAAAATCACTTTGCTCCAGACACAGAAGCCCGCTACAGCGTAGCGGGCCTGTCAGCCACCAGTTCTACCTCAACTGGTTGGCAGGGGCAGTAGGAATCGAACCTACAACCTTCGGTTTTGGAGACCGACGCTCTGCCAATTGAGCTATACCCCTACGGCAATTTTCCTTACGCGATGATCTTGGCAACCACGCCGGCACCCACGGTACGGCCGCCTTCGCGGATGGCGAAACGCAGACCTTCTTCCATGGCGATCGGGTTGATCAGCTTGACGGTGATGGAGACGTTGTCGCCAGGCATCACCATTTCCTTGCCTTCGGGCAACTCGATCGCACCGGTCACGTCCGTGGTACGGAAGTAGAACTGGGGACGGTAGTTGTTGAAGAAGGG
>Ga0318574_10000491_pt1 | contig 12063 bp, 10 predicted proteins | sample GRESIP089b5f22_FD_202527 | JGI IMG/M metagenome (GOLD analysis project Ga0318574, IMG submission 202527) | Tropical soil microbial communities from Luquillo Experimental Forest, Puerto Rico - GRE.SIPMG.089b5f22 | ecosystem: Environmental > Terrestrial > Soil > Tropical forest > Bulk soil...
GCTCGCAGCGCCTGGACCGCTTCACCGGCACGCTGGATCTGCAGGAGTACAAGTTCAATCAGGACGTCAACGGGCACAACAACTCGTTCGCCGCCATCGGAACGCTCGGCTACCTCATCGGCGGCGGTTGGGCGGCCCAGGCGAGCGGCACGGCCGAAGCCACGCCCTACTACAAGTCGCGCTTCGACCTCATGGTGAAGCTCGCCTACAACCAGTCCTACCACCTGCGCGAGGTGCGCTGATGACTCCCCGCACGCTCCTCCTCGGGGCCGCGCTGCTGGCGACCCTTTTCGGCGGGCCGGCTGCCGCCAAGGAACAACCGAAGTTCACGTTCCCGCACGGGACGCACGTGGAGGCGGGCATCTCCTGCGCCACCTGCCACGGCAGCATCGCCCAGGCCAAGGCGGTGGGCCCGACCGTGCACCTCACGCTCCCGGCGGGGGACGCGGCGAAGGACTGCCTCCAGTGCCATGACAAGGTCCCCGCCGCTCCGCCGCCGCGCGAGGTCGAGCGGGCCATCACCTTCTCGCACGCCGATCACCTGCCGTACGTGAAGGGCGATTGCGCGAGGTGCCACACGGCGCTCGTGGAGCCCGGCCAGACGAAGGCCCCGGTCCCTCCGATGAGCACCTGCACGGCCTGCCACAACCACTCAGAGGAGTACGCCCAGGCCAAGTGCCAGCCGTGCCACGTGGACCTCAAGCGCTACCCGCTGAAGCCGATCGCGGACTTCACGCACGCGGGCGACTTCCTGCGCACCCACGGCGCGATGGCCAGGACGAACGCGGCCACCTGCGCGGCCTGCCACGAGCAGACCTCCTGCGCCGAGTGCCACGCCGCCACCACGCGCCCGTTCAAGCCAGATATCCAGTGGCCGGAGCAGGTGGAGGCGCTCTTCATCCACCGCGGGGACTACGTGTCGCGGCACCGGGTCGACTTCAACGCCGATCCGGCGAGCTGCCGCCGCTGCCACGGCAGCGCGTACTGCAACTCGTGTCACAACGAGCAGGGCATCTCGCCGCTTTCGCCGCTGACGCCCACGAGCACCCCGCACCCGGCTGGCTGGAACGCCGGCGCCGTGCACGGCCCCGCCGCGCGGCAGAACATCGGGAACTGCGCCGCTTGCCACGACCAGGGCTCACAAACCACCTGCGTGAACTGCCACCGGAACGTCGATCCTCACCCGCCCGGCTGGGCGAAGCGCCACAACAAGACGACGGATGTCGCCAACAACGGCATGTGCCGCATCTGTCACGTTCAGTGAGGGCCAGACCAGTAGTCGATAGGAGAGGATGCTCATGAGATCGCCGCGGTCGTTCTTGTCGTGTGGTCTGGTCGTGCTGGTGCTGGTGCTCTCCGCGTGCAGCTCGGCCCAGAGTACGGCCCAGACCGGGACCACGTTCTGCTTCAACTGTCACTCGGAGACCAGCCCGCTCGGCCTCAAGATCTTGTGGGCGGAGTCAGGCTACGCCCTCTCGGTCCACCAGGGCGGTCAGGTCGCGCGGATCTACGTCCAGGTGGCGGCCGCCGGCGGGTGCCCGCCGTTCGTCCAGGCGACGGCCGCCACCTGCACGGGCGCAGGCGGCACGCACAGCGGCGCCTCGGGGGGCAACATCTGCACGATGCCGGCGGAGACGACGCCGGCGGCGTGTACCGCGGCCGGCGGAAAGACCGCCTCCGCCGTGACCGATCCCCTCGCGACGAGCGCCTGCCCGCCTTTCGAGCAGAACCCCGCCACGCCCGTCACGAACAGCCCCTGCGTGAAGGTCTTCGGTGCGAGCGCGCTGTCGGGGACGACCTGCACCCCCACCGTGCCGCCCGGCGCCACCTACATCACGCAGAACGCCTGCCAGTCGGCGGGCGGCCTGTGGGTGGGGCCGGCCTTCGTGCTGCAGGGCACCGAGAGGGAAGGCTCGAACGCGTTCTACGCCAACTCGGGCGGATGCCAGATGTGCCACACGCACGAGGGGTTCCGGAAGCGCGTGTCGAAGGCGTATGACGCGCCCGACGGGTCCTATTCCATTCAGTACTCGTGGAGCACGAGCGCCCAGGTCGGCAGCCCTTCCACGACGCCGAACACCCCGCTCACGGCGGACGTGATCCTGAACCCCTCGCCGGTGCATTGCTTCACCTGCCACACGCCGCACGGCATCGGCACCACCGACAACGTCAGCCTCGACCAAACCATCCCGGAGGGCACCACCATCACCACGCAGACGGGCGCCGTCTGGAGCAAGAGCAAGGCAAGCCTGTGCGCGGAGTGCCACCAGATCCGCCTCAACGCCTCCCCCACCACCAGCGCCTCGATCCTCGGCAACGTCACGGGGAGCGGCAAGTTCAGCGTCAGCGCCCCCTACGGCCCCCACCACGGCCCGCAGACCGACATGAACCTCGGCATGGGAGGTGCCCAGTACACCGGCTCGGCGGGCTCGGTCACGTTTGCCGGTACCTACGGCAACTCGCCCCACACGTCGCTCGACACCGCCAACTGCATCACGTGCCACATGCAGTCTGACTACGAAGACATCAACCTGACGGGCAGCCTGTCGGTGAGCGCGGCGGTCGGCGGCCACGCCATGACGAACAAGGGCATCGTCCACGGCTCGGAGAAGGTGCTGGCGGTGGGCTGCGGCGCGACGACCACCGGCACCACGGGTACCTCCGGTTGCCACACCGTCTCGGGCGTGTCGGGCTCGACGGGCAACAAGGTGGTCGCCGCGAACGTCGCCCAGACGAGCGGCTACCTGCAGGCGGGCGACGCCTACTTCCAGAAGTTCGCGGGCAATGCCGACTCCAACTACCACCTCAAGGTGAACGAGCTCCTGACGAAGCTCGCCAACCCGTCGGCCGACTGCAGCGGCCTCCTCAACGACGCTGCGGTCGCGGCCGGAGGGAAGTTCTCCTGGACCACCTTGCCCGACGACCTGACCATCGACCCGCGCTGCATCGACAACGGCTCGACCACGGGGATCAACAAGGCCGCCGCGCCGAAGGACGACAACACCAACGCCTCGGTGCGTTTCCTCAAGGGGCTGTGGAACTTCAAGTTCACCCACGTCGAGGACAAGAGCTTCGGCGTCCACAACACGATGTACGCGCTCGAGCTGCTCTACGACTCGTGCACCGATCTGGCCGTCCTGACCGGCAAGGCCTGCGGCTCCGCGGCCGGGCGCTGTAGCTTCTGCGAGGGGCAGTACGTGACGACGAGACCGTAGGGCTCGCCCCTCGGGCCACGCGCAACAGCAGCGCGAGCTCCGGGCAGGCTTCTTTCAGGAGACGACCAGGCAGAAGGGCGGTCCCGAGCTTCTCGGAACCGCCCTTCCATATCCAGCTACGACGGAGGCAGAGTCTGCGCGGCGCGCGTACCCGCCGGCCCGCCGTGCTCGACGGAGGGCACGGGCGCGGGCGCATCCCTCGCCACCGACGGGGCCAGCCAACCACCGGTGAAGCCCGCTTTCCTGAGCCCGGCGCTCACGTAGGCGCTCTTCTTGAGGAGCTCCCACACGAACCCCGTGCGGTAGTTCTCGATCATCAGCAGGATGGGCCCTTGGTCGATGGCCAGGTACTGGTCGGCGAACCAGCCCGTCGGCTCCCCGGACTTGCCTGGATAGGACAGGTTGAAGGCATCCTTGAACCCGTACTGTCCGTATAGCCGATCCCCGAAGCGGTCGCGGAAGTGCATCAGCGTCGGGATGGCCACCTCCGGTGCGAACGGCACGGAGCCGCCCGCCGCCGTGGGCGCGATGGTCCCATCGTCCGAAGCGTTCGGGCCGGCCCCTCGCGCCCAGTATGCGTGGAAAGGCGTCGCAGCCCCGTGCGCATCGTCGGCGCCGAGAGGACCGTCCGACGCCGTCAGGCCCCACACGAGCTCGCCGTAGCCTTTCCACCCTCCCGGATTGGCGATGCAGTAGGCGCGATTGGCATGGGTGGCCCGCACTGAATTGGTGAAGTAGTCGCTTCCCTTCGATCGCATGTAGCCGTCCTGGATCCCGCGAAAGTCGACCCAGACGTGCGAATACTGGTGCCCGAACATCGGACCGAAGGTGACGTGAGGTGGCCCGTAGGCGCTCTCCCAGCGGTAAGATCGCGTCCACTCCTCCCAGGCCTGGGGATCGATCGGGTGCGTTGGCGAGCCCAGGGCGAGGATGTACAGGAGCATCCCTTCGTTGTAGCCACGCCAGTCGTAGTCGATGAATCCTTGCTCCGGGCTCCATCCCAGGCTGAGCAACGGCTTGTGCCGGGGAGAGGACGCCCACGCCCAGTCGACCCTTCGATAGAGCTGGTCGGCGAGGAGTCGGATGGACCGCTCCGTCTCGTCGTCCTTGTCGAAGTACGCTTGAGCGGAGAGGACGCCGGCCATGAGCAGCGCGGTGTCGACGGTGGACAGCTCCGACTGGTCGGAGCGAACGCCGTCGTGGCCATCGAGGAAGTGGTAGAAGAGCCCGTTGTATCCGGCGACGCCCTCTGCCGCGGGGCCCTGAGGCGCCCGCCACAGCGTCTCGAGGGTCCTCAGGGTGCGCGCTGCGGCCTCGGCCCGGGTGACGTACCCTCGCTCGACACCGACGAGGTACGACGTCAGCGCGAAGCCGACGGCCGCCACACTGGAGGTATTCGCTCCCGGAGCGCGATCGGGCGTGAGCCCGGTCCCTGCTGGCGTCGTCTCCCAGAAGAACTTGAAGGTGTCTCGCTGGAGCTGATCGAGGAAGGCCTGCTGCTGGGGCGAGCTCCGATACGGCTGCTCGGCCGGCTGGTTACGTCCCACTTCGACCTCCGCGACCGAATCTACCGCCCACGCGAGGCCCGGCAACGTCCCTGCGTACAGGGCGCACATGAGTGCGCGTGTGTAGGTCGAACGTCTACCTGCTCGGCTGTCCATTCGGTCGCCAGAACGAGCCGACCGTGGCCCGAAATTCCGGCTCGAGGGACCAAAACGGGCATCACGCCCAGCAGGCGGCTGGCTGCTCGTCGAGCGTTGCCGCCGCTGTCACGCGGCCTTCCTGAGGCGCAGCAGGCTCCCGAGGCGAGGGCAAAGCGCGCGGCGCAGCGGTATCGTCATCATCCATGGCAGAGAGTCGGTTTCCGCCACGCCGAACCGACGTCGTCGTCATCGGAGCCGGGATCGCGGGGGCGTCGCTCGCGGCGGAGCTGGCGTCCAGGCGGCAGGTCGTGCTGCTCGAGATGGAGGAGCACGCCGGCTATCACACGACCGGGCGCTCGGCTGCCGTGTTCGCCGAGGGGTACGGAAACGCCGTCGTCCGCGCCCTGACGCGTGCCAGCCGACCGTTCCTGGCCGCCCCGCCGCGCGGGGTCGCCGAGCACCCGCTGCTCGTCCCGCGAGGCTGGATGTTCGTCGGTCGCGACGACCAGCTCGAGCACCTCGCGCAGCTCGAGCGCGAGATCGCGGGGACCTTGCGCGCCATCTCCCCGGCGGAGGCGATCGCGCGCGCTCCCATCCTGCGCCGCGAGTACGTGGTGGGAGCGTTGTGGGACGAGACCGCCATGGACGTCGACGTGCACGCGCTCCACCACGGGTTCCTGCGGCTCCTCCGGGCCGCGGGCGGCGAGCTCGTCACGAGCGCACGCGTGCGCGGGCTCGATCGCGCCGGCGGCGCGTGGCGGGTGGACACGGAGCGCGGAACGTTCGAGGCGCCGATCGTCGTGAACGCGGCCGGCGCGTGGGCCGACGAGGTGGGGCGGCTGGCGGGCGCCATGCGCATCGGCCTCGTGCCCATGCGGCGGACCATCGTGCTGCTCGATCCTCCTGCCGGGGTCGAGCTCGCACGCTGGCCGCTCGTGATCGACGCGGAGGAGGAGTTCTACTTCAAGCCCGAGAGCGGGAAGATCCTCGCCTCGCCGGCCGACGAGACACCATCGCCGCCGTGCGACGCGCACGCCGATGACCTCGACGTGGCGATCGCCGTCGATCGGTTGACCCGCGCCTGCGACCTGGAGGTGCGCCACATCCCACGGAGGTGGGCGGGGCTGAGGTCGTTCGTCGCGGATCGCACTCCCGTGGCCGGTTTCGATCCAGGCGCGGAGGGCTTCTTCTGGTTCGCGGGCCAGGGTGGCTTCGGCATCCAGACCGCTCCCGCGCTGGCGCGCCTCGGTGCGGCCATCGCGCTGGGCGACGCCGTGCCGGACGACCTCACCGCCGCCGGAGTGTCGGCGCGGGACGTGGCGCCGGGGCGGCTCGCCGGCTGACGGGCCGCGCGCACTTCAACGACGCGGCGCTGCCGGCGAGGTCCGGGCCTCGGTCGCCAGGAGCACGGGGCCGCTCGGCGTGCGCTGCACGCGATAGCTCACGGAGGTCACCCGCGACGGGCAGCAGAGCGGATCGGCCGGCGTGTAGCGCGCGAACTCGACCTCGAGCCGATCCGTGGAGCGGAGCTGCACGAGCCCGGCCGCGCCGTCCGTCCTCGAATCCATGAGGCCGGGCGAGATCGTCCCCACGAGCTTGCCGTCCACCCAGACGAAGCCCTGGAACCCGAGCGGTCGGCACATCCCGTCCACACCGGAAGCCGCCAGCAGGACCTCCGTCTCGCCGAACACCTGGCCGGGGCCGAAGAGCGTCCAGCCCTTCGCGACGACCGATCGGTCGCCAGCCAGCGTCGCCGCGCGCGTCACCGACCGGCACCGCTCGGAATTGGCCGCGTCGCCGCGTGGCGGCGGTGCGTCGGGGACGGCGACGCCCGGCCGGTTCCAGACGACGGGGTGCTCGCGTTCGAGCCAGGACGTCGGCGGCGGCAAGGCCTCGGCCAGGGCGAGCGCGGCCGCGGCGGCGGTGAGTGTCAGGACGACGGCGTGCGCGACGCGCATCAGGACCTCGACCGCCGAGATGATGGCACGATGGACCCGAGCGCGCCTCGGCCTGTCACTCCGAGCCGTCCGGGCGGTGCCGCGCTCGGCAGCGCGGCGGGCCGCGTGATGTTGCACCCTCGCGGCGGCGTCCGCACTCATAAGCGAGTCCCGGCGGGTGCCATGCAAACGGAAGAGCTCACGAGCACCGCGACCCTCGGTCGCGGACGATCGCGCCAGGGCCGCGCGATAGCACCGTCCTTCTCCGCTCACATCCGGGCGTTCGGAGTCGAGCTCGACCGGGACGATCGGACTTACATCAAGCGGAAGCTGGGCATGAAGCTCGGGAAGTTCGCCAAGTCGATCGAGCGCGTCAGCGTCCGGGTGGAGGACGTGACTGGGCCCCGTGGCGGCGTCGATCACGCCTGCCGGGTCAAGGTCGTGCTGAGCGATCTGCCGAGCGTCGTGTTCGTCGAACAGGACGCGTCTCTGGCAGCCGCGACCGACCGTGCTCTCGCCGGGACGGAGCGTGCCGTGCGACGAGCGGTGCGGCGAAGGCGCATGAAAGGCCTGAAGGGAAGGAGGAGGAGGGGCAAGCTCCCATCGCGGGGCTGACGAGAAGCGCGTGCTGGTGCACGACCAGGCAGAAGGGCGGTCCGATCTCGCGCCTTTCGATCCGGGTGCTTCGATCGCGCGAGCCCTTCACGCTCGCGCCCGCGCCGCCTCGTGACTCGTCGAGCGCCTCCTGGATCTTCCGCCCCAGATCCGCCACGCGGGGCATCTCCTCTGCACAAGGTGGCGCCGCGACCGCGCCCGAGCACGCCGGCCGTCTGCAGGAGAAAGTGAGGCTGGCCACTGCCGGGAAGTCTACGCGGACAGTGCCGGAGCGTCGTGGTCCACGTGCCGCGACCATGGTACGGAGCCGACGTGCGCGCTTGATTGTCGTCATGCCGGTGTGACGGTGTGTCACAACGGTTCACTGCCACCCTCATCTTCACGGTGCGTATGGACAGGCTTGCCGAGGCCACGCGCTTGGCGGCTGAAGGGATGAACTTCCAACATGGTCTGGGGGGACCATGGCTAAGCGCCTCATACTCGTAGTGGTCGTCGGGTGCGCGGTCGCGTACTGCATCGCATGCTACGCCGCCATCTTGCTCGCCGGCTGAACCGCGTCAGCGGGCTCGTCTCTTCGCGCACAGGTCGCTCGCCCAGGAGTCCATGAAAACCATCCTCCTCTTGGCGATCGCCTCGTTCTTGGTCGCGTACTACCTCGCTACGCTGATCGGCGGCTAACGCGTAGACCCAGGACCCGACGGCTGGGCGTCATCGTGCCGCCGCAACGCACGCCGTCGGCGTGAACAAGGCCGACGGTCGGCACCGCCCCTATGCCGACTTCCGAGCTACGGCTTCTTGCTCACGGTGTACTGGGAGACGCCTTCCAGGAGGAGGTCACCCTTTGTCACGTCGTTCGTCTGCGCATACGTCCTTCCCGTGAAGGACGCGGTACCCTTGATGCCCTCGAAGCGCCCCGTGCCGGCCACGAATTCGCCGTGCCCGCCGGTGAGCCTGATGAGGTTGTTCGGCAACGGCTCCAGCTTGTATGTGCTCTTCGCCGTGAACGAGCTTCCGTCGTCGAACGTGCAGGTGAGCGTCCCGTTGCCCGAACCTTTCCCGTTCGTCGCCTCGAAATCCCCCGACGACTCGTAGACGCCAACCTCCTTCGGCAGGAAACAGAGCCCGTGCCGCTTGAACGTCGCCTTCACGTGCCCGTCCACGTCACCGGCGGGCTTTGCGTCGAATGAGGTGTAGTAGCCCACGACCCGAAACCTCATATCCGTTGCGCTGGCACCGAACGGCGCGAGGAGAGATGCAAACGCACCCACGGCGAGCATCGACTGCAAGGTCTTACGCATCATGCGAGCCTCCGAGAGTCGCCCCTGCGAATCAGTAGCGGATGCCGGACGCCGTTCGGTCGAGCACGGGTGAAGCTGAGCAGGGGTACTGCGACCCGCGGTGTATGCTCTGGGACCACGGCCCGGTCGCAACCAAATCGGAGTCACCCGGACGCACGCGCTGAGGGGACGCCGGGCACCGCGAGCTGCGAGCGTCAGGTGGGCGAGCGGAAGGTGTGCAACCAGATCGCGCAGGCCCTTGTAGCTCGTTGCCTAGCGGCCCGTACGCATGGGCTCGGAGAAGCCGAACCACAAGCAGAAGGGCGGTCCCGATTTCTCGGAACCGCCCTTCGATACTGGTGCTTCGAATTGGTGGAGCTGATCGGGATCGAACCGACGACCTCTAGAGTGCGATTGCGTACCCGTATGGGCTCACGGCGATTCAGACGGGATCCACGGCTTCTAAAAAGTGGGGTCGAACTACCAGAAATCCACGCCGAAGTAGTGAGCTCGCCAGCGAATGCCGTTCTCGTGCTCAAGCCCGATGATCTGGCCGCCGAGCGCAGCGCTTACGAACAGCACGTCGTCGTTCAGACGTTGCGCGCGCCATGACCGGCGGTCACCACAGGCCGGCGCCCGCCTCGACGATGAACCTGAAGTTGCCGAGATTGTCGAACCCGGTCTTCCTCACGCCCAGACGGATCCCGGCGAATTCGTACCCGGCGCCCAGGATCCGCCAGGGCCAATCCACGCGAAGCCTGAACTTGTAGCCGGCCTCGGTGCCGAAGCCCGAGGTGAACGAGTCCGAAGAGCTCGGCCTCTCGTGCGTGTATCCCAGAGCGAAATAGGGACTGCTGAACTGTGTCGCCGTGCGCGTGAAGAGCGCGTCGATCGCGAAGCTGTAGTTGCTCAGGTTGAGGTTGAACTTGGGGACCACGTAGAACTCGGTGGCATCGAAGCCGGCGAAGGTGAGGGCGAAGCCCGGTCCTCGGTCGTAGCGGAAGGCGACCTTGGGGAGAAATCCCTGAGGGCCGACGAGCTCTCTGCTCAGCCTCTCGCTGTACTCTGAGTCGAACTGTTGCGGTCGATGAGTGACACCGAACTCGTTCTTGCGGGTCCACTTCTCGAGGTGCCCCTCGTTCGAGATCCCGCGACAGATCGGCATCCTGTAGCCCGGCCTCAGCTCGTATCGGTTCAGGAAGGCGGGCGACTCCTCGATGGACTGCAGGAGCCGCGGCGTGCACACGGGATGGGTCTCGGGCGGCAGGACGCGTCCCCCGTCCACGCGTGGCTTGAACATCGAGGCGGAGTACGCGCCGCCCACGAGGTATCCGGATCCCAGGATGTCCCGGATCCCCCACGCATCGTTGATGCGGACGCTGATGTCGTAGCCGGGGGTGTAGATCCCGTCCGCGTTTCGGTCCGGTCCGAGCGCGTGCTTGCCCTCCTCGACGAAGAGGGCGATCGGGTAGCGGGTGTCGGACGGAGGCAGGAGCTCGTTGCTGTACCAATCCGTCCCGTGCGCATACCCGATGACGTTGGTGAGCCGGATCCGGTTGCAGCCGTTCGGGTCTTGCTCGAGGGCGATCCGGAACTCCGCCATCTCGAGGTCGTGCTCGTGCCCGTTCAGCCCGTAATCGAAGCGGTGATAGATGTAATAGCGGAGCGCAAAGACCGAGACCTTTTCGAAGAATCGCGGATCCTCCTCGACCGGTTCCGAGAGCGGCGCTTCCCGCGCTTCTCTTCTGATGAGCCAGTTGACCTGGTAGTAGACGATCCCTTCTTTCGCGTTGGCCTTCTCGGGGTCACACGGATAGGGATGCGGGATGGGGGTGTCCCCCAGGATGATGGCGGGCTCGTCGGCGGTGTACCAAAAGATGGGAGCGAGGATGCCGACGATCTCGCGGAAGCCGGGGTTCGTTGTCCCGACCCAGACGATGCCGTCGTTCTCCTCGGGTGCGGCGCTGGGCCCGCAGGAACAACCCTGATTCGTGCGGGGCGAGCCCAGGGGAGTGTCCGCCCCTTTCGCCGGGCCGGCGGCCAGGGTCAAGAGGGCGAGCATCGAGAGGCCTGCGACGATCCGGAGCAGCGCCGTGGGTCGGCCAGGAGCTGGGCTACGTGGACCCGTCGAAGGACGAGGGCCACGCGCACGCCTGCGCGAGCGTGGTGAGGGTGAGGACCGAGCCAGACGTGCGAGGTCAGTCGCGGACAGACGATCTCCTCCGTGCGCAGGGCCGATCGGTGGACCGCGTCGTACGGACAGTCATCAAAGACACGATGCCGGAGCGTGCGGCCTCGCTCATTCAGGGCGGCCTCTATCTGGCCGTCCACCTGCGCGGGCTCGCCCGCAGCTGATACGCCCCACGAGTAGGGAGGAAAGCGACGGCTCCGAGCTATCGGGGCTGTTCTACTTTGCGCTCGATCGCTTGGACGTCAGCGGAGCGTGCGCCACACGCTCCGGCCCCCACCCGGCCCCCAAGTCTGCGGGATGAAACGAAAAGGGGGTTCCGATTTCTCGGAACCCCCTGGAACTACGTACTTCGAATTGGTGGAGCTGATCGGGATCGAACCGACGACCTCTAGAGTGCGATTCTAGCGCTCTCCCAGCTGAGCTACAGCCCCGAAGACGGCAACCCCTCGCTGCGAGGGGTGCCTAGATAACGGCTCAGGGGAAGTGGTGTCAAGCGCGGAAGGTCGAGCGGGGTGCCGCCGGGCGACCGGGTGCTGCGCCCTTCGCGATCGGTGCGACATCGGCTACCTGTACCACCTGGAAATACAGGGGGAACTCGTTTGACGCTCCCCCGGCGGCCTGCTATGCGAAACCCTCTCCATGCCAGGTCCCTCGACGCCACCCTCGCCGGCGGAGCTCGCCGCCCTCGAGCACGCCTTCGCGGCCGACCCGTCTTCCGAGGCGTATCGCCCCCTGACCGAGGCCTACCTCGCCATGGGTCGCTTCATGGAGGCGATGGTCGTCTGCAAGAAGGGGGTGAAGGCGCACCCGAGCGACCTCGTGCCGCGGCTGCTCCTGGCGCGCATCTACGCGGCGCAGGGGAAGGATCGGAAGGCGCTGGAGGAGATCGAGGGCGCCCTGGCCGTCCGCCCCGCCGACGTCGAGGCCAACCGGACGGCAGGTCTCCTCTACCTCAAGCTCGGTGAGAAGGAGCGGGGCACGGCGGCGCTGCGCAAGGCGTGGCAAGCCGCGCCGAACGACGTCGAGACGCTCGACGCGATGAAGAAGTGGGGGCTCGACTTCAGCGCGCCGCCGGCGCCACCGCCGGTCGCGACGGCGAGCGCGACCGCGACCGTAAAGAAGGCTGCGGTCACGACCCCACCGCCGGTCCTGCGGCCGGTCACTCAGGGAGTAGGCGTCCCGCAC
>Ga0318574_10000497_pt1 | contig 12033 bp, 13 predicted proteins | sample GRESIP089b5f22_FD_202527 | JGI IMG/M metagenome (GOLD analysis project Ga0318574, IMG submission 202527) | Tropical soil microbial communities from Luquillo Experimental Forest, Puerto Rico - GRE.SIPMG.089b5f22 | ecosystem: Environmental > Terrestrial > Soil > Tropical forest > Bulk soil...
GTTCGATAGAGGGCGAAGGCGTCCATCACCACCTTCTGGACCTCGCCCGGCGGGTGGCCCTTGGCGTGGAAGATGGTGGGGAGCTGATCCTTGATGACGGGAATCTCTCCCTTCTGCTCGACGAGCTTCGGGAAGAGCGCCTCGCCCCGGCTCTTCGCCCGCTCTTTCTCGATCCGCTTCGTGATCCGCTTGCGGAGGGCGGGGTCGTCCATGCCCGGCAGCTCGTCCGGCTCCAGCGACTCGTACCAGAGATCGAGCGTTCGCAGCGCGCTGTACTCCGCCATCGACTCACGGTAGGAGCGAACGCACGTCGTCGCGACGTCCCCTGCAACGCCCTCGCCGAGTCCGTTGTCGCGGCAGGCCACGACGAAGCTCGCAGCCAGGCGTTTGAGATCCCACTCCCACGGGGCGGGGAGCGTCTCGTCGAGGTCGTTGATGGAGAAGATGATCCTGCGCTCGGGCGTGGCGAAGCCACCGAAATTGCAGAGGTGCGCGTCGCCGCAGCACTGGACTCGGATGCCGGAGGTCGGCGTGGAGGCCAGGTCCGTCGCCATCGTGAGAGCCGCCCCGCGGTAGAATGTGAACGCGGAGCGGACCATACGGCCGTGACGGAGCGGCAGCAGCTCGGGCAGGCGGCCCTTCTCCGAGGCGAGGACCAGTTCCACCGCATCCCGCCGGTCACGCGGAGCCTTCCAAGCGGCGTGCGACTCCCTGGGGCAGGCCTTTCGCAGCTCCTTCCCAGCAGCGTACCGCTCCGCCTGCGTCAGTGCCTGTTCAGGGCGCTGGTTGGGGCCGAACCGCGCGCCGCGTCCACCGTTCGATGAGCCCTTCGCATTCCTGACCAGTGCCAAGCTCATGAAGGGGCCTCCTCGGTGATGGGGTGCGCTACCGGTCCGTCTTCTCGCTCGAACGCCACCACGATCAATCCTACGCCTCCGACGAGCGCGAGAGTCCATACCAAGAGTTGCAAGTCCATCGCTTGCACGCTTGGGGTTACGCATTGGCTACGGTACTCAGTGACGCGTTGACACCCCCGGTGTGGCCCTGAGGCAGGCCACGGGCGGGGCGTACTGCGCTGCGGCCCGAAGGCCGCACACCCCGCAGCCTCGGTAGGTACAGCGACAGCGGCTCGAGAGCGGGTGACTGCCCGGGCTGTTGCGGACCCCCGCAACCATCCGAGGCCGCCGGTCCCGAGAGGCGCCGACGCGCCAGTCAGCTCGGTAGGGAAGATCGCCGCGCCAGCTCCTTGGCGCATTCGTCGCAGTCGCACGACCCAGGCGGCGGATCCACCAGGCAGAGCCGCACGCAGCCGTCGTAATGCAGCGAGTCGTATCCGGCGTCCTCGTCGGGCCTGGACGCGACGAGCAGGATCGCTTCGTTGCCAAGCAGCATGGTCTGGCCGGGGAGGAGCGGCGCCGTGGCATCGTTGAGCAGATAGTCGGCGACGCGGTTCAGGAGAGAGCAGGCGGGCGTGCGGAGGAACATCGGCACGTGTCTCAGCTCGAGCTCAGGCTTCCCGTGCCTCGCGAGCCCATGGGTGTGGAGCCAGCCTCGTGCGGGACCATCCGACACGTACTCCAACACGACCTCCCGCCTCGGATCGATGCGGCGATGCGGGTGCGATGCAAGTCGATCAGTTCGGCGCGTGCGAGCCATGCGTGCGCTCTGGAGCACGAGGTATGCCGCGGCTGTGTCGAGGCTGAATGCACGGTTGCGTCTCGGGCGTCGTCTGCGGAGTCCGCGATACGGACGGCGGTCCCACGCGCCGTCCTCTCCGTCGGGTGCCTCTGCCTTTCCGGATGAGTGATCGGCTGACTTGCCATCAACGGGCCTCGTCGGTATTACTCCTACGAGTAAGGGTACGAGGATCGACATGCGCATTACGAGCAAGGGCCAGGTGACCATTCCGGTGGAGATCCGCGAGAAGGCAGGGCTCCTCCCTGATACCGAGGTCGAGTTCGAACTGGACGCGAAAGGCGTGCGGATCCGCCGCGCGAAGGCTCCTCGCCGGGAGGGGCGCGGCGCCGCGGCGGTGGGTCGGCTGCGGGGCAGAGCGACCGTCAAGATGAGCACGGACGAGATCATGGCGCTGACGCGCCCTGAGTGATGGCCGTTCTCGTCGACAGCAACGTTATTCTCGACGTCGCCACGAACGATCCGGTCTGGGGGTCGTGGTCGACAGAGGCGTTGGCAAAGGCCGCCGACGAGTTCGTCCTCGTCATCAACCCGATCGTTTTCGCCGAGGTCTCGGTCGGTTTCGACCGCGTCGAGGACCTCGAGGACGCGCTGCCGCCCGAACTCTACCGCCGCGATCCCCTGCCGTACGAGGCGGCGTTCCTAGCCGGTAAGAGCTTCCTGGCGTATCGCCGGCACGGCGGGCGGCGCGTGACCCTGCTCCCCGACTTCTACATCGGCGCGCACGCAGCCGTCGCAGGCCACCGGCTTCTGACGCGGGACGCGCGCCGGTACCGCACCTACTTCCCGCGCCTCGAGCTCATCGCGCCTTGACGACCCGTCGCGACGGGAGAACTGGCGCGAACGGGAGCAGGTCCGGTTTCGACCAAATCCCGCCCCCGATTAGAACCCGTGACTCACGCGTAAGGTGTCCTGGGGTACCGGAAGGCGCTGTTGATGCGGGAGTAGGCAACTCTTCACCACGTCCGGCGCCATGCGTCGGCACTCAGCTCATCGCGGTCGACGTACGTCAGCAGGACGAAGTAGGCGAGCGCGTAGATGAGCTGCACTCCAACAGTCGGCCAGTCCTGGCGCATCGACGAGCCGAAGACGAGCGCCGCGATGATCACGAAGGCGACGGTGAGGGCCTCCCTCGTGAACAGGCCGATGAGGAGCAGAACTCCGAGCACGAGCTCCAGAAACGGGAGCGGCCACCCGAAGGCCACCACGAGACCCCGCGGGACCGGCGTTCCGGCGAACTGGCCGGCCATCCATGTCACGAACTTCGCCGGACCGTGCCAGATTCGGATGCCTCCATGAACGAGGAGGTCGATCCCCATCGTGAAGCGCAGCAGCGCATACGCGCGGAGGCGTGGGTCGGCCCAGGCAGCGCGGAGGGACATGTTCGAGTTCGTCATGAGTGGTACGCCTGGCTGTGAGTTCCAGAGAGATTGCTCATGCGGCCGCGGCACCCTCAAGCCGCTCGAAGAGTCTTGAACCACTCCGCCAGGGACGGCGCCCTGGGCGACCAGCCGAGTCGCCGCGCGTTGGCCGCACTGACGAAGCTGTTGGACGCCACCCCCAGCCGGGCGGCTTCGCCATGCTGGCGGATGACCTCCTCCACCGGCAGGCTGACCGTGGCTCCGCCGAAGCCGAGGGAGACGCTGATCAGCTCGGCGAGCTCCTTGAAGGAGCTCTGGCCGTTCTCCGCGAAGTAGAAGGAGCCTCCCGGGGCCTTCTCCATCACGAGGAGATAGAGGTCGACGAGATCGTCGACGTGAACGTTCGAGTAGCGGTTGAGGCCCTTGCCGAAGTAGACGCCCGCGCCGACTTGCCTGGAAAGCGCGATGAGCTTCGGGATTTGCTCGCTTTCGGAATGCAGACCGCGCCCTTTGCCGTAGATCATGGTCGGGCAGATGACGACGGTGCGGATCCCCTTCTCGATCGCGGCCTGGCGGAGGTAGCGATTCATGTCCACGCGGGCTCGGCGGTAGGGAACGGGGTCGAACTGGTCGTCCTCCGTCAGCGGCACGGCACTGGCGTACTCGCCGTCGGCGTGGTCGGCGACGATGGCCGAGCCCGTCGTGTGGATGAGCAGCTTCCCGCTGCGCTCGAGCGCCGTCACGAGCGCCACGACCGATCCTGGGTGGTCGGCGTTCGCCGTATGGATGACGGCGTCAACGGCTCGCGCCGCCTCGGTGAGGATCTCGACGTCATCCAGCGTGCCGACCACTGGATCGATCCCGCGCTCCTTCAGGAGCGGAGCCGACTTCTGGGACCTCGTCAGCCCGACGACGTGGTGGCCGGACGCGACGAGCTTTGCCGCGACCGAACCGCCGATGTAGCCGGTCGCTCCCGTGATCAGGATTCTCATGGTGGTTCTCTCCCGTCTTCCCGTGGACAAGTTCCTGCGAGCCGTTGACCTGCCTTACGACTCGATGTTCCGAAAGGCTTTGATCAATGGCGAAATATCCCAGTACACCCTGTAGTGCGTGATCTTGCCGCCTTCGACCCTGATGTTCTCGGCCGGATAAACGTCGTATTCGTTGCTGTTGGCCAAACACTGGGCGTGCTCGTGCACGATGCCGACCGCCTCGGGACCATCCACGATCAACCGCAGCAGCTCGAACGACAGCAGCCGCGCATGCTTCGCCCAGACCTCGATGCTCTTCATGACCGCGGGCACACCGCGATAGGTTCCCAACCACGGCGCCAGATCGCTGACGCCCGGCGTCACGGGGATGTTCTCCCACAGGACGTTCTCATCCAGCAGCGCCTGCGCCTCCAGGAGCTTGTTCTGCTCCAGGCTCGAGAACCACGCCTCGGCCACCTGCCGCGTCGTCAACGGCCTACGCCCTTCCGTCTTGTCGATGCCTCGATTCGTCATTGGAGTCTCCTTGGGTTCAATTGCCGTTCCACACGCACACCAGTTTCTCGTTCACGAATTCCCGGATGCCGAAGGTGGAGAGCTCCTTTCCGTATCCCGACCTCTTGATTCCACCGAAAGGCAGCTCTGGAGCACTGATGAAGGGGTAATTGACGAACACCATGCCGCTCTCGATGCGGCTGGCGACCCGCTTGCCGTGCTCGACATCGGAGGTGTAGACCGAGCCACCCAGGCCGAAAGGAGAGTCGTTGGCGATGGCGATGGCCTCCTCCTCGTCCTTGGCTGGGAGCACGAGCGCCACGGGTCCAAAGAACTCCTGCCGGAAGGCGGGGTTGTCGGGCGTGACGTCGGTGAGGATGGTCGGGCGCATGAACGCACCGGGATGGCGGATGCGATCGCCTCCCGTGATCACGCGTGCGCCGTGAGCAACGGCCTCGCGGACCTGCTGCACGAGCTGGTTCAGTGCGGCCTCGGAGGCCACTGGGCCCAGCGTCGTCCTCTCGTCCAGCGGATCGCCCGGCGTCAGCTGCTCCAGCGCGTTTCGAAACGCATCGAGGAACCGTTCGGCCCGCTGCCCCACCACGATGAAGCGCTTCGCTCCGATGCAGGTCTGGCCCGCGTTCCCCATGCGGCCCAGGACGGCCATCCTGACGGCGTACTCGAGGTCGCAATCCTCCAGCACGATGAAGGCGTCGCTCCCGCCCAGCTCCATCGTCGATCTCTTCAGGTTCTTGCCGGCGCGGGCGGCCAGCGCTTCGCCCGCCTGCTCCGATCCCGTGAGGGCGACACCCTGGGTGCGCGGATCGTCCAGCAATCTCCCGACCTGCTCGCTGGAGACGAAGAGGTTCGTGTAGACGCCTGTGGGCGCTCCGGCATCCAAGAACAGCTGCTCGAAGGCGAGGGCGCATTGCGGCACGCTCGAGGAGTGCTTCACCAGGAGGGCGTTGCCGGCCATGAGGTTCGGAGCGGCAAACCGCGCGAGCTGATAGTAGGGAAAGTTCCACGGCTGAACACCGATCAACACGCCCAGCGGCGAGAGCTCGACATGGGCGTCGCCCAGCGGTGTGTCGATGGCCTGCGGCGCAAGCAGTGCCTCGGCGCGGTCGGCGAAGTACTGGAGAATCGCGGCGCTCAGCTCCACCTCGTCGCGGCCCTCCGAGATCCGCTTCCCCATCTCGATGGCCGCGAGGCGAGCCAGGCTCTCCTTTCGTTCCCGCATCAGGGACGCGGCCCGACTCACGATCCTGGCGCGGTCTCGGAACGCTGCTTTGGACCATGTCCGCCGAAAGGCGCCGTCGGCCTGAGTGAGCGCGCTCTCCACCTGTGCGTCGGTGAGCTGATCGAAGGTGCGCAGCAGCTCGCCGGTGAAGGGATTGATGCTTCGATAGGCCATCAGGAGCTCCTTGCTATGGCGCTGCCGGCTGGCAGCGCCGGGGTTGGTGATCAGGCGGTGCGGTAGCGGTCCAGCCAGTAGGCGTACTGCACGGGTAGAACCCAGGCGGCCCGATCCACGCCCAGCTCGCGGGCCGCACGGTAAGGCCAGTGAGGGTTCGCCAGCAGGGGATGGCCCAGCATGACCACGTCGACCTTGCCGTTGCGAATGAGACCGTCGGCCTGGGCCGGCTCGCTGATGAACCAGCTCGTCGCCGTCGGCAGGCCGGTCTCGTGGCGAACCCGCGCCGCGATGGGAGCCAGGAAAGCAGGACCCCAGGGAATCCTGGCCGTCGACGCCGAGAACCCGATGCTCACGTCGATCAGGTCGAGCCCCGTGGCCTTGAGGCGCTTGATCAGCTCGATGGATCGATCGAGGGTCTCGCGATCCCGGCCATCGAACTCGATCACGCCGAGGCGCGCGGTGAGCGGAAGATGATCCGGCCAGACCTCGCGAACCGCCGCCAGCGTCTCGATCAGGAAGCGGCTGCGGTTCTCGAAGCTGCCCCCGTACTCGTCCTGGCGGAAGTTGGAATAGTCGGAGAGGAAGCTCTGGGCCAGATAGCCATGCGCGAAATGGAGGGCCAGCCACTCGAACCCGGCCGCGGCGGCACGCCTGGCGGCGGAGACGAAGTCGTCACGAACGCGGGCGATGTCCGCTTTCGTCATCGCACGCGGTACGCGCGGAAGGTTCGCGCCGAACGCGATGGCGGAGGGGCCGATCGGCTGCCACCCGCGGGGATCGCCCTCGGGGATGTGGTCGTCGCCTTCCCAGGGGCGATTGGCGCTCGCCTTGCGTCCGGCATGGCCGATCTGGATGCCCGGCACCGCCCCCGCGGCCTGGACGGCGCGAACCACCGGCGCGACGGCTTCGGCGTGGGCGTCGTTCCACAGGCCGGCGCAGCCCGGGGTGATCCGCCCTTCCGGAGAGACCGCGGTGGCTTCGGCGATCACGAGCCCCGCGCCGCCGCGCGCGAGGCCGGAGAGATGGACCTGGTGCCATTCGTTGACGACGCCGTCGTCGGCGGAGTACTGGCACATCGGCGACACGGCAATGCGATTCCTGATCGTGACGCCCTTGAGGGAGAACGGCTGGAACAGAGAGCTCATGGGTTGCGGCTTTCTCGAAGGGATCGGAGGGCTGGCTCGTCGAGACGTGGGTTCTCCGTGCGACCGGGGCGCGATCCCGGACGGACTTGCGGGCTCGCGGCCACGGCGGTATGGTCGAGGCGCGTACGACAGTGAGCGCTGTTCTTTGATACGACAGTAATCGCTGTCGCATGGCGAGTCAAGGGGAGGTGCGCGTCGATGGCTAAGACCTGGTCCGCAGACGATCCGAAGGCCGCGCTGATGGCGCGCAAGCGTGCGCTGCTCGTCGAGGCCGCGCTGAAGGCGTTCCTGGAGGCGGGCTACGCCGAGACCTCGGTCAACCAGATCGCCGCGGCGGCCGGCGTCTCGATCAAGACCCTTTACCGGCACTTCGAGAGCAAGGACGATCTGTTCAGCGCCGTGATGCAGGCGGCCTGCGGCGCGGACTTCGGCAGAGAAGGCGAGCAGCCGCCGGCCTGGTTTGCCGTTCCGCCTGCGAAGGCGCTCCCGCAGGCTGGAGAGGAGTACCTCCGCCACGCCCTGTCGCCGGATCAGCTGGCGCTCCACCGCGTCGTCACCCGCGACGCGCACCGCTTCCCCGAGCTCGGCCGGCGCTACCAGGAGCAGACGACGGGCAACCGTGACGCCAAGTTCGCCGGCTACCTCGATCGGTGGGCGGAGCGCGAGGGGTGGAAGGTGCGCGACAAGCGCGGCGCGGCGCAGGTGTTCGCCGCGCTCCTGAAGGCGCGAATCTACGACGAGGTCCTGCTGGGGCTACGGCAACCTTCGAAAGCCGAGATCGTCGACCGGGCACGAGAGGCGGCGCAGAGCATGCTGATCCTTCTGCGCACCGGACACCTCTAGCGGCGGCGAACAGGTGCCGGTCACCTCGACACCGTCGCCGGACAACATGCTTCCAAGGGAGCCCGCCGTCCTCATATGCCGGCAGAGCCCCGGTGCCGGAAGCCTCACGATAGCCCGAACTGGTCCTTGATACCCTTCAAGAATGTCGCGTCATCGGCATTCTTGCGATTGGCCATGAGCGCCTTCGCATCCTCGCCGGCGGTGTAGCGCAGCTGGTTCGTGCCGTCGGTCGCGGCCTCGTAGATGGCCCTCGCGACCACGATCGGATCGGCCCCCGTGCTCACGAGATTGTCCATGATCGCGAGCATCTTCTTGACGAGGGGCTGGTACTCGACCATGGCTTCGTCATTGCTGAAGTCGAACGAGCGGCCGGCGAAGTCCGTCTTGATCGCTCCCGGCTCGACGATCTTGACCTTGACGCCGATGGCCTCCATCTCCCAGCTCAGCGCCTCCGAGAGGCCCTCCACCGCGAACTTGGTGCCATGGTAGAGCGTGCCGAGCGGGAAGGTCATCTTCCCTCCGACCGACGAGACGTTGACGATGACCCCGCTCCTGTTGGCGCGGAAGTGCGGCAGGACGGCCTTCGTGGTCTCGAGGAGGCCAATGACGTTCACGTTGAACTGGCGCCGGCGTTGTTCAGCAGCACGTCGATCTTCTTGAACCTCGCGAGCGGCCGTCGCTCGAGCAACTATCAGCGGCTAGGGCGCCGTGTGAACGATGGCGTCGCGATGCAGGCCGGGCAGAGACGGGCTCGGCTGGTCTGGCGCCTCGCCGTGCTAAAGCCAGGGGGCAGGATGGCTCGTCACTCTGGGAACGGTGCCGCCCAATTGCACCATGCTCATGAAGATAAAGCCCAAGGACCTGATGCTCGCTCGGACTCGCTCTCCATCGGCTGCCTATTTCTCCGCCGCCTTCTTGCGCGGGTCGTCGGCTGGATTCACGTAGGTGATGCCCCAGGCGCCCACTCCATGCAACTGGATGACGGTCTGGCCCTTTGCCATCGCGTAGTGGCGCACGCCCTTCGGGATCGTGTGGAAGGAGCCGGTCGGCATCTCCTTGAGCGACGCCTCGTCGAACTTGTCGCCCATTCCCATCCAGAACGAGCCCTCGAGCACGGTGACGTGCTCGTCCCCCGGGTGAAAGTGCGCCGGGATCTTGTATCCGTCTGGAAAGCGCAGGCGGACGGTGTACTGGGAGCCCTTCTTCATCATGTCGCCGTCCAGGCCCGCCAGCTCGAAGCCCGCCGGAAGCACCGGGGGGCCAGGCGCGAACCTGATCATGTCAGGCGTGATGATCCGGTCCTTGGACGCCTTCGCCTCGCGGGCGACGGCCCGCAGAGAGAGGACGGCGGAAGCGCAAACCAAAATGCTCCCGGCTACCAGGAATCGTTTCATATCGAGCCCCCCTTCGGGAAAGAGTCTCAGGGCTGTTCGCGGCTGCTGGAAGATCGAGACCCAAGAAGGCGCCCCGGCGCGCCCCTCATGAACGGGCTGGCCTTGGCGAGGCCGTTCTCCCGCCAGTGAGAGCCTGCGGCCAGCGAGAGAGCGGGCAGGCGCGCAAGCACCGAGCTCACGTCGCTGCTGTGGCTGCTGACGTCGGGCGGCACCCAGTGACGAAATGCGTCACCTGGGCGCGACGCTGCGTTAAACGGACCGAGGCGAAAATCGCGAGCGTACCCGGCTCGTTGACTGTACTGGGCGCCTCGGCTGGAAGAGGCTCCGCGCGGCCCACGGTTTGCTCTGTACGAGCATGGGCGCTTCCCAGTGGGAGGACACCGTGGCACCTGAGCCCACATCGAGCGACGCAAGAGAGTCGCACTTCAGCGTCGGCACTCACCTGGTCCGGCTGAGCTGTTCCGGAGGGCGTTGGAGCGTGCTCGTCGACTCGGCCCCGTTCGCCCGGTGGTACACGACGGCGGCCGAGGCGTGGGAGGCGGGCGTGCGGGAGGCGGACCGCCTCGACAGGAGCGCCGGGACGTAAGCCCCTTGAATAGCGTGGCTACGCACAACCACTGCGAAGGCGTCGGGGCATGCTTCCCGGCGAGACTGGCCGCGCTGCTCTAGACTCGTGGGATGAAGACCGCGACGAAGTACCTCGCGTTCGAGCTGTCGCAGCGGAGGGGGCTCGTCCGCATCACCGATGAGGTCGCAGCGTTCTGCTCCGAGAGCGAGCTCCAGGATGGCATGATCCTGGTTTCCGCGATGCACATCACTGCGGCTGTGTTCGTCAACGACGACGAACCTGGACTCCACCAGGATATCGAGGAGTGGGTTCAGCGGCTCGCCCCCGGACCTTCCGCCGACGACCGAACTCCAGGGCCCGACTACCGGCATCACCACAGTGGCGAAGACAACGGGGACGCTCACCTCAAGAACCTGCTGATCGGCCACGAGGTCATCGTACCCGTGACGAGGGGCAGGCTAGACCTCGGTCCCTGGCAGCAGATCTTCTATTACGAGTTCGATGGTCGCCGGAAGAAGCGTCTGATCTTGAAGGCGCTCGGGGTGTGACCCGACGGCTCGAGGACGACGTCACGCAGAAAAGGCGATGACGCGGTTTGCCTCGTGCCGGTGCACGGTCGCGAGCTTCCGCGCGCACACTCAGGCGATCGATCGCATGCCGGTGGCCTCATGCCGGCCGGGGGACACCACCGCGGGTGAGGCACGGGGCGCCGACGCGAACTTGTCACACAGATGCGTTATGCGCGTACCGCTCGCCCATGATCCACAAGCTCTTCCTTGCGTTCGCCTGCCTCGCGGCGGCCTGTCGAAGCGTCCCGTCGGCGCCCGAGAGCCAGCGGCACGAGGACGTCCCGTCCCTCGTCATCATCATCTCGGTGGACCAGTTTCGCGCCGACTATCTCGCTCGCTTCAAGGCGGGATTCGGGGATGGAGGTTTCGCTCTCCTCGCGCGCGGCGCTGCGTACGAGGCCCGGTATCCTTACGCGACGACGTTCACGGGCCCTGGACACGCGGCGATCGGCACCGGTCTCCCTCCCGCCACGACGGGCATCGTAGGCAACGCCTGGTTCGACCGGGGGCCGCACGGTACCGCGCCACCCGCGCTCACGTACTGCGTCGATGATCCCCGCGTGCAGCTCGTGACCGACTCCCACGGTCGTGTAGAGGCCGTTTCCGGAGCTCGCTCCTACTCACCAGTCTCGCTTTCCGGCGATTCGCTGGGGGACCGGGTGCGGGAACGCTATCCGGCCGCACGCATCATCGGACTATCGCTGAAGGATCGCGCGGCCATATTGATGGCGGGGAGGAAGGCGACCGCCGCCTACTGGCTGGACGAAGCATCGGGCCGCTTCGTCTCGTCCTCCTATTACGCCGCGGCGAGCGCCGGGGTCCTGGCTTTTCGGAGCGCGTGTCTGACGGGCACGCCCGAGATCGGGGACTGCCCACACCGCCGCTGGTCACCGCGGGCTCACCTCGGGGCGACGCTGTCGCGGATCGAGACCTTCGACACCGAGGCGACGACGGCGTTCAAGGTGATTCCGGCGGGCCTGGTGCCCGAGGGGCGAGACGACTTTGCGATACGAAACCTGAAGGGCCTCGTCCAGACGCCGTTCGGGAACGAGCTGCTCCTCGACTTCGCGTGGCACGTGCTCGAGACCGAGCGGCTCGGGATGGGCGGTGAGCCTGACGTGCTGTTCCTCAGCCTCTCTTCCCTCGACTACCTCGGTCATCAGTTCGGCCCGGACTCCGTCGAGGTCGCGGATACGGTCGTCACGCTGGATTCGCAGCTCGCCGCGTTCATGGCACGGGTTGCATCCCGCGTCGGTGATGGCCGGGTGACGATCGCGCTCACGTCGGATCACGGCGTCCAGTCGATCCCGGCGGTCGCCCGGGCGCGTCGAGCGGGCGCTGACGTCGGCGAGGTGGATCTGCGCCACGGGATCGCCGAACGCATCGAGGCGCTGCTGCGTGGCCCGACCTCCGCACCGCGTTCGACGTCTTCGCGACCCGTCGTGGTCTTCGAAGAGCCGGGCCTTTGGATCGACTGGGCGCGCGTCGCGGAGCTCGGACCGCGTGGCATGGATCCCGAGCGCGTTCGAAAGATCGTCCGTGACGTGGTGGTTGGTC
>Ga0318574_10000520_pt1 | contig 11870 bp, 10 predicted proteins | sample GRESIP089b5f22_FD_202527 | JGI IMG/M metagenome (GOLD analysis project Ga0318574, IMG submission 202527) | Tropical soil microbial communities from Luquillo Experimental Forest, Puerto Rico - GRE.SIPMG.089b5f22 | ecosystem: Environmental > Terrestrial > Soil > Tropical forest > Bulk soil...
CGTCATGGCATTGGGCAGCCCGATATTGGCGACGATGACGACGCCGGTCTTGCCTGACGCGCGCGCGTAGCCGTCGGCCATGGCGACCACCGCGCCTTCGTGGATGCCCTTGATCAGGTGGATGGCGGGCTCGTCCACCAGCGCATCGAAGATCGGATAGTCGCCGGTCGACGGGTTGAAGAAGATATGCTCGACGCCGGCGGCCTTGAGCTGCTGCACGAACAGCGCGCCGCCGGTTCCCTTCATCGTGCGCATGGCGGAGGCGGGAGGGGCGCCCTGGCCGAAGGTCTCGAGCGATTGCGCCACCGACTTGACCGCGGCGGTGCTCATGCCGAGCGCGCTCAGCCCGGTCATGAGCTGCCGGCGCGACATCCCATGGTCCAGATACTGCTTGATCAGCTCTTTCATGGACTCCTCCTCTCCCTCGCCCGTTCGCCGGGCCGGGCGGGGATGTCGCAAGCGACTCCCGCCGTTCTAGGGACGCATCAAGCTAGCACCGCCGCGCATTGCGCTAAAGGGGCGCAAGTGCGTTGTCCCTCGCACAGGCCGCATTACACTGGTCGATGCCACGCCGAGCGTCATAACCGCATGCGTAGGGACGCAACATGCGCGCACTGCGATTGATCCTGCTGCTGCTTGCCTGCGCATTCGCGACAGGCGCGGCGGCGCAATACCCGGACAAGCCGATCCGGCTCATCGTCCCGCAAGCCGCCGGCAGCGCCACCGACACGGTCGCGCGCATCCTTAGCGCCGAACTTGGCAAGGAGTTCGGGCAGCAGATCGTGGTCGACAACCGCCCGGGCGGCGCGCTGACCATCGGTCTCGACCTCACCGCGAAGGCCGAACCCGACGGATACACCATTTGCATGGGGCCGATCGGCGCGCTCGCCATCACCCGGCACATGGTGGCGAAGCTGCCTTACGACATCGAGCGGGACTTCCAGCCGATCGCGCTCGCGACGCGCGGACACCTTCTGCTCGCGGTCTCGCCCACGCTGCCGTTCAAATCGGTGCAGGAGATCATCGACTACGCCAAGAGCAATCCGGGCAAGCTGTTGAACGCGTCGTCGAGCAACGGATCGCCGGGCCACGTCGGCGGCGAGCTGTTCAAGTACATGAGCGGCACGGATATCGTCCACGTTCCCTATCGCGGCGGCGCGGCGGCGATCAACGACCTGATCGCGGGCCGCGTGCACCTGATGTTCGAGAGCTTGAACTCGATCGCGCCGCACGCGCGGTCCGGCGCCGTGCGCGCGCTCGCGGTCAGCGGGGCGCGGCGCTCGCCGGGCTTTCCCGATTTGCCGACGGTCGCGGAAGCCGGCGTTCCCGGTTACGCGGCGCCGACCTGGAGCGGCGTCATCGCGCCCGCCGGCGTGCCGCGGCCGATCATCGACAAGCTCAACACGGCGATCAACAAGGCGATCGCCTCGCAGACGTTCAAGGACCGCTTCGCCGCGATCGGCGACGAGCCGGCCGGAGGCACGCCGGAAGAGTTCGCCGAACTGATCCGCACCGATTCCGCCAAATGGGGCGAGGTTGTGCGGCGCTCGGGCGCGCGGCTCGACTAGCAGCCCGAAGCCTTGGGCGATCGCGGCCAAGTCGGTACACAGCCTTGGCGTTCAAGGTTCTGATCGTGACGGATAATGGGAGGAGAGTGAGGTGAGGGGACTCACGCGCCGCATGGTGATCGCCGGCCCGTTGCGATGCTCGCAGCCGCGCCGGCGCGTGCCAATCCGGACTGGCCGGATCGGCCGATCACGATGCTCCACGGTTTTCCGCCCGGCGGGCCGACCGATCTCGTGGCACGCATCGTCGCCGACGGCCTCACGCGGCGGCTGGGCCAGCGGGTCGTGATCGAAAGTAAGCCGGGCGCGTCGGGCACGACGGCGGCGGCGTTGGTCGCCCGCGCCGCTCCCGACGGATATACGCTGTTTGCGATTCCATCGGGACACGCGTTTGCGGCCGCCACCTACAAGACGCTGCCTTACCGCACGATCGACGACTTCTCCATAATCAGCATGTTCACGGAGTATCCCTACCTGCTGGCGACATACGCTGATCATTCCATGCGAACGGTCGCGGATCTCATCGCGCTCGCGCGCACGCGCAGCACGCCGCTGCTCTCCGGCACCCCCGGCAATGGATCGGGTCCGCACCTGGCGGTCGAGCTGTTGGCAAAAGCGGCGCAGGTGCGCCTCCAACACGTGCCCTACCGTGGCAGCGCGCCGGCCGCGCTCGATCTCGTCGGCAAGCGCCTCGACTTCATGATGGACCCGGCGGCGGCGCTCATCGAATTCGTCAGGGACGGCAGGCTGCGCGCGCTCGCGGTGACTGGCAATCGCCGCTTCTTCGCGCTCCCCGAGGTCCCGACCATGGCCGAAGCCGGCGTTTCCGGCTACGTGGCGACGGGCTGGCAAGGCCTGCTCGCGCCCGCGGGGCTGCCGGCAGCGATCGTCGATCGCTTGAACGCGGAGGTCGTCGCCATTCTCAAGGAGCCGACCGTGGTGGAACGCCTGCGCGCGCTCGGCAACGATCCGAGGCCTACGACCCCCGAGGAATTCCGCGCGCGCATCGTCGACGACATCGCCAAGTGGACGGCGGTGGTGGACGCCAGCAATTTCGAGCGCATTTGACGTAAAGCCGGCAATGATGCGCGGCGCATCGGGCCCACGGCGCTCCGTGATGCGTTGACGCGCCTTCGCGGGTTATCGATGGCGTCATTGCCGGGCTTGACCCGGCAATCCATCCTCTTCGATTGAAGCTTTTTTCGATGGATGCCCGGGTCCCGGGCATGACGAGCGAAGCCGACCGTCGCCGGCGTTATTGGCGGTATTTCTTGGCCGCCGCCAGCAACGCCTCGTAATCGTCCTTGACTTGGGGATTGGCGGACAGCACCGAGGTCGCGACCGGCGCGACCAAGTCGAGATAGCGCTTGGCCTCGGCCGGCGGCAGCGTGATGAGCTCGCCGCCGTTCTTGCGCCACACCTCCTCCGCCCGCTTGATGTCGGCGACGTTCCAGTCCGTGAACAGCACCTCCGCCTTGCGTCCTTCCTCGCGTACAATCGCCTCGAGCTCCGACCCCAACGACTTCATGAATTGCCGGTTGACCAGAATGGGCGCGACCAGCGTGGTCGACGGCAGATAGGTCAGGGGCTTGGCGATGTCGTAGTACTTGAACGCGGTGAACGGGGCGACGCCGGCGATCATTCCATCGATGGTGCGGTTCTGCATCGCCGGCAGCGCCTCGCCCAGCGGCAGCGATACCGGCAGCACGCCGAGCTTCTTGAACGGCTCGACCTGGATCGGCGCGCCGCCCTGGGTGCGCACCTTTTGTCCTTGGAAATCGGCGACGGCGCGAACGCCTTTGTGCGTGAGCAGCATCATCGGGCTGTAGACGCCGGGGGCCAGAATCTCGACGCCCTTGTCCTTGCCGAAGGTGGCGAGGCGGCTGCGGATCGCGGGGTCGTTCACGACCTTGTTGCCGTGCAGGACGTCGTCGAACAGGCCGGGCGCATCGAGCACCTGGAAGCGCGGCTCGAGGCTCACCCAGAACCCGTTCGCCGCGCTCCCTGCTTCGATCGTGCCGAGCGCCACGCCTTCCACCACCGCGGGAAGCTGGCCGAGCTGGTTCGCCGGGTAGATCTCGAGCTTGATGCGTCCGCCCGCCCGCGCTTCGACGCCGGCCTTGAGCGTCTTGTAATATTCATGCACCACGTCGTTGATCGTCGGCTGCGACAGCTTCATGGTGAATTGCTGCGCGTGCGCCGCCGTGGCGGTGAGCGCGCTTGCCGTCGCGATTGCGATGAGCGTGCCGGCGAGACGGGCGTTGATCGCGTGCATTTTGAGTTTTCCTCCCTCGATATGGTCGCAAGCTCAGCCCCTGGCCAGCAGGTAGCGAACCCCGATCAGCGAGAGGTCCGGTATGTACGTGATCACCGCCAAGGCCACGAGATAAATTATCACGAACGGGATGATGCCGCGATAGATCGTCTCGAGCTTGAGGCCGAGGACGGACTGCGCCACGAAGATGTTGATCCCGAACGGCGGATGAAACAGGCCGATCGCGAGGTTCACCGTCACCACGATGCCGAAGTGGACGGTGTCGATGCCGGCGGCCTTCACCAGCGGCACGAGCAGCGGGCTGAGCAGCAGGATCGCCGACAGCGGGTCGAGAAAGCATCCCACCGCCAGCAACAGGACGTTGATGGCGAGGAGCAGCATCCACGCCGATACGCTCAACGACTGCAGCCACGCGGTCATGGCGGCCGGCACCTGGTTGACGGTCAAGAGCCAGGCGAACACGCCCGCGCAAGCCACGATGATGAGAATTTGACCCGTGAACAGCACGGTCGAGGCGGCGGCTTCGACGATGTCGCGCAGTGTGAGCTCGCGGAACACGACGGCGGTGACGAACGCCGCGTAGACGCAGGCGACCGCGGCGGCCTCGGTCGGCGAGAACACGCCGCCATAGATGCCGCCGAGGATGATGACCGGCGCGCCCAGCGCCCACAGGCTGCGGCCGAACGCGGTGAGGAAGACTTTGAGCCGGAACGGTTCGCCCGCTCCGAAGTTCTCGCGCCGCGCCCGAAACATGACGTAGAGCGCGAGCATGGCCGCGATCATCAGCCCCGGCAGCACGCCGGCGGCATAGAGCCGCGCCACCGATTCCTCCGCCGCCGCGCCGTAGACGATCATCGGGATGCTGGGCGGGATGATCACGTCGATCGCGCCGACCGCGGTGATGAGGCCGGCGATGAACGTCTCCGGATAGCCGGCGCGCCGCATCGCCGGCACCATCACCTTGCCGATGGTCGCCACCGTGGCCGCGCTGGCGCCGGAAATCGCGCCGAAGATCGCAGACGTGCCGACCGCGGTCACGCCGAGGCTGCCGCGGATCGAGCCGACGCCGCCCTGCACGAAATCGACCAAGCGCTGGGCGACGCTGCCGCGACCCATCAGCTCGCCGGCATAGATGAAGAACGGAATGGCGAGCAGCGCAAAGGCGTTGACCGACGCGAACAGGGTCTGTTGCAGCGCCGCGAGCGGCACGTGCATGAAAAACACAAGCGCGACGGTGACCGCGGTCAGCAAAACTAAGAAGATCGGGAAGCCGAGCAGCAGCAGCGCGATCGGCACCACCGCGAGGGCGAAGGTCATGGCTCGGCCTCGCGTTCCGGCACTCGCCGCGTCATGCGGATGAGGCCACAGAGGGCGACGACGAGGATGAGGGCGAAGCCGAGCGCGACGGTGGCGTGGGGAATCCACATGGGGATGCCGGCCATGTCGCTGGTGCGCCCGATCCGCCACATCTGCCGGGCATAGAAATAAGACTGCGTCAGCACGAAGCCGGCGAGCGCCGCGAGCAGCACCTGCTCGGCGACGCGAAGCGCCACGCGCACTGGCGCGGGCAGGAAGCGGACCAGGACGTCCATGCGCAGATGCAGGTTGCGCCGGGTGACGACGGCGGCGCCGAGAAACGTCATCGCGACCATGATGAAGATTTGCACCTCGTCGGCCCCGAGCAGCGAGAGGCCGAGCAGATAGCGGCCGACCACGTTGGCGAAGTTGAGCAGCACCGCGAAGATGAAGGCGAGCGCAAGCATCACTTCGATGACGCGCGCGATGCGGTCGAACGCCTGGTCGATCACCGGCTCCCCGCCCTCCACGACATGATGCCGCGCCTCGACTGCCGCGACACGAACGCTGAGACGAACCTTATGCGGGCCACCGGCGGCGGGCAACGCCATTACCGGTCCGCGCGGTCATCCATTGCGCGTTTCGATCAGCTCGACCAGCGCGCGCGTGATCGCTCCGTCCGGTCGCGCAAGCTCGTCGAGGATCGAATAGTGGTGACGTGCTGGCAACACGGTGAGCGCTACCGGCAGTCCGCGCCCGCGCGCCGCTTCGGCATAGCTAGCCGATTGCCGCCTCAGCTCCGGCAGTTCGTCGCTCCCCACGAACAACCGCAACGGCGGTGAGCGGTCGCGCAGCACGCGAACGGGCGACAGCGTTGCGATCTCGCTCGCATCGAGGGCGAGCTTTTCGTTGAGGTAATTGAGCGCGATGGGCTCCAGATCGAAGATGCCGCTGATGGGAAGGCCGCCGCGAGAGGCTGGGTGGTCCGACACGATTGCGGTGAGATGTCCCCCGGCCGACCAGCCGCCGACGAACAGCCGATCGCGGTCGAACCCGAACTCGCCGGCGCGCTCGCGCAGAACGCTGAGCGCTTGACGAATTTCTTCGACGATGTCGGTGAGGCGCGCCTCCGGCGCCAGCGTGTAGCCGACGACGGCGACGTCGATGCCGTGGGCGCGCGGTCCGTCGGCGAGGAAGGCGAACATGTCCTTGTCGTTGCGTTGCCAATAGCCGCCGTGAATGAAGACGAACAGCGGCGCCCGTGCGGGTGCCGCAGGAGAAGTAATCGAAGCGCGCGCGCGGCCGGCTGCCATAGGGAATATCGAGGCGCGCACGGGGGCTTGCTCTCACGGCGGCGCTCAATTCGCGCCAGCGCGCGAGCCAGTCCGCGCTGTCGGCGACGGCGGCGCCGTTGTTGTAGGCGGCGTCGAGCGCGGCGCGGTCCATGCCGCGGTAGATCGCCGTTGCGGCCGCCGGCCGCGCCGATGTTTCCGTCATGTCATGCCACCGAACGGTGTTCTCGACTCGTCATGCCCGGGCTTGACCCGGGCATCCATCGAAAGGAAGCGCGCTTCAATTCAACACGATGGATCAAGCCCGGCAATGACGGCGGATGGGTGAGTGCCACCGGCCAAGGGTATTCAGGCCATCGTCTCGAGCGTGCGCGCCGGCGCCATGTGGCTCGTGAGCCGTTGCGCGAGTTCGCGCCGCACGGCGTTGAACTCGGGCGAGGACACGTCGCGTGGGCGCGGCAGGTCGATTTTGATGTCACTTTCGATCCGCCCCGGTCCCGCGCTCATGACCAGCACGCGGTCGGCGAGCAGCGCCGCCTCCTCGACCGAGTGGGTGACGAAGACGATGGTCACGCGCGTGCGCGCCCAGATCTGCAACAGCTCGCGCTGAAGCTGCTCGCGGGTGAGCGCGTCGAGCGCGCCGAACGGCTCGTCCATCAGCAGGATATTGGCGTTGTTGGCAAGCACGCGCGCGATCGCCACGCGCTGCTTCATGCCGCCCGATAGCTGGCTCGGGTAGCGGTTGGCGGCGCGCTCGAGCCCCACCAGCTTGACGAATTCGTCGGCGATGTCCTCGACCTCCTTGCGCGGTAGCTGGCGCTGGCGCGGGCCGAAGCCGATATTCTGCCGCACCGTCATCCAGGGAAACAGGGCGTAGTCCTGGAACACCATGCCGCGGTCGCTGCCGGGCGCGGTGACGGGTTTACCCTCGACCAGGACTTCGCCGGTGGTGGGCTCCTCGAAGCCCGCGACGACGCGCAACAAGGTCGACTTGCCGCAGCCGGAAGCGCCGATCAGGCAGACGAACGCGCCCCTCTCGATCGTCGCGTCGATGCGCGCGAGCGCCTCGACCTCGCCGTCGCCGACTTGAAAGCGCTTGCTGACGCCGCGGATGGCGACGTGGGGTCGCTCGGCGTTACGCATGGTGCTGCGGGCTCCATTGCAGCACGCGGTTGCTGACGACGACGATGATGCGGTCGGTCACGAAGCCGCAGACGCCGATGACGATCATCCCCGTCACCACCAGATCGGTGCGCGAGAGCGTGCGGCCGTCCATGATCACGGAGCCGAGGCCGGTAGGCACGCCGGTCATCTCGCCGACCACGATCAGGATCCAGGCAAACCCGTGGGCGATGCGAAGCCCGTTGAAGATCGACGGCAGCGAGGCCGGAAACACGATCTGGCGGAACATGGCGGAGCCCGAGCAGCCCAGCATGGCGGCGGCCTCGAACAGCCGCACGTCGACCGAGTGCACGCCGAAGATGGTGTTGAGCAGGATCGGGTAGAACGCGCCGAGGAACACCAGAAAGATCGCCGCGTTCGGCCCTAGCCCGAAGAAGATCATCGACAGCGGCAGCCACGCCGTCACCGGAATCGGCCGCAACAGGTTGATCGTCGGGTCGAGCAGCTGCCGCAGCAGCCGGATGCGGCCGATCATCAGGCCGAGCGGGATGCCGATCAGCGCGGCCAGGAAGAAGCCGCCGTAGACCCGCGTCATCGACTTCCAGATATGGGTGAGAATGGTGGCGCTGAAGGCGTCGTCATAGACGCCGCCGAACGAGAAGTCGTACATCATCACCGCGACTTCGCGCGGGCTCGGAACGAGCCGCGTGCCGGTGATCGCGACGGCGCGGTCCCACAGCAGGATCAACACGAGCGGAAAGCCCACGCCGAGCGCGACGGCGCGGACCCTTTCCGCAAGGCGCCGCCGTCGGCGGGCCGCCGACGGCGCTTCCGGCATGGACTGTGGCGTTGCCTCCGGAAGCGCCGTGACCTGCTCGCTCAAGACGCGCCCTCGATCGGCTACATGAACTGCTTGGTGATGTGGCGGTTGAGGTCGGGCACCTGGCGGATCTGCTTGTTCTCGAACATCAGCCGGGTATAGGCGTTGGCGCGCTCCATGAACACGTCGTCGAGTTTCCAGGCGAGTTCCACGTTCGGCACCGCGAGCTCGATCGATTTCTTTTGCTGCCCGAGCTTCTGCATCGCCATCTCGACGATCTCTCCGGGATGGGCCATGGCGTAGTCGACCGCCTGTCGGTGCATGTCGACGATGAGCTTGACGCGGGCGGGATTGTCTTTGACCGCCTTCTCGCTCGCGGACAGGATCATGTTGAGCGGTCCGATGGCCGTGGAATAGGGATACTCGACGAGCCGGCCGGTGCCGTTGGCGAGGCTGATGCCCGCCGCCGGCTCGGCGCCGACATAGGCGTCGACGTCGCCGCGCGCGAGCGCCGCGGCGTGGTCGCTGAATTGCAGCCGGATCGGCTGGATGTCTTTGATCGACATGCCCTCCATCCGCAGCCGCTCGAGGATCACCGCCTCCTGCGTCGATCCCGGCCAGATCGCGACCTTCTTGCCCTTGAGATCCTTGATCGTCTTGATGTCGGTGTTCACGCCGGCCATGACCGCCATGCCGCCGTTGTTGGCGTTGGCCACGATCAGCACCGGCTCGCCGGCCGCCGCCCCGAGCAGGAAGGCCGCGATGCCGTGGATGCAGGTGTCCACCGTGCCGGTGAGCACCGCGTTCTTGCCGTCGGTCGGGCTCTCGAACGGAATCACCTCGACGGTGTAGCCGGCGGGCACGAACTTCTCGTAGAAGTACGCGGAAATGCCGTGGATGAGCTTCAAGGTTCCGACCTTGAGCACCTTGTCCTGGGCATGACCTTGCGGGGCGAACGCGATCGAGAGCGCTGCGACGAGGAGGGGCAGCGCAAGCTTGAAGGGCCGGGCGAGCATGAAAAACCCCCTGGTGAGTGATCATGGGCATGCCCGGCAGCATGCGCCGCCAACCTAGCGCATCTCCTCAAGAGATGCAGCTTTGAAATCCGACACTTCCGCCCCACCGCTCATTCCCGCGCAAGCGGGAATCCAGTCTATCTTCCGTCCCGACTCTGGGTCCCCGCAACGGGGTCCCCGCGACGCTAGCGTCGCGGGGCGCCCCTCGCGGGGACGAGCGGCTGGGAATTCGGAGAGGGAAAAGAACGCGCGGCGTGCACACCACAAATTTTTGTTGACTCGCGTAACGAGAATCTTCCAGAAAAGCGTATTCACCAAAGCTACGCATGACGCCCGGGTGGGAGACCGCTGCGGGCGTTTTTGTCGGCTCGGTGCGGCCTGATGCCCTGGAAAGGTGCGGCCGCGCCGTACTCGGTCTGCGCCAACCGCGGTGTTTTGTTGTTTTTCATTGTTATTTTCTACCGGTGTTTGCGCGAGACCATCGAAATCGATTGCGCGCGTGCACGTCCTCAGGTTGCAGGAGCGGGGCTAAAGAGCTGTGAGCACGGGAGAAGTCGATGGCACCGGGGCGCGGCCTGCGCTCTCGGACAAGGAAGACCCAAGGTTGCGGATCGGCGGTCTCATTGTTTTGGGATTGTTATTTACAATTGCCGCCGCGGCCGATCGCGGCTTGCGCCACCGCCTAGGGTTGAAGGGCGGCGCATCATGGCAGATCGATCCGATCGCCGGCCTCAGAACACCGTGCCGTCGGCCGCCACCGCGATCGGCGGGGGACCATCGGGCGGCCGCAACGCGCGCGCGATTTTTCGTCCCGCGCTCCAGGTGCCGCCCTGCAGCAGCTGCGGCATGGTGAAGCTTGCATCGAGTCGCAACTTTTCTCGCACCAAACCAACCAATGGCTCCATCAGCGCCACCGTCAGCGCGCGCCATTCGACGATGAGCTCCGAGCCGACCTCGTGCCGGAGCGCCGGATCGATCGCCGCGCGCGGGCGGATCACCCCGAGGTCGACGAGGAGGCCGCCGTTGCGATATTCGGCGAGCGCCGTGAGCTCGTGGAGCCGCTCCACGGCGAGCCTCGCCGCTTCGAGCGGCTCGATGAGCGAATAGGCGAGCCACTGCGAGAGCTTGTGGAACGGCACGATGCGGTCGGTGGCGTCGCCGGTGCGCACGGCGGGATGACGGCCGGCATCGCCGACCGGGCATCCGTCGAGCGTGAGGGCGGACGGCCAGATCGACGACAGGCCGTCGAGCAGCGTGGCGAGTAGCTTGGACGCCGGGATGCGCCGGTCGCGGGCGACGCTAAGGAAATAGTCGACCAGGTTGCCGGGACGCGCTCCCGCGCGTGCGAACAGATCCGCGCGATCGGCGAGTGCTTGTCCGAGCCGGCGCAGCAGCGCGCTGCGTTGCTCCAATCCGACTAGCGGATTTCCGGAGTCGACTTGAAAATGGCGCGCCAGCGTCGCCGCGTCGGTGTTCGTGAGCGCGCTGCCGTCGACCCGCCACGGTCGAGCGGGGTCGGACGAGAACGCGCCGGCGCGGAACATGTCGAAGCTCGCGATGGCTAGGCCTTCGGAGCGCGCGAAGGAGCGGCCGCTCGCGGCTTCGCGGTAGCGCCAGCGATCGCCGGCGCCGGCGTCGAGCAGCACGCTCACGGTTGCCAAGTCGACGGCCATGCGCGCGCGTTCGAGGCGATCTGCGTCGCTGCGCGCCGCAAGCGCGCCCCAACGGTCGATGCCACTGGCCGAGAAATGGCGCCAGCGACTGTGATAGGGAATCTTCAGAACGGGATAGGCCTCGCGCGTGACGTCGGCCACGTAGGCGGCAACCACCGCGAGGCGGCTCTCGTCGAGCGTGAAATGGGGCGAGCGCCCGTCGGCCACCCAGCGATGCACCATGCCGCAACGCTCGCGCACCGCGGCGGCGGCGTTGAGCTTGGCGAGATTCACCTCTCCACCGCTCATTCCCGCGCAAGCGGGAATCCAGTGATCACCCCGTCTCTAATCTGGGTCCCCGCTTTCGCGGGGACGAACGGAGGGGTGCCGCGAGAGGATGACGGAGTTCGCCCGCCCAGCGGCACCGCCGTCACTCGTTGAGGCTCCGCCCGACCGTGCCGGCGTAGTCGCCGCGCGGGCGCTCGCCGGCGAAATAGCCGGCGGCGAGCTTGGCCTCGATCTCCACGCGCGCGTCGGGCGGAATCATGTCGTCGGGCAGCGGCACACGTTCGTCGATGGCGATGCCTTGGCGCACGAGCGCGTCGCACTTCATGTCGCTCATGGAGGCGAAGCGATGGATGCGGGTGATGCCGAGCCAATGCAGCACGTCCGGCATCAGCTCTTGAAACCGCATGTCGCGCACGCCGGCGACGCATTCGGTGCGCTTGAAGTAGCCGGCGGGCCGATCGCCGCCCTTCTGGCGCTTGCGCGCGTTGTAGACCAGGAACTTGGTGACCTCGCCGAGCGCGCGGCCTTCCTTGCGATTGTAGAC
>Ga0318574_10000525_pt1 | contig 11840 bp, 14 predicted proteins | sample GRESIP089b5f22_FD_202527 | JGI IMG/M metagenome (GOLD analysis project Ga0318574, IMG submission 202527) | Tropical soil microbial communities from Luquillo Experimental Forest, Puerto Rico - GRE.SIPMG.089b5f22 | ecosystem: Environmental > Terrestrial > Soil > Tropical forest > Bulk soil...
CACCACGATGATCATCGAGCTCGGCAGCGGCGGCAGCGCCCTCGTCACCGTGAGCCGGATCGCGACCGGCGTGCCGAACTCGCTCGGGTTTCAGGTCATCGGCTCGCAGGGCTCGGTCTGGTTCGACTCCGCCCGGCCGGACGAGTTCCTGCTCCACCGGCGTTCCGTCGCGGGGCCCGAGAGCAGCGGCCCGCGCCTGGTCACCGTCGGGCCCGAGCAGCCGTCGTTCGCGTACGCCATCCCGATGCCGGCCCGCGGTGTCGGCTCCGGGTACGGTGCGGCGTTCGTGGCCCAGGCTCAGGACTTCCTCGGGGCGATCCTGGACCACCGCAAGGTCACCAGCGACTTCTGGGCGGGCTACCGGACCATGCTCGTCTGCGACGCCGCCCAGCAGGCGGCGGCGGAGGGCGGCCCCGTCGACATCGCCACGCTCGACGCGAAGTACCGCGACGGGTAACTCATCCCCCATGAAGAAGGCGGTCCGGCTAGCACGCCACCTCAGCGGTTGACGTCCGGCTCGCTGACGTAGCGCTCGTAGGCCTCGTGCAGTTCGGGTGAGCCCGGCGGCTCCATGTAGTCACGGACCGTGCCGAGCTGGAACGTGCAGAAGTCCAGCGCTTCCTGCTCACGGGCGCGCAGCTTCCGGCGGTGCGATTGTGCCGCGACGTCGCGGGCCACGTCGGCATGGCTCAGCGCCTCGTGCACGGCGCGGCGGATCGTGATGTTCAGCGCGCGCATCTGTCCGTCGCTGATGAATCCTTCCCCGCTGCGCGGGTCATCCGGGTCCAAGGCCCAGCTCCCGTGGAACGCCTGCAGCGCATTGCGGACGGCCTGCGCCACGACCCACGTCCGGAACTCCGGATAGCTGATCTCCTTGTCGCCGCGCTCGATGCGGGCCAGCAGGTCGGCGGCTGTCACGGACGTGCTCGTTTCTCCGGGTGAGGAGCCCCGGGCCTGGCCCCCCGGGCAGCTTGGCGAGGCACCCCGCCGACACGGGGGAGGGGGTTCCGGCGGGGTGCGCTCGGGCGCATTCCCGGCGCTGCTGGACGGCACGGCACCGGAGGTAGCCAGTCAGAATAATGCGCAATGAACCTGGACTTTATCTAAAATCTACCTGCAGGTAACCTGTCCACCGACTCCAGTCAGCCTGATCATTTGCTGTAACGGGCAGGCGTGCGGGCACGCCTAACGACGTGGATGCCACATCCATGCTGCTGGAACGACGTGGATGCCACATCCACGCCTTATACAGCCCCGGCATACAGCCCCGGCATACAGCCCCGGCGGCCCGTGATCAGTCGAGTCCGTCGCGATCGGCCCATTCCAGCAGGGTGTCGAGCGAGTAGGCGGTGTCGTCGATGCCCCGGTGCAGGTCGCCGAGCCGCGCGAAGCGGGCGGGCACGGTGGCGATGGTGAACTCGCGCGGGTCCACTTCGTCGATCTCGTCCCAGGTGATCGGGGTGGATACGGTTGCCTCCGGCACCCCGCGCACCGAGTAGGCGCTGGCGATGGTGTGGTCGCGGGCGTTCTGGTTGTAGTCGACGAACAGCATGGCGGGGTCGCGGTCCTTGCGCCACCAGGTGGTCGTCGCCAGCCCGGGCGCGCGGCGTTCGACCTCGCGGGCGAAGGCGTGCGCGGCCCGCCGCACCTCGGCGAAGCCCCACCGCGGTTCGATCCGGACGTAGATGTGCAGGCCATTGCCGCCCGAGGTCTTGGGCCACCCGGTCGCGCCGATCTCGCCGAGGATCTCACCCGCGATTCGGGCGACCCGGCGCACGGTGCCGAACTCGCAGCGTGGCATGGGATCCAGGTCGATGCGCCACTCATCGGGCCGTTCGGTATCGGCCCGTCGTGAGTTCCACGGGTGGAACTCTACGGTGGACATCTGCACCGCCCAGATCACGGCGGCCAGCTCGGTCACGCACAGTTCGTCGGCGTGCCGACCGTACCGGGGGAAGTGCACGCGCACCGTCTGCAGCCACGGCGGCGCACCGTGCGGGACCCGCTTCTGGTGCACCTTCTCCCCGGCGACGCCGGACGGGAACCGGTGCATCATGCACGGCCGCTCCCGCAGCGCGCGCACGATACCGTCACCCACCGACAGGTAGTAGCGGACCAGGTCCAGCTTGGTCTCCCCGCGGGCCGGAAAGTACACCCGGCCCGGATTGGAGATCCGTACCGAACGGTCCCCGACCTCAACCTCCACCTGATCCGCGGCCATGACAGAAAGCTAACAACGCCAGCCGGGGCCGCACGCCCCCGCGATGCAGCCGCCGGCCACCCACGTCTGGCCGGCCGTTGCGATCGTCTGGCCGGCCGTTGCGATCGGCTGGCCGGCCGTGATTATGCTGAGTGCTTATCGGTGTTGCCGGTATCGGGCGGAATTCGTCGTCGTGACTAATTGCTGGGGTGCCGCACAGTGCAGTTGATATTCGGGTGCACGCCGGTGTAGTTGAGCGGGCCCGCGAGAATTGTCACCGCGATCGTGCCTGCGCTGCTGCACCCGAAGGGTCCATTGAAATCCCCGCGCTGTCCGGCGGCGATACCGCCGATGACCAGCCAGATGGCAAGGATCACCGAACCGATGTGCATCTGGGCCTCCCAACGTCTGATTAAGATGTGAAGAGACGGCAGTCGCGATTGCCGGCCATTACCTTGGCCTGGTATCCCGGGAGGAAGCATACCCGGGTAAGGCGATACCAAGACCGGCGCAAGCCAGCCGAGCGCCTTTTCCAGGAATCTGGAAGATACGCGGGCGGTCAGCGGCCTGGCCAGATGCTTCCGGATTGGTAGACCGGAGCTCCGCCGAGGACGGTGGCCAGGACACCGATGCCCGGGATCTCCTCGGGTTCGGCCTCGAGCGGGTTCTTGTCCAGGACGACGAAGTCGGCGAGCTTGCCCGGCTCGAGCGAGCCGATCTCGCTCTCCCGGTGGCAGGCGAACGCGGCCCGGGTGGTGTACAGGGCGAGCGCGTCGCGGGCGGGCAGGCGCTCGGCCGGGCCGAGCAGTCGGCCCTCGCCGGTGCGGCGCAGGATGGCATCGCGGATGCCGATGAGGGGATCGGCGGTGATGACGGGTGCGTCGGACGACCCCGCGACGGTGATGCCGGCCCGCTGCCAGGAGGCGAAGGCGTAGAGCTGGTCGCTGTGATCCCCGAACGCCGCGGCGAACCCGTCGCCCAGGGCGGACAAGAGCCCGGGCTGGGTCGCCACGACGATCCCCAGGGCCGCGGCCCTGGCCGTCAGGGGCGGGTACATCGCGCCGCCATGCTCGATACGATGCCGCCGCGGGTTGCCCGCGCCCGGGGTCAGTACCGCGGCGTAGACGTCCAGGACGGTCTCGATGGCCCGGTCTCCCTGAGCGTGGATGCAGACCTGGAAGCCGCGGGCGTCGAGGTCGCGGACCATCTTGGTCAGCTCGTCGCGCTCGAAGTACAAGATGCCCGAGCCGTACGGCGGGACCGGGTAGGTTCCGTGGATGGCCGCGGTGCGGCTGCTCATCCCGCCGTCGGCCCAGATCTTGACGGCCTCGGTGGCCAGCTGCGCGGAATGGCGGCCGTGCCGGACGGCGCCGACTTGGTCGTGCACGACCAGCCCGTAGATCCGCTGGCTGAGCCGGCCGCCCGCGTCGGCTTCGGCGAACGCGGCGAAGGTATCGCGGCGCATATCGGCGTCGCACGCCGCCGTCAGGCCGAGCGCCGCCAGCCGCTGGCCGGCCGCCTGGACCAGCCCGCCGTCCGCGCCGCCGCCCATCCGGGCGATGTCCCGGCGGAGGTTCTGCTCGAACAGCGCGAACATCGGCGCCTCGTACACCACGCCGTCGAGCCGGCCCTGGCTGTCCCGGCCGAACGCGCCCCCCGGAGGATCGGGCTGCCCGTCGGCGAACCCCGCCTCCCGCAGCGCGGCCGTGTTCAGCACGCAGACGTGCAGCGACGTGTGATAGAGCACGGCCGGGCGGTCGGGCACGGCCTGGTCGAGCTCCGCTCGCGTCGGGTGCCTGCCCTCGCGGAGCTTGTACTCCGCGTACCCGCTCCCGGTCACCCAGGAGCCCTCCGGGGTCCGGTCGGCGGCCTGCCTGAGCCGCGCCTGGATCGCCGCGATGCCGGGCGCGGCCGGCTGGCCGCAGTCCGCCGCCGCCGCGAGGTAACCGATATCGGCGACGTGGCAGTGCGCGTCTATCAGGCCCGGGATGACGGTCGCCCCGCCGAGCCGGACCACTTCGGCGCCGGGCGCGGCCGCGCGGACCGCCTCGGCCCGCCCGATGTCCGCGATCCGGCCGTCGCGGATCAGCATGCCGTCGACAGGCCCGCCGGCGTCCTCGGCCATCGTGACGAAAACAGCGTCCTCGACCACCAACTCCATCACTGCGCCTCCAGACCCGAGGGTACAGCCGGAGCGGCCGGGTCAGCCGTCGGTCATCTGACGGACGTTGAAGCCCGGGAAGCCCAGGAACTGGTGCATGACGTCAGCCACCCGCTGCAACCGGGTCACGTCGACCGCCCCGAGCGGGTAGGAATCGAGCGCCATGACCGCGGCCTGCACCTTGGTCAGGCCGAACGGGGGTCGCAGCGCCTCCATGGCCCGCTCCACCGCCGACCGGCTCGTGTTCGCGATCTGCTGGCCCCGCTCGAACGCGGCGCGGAATTCCGCCAGCGTCCTCGGATGCAGCGCGGCCCACTGCCGGGTGACGGCGCAGCCCTGTACCGGGAACGCCTCGGTCGCGCCCTGGTCCAGGTCCGCCAGCTGGGTGACGCCCATCGACAGCTCCGCCTGGCTGGCGAACGGCTCGGGCAGCACGGCCGCCGTGATCTTCCCGGCCCTGAGCATCGCGGCCATCTGGGGCAGCGGGTAGTACGCGAAGTGCGCTCCGGACACCTTCAGCCCGTGGTCGGCCAGCGCGGAGGCGGCCAGCAGGTACAAGATGTTCCCTGGCGCGTTGACGCCGATGGTCTTGCCCTCCAGGTTGGCCAGCGTCCGGACGCCCGAACCCGGCATCACGTACAGGCCCTGGGCGCCGGGCTGCATCACCGAGCCTTCGGCGAATATGTCCAGGTCGGCGGCGACCATGGGATCGCTGGCCGAGGAAGGTCGCTTGCCCCGGTCGTAGTTCACCTGCGCCTGGATGTAGCTGACGTAGTTGCCGCAGGAGATGTCGACCCGGTTGCGCGGCTTACGCAGCGCCTGGGCGTTGATGACCGTCGCGGAGCTGACGGCGGGCACGAACGTCACGTGCAGGCCGTGCGCGGCGAACAGGCCCTCGTGCAGGGCGACGAAGAAACCGGCGGAATCGACGGCGGGCACCACCGCGACGTTGAGCTCCGGCTGCTCGATGCCGGGCGTGGCAGCGTTCCCGCCGCTGGAAAACCTGGGCAGGAACAGGATCGCCAGGACGACGACGGCCGCGACGGCGCCGAGTATCTCCGCGGCCCTGACCGCCCGCGTGAACCTACGTGCCATCGCCTGTTCCCTTCTCCCGCTGCGTTGACCGGGCGCTCGGCCACCGCGTCCGGTCCCTCCTGCCGCACGCGGCACCGGTGCGGTTCGTCCGAACGGGCCTGTACCAGCGCATTCACCGGATTGACTGGTGGCCGCCTGGGCGCTGGTCCGGGACAGTGCGGGCACTCTGCGCGTCTGCTCCCGGGGTCCGGGCAACGCGATGAACCGCCCGGTGCCGCTTGCGAGAAAAATGGTGCTGCAACTTGCAGTGAGAGACATCGGTCAGCTGACCGATATTTTTGAACGCTGGTCACTCGCGCCCTAGAGGAGGATCGGCTGGTGACGGTGTGGCGTGACGACCTCGGCCACCCGGTCGAGCTGAACGGCCCGGCCCGGCGGGTGGTTTCCCTCGTGCCCTCGCTGACCGAGGCGGTGGCGGTGTCGGCACCGGGCGTGCTGGTGGGGGCCACCGACTGGTGCACCCACCCGGCCGGCCTGGCGGTGACCCGGGTCAGGGGTACCAAGAATCCCGAACGGGCCCGGATCATCGCCCTGGCGCCCGATCTTGTCGTCGCCAACCAGGAGGAGAACCGCAAGTTCGACGTCACCCGGCTCCGGGAGGCGGGCCTGGCCGTATGGGTCACCGTGATCGAGTCGGTGCCCGAGGCGATGGCGTCGCTGCGACGGCTGCTCACCGGGCCGCTGGGCCTCGACGTGCCAGCCTGGCTGGCGGCCGCGGAGCGGGCCTGGGCCGGACCCGCACCGGGGCCCTCGCGCCGGGTCGCGGTGCCGATCTGGCGCGACCCGTGGATGGTCGTCGGCGCGCGCACGTTCACCGGCGACGTGCTGACGCGGCTCGGCCTGGACAACGTGTTCGGCGCCGGACCCGGCCGCTATCCGCACGTCGAGGCCGAACAGATCCGGGCGGCAGCGCCCGACCTGGTCCTGCTGCCCGACGAGCCCTACCGGTTCACCCCGGACGACGGTCCGGAGCAGTTCCCCGCCCAGCGCGTCGTCCTGCTCCCAGGCCGCGTGCTGACCTGGTACGGCCCCACGCTCGCCACCGCCCGCGCCGACCTGCTCCGCGTTATCCGCTAGCCGGGATCACGGCGTCCAGCCCGTACCAGATCCTCACGCGGCGGCCACGTACCACCAGTCACGGGAGCGCACCGGAGCGCAGGAGCACCAGAAACACCGGAGCGAGGCTGCGTCCGAGGCACCCCCGCAGGCCTGTCGCGCCTCCGGTTACCTGACCGCGTTCTCGTCCCTTGGACGCTCGCTCTCGAGCGTCACGCTATCGAGCAGGGCGCGGCGCATCTCGTCGAGGTCGGGGGTGATGACGACGTACAGGCCGGGCCGCGCCGAGCCGTCCTGGCGCACGGCGATCAGCGAGATTCCCTCCCAGGTCTGCTGCGTGCTGAACTCATAGCCGGGGAACTCGGCGGCGAGTTCGCTCAGCATCGCGGATTCGCTGATCGTAGTCATCAGCTAAAGTACGAATCCGTACTTTAGGGCCATACCGGCTACTGTAGCCCTGTGGCCGAAACCAGGCAAGCAGGGACGCTCGCCCGCACGCACGAGGGTAAACCCGGGCTGCCCCGTGGCCGGAGCCACCTGCCGCCGCCGGCCGTCAGCGCGTCGCAGCGGGAGCGGCTGCTACGAGCGGTGATCGCCGCTGTGTCCGAACGTGGCTATCCGGCGGTCACCGTCGCCGATATCGTGCGGCGGGCCAAGGTCTCCCGGAAGGCGTTCTACGAGCACTTCGCGAACAAGGAGGAGTGCTTCCTGGCCGCGACCGGCGAGGGCCGGGAGCTCTTGATCGCCAGCGCGGTGTCCGCCACCCGCGTGCTGCCGGCCGACGCCAGCGACGAGGACCTGCTCCGCGCCGCGTGCCGGGGGTTCCTCACCTTCCTCGCCGAGGAGCCCGCCTTCGCCCGGGTCTTCTACATCCACATGCCGGCCGCGGGCGCGCGGGCGGTCAGCCGGCTCGACGCTGGAACCCGCCGTTTCGCCGAGCTGAACCGGAGGTGGCACGAGCACGCGCGCAAGCGGCACCCGGACTGGCCGGCCGTCCCGCCCGAGGCCTACCTCGCGCTCGGCGGGGCCATCACCGAACTGGCCCGGTCCATGGTCAACGCAGGCCGGATCGATGACCTGCCGGCGCTCGAGGACACCATCGTGGCGCTCCACCTCGCGGTGCTCGCGGGTCACCCCTGGCCGCCAGGCCCCTGGTAACCATCGACGGCACCGCCACGGTCGCGGTCGCGGCCCGCTGCCCAGCCCGCTGACCTCCACGACTTCCTCGGCTAGCGAAGGCACAAGCGCTCTCGGCCGACCCGATCGCAAGCCCTCCGGACGCATTGCCGTTTGGCTGTGCCGATCGTGGGCGGGCGAGCGAGCGCGTACCCCTGTCTTTACCCCTGGTGTTCTTGTGCTTCCTACGCCCTGCCGTGACTGGTGATTCGTGCCCGCCGCTCCGGTCCGCCGGGTTGATAAGGCATCGTGGATGTCCCAGCCATGTTGTTGATACGACGTGGATGTGGCATCCACAACGGTCCGTACGGGCGGCGCCGGGAGTGACTGGTGTCCGTTGTCGCTGATGTGGCGCGGGCGCTGCGGCAACAAGCTGAGCGAGATTACCCGATTCAGCGCCAGCCCCTTCGTCCGATTAGATCCGTTCAACGCCCGGATGCCGCCGCACGTTACCATCGGGCCCATGGCCCCCGTCGACCTCGCTCACGACGACACCGGCGACGGCCCCGTCGTGGTGCTCATCCACGGCCACCCCTTCAACCGGGGAATGTGGGCGCCCCAGCTGGCCGCCCTCCGCGACTTCCGCGTCATCGCCCCCGACCTGCGCGGCTACGGCGACAGCCCGGTCACGCCGGGCACGGTGACCATGGCTCAGCTCGCCGCCGACGTCAGCCACCTGCTGGACCGCAAGGGCATCGCCACCGCGGCCCTGGCCGGCCTGAGCATGGGCGGGCTCGTCGTGATGGAGCTCGCCGCCGCCCGGCCGGAGCGCTGGTGGGCGTACGGCTTCATCGCCACCACCGCGCAGCGGGTCACGGCGGAAGAAGCCCAAGCCCGCCTGGCCAGCGCGCGGACCATGGAGGAGCAGGGGATGCGGCCGGTGGCCGAGCAGATGGCCGCCCGCCTGTTCGGCCCGGAGCCGAGCGCCAAGCTGACGGCACAGATCATGGCCATGATGCTGGCCACCAGCCCGGCCGGCGCCGCGGCCGCGGTACGAGGACGGGCCGAACGCCCTGACTACCAGCCGGTCCTGAAGTCGCTCAGCGCCCCGGCGCTGGTGTGCGCGGGGGACCGCGACTCGTATTCCACCGCGGAGATCACCGCCGAGCTGGCCGGGTGCCTGCCCGGCCCGGAGGTCGTCATCATGGCCGGCGTCGGCCACCTGCCCAACCTGGAGCGACCCGGCGATTTCAACGAGCACCTGGTGCGCTTCCTCGGCCGGGCCCGGCCCCGCTAGCCTGGCCCCATGTCGCCCAACTACGAGCAGTGGCACGAGACGTGCGACACGCTGCACGCCCACACCCAGGTCCTGGGCAAGCTCGCGGCGAAGCTGGCCCCTCCGGAGCCGCAGCTCCAGCACGCGGCGCTGCGCCTGACCGCGCGGGGCTGGGAGACGCTGCCGCTGCCCGCACCCGACCGTTCGGGATCACTGGTCGTCGCCCTCGACCTGCGGTGGCACGAGGCGGTCGCCGAGCACAGCGGCGGCCGGACCGTCCGCGTGCCGCTCACCCCGCACCGGCCGGTCGGCGCGGTCACCCGGGACGTGCTGGCCGCGGTGCGCGACGTAGGCGGCCCGGTGCGGATCGACCCGACGCCGCAGGAGGTCCCCTGGCAGGTGCCGCTGGACGCCGACGAGGAGCACGCGCACTACGACCCGGACCAGGTGGCCGGGTACTTCGCCGCGGCGACCCTGGCCGCGCAGGTGCTGGCGGCCCACCGGGCGCCGTACCGCGGCCGGTCCACCCCGGTCAACGCCTGGTGGGGATCCTTCGACCTGGCGGTGAGCCTATTCTCCGGGCTGCCGGCCGAACCCCCTTCGCAGGACTTCATCATGCGCAACGCGGGCGACGCCCAGCAGATCGAGGTCGGCTGGTGGCCGGGCGACGGGCGGTACGGCCGGGCGGCCTTCTTCGCCTACGCGTACCCGGCTCCGCCCGGCTTCGACCGCGCGGACCTGTCCTCGCCCGCCGCGCACTGGGACAGCGCGCTGGGGGAGTACATCCTGGACTGGGACGACGTCCGGGCCGCGGAGGACCCGCACGCGACCGCGCTCGAGTTCGCCCGTTCGGCCTTCCGGCACGCCTGTGTGGTGTGCGGGTGGGACCCGGCGCTGGCGGCCAGCGCCGAAGGGACCCCACCGCCGGTCGCCTAGCCCCCGCTCAGCTGGCACCGCCCCCGAACGCCGCCGCGGCGAGCCGCACGACCTCCTCGTGTGGCACGTCCCTCAGGTGCTGGTCGACCGCCCAGCGATGGCCGAACGGGTCGATGAACTGCCCGGTCCGGTCGCCCCAGAACGCGTCGTGCAGCGGCTCGAACTCGGTCGCGCCCGCCTGCAGCGCCCGCTGCCAGGCCGCGTCGGCGTCTTCGACCGCGAGGTGCAGCGCCCCGTAGGTGCCGCCGAGCGTCAGCGGCGAGACCACCCCCATCTCGGGGAACTCGTCCGAGATGGACAGCGTGCTGTCGCCGAAGCGCAGCTCGATGGTCAGCACCTGACCGCCGGGCAGCGTGATCCGGCTGGCTTCGGTCGCGCCGAGCACCGAGGCGTACCAGGCGGCCGCCGCGTCGGGATTCCGGGTGACCAGATGGCAGGTGAGCGTGCTCATGATGGCACTCTACGAGGACACGTCCACGCCGTAACGGTCGGCGAGGGCCTTGACCGTCAGCGCCTGGCCGGTCAGGCTCATCACCTCGGGGTCGCGGGCCAGCGCGGCGATGGCCCGCCCGACCCCTTCAGGCGATTGCGACGAGGACAGGTCCACCTGGTCCGCGAACTGCAGCACGCCCTCGGTGCGCACCCAGTCCGGGTGCACCGCCACCGAGGCCACGCCGTGCTCACCCAACTGGATCGCGGCGGCCAGCGCGAGGCGGTCGTCCGCCGTCTTGGCCATCGCGTAGGCCGTGCCGAACGCGTGCTGCTCGGTTTCGGGCACCGCTACCGAGACCGTCACCACCAGGCTGCGCGGGGTCGCGATGAGCAGCGGAGCGGACACCGCCGCCGCGACGTAGTGGGTTCGTACCCCGCCGCCGAACATCGCGTCGAACAGCTCGAGTGGCTGCTCCCAGAACGGCGCGTTCCATTCCTCCCACCCGCCGGCGTTGAGCCGCTCGTAACCGGCCCACGCGTTGTTGACGAGCAGGTCCAGGCGGCCGTGATCCGCCGTGATCCGGGCGGCGACCGCCCTGACCGCCGCGTCGTCCCGGTGATCGCACGGCACCGCGACGCCGAGGCCGCCGGCCTCGGTCACCGCGTCGGCGGTCTGCTCCACCGTGCCGGGCAGATGCCCGGTCCGCCCGTCCGCCGAGGACCGCGCGGTCACGTACACCACCCAGCCGGCCTGCCCGAGGGCCACCGCCACGCCCCGGCCGACGCCGCGGCTGGCCCCGGTCACCCAGGCAACCCGCCGCGGCGGAGCACCGTCCGCATCCGCCGCCATGCGCCCACCCTAAGACCTGTTTCATCGCGGTGCCCGCCGGGCAAGGCAGTAACCAACCTGTGGCAGCAACGCGGCTTGCCCGTACTCCGCAATCCCGGGAGCATCACGATGACGCCACACCACGTAGAAATCAGGAACGGCGGCGAGGTCGTCGCGGCGGCCGATGTGACCCTGCCCGCCGCGGGAATCGCCAGGACCTCGCTGCACGCGGCGGCCGGCCACGTCGCCCCCGGCTGGCGCACCAACCTGGTCGACGCCGTCATGGACCTGCCCGAGGTGCGGGCCAGCCAGCGCCTCGAGGCCACCGTGCCGCTCGGCGACGTCGAGTTCCTCGAACGGCTGCGCGAGCGAACTTTCGGCGCGGTCACCCGTCCGGCGGGCTCGACCGTGCTGCTGGACGCGATGATCCCGCCGGTGGCTACGGAGCGCCCATAGTCGCGCCGTGCGTGACTAGCAGCGAGTCCGGCGGCACCAGGTCCACCCCGTCCGGGTCGGACAGGTAGCCAGGCTCCCGCCCGGCCTTACCGGTGTGCCCGTACTGCCACACGACGCGGTGCGTCGCGGGGTCCACCACGCATACGCGGTGGTTGAAGTCGTCGTTGAGCAGGATGTCGCCGTTGGGCAGCGGCAGGGCTAGTGCGCTGGCCACCAACGTTCACCGGGTCGGCTGACAGGCGGCGGTGATTGCTTTCACACTCGATCGTGTGAAGAGATCGAG
>Ga0318574_10000529_pt1 | contig 11792 bp, 7 predicted proteins | sample GRESIP089b5f22_FD_202527 | JGI IMG/M metagenome (GOLD analysis project Ga0318574, IMG submission 202527) | Tropical soil microbial communities from Luquillo Experimental Forest, Puerto Rico - GRE.SIPMG.089b5f22 | ecosystem: Environmental > Terrestrial > Soil > Tropical forest > Bulk soil...
CCCTCCGCCACCGCGTCGTCGATACCGCTGAACCCGAAAGGAATCGCTGATGAGCACACCTGACGCTACCGACCCGGCGGTCCGCGTCTCCAAACTCGGTTACGTCGGCTTCGAAACCCCCGACCTGGACCGGATGGTCGACTACTACACGAAGATCCTCGATTTCTCCCTGGTCGACCGGTCCGCGCGGGGCGCCTTCCTGACCACGTCGTTCGACCACCACTGCGTGATCCTCACTAGAGGCGGGACCAAGGGACGCTCAACCGTCGGCTACGAGATCTGGGAGCCACTCGGCGACGCGCAGCGCCGGCTCCGGGATGCCGGATACCAGGTCGGGCGCCGTAGCGATATTGCTCCCGGCACCCCCGACGTGCTGGTGCTCGAGGAGCCGGGCACGGGCGTGCCGCTGCACCTGTTCAGCGCGCAGGACCCGAGCGGCGTCAAAGGCTACCCCCCGCTGCGACCCACCAAGCTCGGCCACGTGGCCGCGTTCGTCGGCGAGCTGGCGCCGATGCAGAAGTTCTACCAGGAGCTGCTGGGTTTCAAGTGGTCGGACACCATCGGCGACTTCTTCGTCTTCCTTCGCTGCAACGCCGACCACCATGCCGCCAACTTCATGGCCAGCACCAAGTACGAGGGCATGCACCACATCGCCTACGAGATGCGCGACCCGAACCACCTGATCTCGATGGTCGACCACCTGGGCCGCAACGGCTACCGGCTGATCTGGGGTCCTGGCCGGCACGGGCCGGGGCACAACCTGTTCACCTACCACAAGGACCCGGACGGGAACACCATCGAGCTGTTTACCCAGCTCGACGTCATGCACGACGAGGCCAAGGGCTACTGGGAGCCGCGGCCGTGGCACGAGTCGTTCCCGCTGCGGCCCAAGACCTGGGAGGTCGACCTGGCCACGGTGAACATCTGGGGCCCGATCAACCAGGACATGCTCGACCACTAGGGAGGAGATCCACCATGGCGACCAGCACTGGGCAGGAGCGGCTCACCGGTCCGGCCCCGGACGAATCCGCCGCACTCGAGCGGCTCTACGACGACTTCGCCGCGGCGCATATGGCCCCGCTGTGGACCCAGCGCGATGACCTGATGCCGGTGGCCCCGCAGTCGGACGCGGTGCCGATGCTGTGGCGGTGGTCGACGCTGTACCCGCTGGCCGAGCGCAGCGGCGAGCTGGTCCCGGTCGGCCGCGGCGGGGAACGCCGGGCGATCGCGTTGGCCAACCCCGGCCTGCCCGGCACCCCCTACGCCACCCCGACGCTGTGGGCCGCGATCCAGTACCTCGGCCCCCGCGAGATGGCCCCGTCACACCACCACACGCAGACCGCGTTCCGGTTCGTCGTCGAGGGCGAGGGCGTCTGGACCAATGTGGACGGCGACCCGGTGGCGATGCGCCGAGGGGACCTGCTGCTCACCCCCGGCTGGCAGTTCCACGAGCACCACAACACCACCGACCATCCGATGGCGTGGATCGACGGTCTGGACATCCCGCTGGTCCGCACGCTCGACGCGGGATTCTTCGAATTCGGCCCGGACCAGCTCGCCACCACCGCGATCCCGGCACGATCGCGCAACGAGCGGCTGTGGGGGCACCCCGGGCTGCGCCCGGTCGGGGCCCCACCCGCGCTGCAGTCCCCGCTGATGGCCTACCGGTGGGAGCACACCGACGCCGCGCTCACCGCGCAGCTCGACCTCGAAGCAGAGGGGCATCCCGGGGTCGTCTCACCCGGCCATGCAGTCGTGCGGTTCACCAACCCGGCCACCGGCGGGGACGCGCTGTCCACCATGCGCACCGAGATGCACCGTCTCGCCCCGGGCGCGCGGTCGCTCACCAAGCGCGTCGTGGGCTCGGCGGTGTGGCAGGTGTTCACCGGGTCGGGGATCGTCACCATCGGAGAGGAGCGCCACGAGGTCACCAAGGGGGACCTGTTCGCGGTGCCGTCCTGGTCGCCGCTGTCCCTCCAGACCAGCGACGGCCTGGACGCGTTCCGGTTCTCCGACGACCCCGTCTACGCTGCGCTCGGTCTGGCACGCGAGGAGATCTGATGAGACTGGCTACTATCCGGACGGCCGGCGGCATGCGCGCGGTCCGGATCGATGACAACGCCGCGGTCGCACTCGGCCACCCTGACGTGGGCTCACTGCTGCACCGCCCTGGCTGGAGGGCCGAGGCGGCCGAGGCGGACGGGCCGCAGCTGCCGCTGGACGGTCTCGATTACGCCCCGGTCGTGACCTCGCCCGAGAAGATCATCTGTGTCGGGCTCAATTACCGCAGCCACATCCAGGAGATGGGCCGCGAGCTGCCCGGATACCCGACGCTATTCGCCAAGTACGCCCGCGCCCTGATCGGCGCCCACGACCCGATCACGCTGCCGGGCGGCTCGCGGCAGGTCGACTGGGAGGCTGAGCTCGGGGTCGTGCTCGGCGCGGAAGTACGTCACGCGAGCTTGGCGCAGGCGAAAGCCTCTATTGCCGGGTACACCGTGGTGAACGACGTCACTGCGCGGGATTTCCAGTTCCGCACACCGCAGTGGCTGCAGGGCAAGACGTTCGAGGCCAGCACGCCGGTCGGGCCATGGCTGGACACCGACCCGGTGCTCGGCGAGATCACTTGCACCGTCGACGGCGAGCTGATGCAGAAGGCAGACACCGCCGACCTGGTGTTCGATGCAGCGACGCTGATCGCCTACGTCTCCTCGATTATCACCCTGGCGCCTGGCGACCTCATCGCCACCGGAACCCCGGGCGGGGTCGGCCATGCCCGCAAGCCGCCGCGGTACCTCTGCGTCGGCTCCGAGGTTGTCACCCGGGTCGAGGGCCTCGGCGAGTGCCGCAACACCTGCGTGGAGGGCTGACGCGATGCGGATCGCGATCGTTGGAGGTGGCCCCGGAGGACTGTTCCTCGCCGCCCTGCTCAAGAAGGCCGATCCCGGGCATGAGGTGATGGTGTTCGAGCGCAACCGGGCCGACGACACGTTCGGGTTCGGGGTGGTCTTCTCCGACCGCACCCTGGCGGGCATCGACGAGACCGACCCGCTGCTGCGCGAGGCGCTGGCCGCATACGGCACGCACTGGGACGCGATCGAGGTACGGCTCAAGGGCGAACGAATCCGCTGCGGCGGGAACGGCATGGCCGCCATCGCGCGCCGCACGCTGCTGATGCTGCTCCAGCACAGCGCCCGCGACGTCGGCGCGGACCTGCGGTTCGCCACCGAGGTCCGGCTGACCGACCTCGACGGGTTCGACCTGGTGGTCGGCGCGGACGGCACCGGCTCGCAGATCCGCGAGAGTCTGGAGCCCTCGTTCGGCTCCGCCGTGGAGGCCGCCGCCGCCAAGTTCGTCTGGTTCGGCACCGACTACCTCTTCGACGGGCTCACCTTCGTGCACGAGCGCGGCCCGCACGGCGTCTTCGCCGTGCACGGCTACCCGATCTCCGCCGACGTCAGCACATTCATCGTGGAGACCGACGAGCCGACCTGGCGAGCCGCCGGGCTCGACGAGTTCGACGTCGCCGCGCCGCCCGGGCCGAGCGACGAGAAGACCCGCGTCTACCTGGAAGACCTGTTCGCCGGCCAGATCGACGGGCACAAGCTGCTGGTCAACAACTCCCGGTGGGGCAACTTCCGCACCCGCCGCACCGCGCACTGGTCTACCCTCGATCCCCGCCCGGTGGTACTGCTCGGCGACGCTGCCCACACCGCGCACTTCTCGGTCGGCTCGGGCACCAAGATGGCCATGGAGGACGCCATCGCCCTCGTCGGCGCGCTGACCGCGCACCCCGGCGACCTGGCGGCGGCGCTGGCGGCGTACGAGGCGGCGGCCCGCCCATCGGTAGACGCGATCCAGGACGCGGCGCGGCCGAGCCTGTCATGGTGGGAGCACTTCGGCCGCTATCATGACGCGTTCGAGCCCTGGCAGTTCGCCTATCACTTCCTGTCCCGCAGCATCACCGACGGCCGGCTGGCGCGGCGCGACCCGGCGTTCGTGGCCGGCACCCACCGGGCCTGGATATCGCGGCACCGGGCTGAGCCGCTGGAAACCCCGCTGGCGGCGGGCGGGATGACCTTCCCCGGGCGGCTGCTGGGCGAGGTTCCCCCGGATGCCGCTCGCGTCGAGGCGCCCGAGGACGAGGCCGGGCTGACCGCCGCGCTCGGACGGCTGCGCGAAGGGATCGCGGGCGGCGCGCCGCTCGTTGCGGTGCACGGCGGGGCGCGGTTCACGCGTACCCTGCTCTGCGAGGAGGCACGGCTGGGGCTGGGCGTACCCGCGCTACTCGTCGACCCGATGCTGGACACCGACGGCGCGACGACCGCGGTGCTGTCCGGCCGCGCCGACCTGGTTGTCGGAGCGGCGCCGTGACTGCGCCGACGGACGCCCTCGACGCACTGTTCGCGCCACGCGGCGTCGCCGTGATCGGCGCGTCGCGCGACCCGGGCAAGCTGGGCGCGGTAATGGCCCGCTCGCTGGCCCGCTTTAGCGGGCGGGTAGCGCAGGTCAACCCGCACGACCTGGGTATGTACCAATCCATCGGCGCCGCGGCGGCCGACGGGCCGGTCGACCTGGCCGTACTATGCGTGCCCGCGGCCGTCTCCGCCGCAGCGCTAGCCGACGCGGCCGCAGCGGGGGTGGGCGCAGCCGTGGTGTGCGGCGGCGGTTTCGCCGAGGCCGGGCCGGAGGGGACGCGGCACCAGGCGGCGCTCACCGCCGTCGCCGCCGAGACCGGGATCCGGGTGCTCGGGCCGAACACCTCGGGGTTCCTGGTACCGGCGCAGCGGCTGACCGCGAGCTTCGTGCCGGGCGCGGCCGGCGTGCCGGCGGGCCGCATCGCCGTGGTCGCCGCCAGCGGCGGGGTGAACCACGCGGTGGCGTTCCTGCTCACCGAGTCTGGGCACGGCGTGAGTATCGCGGTCGGGCTCGGCAACGGCGCCGACATCACTGCGCCCGATGTGCTGGACTACCTCGCCGCCGACCCGAACACCGCGGCGATCGGGTTGCACGTGGAGTCGGTCGCCGACGGCCCCCGGCTGGTCGCAGCGGTGTCGCGTCTCGCGGCCGCGAAGCCGGTGGTCGCGCTCGTCGTGGGCCGCAACGACGTCGCCGCGTTCGCGCAATCGCACACCGGTGCGCTGGCGACCTCGTGGCGCACCACCCGGGCGGCCCTGCGCCAGGCCGGGGCGGTGCTGGTGGACTCCGAGCGTGAGCTGGTCGATGCCGTCGGCGCGTTGTCGCTGGTCCGGCTCCCGGTCGGCGCGTCCGGCGTGGCCGTGCTGACCGGGCAGGCCGGGCCCGGGCTGCTGCTGCTCGACAACCTGCGCGGCCGCGCTGCTTCGGTGCCCGACCTGACCGCCGAGACGCAGGCGCGGCTGGCGACGCTGCTGCCGCCGCTGACCTACCAGCGCAACCCGATCGACACCGGACGGCCCGGCCCGGAGTTCGCCCCGGTGCTGTCTGCGGTCGCCGCTGATCCCGGCATCGACGTCGTTGCCGCCTACGCGCTGCACGAGCCCGACGCGCTCGACCTGGCCACCGCGGTCAAGGCCGCCGCCCCGGCCGTCCCGGTTATCGCCGGCGTCGGGGGGACCGGACCCGACGTTACCGCGGCCCGGCGTGCGCTGCTCGAGCACGGCGTGCCCGCCCTGGCCGACCCGACTGGCGCCGCCGCCGCCATCGCCGCGCTGCTCGCCGACTCGGCCGGACGGCAGCAGGAGAGCCCGGCCACGCCATCGCGTCCGGACGCGCAGATCGGCAGCGGCCCGTGGGACGAGGCCGCGGCTAAGGACGTCCTCGACGCGCTGGGGATCCCCACCCCGCCGCGCCGCGTCTGTCCCGACCGCGATTCGGCACGACGGGCACTCGCGGAGCTTGGCGGCCCGGTCGCGGTGAAACTGCTCGATGCCGCCGTGCTGCACAAAACCGAGATCGGCGGAGTCCGGCTCGGCGTGTGCACCGCAGCGGACATGGACGCTGCGCTCGACGCGATCGGCGCCGACCGGGTGCTCGTCGAGGCCATGGCACCGGACGGGGTCGACCTCGTCGCGGCGCCCGCCGCGACCCGGTGTTCGGCCCGGTGCTGCTGGTCGGGCTGGGCGGCACGGTCGCCGAGGCGCTCGCCGACGTGGCCATGCGCGTGGCGCCGGTGCACCCGCACCAGGCCGCGGGCATGGCCAGCGAGCTGGCCGGCCGCGCGCTGCTGGACGGCTGGCGCGGCGGCCCGGTACTCGACCGGTCCGCGCTCGGCCGCATCATCGCGGGCCTCGGTGACCTGCTGCTCGCGCACCCGCACCTGCAGGACGTCGAGATCAACCCGCTGCGGGTCACCGCGAAGGGCTTGGTCGCACTCGACGCCGTGATCATCGTCGGAACGGAGGAGCCAGATGGCCATGCCGATCGCTGAGGGCACCGTCCCCTGGCCGGAGGAGTTCGTCCGCCGCTACGTCGCCGCCGGGTACTGGCAGGGCCGGCCGCTGGGCGCACTGGTGCGCGAGGCCGCCGCCCCCCGCCCGGACGCGATCGCGTTGGTCGACGGAGAGGTCCGGCTGACCTACACCCAGCTGCTCGGCCGCGCCGACGCCGCCGCGGCCTGGCTAGCCGAGCTCGGGCTGCAGCCCGGCGACCGCATCGTCATGCAGCTGCCGAACGGCTGGGAGTTCGTGGTGCTGACCCTGGCGTGCCTGCGCTTCGGGATCGTCCCGGTGATGGCGCTGCCTGCGCACCGGCGCGCCGAGCTCGCCTATCTCGCGGCGCACGCGGAAGCCGCCGCGATCGCCGTCCCGGACCGGCTGCGCGGTTTCGACCATCAAGCCCTCGCCGCCGAGCTCACCGCCCAGGTGGAGCCGCTGCGGCACGTCCTGGTCGCCGGCGACCAAGTCGACCCGGCACACGTCGGCCTGCGCGAGCTGTGCGCGCACGGCCCCGCCTGGACCGGCCCTCACCCCGACTCCCGAACGGTCGCGGTGTTCCTGCTGTCCGGCGGCACCACCGGGCTGCCCAAGCTCATCGCCCGCACCCACGACGACTACGCCTACAACGCCCGCACCAGCGCTGAGCTGTGCAGCCTCGACGCCGGCACCGTCTACCTGGTGAGCCTGCCCGCCGGGCACAACTTCCCGCTGGCCTGCCCCGGCATCCTGGGTACGTTGCTGGCCGGCGGCAGGGTGGTGATGCTCGGCTCACCCGAACCCTCGCGGGCCTTCGCGATGATCGCCGCCGAGGGGGTCACGCATACCGCGGTCGTGCCGGCGGTTGCCGGGCGCTGGATCCTGCACGCCGCCGAGCACGGCGCGGGCCAGCTGCGCACGCTGCGGCTGCTTCAGGTCGGAGGGGCCCGGCTGGCCGACGAGCTGGCCCGCCAGGTCCGCCCGGTGCTCGGCACCCAGCTCCAGCAAGTTTTCGGCATGGCCGAGGGACTGCTCAATTACACCCGCCTCGACGACCCCGAGGAGGTCATCTGCACCACCCAGGGCCGCCCGATGTCCCCGGACGACGAGGTGCGGCTGGTCGACGAACACGACCGTGACGTGCCCGACGGCGAGCCCGGCTCGCTGCTCACCCGCGGCCCTTATACCCCGCGCGGCTACTACCGCGCCGAAGAGCAGAACAAGCGCGCGTTCACACCGGACGGCTGGTACCGCTCCGGCGACATCTGCAGGCGCACGCCCGAGGGCAACCTCGTGGTCGAGGGCCGGGACAAGGACATGATCAACCGCGGCGGGGAGAAGATCTCCGCCGAGGAGGTGGAGAACCTCATCTACCAGCTCCCCGCCATCGTGCAGGTTGCCGCCGTCGCCATGCCCGACCCCGAGCTCGGCGAGCGCGTTTGCGTCTATGTCGTGCCCAAGGCCGGCACCACGGTGAGCCTGGCGGAGATCCACGCCTCCATGAACGCCGCAGGCGTCGCCCGCTACAAGCTGCCCGAGCACCTCGTCGTGGTAGACGAACTGCCCACCACCAAGGTCGGGAAGCTCGACAAGAAGGCGCTGCGCGCAGACATAGCGGCCCGGCTGCAGGCCGTCCAGTGAGCGCGCGGCACGATACCGGGCTGACCCGGCCATGGATGCGCGACGGCGAGCGGTTCGCAGCCCGGACCGTGCACAGGATCGCCGACGCCGACCTCCGCAGCCCCAGCCTGCTCCCCGGATGGAGCCGCGCTCACGTCGTGGGGCATCTGGCGCGCAACGCCGAGGCGCTGGGCAGGCTCGCCGCGTGGGCGCGCACCGGCGTGGAGACTCCGATGTACCGCGACCGCGAGCAGCGAGCTGCGGAGATCGAGGCCGCATCGGCTCTCCCCGCCGAGGAACTGCGTCGCGACCTCGACCGCACCGCCGGAGACCTGGAGCGAGCCGTCGACGCGCTCGATGACCAGTCATGGCGCGCCGAGGTGCGCAGCGCACTCGGACGCATCATCCCCGCCGCGGAAATCCCGTGGATGCGGGTCCGGGAAGTCTGGCTGCACGCGGTCGACCTCGACGCCGGCGCACGCCTGGGTGACCTGCCGGCCGAGGTGATCGACACGTTGCTCGATGATGTCACCGCTTCGCTCTCGGCCCGCGACGGCTGCCCGGCCGTCCGCCTGGAACCCGCCGACCGCGACCGCTACTGGCAGCTCGGTCCGGGCGGGGGCACGGCGGCGCGGTCAACAGCAGCCGGACTGCTCGGATGGCTGACCGGACGAGACCGTGACGTCCGGGTCACCACTCCGTACAACAGACTTCCCGCCATACCTCGATGGCTGTGATCGCTCTGATCAGATCAGGACACCTGAACGTCTCGCTGTCCTGATCTTCGTTTCTGATCTTGATCGGCTGTCTTGCTTCTCTTGAAGCATGGTTCCTGGCTGCCTCACACCCATGCACCATCCGATGAGCATGGACAGTCCCGCCATGCCCGCTGGCGGTGGATTAGCCGTTGGCGATTGTCGCGACACTGAGCAAGGGTTATGACCTTGACTACATCTGGAAGCAGGTCGACCGCGACCCGGCCAAGGACGCGGCCAGCTACTACATCCAGGCCAGCGAGACCGGGGGAGAGCCGCCCGGCCACTGGTGGGGACCCGGCGCCAGAGCGCTCGGGTTCGAGCCCGGCCAGGCCGTCGAGCGCAAACCGTACGATCTTCTGTTCGGCGAGCGTAAATCTCCCGACGGCACTCAGCTTGGCCGCCTGCCAGGCAACGGCCGTAAAGCCGCCGACCTGTACACTGCGCTGCTGGCCGCCGAGCCGCACGCCACCGCCGAGCGCAAGCGCGAACTCCGCATCGAGGCGGTCAAGAAGGCGCGGCAGAGTCCTCTCTTTTTCGACCTGACGATTTCGCTGTCCAAGTCGATCTCGCTCTTCCACGCCTCCCTGGGCGAGAACGCCCGCCTGGCCCGCCAGGCCGGAGACAACGACGGCGATAAGTACTGGTCGTCCCTGGTCGGCGAGGTCGACGACATGATCTGGCAGGCTGTGCACGCGGGCTTCGCCTATTTCCAGCGCGAGGCGGGCTACACCCGCACCGGGTCGCACAACACCCGCGTGCACGGCCGGGAGACCGGCCAGTGGCGCGAGGCCGACCTGGCGGTGGCGCACTGGCTGCAGCACACCTCCCGGGACGGTGACATGCAGCTGCACGTCCACTCCCAGATCGCCCACGTCGCCAAGACGGCCACCGACGGGAAGTGGCGGGCGCCGGACTCGCTCGGCTACAACGAGCACATCGGCGCGGTCGCCGCGATCGTCTCCCAGCACCTGGAGGAAGCCCTCACCGCTCGGTTCGGCCTGGAATGGACTGTGCGGGACGACGGGCACGGCTTCGAGATCACGGGCATTGGCGGGGAGATGATGCGGGTATTCTCCTCGCGCCGGGAGTCGATCAGCGCGGATCTGCGCGGCCGCGCGGCGCGGTTCGAGCAGCGGTACGGCCGCGCGCCGACCCAGCGCGAGCTCGCGCACCTGGCGCAAGCGTCCAACTTCGCTACGCGCGCGGCCAAGCACGGCGCGCTGGATCTCGCGCAGGCGCACGCGGGCTGGGCAGACAAGCTCGCGCGCACCCTCGGCGTCCCGCTGGCGTCTGTCGCGCCGTCGGTCTGGCACAGCCAGAGCCGTCGCGCAGGCCCGCGCACGCGCGGCGCAGACGGCACGGTGCTCAGCGAGCTGGAGCTGGCCCGCGCAGCGCAGAAGGCGGTCGCTCTGGCCCAGCAGGCGGAAAGCGCCTGGACCCGCGCGGATGTGATCAAGTACCTCGGCCGCGTCCTGCCCCGGACCGGGATGGACCCGGCCGCGGCCGCCGCGCTGCTGGAGGACCTGGCCGACCGGGCGCTGGCCTCGGAGTTCGAGCCGGTCACCTGCCTGGAGGCGCCCGAGCCAGGGGAGGTGCCGGCCAGCTTGCTGCGTGCGGATGGGCGTAGTGTCTACCAGCGGCACGGCGGTAGCCGGTACGCGACGCGCGCGCAGCTGGCCATGGAAGAGCGCATGGTGGCGCAGGCGAGCGCAAGCGAGGCGCCGCGCGTATCGCGCGCGGAAGCCGCGTACGCGCTCAGCGCGGATCCGGCGCGACTGCAGGACACGCTAGCCGGACACGCGCAGGACGGGCGTGACGCGCAGGATCCGCGCACGGGCAGCGGGCTGCGCGAGGACCAGGCCGCTGCCGCGCTCGCCGCGCTGACCGATGGCCGGCTCGTGTCGGTTCTCAACGCGCCAGCCGGGTCCGGCAAGACCCGGGTGCTGGCCGAGGCCGGGCGGATCTGGGCGGAGGCCGGGCTGGGCCCGGTGATCGGCATCACCCCGTCCCAGTCGGCCCGCAACACCCTGGCCGCCGGGGTCCCGGTGTGCTACAACGCCGCCCAGTTCCTGGGGCATCTGCCCGGCCGGCGCGGCGCCCGCGGCCCGGTCCGGATCGGCCCGGGCACCCTGCTGGTCATCGATGAGGCCTCGATGCTGTCCGGCTCGGACTTGGCCGACCTGATCGCCTACGCGAAGGCCCGCGGCGCCAAGATCATCCTGGCCGGGGACATCAGCCAGCTGCAGGCGGTGGAGAACGGCGGCGGGATGTCTCTGCTCGCCCAGACGCTGGGCTTTGCCCGGCTGGCCGAACCCGTCCGATTCCGCGAGCGGTGGGAACAAGCCGCCAGCTTGCGGCTGCGCGACGGCGATACCAGCGTGCTAGCCGACTACGACCAGCACGGCCGCATCATCGGGGGAGACCCGGAGCAGATGATGGATGCCGCCACGGCTGCCTACGTCGCCCTGACCGCCGGCGGCACTGACGCCCTGCTGATGGCCGCAGACCACGCGCTGCGCCGCGAGCTGAACCGCCGGATCCGCGAGGACCTCATCAACCTCGGCATCGTCTCCGGCGGGCCCGCGGTCACCATCGCCGACGGCACCCGGGCCAGCCCCGGTGACCTGATCCTCTGCACCCGCAACGACCACACGGTCGAGGCGGGGGAACCCGGCCGCGCCCTGGCCAACGGCGACCTGCTCCGCATCGAAGCCATCACCCCGGACGGCCTGATCGTCCGCCGGGCCCTGGACGCCGACCCGCGGACCGGGCAGCGCCGCTGGACCGACCGACACTTCCTGTTCAACCGCTACGAAAACTCCGAACTGGGTTACGCGGTCACAGACCACGCCGCCCAGGGCCGCACCGTCCACAGCGGCCTGGCGGTGATCACCGGCACCGAGGACCGCCAGCACGTGTTGCCCGGCGCTCAAGATCCCCATCTTGGCGGCGTTCACGACGCCGATGAAGAACCGGGCATTTCGGGCGGTGTCGTGGGGAAGGTGCCGGTCCACATGGGCAA
>Ga0318574_10000532_pt1 | contig 11780 bp, 10 predicted proteins | sample GRESIP089b5f22_FD_202527 | JGI IMG/M metagenome (GOLD analysis project Ga0318574, IMG submission 202527) | Tropical soil microbial communities from Luquillo Experimental Forest, Puerto Rico - GRE.SIPMG.089b5f22 | ecosystem: Environmental > Terrestrial > Soil > Tropical forest > Bulk soil...
GTGCTGGAGGGCGGGTTGCTCGCCGGCTTCGAGCAGGAACGCACGCGGCTCGACACCATGATGACGCGCGCCACGCCTTCGCGCTACGCGCAGACGCGCTGACCGCGGACGGGCGGCGAACGGTCCCCGTCCGTCCTCTGCCGATCCTCTCTCGTCGTCCGATCAGGCCGCCGCTGCAAGTTTGCCGTTGAAGGTGAGCCCCTGCTTGCCGACCGAGATGGCCACCTTCTCGCCATCCTTGACGCGCCCGGACAGAATGAGCTCGGACAGCGGATCCTGCACCGACTTCTGGATCACGCGCTTGAGCGGGCGCGCGCCGTAAGTGGGGTCGTAGCCCTTGTCGGCGAGCCAATCGCGCGCCGAGGGTTCGAGCACGATCGTGATCTTGCGGTCTTCGAGCAGCCGTGCCAGCCGCGCCATTTGGATATCGACGATCTTCGTCATCTCGCTGCGCTTGAGCCGGTGGAACAGGATGATCTCGTCGATGCGGTTGAGGAATTCGGGGCGGAAGTTCGCCCGCACCACCGCCATCACCTGATCGCGCACCGCGTCGGTGTCCTGACCCTCCGGCTGGTTCGCCAGATATTCGGAGCCGAGATTCGAGGTCATCACGATCAGCGTGTTGCGGAAGTCGACGGTATGCCCCTGTCCGTCGGTGAGGCGGCCGTCGTCGAGCACCTGCAGGAGTACGTTGAACACGTCCGGGTGAGCCTTTTCGATCTCGTCGAACAGCACCACCTGGTAGGGCCGCCTCCGCACGGCCTCGGTGAGCGTGCCGCCTTCCTCGTAGCCGACATAGCCTGGCGGCGCGCCGATCAGGCGGGCAACCGAATGTTTCTCCAGGTATTCCGACATATCGATGCGTATCAGCGCATTCTCGTCGTCGAACAGGTATTCGGCCAGCGCCTTGGTCAGCTCGGTCTTGCCGACCCCGGTCGGCCCCAAGAACATGAACGACCCGATGGGTCGGTGCGGATCCTGCAGCCCCGCGCGCGCACGGCGCACCGCGGTCGATACCGCCTTGACCGCCTCCGCCTGGCCGATGACGCGCTTGCCGAGCTGCTCTTCCATGCGCAGCAGCTTTTCCTTCTCGCCTTCGAGCATCTTCTCGACCGGCACGCCGGTCCAGCGCGAGACCACCTGCGCCACGTGGTCGGGGGTCACCGCCTCCTCGACCATGGCGCCCTTGCCCTCTGCGGCCTCGATGCTTTTGAGCTTCTTCTCGATTTCCGGAATGCGGCCGTAGGCGAGTTCGCCGGCGCGCTGATACTCCCCTTTGCGTTGCGCGTTGGCGAGTTCGACCCGCAGGTGATCGAGCTCGGTCTTGAGCTTCTGGGCGTCTGAAAGCTTGTCCTTCTCGGCCTTCCAGCGCGCCGTGATATCGGCGGATTGCTTCTCGAGCGTCACCAATTCCTTCTCGAGCCGCTTGAGCCGCTCCTTCGAACCTGGATCGCTCTCTTTCCGTAGCGCCTCCTGCTCGATCTTGAGCCGCACGATCTCGCGGTCGATGGAATCCAGTTCCTCGGGCTTGGAATCGACCTGCATCTTGAGCCGCGCGGCCGCCTCGTCGATCAGGTCGATCGCCTTGTCCGGCAGATAGCGGTCGGTGATGTAGCGGTTCGACAGCGTCGCCGCCGCGACCAGCGCCGAATCGGTGATACGAACGCCGTGATGCTGCTCATATCTGTCCTTGAGCCCGCGCAGGATCGAGATGGTATCCTCGACGCTCGGCTCGTCGACGTAGACCGGCTGGAAGCGCCGCGCGAGCGCCGCGTCCTTCTCGACGTGCTTCTTGTATTCGTCGAGCGTGGTCGCCCCTACGCAGTGTAATTCGCCGCGTGCAAGCGCCGGCTTGAGCAGGTTGGAGGCGTCCATGGCGCCCTCCGCCTTGCCGGCGCCGACGAGGGTGTGCATCTCGTCGATGAACAGGATGATGCCGCCTGACGAACCCGTCACCTCCTGCAGCACGGCTTTGAGCCGCTCCTCGAACTCGCCGCGATATTTCGCGCCCGCGATCAACGCGCCCATGTCGAGCGCAAGCAGCTTCTTGTCGTGCAGGCTCTCCGGCACGTCGCCGTTGACGATACGCTGGGCGAGCCCTTCCACGATCGCGGTCTTGCCGACGCCGGGCTCGCCGATCAACACCGGATTGTTCTTGGTGCGGCGCGAGAGCACCTGGATGGTGCGCCGGATCTCCTCATCGCGGCCGATCACCGGATCGATCTTGCCGTCGCGTGCGGCCTGGGTGAGGTCACGGGTATATTTCTTCAGCGCGTCGTAGGCGTTCTCGGCCGAGCTCGTGTCGGCCGTGCGGCCCTTGCGCAGCGCGTTGATCGCCTCGTTGAGGTTTTGCGGCGTGACGCCGGCGCGGGCCAGGATCTTTCCGGCCTCGCTGTCCTTCTCGAGCGCGAGCGCAAGCAGCAGCCTCTCGACCGTGACGTAGCTGTCGCCCGCCTTTTCCGCGACTTTCTGCGCTTGATCGAATACCCGCGCCAGCGCTGGCGCCAGATAGACCTGACCGGCCCCGCTGCCCGACACTTTGGGAAGCTTGGCGAGCGCCGCCTCGACCGCCGAAAGCGCTTCGCGCGATCGGCCGCCCGCGCGGTCGATCAAGCCGCTGGCCAAGCCCTCAGGATCGTCGAGCAGAACCTTGAGCAGGTGCTCGGAGGTGAACTGCTGATGGCCTTCGCGCAGGGCCAGCGATTGGGCGGATTGAACGAAACCGCGGGCGCGGTCGGTGTATTTCTCGAAATCCATATCAGCTCCCTCAATCCCGCCCCTTTGGCGCGAGCAGCGTCGGCGCCGTCACTGACCTAAGCGAAATATCTGTACACGATCAATCGGCATGAGCCCCGAACTGCGACCTTCGGACCGTATGTGGGAACCGGCAACTTGCGGCGGTAGAGCCAGCCGCCGATTTTCGAGCGCCGTCTAGGCAAGCGGCGGTTCACCGGGTTAACAACCACGCCATGAGCGTCGAAAATCCAAAAATCCACGCCATCTACCGCTATCCGGTGAAGGGGCTTTCTCCTGAGCCGCTCGAGCGCACGAAGCTTGCGGTCGGCGAAACCCTGCCGGGCGATCGCCTCTACGCCATCGAGAACGGGCCGTCCGGCTTCGACCCCGCCGCACCCCACCATCAGCCCAAGCAGCGCTACCTGATGTTGATGCGTAACGAGCGGCTGGCCCGGCTGCGCACTCGCTTCGACCAAGCAACCCACACGCTTGCCGTCGAAGCGCAAGGCCGAGAGGCCGCGCGCGGCGACCTACGCACGCCCGCAGGCCGCGCGGCGATCGAACGATTCTTCGCGGTGTTCTGCGCCGACGAGTTGCGCGGTGCGCCGAAGGTGCTGCACGCGCCCGGCTTCAGCTTCTCCGACGTCGCGCGCAAGGTGGTCTCGATCATCAACCTCGCCTCGGTCGCCGCGGTCGAAGGCGCGGTCGGCCGACCCGTCCATCCGCTGCGCTTTCGCGGCAATGTCTACGTGACGGGCTGGCCGGCGTGGCACGAGTTTGATCTCGTCGGGCAGGAGATCGCGGTCGGCGCGAGCGCGCGGCTCAGGATCATCAAGCCCATCGTGCGCTGTGCAGCGACCAATGTCGATCCCGATACCGGCATTCGCGATCTCTCGATCCCGGATACGCTCATGCGCAGCTTCGGCCACGCCGATTGCGGGGTCTATGGCGAGGTGGTGGAGGCTGGGGACATTGCCCCCGGGGATGACCTCGGCAGCTGAGCCTGCGGATACGTGTCGAAGCCACAAGCAAGCCCGCGCGCGCGCCAACGCGCAACGGCTTAGCGGTCCGATCGCGTCGAGGGCGCAGCGCCGTTCGTTCCGTTCGTCCCTCGCCGGCTGAGCAGGAACACGCCCTGCTCGCCGAGCAGATTCCAAGTCCACCACGGCGCGTTGAAGCGCAACGCCCGCCCCCAGGCATCGAGCGCCACCGCTTTTTCCATCCTCGCGCCCACCACGTGGCAGAGCTGGCGGAAATCCTTGATGGTGCAGAAGTGGATGTTGGGCGAGTCCCACCACGCATAAGGCAAGTTGTCGGTGCGCGGCATGCGCCCGCCCAGCAGGATCTGCAGGCGGATTTTCCAGTGGCCGAAGTTCGGAAACGACACGATGCCGTGGCGACCAATGCGGAGCATGTGCTCGATCACGATACGCGGCTGGCGGGTCGCCTGCAGCGTCTGCGACAGCACCACATAGTCGAAGCCGTCGTCGGGATAATCGGCGAGGTCCGTGTCGGCGTCGCCCTGGATCACGGCGAGACCCTTGGCCACGCATTCGTTCACGCCCTCGCGCGACAGCTCGATGCCGCGCCCGTCGACGCCCCGCGTCTCGGCGAGCAGCCGCAGCAGTTCGCCGTCGCCGCAGCCGACGTCGAGCACCTTGGCGCCGGGCGCGACCATGTCGGCGACCGCCAGCAAGTCGACGCGAGCGCCGCCGGGCGTGCGTGCCGCCTCTGCCATGGTGAGATCCCGCTTGAGGCGCATCAGCATGGTCATCCCCGCGCGGGTGGAAGGCCGCGCGCCTTGGCGGCGCCTTCGAGGAACCCGCGCACGATCGCGAACAGCTCCGGCTCCTCGAGCAGGAAGGCATCGTGACCTTTGTCCGTCACGATCTCGGCAAACGAAACGCGCGCGCCGCCGGCATTGAGCGCGTGCACGATGGCGCGAGACTCGGAGGTGGGAAAGAGCCAGTCCGACGTGAAGGAGATCACACAAAACCGCGTCGGCGTGTCCTTGAACGCTTGGGCGAGCACGCCGTCGTAATCCGCCGCGAGGTCGAAATAGTCCATCGCGCGGGTGAGATAGAGATAGGAATTGGCGTCAAAGCGCTCGACGAAGCTGCTGCCCTGGTGGCGTAGATAGCTCTCCACCTGGAAGTCGGCGTCGAAGGAAAAGGTAGGATTGTCGCGGTCCTGGAACCGACGACCGAACTTGCGATGCAAGGCCGCATCGGACAGATACGTGATGTGGTTGCCCATGCGCGCGACGGCGAGCCCGCGCTGCGGATTGGTGCCTTCGGCGAAATAGCGCCCATGCTGCCATTCCGGGTCGGCCATCACCGCCTGGCGGCCGACCTCGTGGAAGGCGATGTTCTGCGCCGAATGGCGGGTCGAGGTCGCAATCGGAAGCGCCGAGAACACCCGCCGCGGATAGCTCGCGCACCATTGCAGCACCTGCATGCCGCCCATCGAGCCGCCGGCCATGGAGAACAGCGAGGCGATTCCCAGGTGGTCCAGCAGCATAGCCTGCGCGCGCACCATGTCGCGAATGGTGATGACGGGGAAATCGAGACCCCAAGGCTTGCCGGTCTTCGGATTGGTGGAAGCCGGCCCCGTGGTGCCCATGCAGGCGCCGAGCACGTTCGGGCAAATGACGAAATAGCGCTCGGTGTCGATCGGCCGGCCGGGGCCGACCATGGTCTCCCACCAGCCCGGCTTCTGCGTCACCGGATGGAGGTTGGCGACGTGCTGGTCACCGGTCAGGGCGTGGCAGATCAGGACCGCGTTGCTGCGCTCGACATTGAGCGTGCCATAGGTCTGGTAACCAATCTGGAATGGAGCAAGATCGATGCCGGCATCGAGCGATAGCGGCTTATCCATGCCGAACCGGACGACGAGCGAATGGGGATTGTCGGCCTCGCGCGCGCGGTCGGCGGGATCAAGTGCGACGCTGAAATCGGCCTCGACCATGGTTACAATCCGGCCGGCGAAGCGGAATAGCCGCCGATCTATGGGAGCGGCCTGACGCAGGCCGCCGCGAGCGGCTTAGATAGGCCGCGCGACGCCCGTGTCAATGTTTTCTTTGCTTTAACCCGTTGCCCCACCTATCAATGCCGCGCCGCCGCGGGTTCAAACAAGCGGCAAAGACGTGCCATGGTGAAACCGTCCCGATCCGAAACACCGTTGCTCGCCGAACTGCGGCGCGAAATCGACCGCATTGACGAGGCGATGCACGGCCTCTTGATGGAGCGCGGCGAGATCATCGATCGTCTCATTGCCGCGAAGCAGACGCAGGAAACAGGCTCCGCATTCCGCCCGGCGCGCGAGGCGGACATGATGCGACGGCTGGTCGACCGCCACAAAGGAATCCTGCCGCTCGACACCGCCGAGAGTATCTGGCGGGTCATTATCTCAACCTTCACGTATGTGCAGGCGCCGTTCTCGATCCACGCCGACCTATCGGCCGGCGACGCGGCGATGCGCGATTCCGCCCGCTTCCATTTCGGCTTCACGGTGCCGTTCGTGCCGCATATGGGCGCTGCAAGCGTGGTGGCGGCGGTCTCCGACTCCAAGGGCGATCTCGGGCTGGTGCCGGCCTTCAGCACGGCCGGCGCCGGCGCCTGGTGGAGCGCGCTCGAGTTCGACGCGGCGCCGAAGATCATCGCTCGGCTGCCGTTCGTCGAGCGCGCGGACCATCCAGCGGGCGTGCCAGTATTCGTCGTTTCGCGTGCCGCGGCGGACGCCATGGTCAAGGAGGTGGAAGTGTGGAGCGTGCGGGTCGCTGGCTGGAGCACGGCGGCGGCGCAGGCCATCAGCCCCCTCGCCGGGGTGATCGCCGTGCCCGATCGCGCCTTCGACGGCGCGGCGCTGCTCGTATCGGTGCCGGAGCGTGGCAGCATCGACCGCGTGACCGACATGCTGGTCAAGGCCGGCGCCACCGTGCGCGCCTCGGCTCTCGTCGGAAGCCACGCAACCCGCTATAGGGTCTCCGCTGAAGGCGCGCGGCCGCTCCCCACCGGCCGGTGACTGCCGGAGTGTGAAATGTCCGTCCTGCAACGTCCGCAACCGCGTCCTGGCGTACTCGCGATCGATCCCTACGTGCCGGGCAAGAGCAAGGCACCCGGCGTCGCCCGCGTGTTCAAGCTGTCGTCGAACGAAACGCCGCTCGGACCGAGCCCGAGGGCTATCGCCGCCTATCACGCGATCGGTGAACACCTGGAGGACTACCCCGACGGCGACTCGACCGCGCTGCGCGAGGCGATCGGGCGCGCGTTCGGCCTCGATCCCAGCCGCATCGTCTGCGGCGCGGGCTCCGACGACCTCTTGAACCTCATTGCCGACGCCTATCTCCGCGACGGCGATGAGGCGATTCACACCACCCACTCGTTTCTCATCTATCCAATCGCCATCCGCGGCTCCGGGGCGACGCCGATCGCGGCGGCGGAAAAGAACTACACCGCCGACGTCGACGCCATGCTCGCCGCGATCAGTGATCGCACCAAGGTCGTTTTTCTCGCCAACCCCAACAACCCGACCGGCACCTTCGTGCCGTTCGACGAAGTGAAGCGGCTGCATCGCGGTCTGCCCCCGCATGTGTTGCTCGTGCTCGATGCCGCTTATGCCGAATACGTACGCCGCAACGACTACGAGGCCGGCATCGAGCTCGTTGCCACCTCCGAGAACGTGGTCATGTGCCGCACGTTTTCGAAAATCCATGGGCTTGCGGCGCTCCGCCTCGGCTGGCTCTACGGGCCGGCGCACGTGGTCGATGCCATCAATCGCGTCCGCGGACCGTTCAACGTCAACGCGCCGGCGATGGCGGCCGGCATAGCCGCGCTGCAGGACAGCGCGCATTTGGAGGCGTCCCGCGCGCACAACGAAAAATGGCTGGCCTGGCTGCTGGTCGAAATCCGCAAGCTCGGGCTGGAGGTCACGCCCAGCGTCGCCAATTTCGTGCTGATCCACTTCCCCGACCGCCAAGGCCTTACCGCGGAGGATGCCGACGCCTTCCTCACGCGACGCGGCCTGATCCTGCGCCGCGTCAAAGCCTACAAGCTTCCGAACGCGCTGCGCATGACCGTCGGCAGCGAGGAGGCGAACCGGCTCGTGGTCGCCGCGCTGGCGGAGTTTATGGGCCGCAAATGACGGGGCAACCCATCTTCAATCGCCTTGCTCTGATCGGAATGGGTCTCATCGGCTCCTCGATCGCGCGCGCCGCGCGCGCCCAAGGGGCGGCGCGCTCCATCGTCGCCACTGCCCGCTCGGCCGCCACGCGCCGGCGCCTCGCCGAACTCGGCCTCACCGATCACGTGGTCGAAACCAACGCAGCGGCAGCCGAAGGCGCCGATCTCGTCATTGTCGCCATTCCGGTCGGCGCCTGCGGCGCGGTGGCCGCGGAGATCGGGCCACATCTTGCGCCGGGGGCGATCGTCTCCGATGTCGGCTCGGTCAAGGGCGCTATCGTGCGCAACATGTCGCCCCACCTTCCCGCGGGAGTGCATTTCGTGCCGGCCCATCCCGTCGCCGGCACGGAAAATTCCGGGCCGGATGCCGGCTTTGCCGAGCTGTTCGTCGACCGCTGGTGCATTCTCACGCCGCCGTCGAACGTCGAGCCCGCGGCGGTCGAGCGGCTCGCGGCGTTCTGGCGGCTGCTCGGCGCGAACGTCGAGATCATGTCGGCCGAGCACCACGACCTCGTGCTCGGAATCACCAGCCACCTGCCGCACCTCATCGCCTACACCATCGTGGGCACCGCCGACGAATTGAGCCAAGTGACTCGTTCCGAGGTGCTGCAATTCTCAGCCGGCGGCTTCCGCGATTTCACCCGCATCGCGGCCTCGGATCCGACCATGTGGCGCGATGTCTTTCTCGCCAATAAGGACGCAGTGCTGGAAATGCTCGGCCGCTTCAACGAGGACTTGGCCACATTGACGCGCGCGATCCGTCGCGGCGACGGTGAGACGTTGTTCAACCAGTTCAGCCGCACGCGCGCGATCCGCCGCGCCATTGTGGAGATCGGCCAGGATTCGCCCGCGCCCGACTTCGGCCGCCCACATCCCGACTTGCCGCACCAGCCGCTGCCGCGGCCTTATGCGGCCGAGGACTAACCGGGGTCTCCGCTTTACCCGCCGCTCGCCCTGGAATTGCGTTTTGATCTAATACGCGCCCCAATACGGCGGCACGCGGTAATAGTTGTGAATCTCGATTTCGCGGCTGCGGTCGCCCCAGTCGAAATCCTCCCCGGCGCCAAACGACGGCGCGCGCTTCAATTCCTCCTCGGCGAGATCGAGATGATAGGCGCCGAGCGCGCGATCGTAAGTCAGGCGCGTCCAGGGGATCGGGACGTGCTTCTGTCCCATGCCGAGGAAGCCGCCGAAGCTGAGCACCGCGTAAGCAACGTTTCCGCTAAGCTTATCGATCATGAGGCGCTCGATGGTGCCGATCTTGCCGCCATCGGAACGGCGGACCGGGGTGCCTTCGACCCGGTCGCTGGCAATCAAGCTATGGGATTGGCGAGTCGACGTGTCGGTCTGCATGGCTGCCTCCATTAGTCGTTCCACGTCTGCTAGCGCTTTGGGCGAACCGCGCCCGCCGGCTTTCGAGGACAAACGCCTTGGAGGCCTGTGCCGTTCCGGTGGTCAGAACAGCGGCGGCACCACGCCCACCTGAAACGGCCCGAGGAAAACCGCGCCGTCCGTAAACCGGACCGGAAACGCCACCGCCGGCTTGCCTTCGAGCACCGCCCGTTGGCCGAGCGCCGCGACCAGACCGGGTGCAGCGCTCTGGCGCGCGATCCCTCCGAGCCCAGGGATCAACCGATCGAGAGCGTTGAACGTTGCCCCGATCTGTCCTTCCGACATGATGCGCTCGATGTCGAACATCTTGAGAACCTTTTCGATGCCGACGACGGTCACCTGGAGGTCGCCGTCGAGACCGCCGCGCGGTGTCAGCTTGAGGATGCCGCTACCCGCCGCGATCACATCCTCCTGCGCCAGCCGCGCCTTAGTGATCTCGATCTGGCCGTCGCGCGCCTGCCATTCCTTGAACCGCACCGCCCAGGGCTTGGGCGAGATGTCGTTCACGCCGCGCAGTGTGGCTGCGATGTCGGCATCGATCGGCTTGGCGGCCAGCGGATGGAGCTGGTCCGCGACGGCGGCTTCGAGCCGCAGCGCGGTTTCGACGATCGGATTATCGGCAGTGGATCCTGCGGCCTCTCTGCCGTGCAGCTCCAATCGCTGCGCGCGGAATACGGTGCCGTTGGCAGCGATGCTGGGATCGCGGACGGTCGGCCCGACGAGCGCAAGCGACGCGCGCTCCACGCCGGACGGCAGCCCGCGCACGCTGGCCTGACCGAGAGTCCAATCGAGGATGCCGGCGGGCGGACGGCCTGGCTCGGAGATTTCGAGCGGCCCGGTAAACTCGCCGATCACGAGCTTCGGGTCATAGACTTGGACGGCGACCAGAGCGAGGGGGAGCTTGAGCTGCAGCGTGGGCGTGCCCTTGAGCTCGAAGCTGGCGCCGCCGCAGCGCACTTCGATGCGAAACGGATAGCCGCCGATCGACTGGGACGCGCAATCTTGCGCCCGGCCGGCTTGCCGCTCGCGCTCGCGCCATAGGGCTATCTCCGCGTCCGCACGCGCGGCGGCATAAAACCACAAGGCGGTCCAGGCCGCTGCCAGCAGCACTATTACCGCGAAGGGAAGGAACAGCGGCCAACGGCGGCGGCGAGCGGCCGCGGGGAACGCGGAGGGAGACATCGTGGCGCTCCTGTGCCTGCCAAGCCTCGTGGCGCCCTCCCCGGCGCGCGCTCTCGGAAGGGGCGATTGCGGCGTTTCAAAGTCAATGCCCACCGCAATGACCTGGTGGGCGACTTGCGCGCGGCGCCGCGTTCTTTGATATCACACCCCATGGATCCAAATCCCGCGCACGCGACCGAAGACCTCTGGGTGTTCGCCTATGGCTCGCTGATGTGGCGGCCGGACTTTCCGTTTGCCGAGCGGGTCGAGGCGCGACTCGTCGGCGCGCACCGGGCGCTCTGCGTTTATTCTTTCGTCCACCGCGGGACGCCGGAGCGGCCCGGCCTCGTGCTCGGCCTCGACCGCGGCGGGACCTGTCGTGGCGTCGCCTATCGCGTGACCGCGACCGACCGCAGCAAGACCATCGCCTATCTACGCGCGCGTGAGCAGGTGACCTCGGTCTATCGCGAATGCGTGCGCCCGATCTGGCTTAAGCGCGAGCCCAAGCGGCGGGTGCCGGCGCTGTGCTACATGGTCGACCGCGGACACGTGCAATATGCCGGACGGCTCTCGCTCGAGCAGCAATTGCATCACGTGCGCCAAGGTCACGGCCAGTCCGGCGCCAACCGCGACTACGTCATCGCAACGGTCGGCGCGCTGGAGCAACTCGGCTATCGCGAGACGGCGCTGCATCTCATCGCCAAGCGGCTTGCGGGGATACACGAAGCGGTCGCGACTGCGACGTCGTCATCCTGAGCGTGAAATGTCCCTTGATACGCACAAGCCGCGCTTCAAGACGACGGCGCGAGCGAAGCGTCTCGCGTCCCGTTCCGAGTAAGCTCGCGCTCACCCTCGGCGACGAGGCGCGCTGTCGCGGCTTCGACATCGCGCTGCAACCGCTCGAAGAAGGCTTCCCTATCGAGACCCGGCGGGATCGGATCCAGCACCTCGACTCGGATGGTCCCGGGATAGCGCCGCATCGATCGTCGCGGCCAGAACAGGCCGGAATTGAGGGCGATCGGCAGGCACGGAACACCCATCGCTGAATAGAGACTCACCACGCCGTACTTGTATCTCGGCTCGGCGCCGGGTGGCCGACGGGTACCTTCCGGAAAGATGATGATCCGGCGATTGCGCGCCAGCTCTCGGCGCGCACACGCGTTCATGTCGACCAGCGCTTGCGAGCCCTTGCTGCGATCGACCGGGATCATGCCGGCTTTCCAGGCGTACCATCCGAAGAACGGGATCCACAGCAGCTCGCGCTTCATGATGTAGGCCGCGTCCGGCAAGATCAGTAGCAGCGCAAACGTT
>Ga0318574_10000559_pt1 | contig 11579 bp, 8 predicted proteins | sample GRESIP089b5f22_FD_202527 | JGI IMG/M metagenome (GOLD analysis project Ga0318574, IMG submission 202527) | Tropical soil microbial communities from Luquillo Experimental Forest, Puerto Rico - GRE.SIPMG.089b5f22 | ecosystem: Environmental > Terrestrial > Soil > Tropical forest > Bulk soil...
GGTCAGTAGCGTGGCGGCGATGGTGGCGCGTGCCCCTGAACGGTTTGCAGCTTGCATGGTGTCACTCCGGTGGTTGTCATCGCCCGGCTCGGGTGGGGCGATGGTGGAAGTCTGGCCCACCATTGTGGAGAAATGATGGAGGGCTGGTTGATCCGGCTCGGAAATCCATGGTCTTACGCCGCGTAGGGGCAATTGCGGCGGTGCAGCGGGTAAACCCGGTGTTCTATAAGATTCACAAGGTTTGCCTGTTATCGGGCTTTGGGTCGCCGATTGCGTGGCCCGTTCACGCACTTCTGACACCCCCAACGCCCGCCATGACCCAAGCGCCGCCGCCACCCAAAGTCATTCCCATTCGGGTCGATAACACCGAACCAGAAGGCGGTGGCAACCTGTTCTCCGCCTACGAGAAGCAGACCCGCATCTATCCACGCTCGGTCAAGGGTTGGTTTGCCAACTGGCGCTGGGTCATGGTGTGGGTCACGCAGATCGTGTTCTACGGCATGCCCTGGCTGCAATGGAATGGCCGCGCGGCGGTGTTGTTTGATCTGAACGAACGGCGCTTCTACATCTTCAGCCTGGTGCTGCACCCGCAGGACCTGATCTACCTGACCGCTTTGCTGGTGCTCTCGGCGCTGGCGCTGTTCTTCTTCACGGCCGTGGCCGGGCGCCTGTGGTGCGGCTATGCCTGCCCGCAGACCGTCTACACCGAAATCTTCATGTGGCTGGAGCGCCGCATCGAGGGCGACCGCTCCGCCCGCATGCGCCTGGACGCCGCGCCCTGGAGCGCAAACAAGCTGCTGCGCAAGGGTGGCAAGCAGTTGGCCTGGATCGCCTTCGCCCTGGTGACCGGCTTTAGTTTCGTCGGCTACTTCACGCCCATCCGCCAGCTGGCCGGTGAGTTGCTGCAATGGTCGTTCTCGCCATGGGAGTGGTTTTGGGTGCTGTTCTACGCTGGCGCCACCTATGGCAACGCCGGCTACATGCGCGAGCAGATTTGCAAGTACATGTGTCCCTATGCACGCTTCCAGAGCGCGCTGATCGACATGGATTCCCTGGTCATTGCCTACGACGCCGAGCGTGGCGAGTCGCGCGGCTCGCGCAAGCGCGGGGCCGACCCCAAGGCCCTGGGCCTGGGTGACTGCATCGACTGCACCCTGTGCGTGCAGGTCTGCCCCACCGGCATCGATATCCGCAACGGCCTGCAGAACGAGTGCATTGCCTGCGCCGCCTGCATCGACGTGTGCGATGACGTGATGGACAAGATGGGTTACGCCAAGGGCCTGATCCGCTATTCCTCGGGTGCCGGCATCGAGCAGCACCTGACGACTCGCCAGATGGTGGGTCGCGTCTGGCGCCCGCGCGTGATGATCTACGGCGCTTTGTTGTTGGTAACGGGGTCCTTGTTTGTGGGCAGCCTGTCGCTGCGCCAGGGCTTCAAGGTCGACGTGATCAAGGACCGCGGTGCCCAGGCCCGCATCGTGGAGCAGGGCTACATCGAGAACGTCTACCGCCTGCAGGTGATGAATGGCACCGAGCGCGAGCAGGACTACACCGTGACCGTCTCTGGCCTGCCGGGTCTGGCGCTGGCCGAGCCGGTTCAACTGCACGTGACGCCCACCGGCATCGGCATGGTGCCCGTGCGCCTGACCCTGCCGCCCGATCAGGCCCAGGCCTACCAAGGCAAGTCCAACCCCATCGTCTTCGAAGTCCGTACCGAGGAAGACGGCAAGCCCCGTACGGCTCACGAGAAGTCCACCTTCTTCGTGCCGCGTTAGGTTCGGCTACACCGGTGCGCTTGTCACCTGCGTTCTGACATTGCGGTGGGGCAGTCGGACAATGGGCGCATGGACTTCGCACATTCGCCCCGCGCGCAGGAGTTGCGCCAACGCCTTGCCGCCTTCATGCAGCGTTACGTGCTGCCCCACAACGCCGCCTGGGCCGCCGCCGTGCAGGGTGGCATCTACCCGCCGCCGTTTCTGGACGACCTGAAGGCCCTGGCACGCGAGGAGGGCCTGTGGAACCTGTTCCTGCCCACCTTGGGTGCGGATGAGCCCGGTACCCGCCTATCCAACCTGGACTACGCGCCCCTGGCCGAACTGATGGGCCGCCTGCACTGGGCGCCGGAGGTCTTCAATTGCAGCGCCCCCGATACCGGCAACATGGAGCTGCTGCACCGCTTTGCCAACGCGCAGCAGCGTGAGCAGTGGCTGAACCCGCTGCTCGACGGCACCATCCGTTCGGCCTTTGCCATGTCCGAGCCCGACGTGGCCTCCAGCGACCCCACCAACCTGCAGACCACCGTGCGCCGCGAGGGGGATCGATTGGTGCTCAATGGCCGCAAGTGGTTTATCACCGGTGTGGCGCACCCGAACTGCAAGCTGCTGATCGTGATGGCCCGAAACGCTGCGGAAGGTGATACAGACACCCACGCCAGCGCCCACCAGCAGCACAGCATGGTGCTGGTGCCGTTGGACACGTCGGGCGTGCAGGTGGTGCGCAACATCCCGGTGGTGCACCACCACGCGCCCGAGGGGCATTGCGAGATCGTGCTGCGCGACGTGCGCGTGGGGGCCGACCATTTGCTGGGGGACTGGGGCGCCGGTTTTGCCATGGCCCAGGCTCGCCTGGGGCCGGGGCGCGTGCACCATTGCATGCGCGCCATCGGCCAATGCGAGTTGGCACTCGAATTGGCCACCGAACGCACGCTGGAACGCCAGGCCTTTGGCAAGTACATCGCGGATTTTTCCAACGTGCAGGACTGGATTGCCGAGTCGCGCATGGAGATCGACCAGGCGCGCCTGCTGGTGCTGCAGGTGGCCTGGATGCTGGACCAGCCCGCGGGCGTGGTGGAGCCCAGCGCCCTGCGCGCCCAGGTGGCGGCCATCAAGGTCGTTGCCGCGCGCCTGCAGTCGCGCGTGGTGGACCGCGCCATGCAGATCTTCGGCGCCATGGGCCTGTCACCCGATACGCCGCTGGCCTTCTTCTGGACCTGGGGCCGCGCACTGCACCTGATGGATGGACCGGACGAGGTGCACCTGCGCACCGTGGCCCGCCACGAACTCAACCAGGGCCGTGCCCGCGCCGGCAGCTCGGCCGACTACTTCACCACGCCGGAGCAGATGCGCGCGCCGCCGCGCATTCGTTAGGCGTCGTCATCGCGCAGCCACAGCGCGTGCGCCATCGCGCCGGCAAAGGCCATCAGCAGCAGCCATTTGGTAAGCGATACCGTTCCCGCCAGCGCATACACCGGCTCCAGGCCAAAGCGTGGCACTTCGGTCAGCCAGGCGTGCAGGGCGTTCTCTGCTGCGTCGCACAGTGCAGCGGCCGGCATCAGCCATTGCGCAATGCGCCGTCCACCCAGGCTATAGGCGGCAAAGACCGCTGTGCGCCGCGCGAGCAGCCACCCAAAGCTGCCGTAGCCCAGCAGTAACAGGCAGTCAAAGGGCAGGTGGGCGCGGTAGCGCTCCAGGTCCGCGGGCGACCACGTGTGGATGATGGCGCCAAAGGCCCCCGGCGTGAACGCCAGTTGCAACGCCATGGCACCCGGATGCAGGGGCGCCAGATACCAGGCCAGCGCCACCAGCAAAGTCAGGGAGCCTAGTCCCGTTGCCCAAACCCATCGCACGTTCACGTTCCTTTCTCATATCCACAGAAATGCCGGGATAAACCGGCGCATTATGGGCTTGACTATCGCTCTGTACGCGTGCTGCCAAGAGTGGAATAATGGCGCCCAGGGTCTCAGGAGAAGCCAATGCCATCCATCCATACCACCAGCCAGGCCGCCCGTACCCCGGCGCAGTCGACGAGCAGCACCAGCCGGTCCACCAAGGCCGACACCACTACCGAGCTGGATATTCAGCGCAAGCTGGGTCAGGAGCGCGCTCGCCAGTCGGCCACCCAGGTCACGGTCAGCCGCGAGGCGGCTGCGGCGCTCAAGCAACAGCAGACGCAGCAGCGCGATGCGGCCAACCAGGACAAGGCGGTGCAGGCGCAGGCGGCCCAGCAGCGTTCGGCCCAGGAGAACGCCGCGCAGGCCAACCCACAGAACGCCGCACCCGCCCAGCGCGAGAACACCCGCAAGGCCGTGGAAAACGCCTACCAGTCCACCAACGCATCCGAACAAGGACGGCTGAAGGCGGTATACGCCTGAGCCGTATTCCCCCGTTGGGGGGCGCCTGGTGCGCTGGCCTTTCGGGCCTGGTGTAGCCGGGCAGCACCTATGTCGAATGAGTCGAGGTGCTTGCTGTCCTCGCCTAAGCCCCTCCGTATTCTGCCCTCTTAAAAACCAGTCGCCTACTGTAGATTGGTAGCCCAGTTACCATCTCCCCCTTTTTAAACACAAAAGCCGGGGAGGGGAAGCGCATGCGCTTGGATGTTCTATGGAAGAAGGTTTTGCTTACCAGCATGGTGGCCACCGCTGTGGTGGCTTGCGGTGGCGGCGGTGGTGGTACCGCGGCGACGGCACCTGTGGTGACACCACCGGCCACCTTCAGTTTGGTGGGGCCTCAGGATGCGGATCCAGTCGAGTTTGCCTGTGGCAATAGCGATGGCGACAAAACCCACGCCCGCTATCCTGCTCGCAATGGTGATTACCCCGGCATCACGCTGGCAGCCATGCCCGATGGCGCGGTGATGGGCAGAACCCGAACAGGCCAGTACCCTTTTACTTATACCAATTTCTGGATTGATAAAACCGGGCGCCGTACCACCTATACGGTACGGGCACTGGATGACGTGCGGGTCGATACGGATGGGCAGTTGTGGTGGGTTGGTGCCGACCAGGTACTGTGGCGTGGGGCGCTGCAGCCCAATGGTCAAGACGAACGCATTGGCAGCGCAACCGGGTTTGGGGCGATACCGACGGACGGCCCCAGCGGCCAGCTAGCCTTGGGGCAATTGAAGGGGTTTGCGGCGACCCCAGGAGCCGCCTTTTTGCTGGTAACAAATGATGCTGGCACTCAGTATTTCGTCCGGCGTATGACGCGCAATGCTGATGCCAGCTGGCAGGCCAGTTCTATTGCCGTGCCGGTCTACGTGGCGCAGTCGGGGGATCAGGTGACCGTGCTGTCCAACCGCGGCGGACAGTTGGCGTTGGTGGTGGCGCGCCGAACGCAGTTAACCGGCACTGTCGAATTCGGAACTTCGTCCACCCGCTATAGCTATTGGCAGTGGCAGGCAGACAACGTGTGGCATGAGGTCGCTAATCAAGTGAGCTCAAGCTACGTGAGCTCTGTTGTGTCTACGGGGGGGAGTGGTACGAGTCTGATGCTTGATAGCGTGACCTTGGGCGACGATGGCAGTCTCATTTGGGGCGGTGGCTACAACGCGACGCTGTACAAAATGGGCCAGGATGGAAGCTGGTCTGTGATCGCCCGGCCGGGCGACATCAGTGCCACGGCCGTGGGGCAAGAAGGTGATCTGCAAAAGTCCACTTTTTTAACGGTGTACAGCGTGGCCTCGGCTCCCAACGGGGGGGTGCTGTTTTACGACTACGAAACCTGTCAGGTGCGCAAACTGGTCGACCAAACCCTAACTACCGTATCAGGGCCCAGCTATACCATTCGCGCCCACTTTGGAAGTGCCAACTTGCTGGGATTCGATAGCCACAATGCCTTGATCACCGGGCATACCGGCAATGGGTACGCGCGGGACATCCACACAGTACCCAGGCCAACCATGGCCAGCTACGACTTGGCGAGCAATCGCCTGACCGCGCTTGACGCGATTGGAAGCCTGCAGGCGTCCACAGGCGACGGCTGCGTTTTCGTGAAGCAATCGCGTCCCTGTACCAACTACAACCTTTGGCCTGGGGTTGCTGGACGTTTTGCTGGGATAGACGTGGCCAGCGGTACCCCCTATTTGAGTGACACCACAACCATCTATCGCCTGGATGCGGGGAAAACGGTTGCGGTGGCGATTGCAACCGTTCCCTCCATGGTATGCAGCCCCAGCGCTTTCTCGGATGGCACACCTGATTTTCCCTACTTCGTCGTGACGGAGAGTTGCCCCGATCCCGCAGCACCGAACGGGCCCAATGTATTTGTCGCGACTGTGGCCCGATTTGATGTTGACAGTGGAAGTTTTCTACCTGCTTTTCCCGGCAAACGATCCCCGCTGGTTGCTGGCGAAACCGGTTTTCTGCAGAAGCGCAACGACGGCGGCTTCTGGGTGGCCGGCAGTGGCGGTTACGTGGGCAGTGGTGGTGTCATCAGTCGCCTGACTGGCAGCGGTGATCGGGTCTTTGTGGCGGGTAACAAAAACTACCCTGCGCAAGCCAAGGATGGTCAGGGCAGTGCGGCGGAATTTGCCAACATCAAGCGCATCCGCAGTCTCGCGGACAACCGTCTGCTGGTGCTCGACGGCGATGCCGTGCGCTTGGTCGATGACACCGGCACCGTGCGGACCCTGTTCACACTGGCCAGTTCCGGCATTGCAGGCGATTCCATCGTCGACCTGATTCCCAAGGGCCGCGACGTGTATCTGACTCTGGCAAACCAGCCGATGCTGATGCTGGCCAAAGATGCCATTCCTTGAGTGGCTTGGAGTGGGGGCGTAAGATTCTTTGGGTGAGTCCGACCAAGGGCTTTGAACGGAGAACTCAACCATGACCGCCTCAGCCAATCCTACGCTCTCAACCCTCACCCTGGGCGGCGGCTGCTTCTGGTGCACCGAGGCCGTCTTCGTGCAGGTGCGCGGCGTGCTGGATGTGGAATCCGGCTACAGCAACGGCCATCTGCAAAACCCCAGCTACGAGGACGTGTGCACCGGCACGACCGGCCACAACGAGGTGGTCAAGCTGGTGTACGACCCCGCAGAGATTTCCACGCGCGAGGTGTTGGAGATCTTCTTCCTCATCCACGACCCCACCACTCTGAACCGCCAGGGCAACGACGCGGGCACGCAATACCGCAGCGGCATCTACACCAGCACGCCCGAGCAGCAGGCCGTTGCGAAGGACGTGATCGCGGAGATGGCCGCTAGCGGCGTCTACGCACGCCCCATCGTCACCGAGGTGCTGCCGCTGTCCAACTACTGGCCGGCTGAGGACTACCACCAGGACTTTTTCGCTCGCAACCCCACGCAGGGCTATTGCATGGCGGTGGCCGCGCCCAAGGTGGCCAAGTTCCGCAAGACCTTTGCGCGGCTGCAAAAAGGCTGACCTGCATCAAATTTTTTCGGCTCTGGGCGCGCCTGCCCGGTACCGCGGCCCATGCGGCAACGGTAAGATGGGACCATCAATGGCTCGCGCTGGCGTCTGCCATGTCGGCACGCCCGGGTCTGCTGGCCAGTCACAGGGATTCCGCCATGCGCCAAACACCAAGCAACTCCCTTCGTACCGTGGCCTTGGTGGGCCATGGTGCCTCCGGCAAGACCACCCTGGCCGAAAGCCTGCTGGCCGCCACCGGCGCCATCACCAGCCGAGGGTCGGTTGAAAAGGGCAACAGCACCTGCGACTTCGATCCCCTGGAAAAGGAATTCGGCCACTCCCTGCAGACCGCCCTGGTTAGCATGGACTGGGCCGGTGCCCGCGTGCATCTGATCGACACCCCCGGATACCCCGATTTCGCCGGCCAGTCCATCGCCGCGTTGGCGGGGGTGGACACGGCGCTCATCGTCATCAACGCGCAGACTGGCGTCGAGCTCTCCACCGAGCGCATGTTCAACCTGGCCGGCGAGCGCGGCCTGTGCCGCATGGTCGTCATCAACAAGATCGACGCCGACAACATCGACCTGCCCACGCTGGTCAACCAGATTCGCGAACGCTTCGGCAAGCAGTGTCTGCTGCTGGACTTGCCCGCTCACCACGGCCAGGAAGTGGTGGAGTTGCTGGGCCACAGCGATGGCGACAGCGACTTCGCCTCCGTGGCCGCCGCCCACCGCGCCCTGATCGACCAGATCGTGGAAGAGGACGAGAGCCTGATGGCGCGCTACCTGGAAGACGGCGCCGACCCGTCTCCCGGCGAGTTGCATGCGCCGTTCGAGGCCGCGCTGCGTGCCGGCCACCTGATCCCCATCCTGTTCGTCTCGGCCCGCACCGGTGCTGGCGTGCCGCAGTTGTTGGACGCATTGGCACAGCTGGCACCCAACCCGGCCGAGGGCAACCCGCCGCCGTTCTACAAGGGCGAACCCGGCCAGGCGCAGGAGCGCTTTGCCGCCCAGCCCGACGAGACCCTGCATGTGCTGGCCCATGTGTTCAAGGTGGTGGTGGACCCCTTCATCGGCAAGATGGGCATCTTCCGCGTGCACCAGGGCACCGTTACCCGGGACCAGCAGCTGTTCGTCGGCTCGGGCAAGCGCCCGTTCAAGGTGGCGCACCTGTACCGCCTGCAGGGCAAGGACTACGTGGAGGTGTCCAGCCTGGTGCCGGGCGACATCGGCGCCGTGGCCAAGGTCGAGGAGATCGAGTTTGACTGCGTGCTGCACGACTCCCACGACGAAGACCACATCCACTTGAAGCCCCTGCAGTTCCCCGAACCCATGCAGGGCCTGGCCGTGCAGACCAAGCGCAAGAGCGATGAACACCGTTTGTTTGACGTGCTGCACAAGCTTGAACTCGAAGACCCTTGCTTCAAGGTGGAGCGCCACCCCAACACCAACGAGACGGTGATCCGCGGCCTGGGCGACATGCACCTGCGCACCAAGATGGCCCGCATGCAGCACCAGTACAAGCTGGAACTGGACACCAAGCCGCCGCGGATCGCCTACCGCGAAACCATCACCCAGGGCGCCGAAGGCCACTGCCGCCACAAGAAGCAAAGCGGTGGCGCCGGCCAGTTTGGCGAGGTGATGCTGCGCATCGAACCACTGGAGCGCGGCGCCGGCTTCGAGTTCGTCGACGTGGTCAAGGGCGGCGCCATTCCTGGCGTCTTCATGGCGGCGGTGGAGAAGGGCGTGCGCCAGGCCCTGCTTGACGGCGTGGTGGCCGGCTACCCGGTGCACGACCTGCGCGTCACCGTGTTCGACGGCAAGACCCATGCCGTGGATGGCAAGGACATTGCCTTCACCCTGGCCGGGCGCAAGGCCACCATCGACGCCGTGCGCAAGGCCAACCCCATCGTGCTGGAACCCCTGGTCAACATTGAGGTGCTGGCTCCCGAAGGTGCCATCGGCGACCTCACGGGCGACCTGTCGAGCAAGCGTGGCCACGTCACCGGCACCCAGCCGCGCGCGGCCGCCACGGCGGCCATCAGCGGGGTGATCCCGCTGGCCGAGCTGGACGAGTACCAGGGCCGGCTCAAATCGCTGACCGCCGGCCAGGGCAGCTACAGCATCGCCTTCTCGCACTACGCGCCGGTGCCGGGCCACACCCAGACCCAGTTGATGGCGGCGCACAAGGCGGTCAACCTGGATGATGAGTGAGCCCCGGTCGGAGCTCGGTATGCTATCTATTTAATAGCTGCTCGCGGAGTTTTGGCGAGGGCTGGCGGCCTTTTTGCTTTACAAGTGGCTGGACCACGGGGGCGTGGCTGTGCGAGAATCGTCCCCAATGAAGCCGCTGTTTTCCCTTGCGTCCATCGCCGTGGCACTGGCCTGCTTAGGCAGCGCCTGCGATAGCCTCGCCCTGACACTGGGGCGGGCACAGGGGCTGGCGTTGGTGGGCCAGCCGCTTGAGCTGCGCTTTCAGCTCCAGGGCGACACCAGCGAAGACCTGGAGGCCGCCTGCCTGAGCGCCGAAGTCCTCTACGGCGACGGCCGGGTCGACCCGGCCCGCATCACCCTGCGCGTGGACCCCGGTGCCGATGCGGCCACCCCCTCGGCCACGGTGCGCCTGCGGGCCAGCGCCCCGGTGAATGAACCCGTGGTCACGGTCAACCTGCGCTCGGGCTGCCAGATCCGCTCCTCCAAACGCTACACCCTGCTGGCCGATCTGCCGACCCAGGTGGTGGAACCCGCGTCTGCGACACTGGTACCGGCACCACCGCCACCGGCGCGCGTGGCTCAGCCGTCCCAGGTGACGCTACCCGCGGTGGACGCGGTGGCCCCGACCCACACCGTGGCACCACGCAAACCCAAGGCAGTGGCCGCAGCCGAGGTACCCGTCGCCGCGCCACGCCCGCCCAAAGCCGCTAAGCCGGCAAAGCCGGCCAAGGCCAGTGCCCGCCTCAAGCTCGACCCGCTGGACCTGCTGATGGAGCGCGACCCGGTGCTGCGTGCCAGCGATGAGCTGCTGTCCCCCGTGCCGGAGGAGGGCGGCGCCCGCCGCTCCGAAGCCGCCGCCCTGTGGCGCGCGCTCAACGCCACGCCCGAGCAGATCCTGCGCGAAGAGGTACAGGCCCAGCGCGCGGCTGAAGAGCTCAAGTCGCTCTACACCGTCACCAATGCCAACCAGAAGGGGCTGATGGAGCTGGTATCCAAGGTAGAACAGGCCGACTCCGAGCGCTACGCCAACGGCTTGGTCTACACCTTGCTGGCCCTGTGCGTGCTGTGCATGGCGGCTCTGGGCTGGCTGTGGCAGCGCCTGCGTGCCACGGCCGCTCCGGCGGCCGACTGGCGCCAGGGCACGGATGCAGGCGACAGTTTGATGAGCGAGCTGGTGCAGGCCCGCGCGGCCAAGCGCCATGGCGCACCGGCGCCCGAAGCCCCCTGGGGTGCCCAGCCGGACGAAGCGCCCCCCGCACCGGCCCGCGTACCCACGCCCACACCCGTGGCCCCGGCGCCCAGCGCCAGGCCCATGGCAGCACCCACCTCCGGCCACGCAGCGCTCCACTGGGCGGAACAGCGCCCGAGCGCGGAGCACCACGGCGGCATCGACTTCATGGTCAGCCAGTCGCCGCTGCTGCGCGCCATCGACACTGAGGAGCTGGAGGACATTCGCCAGCAGGCCGAGTTCTTTGTTTCGCTGGGCCAGCACGACAAGGCCATTGACATCCTCACCACGCGCATCGCTCAGTGCGGGGAATCCAGCCCGCTGCTGTGCCTGGACCTGCTGCGGCTCTACCACGCTCTGGGCCGTGAGGCTGATTACGAATTCATGCGCAACGAATTTCAGCACTGGTTCACCGGGCGCGTGCCGCCCTTTGCCGACTATGGCAACGAAGGCCACGCCCTGGACCACTACCCGCAGGTGATGGAGCGCATCACCACCCTGTGGCCGGGGCCGCCGGTGCTGGCCTACATTGAGGACTGCCTGTACCACCACACGGGCGCCGTGGGCGGCCAGGATTTCGACCTGCAGGCCTACCGCGACCTGCTGTTGCTGCACACCGTGGCCAAGCGCACCATCCGCCTGGCCGACGATGGCAATGCGGCCGACGCGCCCATGCCGGAGATGGTGCGCATTCCGCCGCGGGCGCAAAGCGCGCTGCTGGGCGATGTGGCGGTGACCGCCAGCGAACGCCGCGCACCCGAGCACCGGGCGGGCGCGCAGTGGCGTGGTGCCAGTGCCAGCCGGGAGCCGGACGAAGACCACGACCCACAGACCGACATCGAAACCCGGGGCGCACCGCTGGGCGCCATGCGCGTGCCGCCATCGTCTGGTGCCACGCCGCAGGACGCAGCGGACGGCACGCCCAACCAGGACCACCTCACGGATTTCAATTTCCTGCACCTGCGCTGACACTGCCGGTGCCGTCCGGCTC
>Ga0318574_10000564_pt1 | contig 11536 bp, 8 predicted proteins | sample GRESIP089b5f22_FD_202527 | JGI IMG/M metagenome (GOLD analysis project Ga0318574, IMG submission 202527) | Tropical soil microbial communities from Luquillo Experimental Forest, Puerto Rico - GRE.SIPMG.089b5f22 | ecosystem: Environmental > Terrestrial > Soil > Tropical forest > Bulk soil...
ATCCGCAGACGTCGATCACCCTCAGTTAGGGGCCGCGGGGGCCCAATCCAGGAGTAAATGAATGCTGATGCGGTTAACCGCCGCGATTTGCGGCGCAACGATCTTGTTTGCTTGTTCATCCTTCACAATGGCTCGATCCGAGATCCGTGCTGTTCATTCTTCTATTGTCGATCGAACCACATATGGCAGTACGGTTGTTGGCGCGGCTTCAATGTACAATCCCTATCGGCCCGGATATCGGGAGGGCGGCATAGAGACAGCCTCAGGCGAGCGCTATAATCCATCTGCCTGGGCTGCTGCGATTCAAACCGCTTTGCGTGAGAAGTTTGGTGGAGTCCGTCAAGGAAACAAAGCGAGCTATGCCCTGGTCGAGGGCAGCAATAAGAAGGCAATCGTAAAAATAAATGATATCGGGCCGTTAAAGCCCGGTCGCGTTATCGACTTCAATGAACAAACAATGCGCTATTTCGATCCAACCTTGAGCCTCGGGGTGATCCAAAATGTCAAAGTGACACCGCTGCCCGGCGACGATTGGACGCCTGGGCCGGTCGCCCAAAGGTAACGGTCATTCGAAGCAAGCGCGCCGCCCCTTGGAGTCAGGAGCAGACATCCTCAGGACAAGTACCGATGTCCGCTTTACCCCTCAAAGCGGACATTGATCGCCGCGGGTGAGAAGTCCGCTTTGTGCCAAAAGCGGACATTCTGTTGCTGCGTTAGATCTGTAAGGTTCTCGATAAGCGGCCGAAGTTCAAGCTAGGCACGACAGGCCGACGCCATTTGATACCTTCGGCCAGCGCAGGCGCGGTCTGAGCGCGCTAACACATCTGCTAGGGGCTACGCCGCTGTGTGTCAGACCCGGTGGGAAATAGCTCGAACTTGCGCTGTGCAAACCACCGCGCCGCGATCAATGGCATCACGAGTAAAAATCCGACGGCGAGGTAATCAGGAACGGTCATCGCGTCTTTCCCGACAATGCCCATTCCCCGACAGCAAAACGATAGCCCACCATTGTGACATTTCGTCGAAGCACGGAGGCAAAAACATTTTAAAAGAAGCGCGCTGAAGGAAATAATCGTGTCGCAAAGCAGGACGCAGCAAAAATTCCTGCCAGTCAGACATCCTGTCTCATGGTGGACAAGATATCCACTGAATTCACAGCGGCTCCTAGGAACGCAGTCTCGACCCTCGGCGTTCTCGTTCCGCCATCCATGCATGGGGACGACAGCCGTGGATCGCAAAAATCGAATCGGGCGCCGCGACCTTCGTGAGATTCTCAAAAGCGCGCAAGGCCGGGGCGAAGGAGTAGTCGCCGTCGACAAGTGCCAGTTAGAACCCTTGCGCTCGAACATTCTCCGGATGCTCGAAGAAAGGATCGCTCGTCGCTATCGTGAACGCCTTATTTGGCCAAGGCTGCCTCGGCAGTATTGGGTTAAACCGGGCTAGCGGTCGGCAGCCAAGCTCTGTTGACGCGCGATGAGGCGCGGCGGAGTGCGGCACAGCGATATCAAGCGGCGAATGTTCGCTTCGTGCCAAAAGCAGACTCATGCACTGCAGCAATCTGCGCCGAGCTTACGACAAGTATTGCCGGATTTTCGCCAGTAGCTGACGTGGGCTGAAGGGCTTCGGAACGTAGTCATCACAGCCCGCCTCGCGCGCCTTTTTCTCCTCGCCGCTGAGCGCATACGAGGTGACGGCGATGATCGGAATCGATCGCATTGCAGGATCGGCCTTAATTTTGCGCGTGGCGGTGTAGCCATCAATGATCGGCAATTGAATATCCATAAGGATCAAATCGGGCCGCTGCTTTGCGATAGCCTCCAGCGCTTGTTCACCGTCTTCGGCCTCGGTGATCTCATAATCGGTGGGGGCCAGCATATCGCGGATGATCTGGCGATTATCCGGCTGGTCCTCGACCACTAGAATGCGCTTGCTCATGCGGCCTCCACCTGCCGCTCAACGATCACTGGCAGCGTGAACGCAAACGTGGAGCCTTGGCCGACCTGCGACTCGACCCAGATCTTGCCGCCGTGCATCTCGATAATGCGCTTCGATATAGCAAGCCCCAAGCCGGTCCCGCCCTTCTTGCGGGTGATGGCGTTGTCCGCCTGCTGGAACTCCTGAAATAGCCTGGCCTGATCGGCCGCAGAGATCCCAGGTCCAGTGTCACGCACCGACACATGAAACGAGCCGTTGTTGGCTTCAGCCTTAATAGCCACCTCGCCGATGTCCGTGAACTTGATGGCGTTGCCGACGAGATTAATCAGGACCTGCGTCAGTCGGCGGCCGTCACCATGACCCGGTGGCAGTTCGGAGGGAATTTCCACCTTGAACGCGAGCTTCTTGTCCGTGGCCAGCGGCTCCAGCGTGCTGCGGACGGTCTGGGCAATGTCCTGAACCGAGTAGTCGGAGAGTTCGAGAACGAGTTGACCGGCCTCGATCTTGGACAGATCGAGCACGTCATTGATGAGTCCAAGCAAGTGTTTGCCGTTGGCCTCAAGGCGTTTGAGTATTCCAAGCATCTTCTCGGACGGCTCACCATAAGCGCCATCCGCCATCAGTTCGGTGTAGCCGAGGATGGCGTTGAGCGGCGTGCGCAGCTCATGGCTCATATTGGCGAGGAACTGCGACTTGTGCTGGCTCGCCTCTTCGAGCTGCCGGCTCTTGTCCTGGATTTCGTCGAAGAGACGAACATTCTCAATCGCGATAGCGGCTTGGTCGGCGAAGGTCGTAGCCAACTCAATCTGCCTTTCGGTGAAGGGTCTCACACTGGTGCGGCTCAGGTTTAGTAGACCAATCGGGACGCCCTCTCGCAGGAGCGGCACAGCGAGCACCGTACGATAACCAGCTCTCTTTTGAAGTTCGCGCATCGCGTATTCAGGATCGGCTAGAACATCGACTACGTGAACAGGCTTGCACTCAAGCAAAACCCGACCGAACACCGATCCCCGTCCCCGTTCTATCGGCACAGTCTCGAGGTAATCCTGGAAGCCCGGCGGAAAGCCGTAGCTGGCTACGTTATGATAGTATTCGTCTTTCTCGCGAGCGATCGTCGCAATGTCCGCCTCGCAAAGTCGAGCGGCCGATTCAACCAGAGTGTTGAGCACTGACTCCAGATTAAACGTTGAGCGACTGATGAGTTTGAGGACATCGGCCGTCGCTGTCTGCTGCTGGAGCGACTCAGATAGCTCCTGCGTGCGTGCCTGCACCTCATCGAACAACCGCACATTCTCAATAGCGATCACCGCTTGGTCGGCAAAGGTGGTCACCAATTCGATTTGTTTGGTCGTGAACGGCTGCACAGCCGTTCTTGCGACAATTATCACCCCTCCGGGACTCCCTTCTCGCAAAAGCGGGACACCCAAGACTGTGCGGTAGCCGCCCAGTTGTCGAGCTTCATGCCAGGTATATTCCGGATCCGCCAGGACATCGGGAATGTGGATCACTTTGCCCTCGAGCGCGGTGCGCCCAGTGACGCTTCCTCGATCCGGCAGTCGCGGATGCTCCACGAGATAATTTTGAAACTCCGCGGAAAAGCCATACCGAGCTACGACATGATACAATTCCCCTTTCCGCAAGAAGATGAAGGCATCTTTCGCCTCACAAAGGCGAACCGCCGACTCGACTAGCGTGTCGAGCACTGGTTGAAGGTCAAAGGCCGAACGGCTGATGACTTTGAGCACGTCGGCAGTCGCCGTCTGCTGCTGCAAGGATTGCCGCAGTTCATTGAGCAGCCGCGCGTTCTCTATGGCAATCACCGCCTGGTCGGCGAAGGTGGCGACCAGTTCGATCTGCTTCTCGGTGAAGGGGCGAACCGTGTTGCGTGCCAATCCGAACACGCCGACGATATTGCCCTCGCGTAGCATTGGGACGCCCAGCATGGTGTGGTAGCCGCCAATTCTCAGGGCTTCACGCAGCTGGTAGTCGGGATCGGTTTGGGCATCGAGAATATGCACTGTCGAGCGACTGAGCACAGTCCGGCTGATCACGCCTCCCGGTCCTGGCTTGAATTTCTGCCGCCTCAGCTCCTCGCTAAGGGCGGCAGATTGCCCGTAATCTGCCTCGATTTGATAATAGGTACCGTCCGCACTCGGCAGAGCGATGTTAGAAATATCTGCCTCGCAGACGTGAGCAGCTGATTCAACTAGCGTCCTAAGCACCGCCTTCAGATCAAACGTCGAACGGCTGATAACTTTGAGCACATCGGCCGTCGCTGTCTGCTGTTGGAGCGATTCGCGCAGTTCGTTCAGCAGCCGGGTGTTCTCGATGGCGATCACAGCCTGGGCGGCAAAGTTTACGAGCAGCGCAATCTGCTTGTCAGAAAAGGGCCGCACTTCTTGACGGAAAATCGCAATGGCGCCGATCAGCACATCATCCTTGAGCATGGGGACAGCTACGAAGGACCGCGCACCGGCAAGCCTGGTTGGTGGGCTAGGGACATCTTCAGTAGCATCGTCGATGATGTGAATTACTTGCTTCGTGCCGACGACACGTTCGAGATGACTGCCAAGTTCTGGTCGGAATGGCCCGCGCCGTCTTTCAAATTCAGCAAGTTCCGGCGGCGTGCCAACTCCTGCCGCCACCCGAAAGGTATTGCCGTCGTAGAGGAACAGGGTGCCGAACTTTGCCTCACAGATGAGAGTCGCGCTTTGCAGCACTTCACTGAATACCGGCTCCAACTTTCCCGGCGAACCAGCGATGATCTTCAACACTTCCGAGGTCGCAGTCTGCTGCTCCAGCGATTGCCGCAATTCACTTAACAGCCTCGTATTCTCGATGGCGATGACGGCCTGCGCGGCGAAGTTCTGCACTAGCGCGATTTGCTTGTCGGTGAACGGCCGCACCTCCTGCCGGTAGATGAGGATAGCGCCAATCAACTCATCATCCTTGAGCATTGGCACGCAGATTGTGGATCGTGCTCCGCCAAACTTGGCTGCCAAGCCGACCGCAGCGTCCTTGGTGGCGTCAGCACTGTGAATGACCTGTTTCGTGCGCACGGCCCGATCGAACAAGCCACCTGGTGTTGGTCCAGTCCGCAGGAGTTGCCTCTGAGCTTCGGCCAATTCCGGTGGCGTCCCAACTTCCGCGACCAGGTGGAACGCCTTGCCGTCGAATCGAAACAATGAGCCGAACTTGGCCTCGCAAATGCGCGTGGCATTCTCCAGCATGGCCTCGAACACCGGCTTCAAATCGGCGGGAGACTTGCTGATGACGGCCAGAACCTCGGAGGTCGCCGTTTGCTGTTCTAGCGACTCGGATAGATCGCTCGTGCGCTGGCGCAATTCATTGAGCAGCCGCGTGTTCTCGATGGCAATGACGACTTGGGCGGCGAAGTTTGTCAGCAATGCAATTTGCTTGTCGGTGAATGGCCGAAGCTCCTGCCGGTAGATGCTGATAGCTCCGATCAAGACATCGTCCTTGAGCATTGGCACAATAACAATGGACCGAGCTCCGCCGAGCGTTACCGACGGGCCAAAGGCATTTTCGGCTGCGTAGTCGGCGCTATGGGCCACTTGCTTTGTGCGTATGAGCCGATCGAGGAGAAGGCCCCGTGGGGGCTGAAATGTGCCTCGTCGCTTTAGGAACTCGGCGTATTCCGGCGGTGTCCCGACTTGTGCCGCCAGGTTGAACGCGCTGCCGTCGAACCGGAAAAGTATGCCGAATTTCGCGTCGCATATCCGTACCGCGTTGCCCAGCATCGTTTGGAAGACCGGCCCCAAGTCGCCGGGCGATGAGCTGATGACGCGCAGCACTTCAGATGTAGCCGTTTGTTGCTGCAGCGAATCGCGCAGTTCATTCAGCAGCCGCGCGTTCTCGATGGCAATGACGGCCTGGGCGGCGAAGTTTTGCAAGAGAGCAGTCTGCTTGTCCGTGAACGGCAGCACCTCTTTGCGGTAGATGGTAATCACGCCAACAAGAGCATTCTCTTTAAGCATCGGCACACTGAGCGTCGTGCGAACACCTCCCACTTCGACGGCAGTGACAACTAATGGATTGCGGTCGGAATAGGATTGCGTTGCTGCGAGGTCAGCTACCTGAACCGCCTGCTTTGTTGCAACAACCTTGCCCGTGCTGGCATCCGGCGCTGGAGTGAACGGTTCTTTGCGCCGTGCCTTGGCAAATGCTGGCGGCACATCATGTGTCGCACCAACGCGAAGTCTACCCTCGTCATATAAATAGAGTACGCCGAATTTGGCCTCGCATAGCCGTACCGCGTTCGTAAGCATCGCCTCGAATACCAGCTCTAACTCGCCCGGCGACGAACTGATAACCCTTAGCACCTCCGCCGTGGCAGTCTGTTGCTCCAATGATTCGCTGAGGTCGGCAGTGCGCTGGCGCAGCTCATTGAGCAGCCGCGCGTTCTCGATGGCGATAACGGCCTGGGCGGCGAAGGTCCCGAGAAGCGCTATCTGCTTATCCGTAAATGGATTAACTTCGGTACGTCGAATCTGGAGTGTTCCGACCGCCACGCCCTCACGCAGCAATGGAACACCAGCAATCGTCCGGTGTCCGAACCGTTTTGCCAGGGCGCTTCCTTCGGGAAAGTCCTTGGCCTCGGCCTGGATGTCAATTACATGAACGGGTTTCCGCTCGAGAAAGAGGCGGCCTGCAACAGTTCCGCGCGTGCACGGGAAACGAAGGCCCTCTAAGTGTGGGACCGCGCCCCAGTGGGCGGCTTCACGTAGCTCCTGCCCATCCAGTTCGAAAAGGGTTACGTCGTCCGCTTTGCAGTAGCGTGCTGCACTCCTGACGACGACCTCCAGCACGGGCTGGAGTTCGGTCCGCGAAGCGCTGATGATCTTTAGAACCTCCGCGGCCGCCCTCTGTTGTTCAAGCGCCTCGTCACGCTCGCGGCGAAGCCGCGCGACCTCTGTTTCGGAGCTGGCAGCAGAGGAACCGCTTTGGCGCGGAGTTTTTGGCGCATTACGGCGCTTTAGCGTGACGGTCTTGCGCCGCCTCGTTTTAGCTGCTTTGCCGCCGCCTGCTATGGAGCGCCGTCTCATTGCCTCCCCCGAGGCTCAGGACAAGGCATCGTGCCGGTTCAAACTAGCACACCGGAAGCGACCGGGGGGCGGTCTTGTGCGTCACAGCAAATTTTGACCGCGAATGTCCGCTATGGGTCAAAAGCGGACATTGGCGCACCTCCGATTGATGTCCGCTTTGCCCCCAAAAGCAGACATCAGCTAAGTGCGCTGCGATGTCCGCTAAGTGCCAACAGCGGACATCAGCGAATATCGGCAGGTTGTTGTTTTTCCCACCCGATCTATGAAGTGACCTCATAAGTACATGCGTATTTTGCCGGCTAATCGGACGTCGGCACAGTCCTTATAAAAAGACTGTCCCGCGTAGGTCGCATCGCACGCGCGGGGCGGCCGAGCGCCAACTAGCAATCCCGAGCGCTCCGGTCAGCCGTAAGCCGGATCGCATTAGCCATGTACAGATACCGCGAAGACGAAATCATCGTTTCGAGCCCCGCGATCACGACGAAATCGTTCATCACGGCGCTAATACCAATCATGGCGGTCGTGTTGATCGCCTTTCTGATTATTGGCCTTGCTTTGCCAGTACTGCCACTTCACGTCCATCAGGATCTCGGCTTCGGCGCATTCATTGTCGGCCTCGTCACCGGCAGCCAGTTCGGCGCGTCGCTGCTGTCGCGCGTGTCGGCGGGTCACTACGCCGACAGGCGGGGGCCCAAGCGCGCGGTCGTTATCGGCTTGATGACGGCCATCGTGGCCGGGCTCCTTTACTTTCTGTCGCTTTATTTCGCCGGCGTACCGAGGCTCTCGGTGACAATCCTGCTGTTCGGGCGGGCGCTCCTTGGCAGGGCCGAGAGCTTCATCATCACCGGCGCTATCAGTTGGGGACTCGTTCTCGTTGGCGAGAAGAATGCGGGGCGGGTCATCGCCTGGATCGGCATGGCAATGTTCGCGGCGCTGGCACTCGGGGCGCCGCTCGGGACCGCGCTTTATTCTGCCGGCGGCTTCGCCGGTGTCGCGATCGCAACGACGCTAATGCCGTTCCTAACGGTCCTGGTCGTCGCTCTATTGTTGCCCGTCTCGCCGCAGCATGGCGCCCGGCCGTCACTCAGAACGGTGGCCGCCGCGGTCTGGCTGCCCGGTTTGGGTGCGGCACTGAGCAGCATCGGCTTCGGCGCGATCATCGCTTTCAGTTCGCTCCTCTCCGCGCAACGCGGATGGAGCCCGGTCTGGCTCGTGTTCACTTCTTTCGCGGTTTCGCTGGTCGCAGCGCGTCTGCTGCTCGGTCACGTTCCGGATTGGCTGGGCGGCGCCAGAGTGGCGCTGGTCTGCATGCTAATCGAAGCGGTTGGCCTTGCGCTGATCTGGTTCGCGCCAGACCGTGCATGGGCCACAGCTGGAGCCGCGCTCGCGGGCTTCGGCTATTCACTGGTCTACCCCGGCCTTGGCGCCGAAGCCGTGCGTCGCGCGCCACCGCAAAGCCGCGGCCTCGCCATGGGCGCCTACACAGTCTTTCTCGATGTGGCGCTCGGCTTTGGCAGTCCTACGCTCGGCCTGGTCGCCGGCCGGTTTGGCCTCGATGCGGCATTTCTCGTCAGCGCGCTGGTCGCACTCGGCGCCTCCGCGATCGCGCTGCGCGTCCTCTTTACGGGCTGTTTCGAAAGGAGAGAGCAATGCCTCATGTCATCGTAAAACTTTGGCCCGGTAAATCGGAAAAGCAAAAAGCCAAACTCGCGGAGGAAATCACGAGGGCTGTGATGACCGTTCTATACTACGGCGAGGAATCGGTGTCGGTCGCCATGGAAGAGGTCAAACCGAACGCATGGATGGACAAGGTCTATAAGCCAGACATCACCGGCAAGCCGGAGCAGATTTATAAAAAGCCGGGTTACTCTTCTGTCTGAACGTCCGCGACTGAGAGCGAGCTTGAAACGTTCAGTTTCGATATCGCAGCGTCTCGACCACTAGTGCGAAGGCCGCCGAGGATTGCCGGCGGCTCGGGTACCAGAGATGATAGCCGGAAAACGGCGGGCACCAGTCTTCGAGCACTCGCTTCAATCGGCGCTTAACAATATGGGGCTGCGCCAGTCCTTCCGGCACATAGGTCAGGCCAAGGCCCGATAGCGCTGCATTGAGCATCTGCGCCGTGGCATTAAAGGTGAGTTGACCTTCAACGCGCACTTTTAGTTCGCGGCCGGCCTTCTCGAACTCCCAAGCATATAGACCACCATGCGTAGGGAGCCGCAGATTAATGCAGTTGTGGCCGATCAGGTCCTGCGGCCGCTTCGGCTCGGGCCGCTTCCTGAAATAGGCTGGGGCGCCGACCACCGCCATGCGCATGTCCGGCCCGATGCGCACCGCGATCATGTCCTTGCCGACCTGTTCGCCGCTGCGAACGCCGGCGTCGTAACGCTGCGTGACGATATCCGTTAGGCCGTAATCCACCGTGACTTCTACTTTGATGTCGGGATAGTCACGTAACAGCCTTGAAAGTTTTGGCAGCAGCACCGCGTCAGCCGCATACTCGGTTGCCGTGATGCGAACGGTGCCGGCGGGCTTGTCGCGGAGCTCGGCCAGCGCCGCAAGCTCGGCCTCGATCTCCTCGAACCGCGGACCAAGGGTTTGCACGAGCCGCTGGCCTGCTTCCGTCGGTGCGACCCGGCGCGTGGTGCGGGTGAGGAGCCGCACGCCGAGCCGCGCCTCAAGTTCGCGCATCGTGTGGCTGAGCGCCGATTGCGACACCCCAAGCTTCGCCGCGCCCCTGGTGAAGCTCTGCTCCCGCGCCACGGCAAGGAACGCGAGAAGGTCGTCCAGATGGGCCCGCTGCATTCATGGCTCCTGCTCATAAGTCCATACCGATTATACCGGCTAATTGAAGGAGCGGGCGCGGCTTACATCGTGGCAAGGCAGCCAACACCAAAGGACTAAAGCGATGGATATCCAGCGAAATGGCACACAGCCGTCAGGCAAGGGGCCGGCGGAATGGTTCACCGGCACGGTCTGCATCGACCCGCTCTTAGCGCCCGATCCGGCGCGGGTCAGCGGCGCTAGCGTCACGTTTGAGCCCGGCGCGCGCACGGCCTGGCACACGCATCCGCTGGGACAGACACTGATCGTGACGGCCGGCAGCGGTCTCGCGCAGCGCGAGGGCGGGCCGGTCGAGCAAATCCGGCCTGGCGACGTCGTCTGGTTCGCGCCGGGCGAAAAGCACTGGCACGGCGCGGCGCCGACCACAGCGATGACGCACATTGCGATTGCGGAAGCGCTCGACGGCAACGTCGTCGATTGGCTGGAACACGTCAGTGACGCGCAGTACGGCGCCTGATCGACGTTAGCGAGAAACTGACCCGGACACCCATTGACTTCTCGCGACCCGAAGTCGACGAGCACGCACAATTGTGACACACGTTTAGACAGTAAGTTTCTTATAATCGCGGTATGAATGAAAACCTCTCTACCGAATTACTGGCATGGCTGACTCAAGCCGGCCTAGCCGGCACTTCTGAAACTGACATCGTTTCTGTGTTCTGCGACCGTTGCGTCACGGCTGAAATTCCGCTTGGTCGCGCCCATGTGGCTATCGACACGCTTCATCCGGTTCACGAAGGAAGGCTGTTTCGTTGGGGCTATCCTAACGAACCCCAGGTGCATGAATATGGTCGCACTAGCTTGGCAGGTCTCGACGTATCCGGTGCTGTATCGTTGGACACACAGGCGACGGATGTCTGGCGGCGTAGCCCTTTCTACAACATGCTGCAGACCGGCGCGTCGCTCCTACGCCGCCGTCTGAATGCCGACACCAAAGACGAGTTCTCAATGCTGGCTGACTGGCTTGCAGCGGGCATGACTGACTACGTCGCAATCACCACCCGCTTTGCCGCTGAAGGCGTTATTGGCGAGATGGATGCCGTGTACTCATCATGGGGGACAAAGGCGCCCGAGGGATTCAACGATAACCAAATCGCTACGCTTGAACGTCTCGTGCCGCCTCTCGCGCTTGCCGTCAAATCAGTATCGCTCGCGCGCATGACCCGAACGCTGATGGAAACTTATCTTGGTCGTGATGCTGGCCAGCGCGTGCTAAATGGGCGAATCGTGCGCGGTCTTGCAGAGCGAATCGATGCCGTTGTTTGGTTCAGCGATTTGCGCGGTTTTACGCGGATCACTGACACAACACCAGAACAGGTCATCCCATTGTTGAATGACTATTCGGATGTGATCGTCTCAGCGATCCATGAACACGGCGGTGATGTACTCAAGTTGATCGGCGACGGCACGCTTGCCATCTTTACCGGCGAAGATCGCACGCACGCATGCAACGCGGCGCTATCCGCTGCAATCGCTGCACGCCAAGGTATTGCCGAATTGAAAAAACGCCGCAGTGCGGAAGGCAAGCCAGTAACAGACATGTATCTCGGTTTGCATGTCGGGGAAGTCTTCTACGGCAATGTCGGAAGCCGCGAGCGGCTCGACTTTACTGTCATAGGTCCAGCGGTAAACGAGGTGAGCCGTATTGCGGCGATGTGCCGTTCAGTCGATCAGCCGGTTCTATTGTCTTC
>Ga0318574_10000585_pt1 | contig 11433 bp, 9 predicted proteins | sample GRESIP089b5f22_FD_202527 | JGI IMG/M metagenome (GOLD analysis project Ga0318574, IMG submission 202527) | Tropical soil microbial communities from Luquillo Experimental Forest, Puerto Rico - GRE.SIPMG.089b5f22 | ecosystem: Environmental > Terrestrial > Soil > Tropical forest > Bulk soil...
GGGCATACCGACCTGGGCTTCCACACCGGGATGATCACCGACGGCGTGACGGCCCTGGTGGAGAAGGGCGTCGTCACCGGGGCGCGCAAGGAGATCGACCGGGGGCTGGTCATCACCGGCGCCGCCCTGGGCAGCACGTCGCTGTACAACTGGCTGGGCGAATTCCCGGTCGAGTTCCGGCCCGCCAGCTACACCCACGCGCCAGCTGTGCTGTCTCAGCTCAAGTCGCTGGTGTCGATCAACTCGGCGATCGAGGTGGACCTGCTCGGCCAGGTCGGCGCCGAGCTGCGGCGCGGGGTGCACATCGGCGCTGTCGGCGGCCAGGTGGACTTCAGCCGGGCGGCATCGCTGACGGGCGCCCGGTCGATCATCGCGCTGCGCTCGGAGTCCGGCGGCGAGTCGACGATCAATCCGAGGCTACGTGGCGGGGTCGTCACGACGGCGCGGGTCGACGTCGACGCGGTGGTCACCGAGCACGGCGTCGCGCTCCTGACCGGTTGCACCGTCGCGGAACGGGCCCGACGGCTCATCACGGTGGCGGCGCCGCATCATCGAGAGAGGCTCGAGCGGAGTCTCGCGGACAGGGAGGTCGTGTGGTGACCGACGATAATCGCAGCGAGGGAGAAAGCCGGCGGGCGCGCATCCGGGAGGTCGGGCCCCGCGACGGCTTCCAGAACGAACCGGAGACCATCCCCACCGCGGACAAGATCCGGCTGATCAACGCCCTGGGCCGCGCGGGCTTCAAACGGATCGAGGTCGCGAGCTTCGTCCGGCCCGATGTGATCCCGCAGCTGTCCGACGGCGTTGAGGTGCTCCGCGGCATCGACCTGCCGCACGACGTCGCCCGGATGGTGCTGGTGCCGAACAGCCGGGGTCTCGGCAACGCGCTAGCGGTGCGTGACCTGTTCGAGGAGGTAGCGCTCTTCGTCAGCGCGTCCCAGACTCACAATCAGCGCAACATCAACCGGACGATCGAGGAGACCATGGCTGACGTCAAGGTGATGGGCAAGCGCATCGTCGCCGAGGACCTCACCTTCTGCGCGGTGATCGCCACCTCGTTCGGCTGCCCGTACGAGGGCAAGGTTCCGATGGACCGGGTCCTCGACATCGCCGAGCAGTTCGCCGAGGCCGGCGCCACCGAGATCGGCTTCGGCGACACCACTGGCATGTGCAACCCGGCGTACGCGTCGCGGTTCTTCACCGCGGCCATCGAGCGTCTGCCCGGGGCCGAGGTCACGGCGCATTTCCACAACACCCGCGGGCAGGGTCTGGCCAACGCCTATGCCGCGCTCGAGGCCGACTGCACCAGCTTCGAGTCCAGCTTCGGCGAGCTCGGCGGCTGCCCGGTGCCGGCAGGCTCGACCGGCAACATCGCCACCGAGGACCTGGTGAGCATGTTCCACGAAATGGGCGTCCAGACCGGCCTGGACCTGCCGGCCGTCATCGAGGCCGCCCGCGAGGCGCAGTCGGTCCTCGGCCGCAAGCTCACCAGCCATTCCCTCGTCGCCGGGCCGGTGCACTGGCACCAGGCTGTCAGCTGATCCGCATCACCACACCGGAGGACACCTCAATGAGCAACCGCGTCGCCATGGTCACCGGGGCTGGCCAGGGCATCGGCAAAGGCATCGCCGCGGCGCTGGCCGCAGACGGGTTCAGGGTCGCCGTGGCGGACCTGAACCTCACCGCCGCCGAGCAGACCGCCAAGGAGATCACCGCCGCCGGAGGCACCGCGATCGCGGTCGAGATCGACGTGACCCGGACCGCCGCGGTCGAGTCGGCGGTGCGCGCCGTCGAGGCCGCGCTCGGCCCGGTCGAGGTCGTGGTGAACAACGCCGGCTGGGACGACTTCATGCCGTTCGTGCAGACCACCGAGGAGTTCTGGGACAAGATCCTCGACATCAACTTCAAGGGCGCGCTGCGAGTCATCAAGGCTGTCGTGCCGGGCATGATGGACCGCGGCTTCGGGCGTGTCATCAACATAGGGTCGGACGCCGGCCGGGTGGGCTCGTCCCTGGAGGCGGTGTACTCCGGCGCGAAGGGCGGCATCATCGCGTTCACTAAGACCCTGGCCCGCGAGGTGGCTGCCAAGGGCGTCACCGCCAACACGGTGTGCCCCGGCCCCACCGACACGCCGGCCCTGCGGAGCTTCGCAGCAGGGTCCGGCGACGCGGAGAAGGTCATCGCCGGGATGGCCCGTGCGATTCCGATGAAGCGGCTCGGCACCCCCGAAGACATCGGCCCGGCCGTCGCCTTCCTCGCCTCCGACGGCGCCGGCTTCATCACGGGCCAGACGCTGTCGGTCAGCGGCGGCCTGACGATGGCATGAGCCGTGCCGATCGGAGGATGATCATGACCGCACCCAAGCGAGTCGTTACCTGGCACCGCGAGAGCGCCGGTGTCTGGGTCGTGACGCTGAACCGGCCGCCGGCCAACGCCCTTGGCGTGCCGATCCTGGAGGGACTGCACGCCGCCATCGACGCGGCCGAGCGGACCGGCGACGTCAAGGTCATGATCGTGACCTCGGCCCTGGACGGCTTCTTCGCCGCGGGGGCCGACATCAAGCACATGTCCTCCATCGACGCGGCGTCCTTCATGGCCTATGGCGACAAGATGCGCGCCGTCAACGACCGGCTGGCCGGAGCTCCCTGGATCTCGATCGCCGCGGTGGACGGCCTGGCGCTCGGCGGCGGGCTAGAGCTCGCGATGGCGTGCACGATGCGGGTGAGCGGTCCTGGGGGGAGATTCGGCCTGCCCGAAGTCAAGCTCGGCCTCATCCCCGGAGCCGGCGGCACCCAGCGACTGCCCCAGCTGGTGGGACGGGGCCGGGCCCTGGACATCATGCTGACCGCCCGCCAGGTCACGGCGGACGAGGCGCGGGCCATCGGCCTGGTCGACCGGCTCGCCGACGGCGATGTCGTCACCGACGCGCTCGCCTTGGCGGGCGAACTGGTGACCTCCTCGCTGCCGGCGCAGCTGGCGGTGGTCCGGGCGGTCAATGCCGCCTTCAAACTGCCGCCGTCCGAGGGGCACCGCTACGAGGCGCTGCTGGAGCAGGGACTGTTCACCGGCGGCGAGGCGGCGGAAGGCATCCGCGCCTTCATCGCCAAGCGCGCGCCGGACTTCGCCCGCGAAATCACGCCCCGGCCAGCCTGACGATGCACATGGTCCAGGACGGCGACCGTAGCGAATCTGGGGGCGGGTGATGGCGGGTAACGGGGCTCTGGACGCCCGTGAGCGTGGCGCGGTGCTCGATCGGCTAGCGGCCGAGCGGTTCGACGTGCTGGTCATCGGCGGCGGCGTCACGGGGGCGGGAGCGGCTCTGGACGCCGCGTCGCGCGGCCTGCGGGTGGCCCTGGTGGAGTCGCACGACCTGGCCTCGGGGACCTCGAGCCGGTCCAGCAAGCTGATCCACGGCGGGCTGCGGTACCTGGAGCAGTTCGATTTCAGGCTGGTCTACGAGGCGCTGCGGGAACGCGACCTGCTCGTATCGAAGATAGCCCCGCACCTGGTCAGGCCGGTCTCGTTCCTGTATCCGCTGCAGAAGAAGGTGGTCGAGCGGCCGTACGTGGGGGCCGGGCTGGCCCTGTACGACGCGATGGAGGGGACGCGCAGGCCGGTGCCGCGCCACCGGCACCTGTCCGCTCGCGGCGCGCGGAAGCGAGCCCCAGCCCTGTCGCCCAGGCGGCTCGCAGGAGGCATGCTCTACTACGACGCGCAGGTCGATGACGCCAGGTACACGCTGACCGTGGCCCGCACGGCCGCGGCGCACGGCGCGGTCATCGCGACCCGGGCCAGCGCGGTCGGGCTGCTGCGCGCCCCGCACGGGGAGCGGGTGACCGGCGCCCGGGTGCGTGACGAGGAGACCGGGCGTTTGCTCGAGGTGTCCGCGGAGGCCGTGGTGGTCTGCGCCGGGGTGTGGACCGACCTGGTGTACGAGTTGGCGGGTGTCCGGGCCGCTTACCGGGTCCGGATGTCCAAGGGCGTGCACATCGTGGTGCCGCGCGCGGCGGTGGACGCGGACACCGGGATGATCCTGCGTACCGAGAAGAGCGTGCTGTTCTTCATCCCGTGGGGACAGCACTGGATCGTCGGCACTACCGATACCGACTTCTCGGGCGACCGCGCCGAGCCAACGCCGGCTGCGGAGGACATCGAGTACATCCTCGCCGCCGCGAACCGCGTGCTGGCCCGGCCGCTGACCCGCGCCGACGTCATCGCGGTCTACGCGGGCCTGCGGCCGCTGGTGGATCCGAACGGGGGTGACGACGCCAAGCCCACCACCAAGGTGTCCCGGGAGCACGTGGTCGACGTGTCGCTGCCCGGCCTAGCCAGCATCGCGGGCGGCAAGTTCACCACCTACCGGGTGATGGCCCGGGACGTGATCGACGCCGTGGTGCCCGCCATTGGCCGTGAGGTGCCCGGATCTGTGACCGACCAGGTGCCGCTGCTCGGCGCGGACGGGCTGGCCGCGGTGCGGCCCGCGGCGGGCCGGCTGGCCGAGGACTACGGGGTGACCCGGGCGACGGTGGAGCACCTGCTCGGCCGGTACGGGACGCTCGCCGCTGAGGTGCTCGACCTGATCCGGGCCGACGCCGGGCTGGGCCGCCCGCTGTCCGAGGGTCACCCGTACCTGCGGGCGGAAGTCGCCTACGCGGTGACCTACGAGGACGCGCTGCACGTCGAGGACGTGCTCATGCGGCGGACGCGGCTGTTCATCGAGTCCGCCGACTCCGGGACCGTGGCGGCGGCCGAGGTGAGCACGATCATGGGCCGGCTGCTCGGCTGGAGCCGGCGGCGGCGCGCCGCCGAGACCCGCCGCTACCTTGACCTGGTGCGGGCCGGGCAGCCGGTGCCCGCAATCGATCCTGGCCCGGCGCCCGACCGGGCCCTGGCCGGGTGAGATGAACCCCGCAGGGGGTCGGCCAATGGCCTGGGCCGTGGCTGCTGTGCCGGCCGCTGGCACCACGGTCCGTTCCGCCAAAATCGTCACGGCGGACCGGGAATCGGCCAGAACCGACACCCACGGTGCTCAGGCGGGGTCGTTGGCCTCGTCCAGGTAGATGGTCTTGAGCAGCTGGAAGGGCTGCAGGCCTTCGGGGCCCAGTTCGCGGCCCATCCCGCTGGCCTTGACGCCGCCGAATGGCGCGAAGGGGTCGTTGACGTAGCCGTTGACGCCGATCGTGCCCGTGCGGACCTTCCTGGCGAACGAGGCGCCCCGTTCGGGATCAGCGGTCCAGACCGATCCGCCCAGTCCGTATTCGCTGTCGTTGGCGATCGCGACGGCCTCCTGTTCGTCGGCGTACGGGATCACGGCGAGCACTGGCCCGAAGATCTCCTCCTGCGCGATCGTCGCCTTGGGGTCTACGCCGGCGAAGATCGTCGGCTCGACGAACCATCCCCGGTCGAATCCCTCCGGGCGCCTGCCCCCCGTCGTGATACGGGCGCCGTCGGCCTTGCCCTTGGCGATGTAGGACTCAACGCGGTCTCGCTGCCGCTCCGAGACCAGCGGGCCGATCTTGGTGGCCGGGTCGAGCGGATCGCCGATCGTCAGCGACCGCGCGAGGGCCGTGATGGTCTCGACCACGCCGTCGTACCGGCTCTGCGGGGCCAGGACGCGGGTACACAGCCAGCAGATCTGCCCGTTGTTGAGCAAGGTGGTGCCGAAGAACGGCTCGAGGCTGGCCGTCAGGTCGGCGTCGTCGAGGATGATCGCCGCTGACTTGCCGCCCAGCTCCAGCGTCACCGGCCGCAGCAGCCGGCCGCAGGTCTCGGCGATGGCGCGGCCAGCGGCGGTGGAACCGGTGAACGACACCTTGTCCACTCCCGGGTGCGCGACCAGGTAGGCGCCGACTTCCCGGCCGGCCGGGACGACGTTGAGCACCCCCGGCGGCAGCCCGGCCTCCAGCGCGGCCTCCGCCATGAGGAATGCGTCCAGCACGGTCTCCGGCGCCGGCTTGAGCACCACGGTGTTGCCCGCCGCGAGCGCCGGGCCGAGCTTGAGGAACGAGATGGCCTGGGGGACGTTCCAGGGAACGATCGCCGCGACCACGCCGATCGGCTCGCGCTGGATCAGCGACTTCTTACCAAGCATCCCGGCGCGCACTTCCTCCTGGCCCGCCGCGACCAGTCCGGCGTAGTAACGCAGCAGCAACGCCGGGAAGCCTGCCTCGAAGTTCTGCGCCAGCCACAGCGGCATGCCGTTCTGCACCGAGACCCGGCGTGCGGTCTCCGCGCCGCGCGCCTCGAGCGCGGCGGCGAACCGTTCCAGCACGTCTCCCCGGCGGGCCGGTGACCAGGTGGCCCAGCCCTCAGGGTCGTCGAACGCCTTCCGGGCCGCGCCAACCGCGGCGTCGATGTCGCGATCGGTGGCGGCTGGCACGCTGCCGAGATGCTCTTGGGTGGCCGCTTCGGTGACGCGGATCCGTTCGGCCGACGCCGGGGCAGCCCACTGCCCGTCGATGTAGAGGTGACCGTACTCAATGGTGGTCATGTTCGTTCCTTTGCTCGCGGGCGCGGGTCATCTGTGGACTAGGACGACGGGCGTTCCTTCAACGACTGCGTGGGGCGTCGGTCAGGCCAGTTCCACGCGCATCGGGAGCCGTCGCAGGCCGCCGACGAAGTTGGTCTGCAGGAGCTTACGGTCGCCGGTGATCTCCAGGGAGACAAGCCGGGGCAGCAGTTCCTCCAGCATCACGCGCAGTTCCAGCCTGGACAGGTGCTGGCCGATGCACATGTGCGGGCCGTAGCCGAAGGCGATCTGCCGATTCGGCTTGCGGTCGAGGCGGAACTCGCCGGGCGCCTCGAAGACGTCGGCGTCGCGGTTCGCGGACTGATAGAGCAGCATCAGCCGGTCGCCCTCGGCGATCTGCTGGCCGCGCAGCAGGTAGTCCTGGCTGGCCTGCCGGACGAAGTGCTTGACCGGCGAGACCCAGCGCAGCCCCTCCTCGATGAGACCGGGGATCAGCGAAGGATCGGACTTGACCCGGGCGAACTGGCCAGGATGCTGGGACAGCACCTCGAGAATGCCGGCCAGCGTGGTGGAGGTAGTGTCGTGCCCGGCGGTGGCGATCGCGATGAACCAGCCATACGCCACCTCCTTGGGGTACAGCTCACCGTCGGGGCGGCGCGCGTTGGCGATGATCGAGGCGAGGTCGTCGCGCGGCTCGGCGCGCCGAGCCTCGACGAGGGCGTCGAAGTAGGCGTAGAAGTCCCTGATCGCCGCCGACCACTGCTGCGCAGCGGCCTCCGGGGTGAGCGGCGTGACGTCGGCCCGCTGTGCCTCAGGGTCGGCGGTGCCAAAGAAGTCCTGGGTGAGGGCCATCATGCGCGGCTCGTCCTCGGCCGGAACCCCGAACAAGGTCATGATCACATGCAGCGGGTAGGAGAGGGCGAAGCCCTCGACGATGTCCAGGTCGTTCGGGCCCGGATGCAGCCGTGCCGCGATCGCCTCCCGCGCCAGCTCCCGGATGCGGTCCTCCCACCTCTTCAAGGACGCAGGCCGGAACCACTCGGCCGCGATGTTCCGGACCATCGTGTGCTCGGGCGGATCCAGGTACGGCACGGCCTCGAGGATCCGCAGGCTCCCGCCCGTCAGCGACCTGGTGAACGCGTCGCCGGCCTGGTTCTGCAGGATCGGGTTGTGCGAGCCGGGCTTTGCCCCGCCGCCGCTGGGGAAGACCGCGGGCTGCTTCTCGATCTCCATGATGTCGGCGTGCTTGGCGACGAGCCAGAGCGGGTCATAGCCCTCGACGTGGACCTTCGCCAGCGGCGCGTTCTCGCGGAGCCACTGGTACGCCGCGAAGAGCGGCTGTTCTTCACGATGCCCTTCCGGCAGCACCACCTGGCGGGCGATGTGGTCCGGGACGCTGACACTCGGAGTTGACTCGGTGACGGTCATGCGAGGCTCCCTGCATGGTCGCGGAAGGGAATTTGCCCTGGTCAGCTGGCTGCTGCGGAACGTTCGGACCATCGTGTCAGGCAGGTCACGCCGTCACATCTCCCGAAGGGGAGATTTTCTTACCCCCGCTGGGCTTTTAACCCCTTCCGGGGAGTGCACGGAGCAGGTGCCAGTGGTAGGTAGGCAGTCCAGCTTTCGAGCGGAGGGCCTCCGGTCCCGCGTAGCCAATCGACGCGGGCAAACCGCGTGAGAGGGACCGGAGCAGACGCCACCGAACCCGCACGCTCGCGACCGGCGAGGTCCGCGAGCGCGCCGTATCATTGCCGTTCGTCCCCGCGACGGTAGATCGCCAGGCCTGGTGAGGTGGCGATGATGAACGTGGTGCCGTCCGGCGAGAAACCGAAGGCGCGCATCTCCTCGCTCTCGCTGATCAGCAGCGGTTGGCGGCCGGGCGCTGAGACGGTCACGCAGTCACCTGATGCACGGGCCTGCCAGCCGTCCGCCGTCGTGTTGGGCAGCTGGCCGCCGGCAAGGCCGTAGACGCCGATCCACGCGCCGGCCAGCGGGCCGATCCCCAGTGCGGCCCTGCGAGCCGCGTCGAACCAGGCTCCGGTCTCCTGTCGGTCCCTGGCCAGCAGGTCCCCTGAGGCCAAGTCCACCACCCCGCGGCCTTGATGACTGACTACCAGCAGAAGGGACCCGGCGGCGAAGCCCACCTCGGTCAGGCCGCCCACGGCAAGGTATGCGACCTTCCTCCACTGCGACGGCATGCAGCCAATCGTCGCAGGCCAGCACGCAGGGGTCCAGCGATTTAGCGGGGACGGGCTGCCGGGGCCGGGTCTACGGCCGGGCCTTGGTCAGCTTTGACAGTGGTGCTCAGCGCCCGGCACACGTCAGTGATGTCGATCACTCCGAGGAGGCCGACGGCGCCGGCGACCGGCAGGTGGCGCAGATGCCTGGCGGTCATGATGGCGGCCGCGTCGCGGATGCTCGTCGTGGTGGTGACGGCCGGGCGGGTGATCGTCACGGCATGGACCCGGACGTCGTTGAGGTCTTTCCCGTTCGCGATTGCGCGGGCGATGTCTGCCTGGGTGATGATGCCGGCCGGCTGGCCGGTTTGCGCGTCCACGACCATGAGGGCTGTCGTGCCTGCGTGCTTCATCAGGTAAGCGGCCGCGGCCACGTGGTCGTACTGCCCGGCCGTGATCAGCGCTGGCCGCATGATGTCTGTGACGGTGGCCGCGGCCGCGCGCGGATGAAGCGGCGATTTCTGCGCCGGGGCTTTTGTCGTAATCTGCTTCACTTCGAGCTTCCTAACTATTGGATGGCGATCGTGTTGTGTTCGGTGGGTGTAGGCACGGTCAGCGGGCCGCGAGCTGAGCTTCAAGATCATCCGGTCGCGGGAGTCGCGGGAGTCGCGGGGATCGCGGGGTGCGTGCCAGGTAGCGGTGTATCAGGGGGATGGCGGCGGCGCCCTCGCCGACCGCGGAGGCGACCCGTTTGACCGATCCCCGGTGCACGTCACCAGCGGCGAACACCCCAGGCAGGCTGGTCTCCAGTGGCAGCGGCGGCCGGCTTGCAGGCCAGCGGGCGTGGGCGCTGGCGGGCAGGTCTGGACCGGTGAGGATGAACCCCCACTGGTCGCGGGCGACACTGTCGCCGAGCCATTCCGTTCGCGGCTGGCCGCCGATGAGGACGAACAGAGCGTCAGCGGGGACGGTCCGCCGCGCCCCGGAGGCGGTGTCCGCCAGGACCAGCGATTGAAGATGGCCGGTGCCGGTGCCGCCGGCGACCTGCACGCGGTAGCGGATGTCGATGTTCGGGGCAGCGCCGATCTGGCGGATGAGGTAGTCGGACATGCTGGCGGCCAGCGATGGCGCGCGCACCAGGATGGTCACCTGGCTGGCCCATTTGGCCAGGTGCAGCGCGGCCTGCCCGGCGGAGTTGCCGCCGCCGGTGACGAACACGTTCCGCCCGCGCATAGCCGGTGCCTCACTGGCCGCGGCGCCGTAGAAGACCCCCCGGCCCTGCAGGTCCTCCAGGGCGGGGATGCCCAGCCGCCGGTAGGCGACGCCGGTCGCGATGATCACGGTGCGCGCGGCCAGGACGCCGCCGTCGGACAGCCGCAGCCGGTAGTGGCCGGCGTCTCTCGACAGCCTCTTCACCTGGCGCATGTACACGAACGTGGTGCCGAAGGCCCAGGCCTGCCACCAGGCCTCCTGCGCCAGCATGGCGCCGCTGATGCCCTGAGAGAAGCCGGGGTAGTTGCGGATCATCGAACTGGTCCCCGCCTGGCCGCCGATGGCCTCATGCTCGACCACCACGGTCGAAAGGCCTTCCGAAGACGCGCCGACCGCGGCAGCCAGCCCGGCCGGGCCCGCGCCGACCACCGCCACATCGAAGACCTCCCCGGGCGAGATCGGCCTCATGACGCCGAAGGCGTCAGCGATCTGCCGGTTGGAGGGGTTGACCAGCGCTGGCCGCTTCGCGGCGAACCGGAGGACGACCACCGGCAGTTCCGGGGACTGCAGGCCCAGGTCGCGCAGCATCTGCCGGCCGTGCCCGCAGGTGGCGTCGTAAAAGCCGGCCGGAATGCGGTGGCGGGCGAAAAGGTCACGCAGCTCCTGCGATCGCGCCGACCACCGCTCGCCGATCACCTGCGCCGCCTCGAAGCCGCCGCCGCGCTGGCTGCCCCAGTCCCTCAGGAACTCGGTAATCGAGCGGTGGAACTCCTCGTCCGGGCTCTGCACCGGACGCGTCACCCAGTGGTCGAGGGTGCCCAGGGTGACCGCGTCGAACACCGACCGCACCGATTGCCAGTCACCCCAGCCCACCGCGGCCACCCGAAGGGCCGCCGGGTCGATGGCGCGGACCGCGGCCAGCACCTCGATTCCATCCGGGTCCTGCGCACCGACGCCGCCGATGACCAGCGCAACCGGCAGGCCAGCGGCCCGCAGGTCCCGCATCCAGGCCGCCAATTCCGCCGGCTGGCGGCAGGCCATGATCTGGTAGTCCGCGCCATACCGCTTGGACAGCTCCCGGTGCAGGATCTCCCGGGTGCCAGATTCATGGCTGACGATGAGGATGGCCGCCTGTGCCCCGGCAATTTCGCCCCGCACGGCGGCGGCCGATCCTTCGTCCGCAGCAGTGGCAACGCCAGCTGATGTACTCATGTCGTCTCCTTCAGGTACGCCGCTTGAAAATCGGTGCACGCCCCCTCTTGCCCGGCCCGGGCGTCCGGCGCCAGACCGGCGGTGACCGGATCACAATGCGGGTGCAGGACCGGGACGTACGCGCGCAGCGCGCCGCTGTGCTCGGCGGGTGTGGCTGATTCGGCCCTGGGTAGGCGAGAGATATGGCTGGGGCAGGGCGTGTCCTTGTACACAGTCGCACAGAGCGTGATGACCGTCGTGGCCGCGATCTGGATCCCGCCAAGCGCGATGAACACGTCGTCGTGGATGGCAATGGCGCGTGCTGTGGTCAGCACGGACGCCAGCAGCCATGCCTCAAATGCCAGCCGGCTGATGCCCGCCGAG
>Ga0318574_10000589_pt1 | contig 11403 bp, 12 predicted proteins | sample GRESIP089b5f22_FD_202527 | JGI IMG/M metagenome (GOLD analysis project Ga0318574, IMG submission 202527) | Tropical soil microbial communities from Luquillo Experimental Forest, Puerto Rico - GRE.SIPMG.089b5f22 | ecosystem: Environmental > Terrestrial > Soil > Tropical forest > Bulk soil...
TGGTGGCAGTTACCTTCAAGTCGGCGGTGGACGATCCGAGCCGGATCGCGAAGTCGAAGGCGGTAGGAGCGCTGTTCGGGCTGACACCGAAGAAGTATCAGTCGGGTGAAAAAGATGTCACCGGCGGGATCACGCGAGCCGGCGATGAGATGGTGCGCACGGCACTTTACGAAGCTGCCAATGTTCTGCTGTCGCGGATAACGCGGTTCTCAAAACTCAAACGCTGGGGGATGGACGTCGCCAAGCGGCGAGGTTCAAAGCGGGCGAAGGTCGCCTTGGCTCGCAAGATCGGAGTAATCCTGCACCGCATGTGGATTGACGGCACAACTTACCGCTGGGCCGAAACGAAGCCGATCGCAGCGCAGGGTTGATCAAGGAGGAATACGAGACGCAAGCGGGCCGAACAGAGGCCCCTACTGCCCGAAGTCCCGTCGCCGGGACGGTGGAGCTGGTGAAGCCGTTACACGGCCAGTGGCCGTCATCCGACGAACCACGCGTATCTAGATAGGCTCACCGTTCCTTCTGACAGCATAGTGTGGCGGCCTCGGCGCCGACCACGGACAGAAGCGTGAGCTCGGCGGCGTGACGATCACTCGGGGAGACTTGACATCACCGGGCCCATTACAGAAGGCCGTGTACTCACTAACGTGCAGATCGCAGCGCTGAGTTTGTCTACAAAAGCGCGCGTTTGTCCAAAAAACAGCAATTGACGGGGTTGTTCTGTGAGCGAGATGCTCGTAACGGCTGCGGGGCAAGCTGCTATGGCCGGGCTGAAACGGCACTCGAGGGTGGAAGTCGCGACGAAGCTGGCGCAGGCAAATGATTTGGCGAAACAAGGGAAGCTGGAAAGCGAAATTGCGCGCACGCTGGGTGTGAGTATATGGACCTTGCACCGGTGGCGCAAAGAGGCGGACGAGCCCAATCGGACGCGCAGCGGGGACGACCGAGTTACGGAACTCCAGCTCGAAAATTCACGGTTGCGGCGACTGGTGACCGATATCCTTCTTGAGACCATCAAGCTCAAAGAAGCTGCCCAGAGCGCGACGGGACTAAGACGGGCACGCCAAAGGGTCGTCATCGAAAAGCGGCCGGATGGCGGCAAGGACTAGGGCTATTCCTACCCAGGGCCGTCGCATTGTCATGGTCCCTTGCGAATAGGGCAACCATTCCAATTAGTCATCTTTGCTAAAGCCTTTAGCTTCTTCTCCAGCGTCGAAACGCGCCTGCGCAATTCGTTTATGACATTGTAGAAATGACTGATTGCATCCTCGAGGCCATGAACTCGAGCATACAGGTGTATATAAGTGCGCTGACAACTAGGCAGAGTCCGTCTATCTCGCGGCGGCTTGGCCATGGGTCCACGCAGGAGCGGCCTCTAGATTGAATTATCCGCCCGAGCGACGATGGCAGTGAGTGCTGTTTTTTGGACAACCGAAGCGGCGCTGTGATAATTATCACATCATTGGCATCGAATTGAATGGTTCGCGCAGTTGCTTTGTTGTCATCCGCGTGAGACCGAGCACGTCCAGGTTATTCATCCGCGGTCATTGAAAACCCGGGGATTGAGCCGCGCGGCAGTCTCTCGGCCTCAATCAAAGCAACCAACAGCATCTGATAAGCACCGCCTTCGGTAGCCCCAGTGAGGCGCGCGATCTTCCGGGCGGCCCATAACGTGCGCTGATGCCGCGAGCCTTCCGGGGCCGATTTGAACCACCCGATCATTTCATCCTTGGTCATCTTTACCATCCTTGGGCCTCTCTCTGCCCGTGGGTCGCCGCACGCCGCAAAGCGGTTCATTGGCTTGGCTATCGTCGTTGAGCGGAAGGTTAATTATCGTCGTTAGGCGCAAGGATCGGCGGCTCACGCATCACACATCATTCGCTTGAACATCGTGCGACACTCATATGAGACCGACAATTTCGGGGTCCCGTGCAGTTGTGGTTGCGGAGTTAGCCGCTCGGCCAACAGCTTGATCTGCCTCGCCCGGCACCGCCACCGTTGCAGCCTGTGCCTGGCGCGCGCCCCCATCCTCGCCGGGTGCCACGCTGTTAGGGACAGCACGCTCGCGGCGTGCTATCGTTGCATCTACGCACCTCGCACGGGAGGGGCGTATGACAGTCACCATCGGACGGCGGGAATTGCTGGTCGCATTTGGCGGCGCGGCTGCTGCGTGGCCGCTCGCGGCGCGCGCGCAGCAGGCGGCGATGCCGGTGGTTGGCTTCCTGAGCAGCCTGGGACAATATGACCGACGCAACCTTATCGACGCGTTTCGCCGTGGCTTGAGTGAGGCCGGCTACGTGGAAGGCCGCAACGTGGCGATCGAATTCTACTTTGCGGAAAGCCAATATGATCGATTGCCGGCGCTTGCGGCCGATCTGGTCGGCCGCAAGGTAGCGGTGATCGCCGCGACCGGAGGCGGCGCTTCGGTGCTGGCTGCCAAGGCGTCGACCACCGCGATTCCGATCGTGTTCACGACCGGCGGCGACCCGGTCCAGGAGGGCTACGTCGCCAGCCTCAACCGGCCGGGCGGCAACGTCACGGGGGTCAGCTGGTTCAATGCCGTGCTCAGCGGTAAGGCGCTGGGGCTGCTGCACGAGCTTGTTCCCAATGCTGCTGTCATCGCCCTGATGGTGAACCCGAGCCTTCCCGAATTCGCGCGCACGGTAAGCGAGGCGCAAGAGGCCGCGCGCACACTCGGCCTGCAACTGCTTGTTCTCAATGCCACCACCCCGAGCGAGATCCACACCGCCTTCGCCACCCTGCGGCAACGACGCGCTGGCGCGCTACTTGTAGGTGCCGATCCGTTCATTGGCAGCCGGTCTCAGCAAATTGTCGCGCTGGCGGTGCGTGACGCCATCCCTGGCATGTACTTCAACCGCGAATTTGTCGCGGAGGGCGGGCTGATGAGCTATGGCAACGACACTTCCGACGGGTATCGCCGGGCCGGACTCTACGTCGGACGGATACTCAAGGGCGAAAAGCCCGCCGACCTACCGGTCGATCAGGCAACCAAATTCGAGTTCGTGATCAACCTGAAAGCCGCCAAGGCGCTCGGCCTTGAGGTGCCGCCGACGCTGCTCGCCCGCGCCGACGAGGTGATCGAATGACGTGAAGGGAGGTTCGACGTGAAACTTCGCCGCCGCCAATTTCTGCATCTGGCCGCAGGCGCTGCCGCGCTGCCGGCCATTTCGCGCATCGCATGGGCGCAAGCCTATCCATCACGGCCGGTGCGCGTGATCGTCGGCTTTCCGGCTGGCGGCGCCGCCGACATCTTCGCGCGGTTGGTCGGTCAATACCTGTCGGAGCGGTTTGGGCAACAATTCATCATCGAGAACCGGCCGGGCGCTGCCAGCAATATCGCGATTGAAGCGGTCGTTCGCGCGCGCCCCGACGGCTACACGCTCGTTTCGGTCAATGCGGTGAACCCGATTAACGCAACCCTCTATGAAAAGCTGAATTTCAATTTAATCACCGACATCGCGCCGGTCGCGGCCATCGTGCGTGCACCCATTGTGCTGCTGGTCAATCCATTGGTTCCAGCCAAGACGGTTCCCGAGTTCACCGCCTACGCCAAGGCCAACCCGGGCAAGATTAGCATGGCGTCGCCCGGCATCGGAACCCCCGGCCATGTCGCCGGCGAGCTGTTCAAGATGATGACCGGCGTCAATATTCAGCACGTGCCCTATCGCGGCCAGGCACCTGCGCTGACCGACTTGCTCGGTGGCCAAGTACAGGTGGCTTTTATGGCGATGCCCGGAGCAATTGAATACATCAGGGCCGGCAAACTGCGCGCGCTGGCGGTGACGGGTGCAACCCGCGGCCAAGACCCACAAGAGACATGCGCGGGTCAGGATTTCCGCGACGCAAAAATGAACCAATGTGGACAGCGGCTACGTGACCGCTCACCGCGCGGGCGCAGCCAGCCAGAGCGGGTGCGGCGCATCGGCGCGCCCATGAATGTTTCCGAGAAGGATACGCGCGATGTCGCTCGAATATGGACTGATCGCCGCATTCCTGCTGCTTGTCGTGGTGCCGTTTTTCATGATCAAATCGTAGAAAGCTCCTGGAGCAGGTCGCCCCGTCTGAGCAGGGTGAAATCAATTTTCCCGTGTCGCCCCTGCATGGCCATCGCATGGGCCGACATTTCGGCGGTCATGTCGCCGCGACAATATCTCGGGATGGCGGTTCGCAGCGAGGAAACATCCACAATTCAGCCAGACGTCGTTCGGCATCAACGCGGCGCACAATCTCGGCCATTTTCGGAGCCTCGTGATAGAACCGCGTCCGGCGCGGGGACCAGCGGGAGACCTTCAGGAACCCTCCCGGTTCAACCCGCCCGAAACATGCTGTAGAGTGTGGGATGGCCAATCGTATGAGCACGGAGCTACGCCCTTCCCCTCAAGGCGTGCATGTCGGGATCGTCGGCGCAAGCGGACTGGTCGGGGACATTATACTTTCCATCCTAGCCGAACGCCAATTCCCCGTAGCGTCTCTACGTCTATTTGCCTCTGCACGCTCGGCTGGCAGGTACTTGCGGTGGAAGCACACAGAAATTCTCGTCGAGGACGCATCGACGGCTGATTACTCGGGCCTCGACATCGCTTTCTTCTCCGCGGGCGCGTCGACCTCCCTGAAGCTCGCGCCAGTCGTCGCTGCCACAGGTGCTGTTGTAGTTGACAACTCGTCAGCGTGGCGCATGGATGCAGACGTTCCGCTCGTTGTCGCCGAAGTCAACTCGCACGCACTCAAGGCGATTCAAAGGGGAATCGTGGCAAATCCGAATTGCACAACGATGGCGGCAATGCCGGTGCTCAAGCCATTGCATGAGGCCGCCGGCTTGCAGCGAATGGTGGTTAGTACGTATCAGGCTGTATCGGGCGGAGGTATTACTGGCGTACGCGAGCTGGAGGCCCAAGTGCGGAACGCGGGAGTCGACTCCGCGGCCCTTGTGCGCGACGGCGCTGCCTTCGATTTTCCACCGCCAAAAAAATGGGCTGTTCCCATCGCATTCAATGTAGTGCCTCTCAACTATCAGATTGTCGAAGACGGTTACACCGAGGAAGAGGTCAAGCTTCGCGACGAGAGCCGCAAGATTCTCGAGATTCCTGAACTGCTGGTATCAGGCACCTGTGTGCGGGTGCCTGTGTATGCAGGGCATTCACTTTCGATCAACGCCCAATTCAAACGAGACATCCCAGTCGATGTCGCGCTGGAGCTCTTACGTGGGGCAGCAGGCGTGGTTGTAGCCGACGTGCCAAACCCCTTGGTGGCGACCGGTCGTGATCCAGTGTTCGTGGGCCGCGTGCGTCGAGATCCAACGGTCGAGCATGGGCTCGCTTTGTTTGTCACTGGCGACAACCTTCGTAAGGGTGCCGCCCTCAACGCCGTACAGATTGCGGAGATTCTCTGTTCTCAGATTCCCCGCCCGGTAATGGGTGACAACAAAAATCGGTCTCAACAGAGCAACGCTACCAGTCTCGCCCATTGATAAACCTTTGGGAAGCCTCTCGATACAACCCGTGGGTCCGATAACCCTTTTTAGGTCGGCCAACACAATGCTTAGGGATGCATTGGGCGGTGTTTAGAGGCATCCGACCACGTCCTGCGCCTGCCATCGTTCCGGCCTGGGCCGTGAATCTGTGATCGCGAATCCAGAACACCTGAAATGAACAGGGGACTCACATATGCGCTGTGCCTGAGGACGCAGTCGGATGCGAACCTGTCTCCGCACCAAATTCCCTGCTAACAGGAAAATTAACAGGGAATTTGCCCATTTCAGGGGTCTCAGCAGCTAATTTGACGACCAGTCTCCGGGCGTGCGCTCGGCCTGACCGTGCCGCCTGGGCTGCTTGTCGCCGCCGACGAGGTGATCGAGTAGTTTTTTTTGCTGCGATTGCTCACAGCCGCTATTGGCACTTCTCGGACGTCGCGAGATGTCCGACTTGGAGTCCGCAAAGCGGTCCAAAGCGGACGTTGGATTGGGTAGCTGTTAATCGCGATTTTATGAGTACGCGCTCCTAGTTGACGCGCCTGCCGATCGGATTCGGCAGATCGACGACGCGCTCGGGCTCGCGATCGGCGGCCCTTACCTCGGCGAGGACGCTGTTAACCCCGGCGATGTCGCGGCGAAGCTCGCGGAGGTCGCTCGCCAATGCATCGCGTTTCTCTTTGATTTCCTGGTCGAGCCGGCCGAGCGCCTCGCCGAGGACGTGGGCGACGACTTCGCTGTAAAATTCTCGCTCGCGCAGGATCGCGTCGCGTATGATTCCCTCGATCTCGTCGACGTTGACGCGCCGGCGCTCCGCCGCGAGTTCGGCTTTAGCCGCCACGCGTTGCTGCTCCCGCGCTTCGCTCGCCGCGCGCCATCGTCCGCCAGTGCCGCGCCGAATTGATGGCCACCCAGAGCTGGCTGGAGGACGAGGTGGCCGAATTGCGCAAGGAGCTCGCGGCTGCTCGCGCTGAGTTGCACCGCCTGCGCGCCATCGACTGCGCCGCCAAGACGCAACGCGATCCCGATGCGACCCTGAACTAGTGTACTCATAAATCAGCTTTTCAATAAGCGCGGCTCAGTCAATGTCCGCTTCGCTCCGAAAGCGACCGAAGTGCTGCGTTGCCGCAAATTGACGCGATGTGCCATAAGCGGCTGTGAGCGGATGCAACATCGGGCGCAGGTTTACTCAATCACCTCGTCGGCGACGCTGAGCAGGGACGGCGGCACTGTGAGGCCGATCATGCGTGCTGTCTCGGCATTGATAACCAGCTCGAACTTCGTTGACTGCAGGACCGGCAAATCGGCCGGTTTCGCCCCCCTGAGAATGCGGCCGGCATAGACACCAGCTTGACGCCAGGCATCACTGACGTTGGTCCCGTAGCTCATCAGCCCGCCGGCCTCGGGGAAGTCGCGCGTCGCGTACACGGCGGGGATCGCGTGACGCGACGCCAAGTGGGTCAGCTGTACACGCCGGCTGACGAACAGGGGATCGGCCACGACGAACAGAGCGTCGGGCCGGTCATGCGCAAACGTTGCGAAGGCTGCATTGATCTCTTGGCTGCTGGTAGCGTTGACGACGCGAATTGGCAGGCGCATGGCCTGCGCGGCCGCTTCCACCTCTCGTAAGCTGGGGACGGAATCCACTGCGTTGGACGGATTGGCAAGCACCGCCACCTGAGCGGCGGCAGGTACCAACTCGCGCAACAGTTCCAACCGCTTGGCGTGCAACTCGCCCAGGAAGAAGTTGATGCCTGTCGCATTGCCGCCCGGCCGCGCGAGGCTGGCGACAAGACCAAACTGGACTGGGTCGCCTGCAACCGCGAAGACAACGGGAATGGTGGTCGTTGCCGCCTTGGCCGCCAAGGCCGCAGCGGGCGAGATCGCGACGATAACGGCGGCCTTCCGGCGAACCAATTCGGCCGCCAGCGCCGGCAGCCGGTCCATTTGATTCTCGGCCCAGCGGTATTCTATCGCCACGTTTTCGCCTTCGGCATAGCCGGCGTCCCTGACGCTTTGGCGAAATGCGCGCAGCCGGCTGTCGTACCCGTCGGGCGATTGGCTGTGCAAAACGCCGATCAACGGCATTGCTTGCTGCGCGCTTGCGGCAACCGGCATCGCCGCAACCGCGCCGCCGAGCAGCGAGATGAATTGGCGCCGCTTCACTGTCCGAACCCTCCCGTGCTTTCGACAGAAAGGGATAGCACACCTCAACCATGGCACGAGACTGCTGCGCTGCGGGATTTCAGTCGACCTAATGTCGCAGATGGGTCTTGGTCGGGTGAAAACGAAATCTGATTTGGTCGTAATGCCGAGCGGAAGACAAATTTTTGCATTTTTTTGCTCTCCGCATGACCATAGGGCCAAAAATTCCGGGTGCGGTTATACCGCGTAGAGTCTTTACACAGCCAGGGTCAAACTCGACCAAGTTGGCAGAGGGCAGCCTCCCATTCATGTCCGCTATGCCTCCAAGAGCGACCGAGTTAATGCGCCACAACGAACTGTCGCTTCGTGCCAATCGCGTCCTAATGCGCCGCAGCAAACGACGTGAACGGTGTAATGCCTATTCGATCACTTCGTCGGCGCGCAACAGGGTTGCTGTCGGCAGCGTCAAGCCGAGGGCCTTCGCGGTTTTGAGATTGACCACAAGCCGGAATCTGGTTGGTGCCTGCACCGGAAGATCGAACGGTTTTTCGCCCCGAAGGATACGATCCACATACGCCGCCGCACCCCGGAACAAATCGGCGATATCCACGCCGTAGGAGATCAGGCCGCCAGCAACCGCCTGGTAACGGAACGCATAAATCGCCGGTACGCGGTGGCGCGCCGCTGCTGCGATGATCACTTCGAAGCGAGCGTTAGTGGTAGTTTCCGGCAGCACGATCAGGCCGCCGTCCGGATTGTTTCCAATCCCCGCTATGGCCTGTTCAATCTCGGCATCGTTCCGAACACGGGCCGCGGCCACTTCCATTCCGAGCAAGCGAGCGGCACTCTGAGCATGATGCAAGAAGGGCTCCGCATAGGGCGCTGTGTCGGGATTGAACAGGAATCCAACTTGGGCGACTGCAGGGGCTATCTCTTTGAGAAGTTCCGGCCACTTGCCGCCGAGTGTCGGCTCATTCGACATGAAGCCGGTGATATTGCCGCCTGGATGCGCCAGGTTCGCGACAAAACCACTGCCGATTGGATCGGAAACGTTGACAAAGATCATCGGGATGGTGCGGCTCTCGCGGGCAAGCGCCTCGACCCCGACCGTGGTTTCTACAACAATCACGTCGGGCTGTTGCTCGACGATTTCTTTCGCCATCCGCGTTCGATCGATATCGCCGGTCACCCAACGATAATCAGTGCGGATATTTCGGCCCACCGTCCAGCCAACGGTCTGCAACGCTTCGCGGAACGCCGCCGCATGCCGTTGTCCTTCCGCATCGTTCGGGCGCCCCATCCATATTGCGATCTCCCGCATACGCACGGGCTGCGTGCGCGCCGCGAGCGGCCACGACGCCGCCGCGACGCCAAGGAGTGCGATGAAGTTGCGCCGTCTCATAAACAATTGCCCGTCGAGGACAAAGCCTACCAAAGCGCGGCGTTGTGCGTCACAGCAAAATTGCCCCGCCGATGACGCTGTGGGTCATTCACGTCATTCCCGCCATCCCGGCGTGTCCGGTTCGCCCCAAGAGCGGATATTCGGCCAATGCCCGCGTTCATGAGTAAATAAATCTCTTGAAATCAAGACGCTCCGCCCGCGCCAGGTACCGCGCTGTTAGGACAGCACGCTCGCGGCGTGGTATCGTTCCTTTTACGCACCTCGCACGGGAGTGCGTATGACAGTCACCATCGGACGGCGGAAATTCTTAGCCGCACTCGGGGGCGCGGCAGTAGCGTGGCCGCTCGCGGTGCGGGCGCAGCAGCGCACGTCCCCGATTCGGCGGATTGGCATCATCGATGATGGACCCCTGTGGGACCACTTTCGGCAAGGACTGCGCGAGCTTGGCTACATCGAAGGCCAGACCGTCGTTATTGACTATCGTTCGGCGGAGGGGAAACCCGATCGGCTCGCCGCGGTCGCGAGCGAACTAGCCCGCCTCCCTGTGGATGTCATTGTGACCTTCGGTACGGCAGCGGCTTACGCAGCCAAGGAAGCAACGACAACGATTCCCATCGTCATGATGGTTGGCGATCCCGTGCGGTCGGGGCTCGTGACCAATCTCGCCCGGCCGGGAGGAAATATCACCGGCTATACAGTCCTCGGGCCGGATATCGCCGCCAAACGGCTGCAGCTTCTCAAAGAGGCCTTTCCGACCATCTCTCGCGTGGCTTTTCTCTGGAATCCAAAAAACGCCTCCCATGCCGCTTACCTCGAAGAGTGGAAATCTGCGGCACCGGGCTTGGGCGTGAAAATGCTTTTTGTCGCGGTTTCCAGCTCCGACGAGTTCGATAGCGCCTTCGCCGCGATGATGCGGGAGCGGCCCGATGCATTCACGATGAGTGCTGACCCCCTCCATCAGCTCCATATCGGTTGGATAATCGAGTTCCTGGCGAAGAACCGGCTGCCTGCGATGTACATGTTGAGGGAGAATGTGATTGCCGGAGGCCTCATGTCCTACGGCGCAAGCGTGCCCGACTTGTTTCGGCGCGCGGCCTCGTACGTACATAAGATTTTGCAAGGCACCAACCCCGCCGATCTGCCCGTGCAGCAGCCGGTCAAATTCGAGCTGGTCATCAACCTCAAGACGGCAAAGGCCCTCGGGTCGACGATCGCAGAATCGTTCCTGCTGCGCGCCAACGAGGTGATCGAATGAGGACGCGCCGCGCATTCATCACGCTCATCGGCGGCGGTGCTGCAGCCGCGTGGCCGCTCGCGGCACGCGCGCAACAGTCGCAAAAGATGCGGCGCGTCGGCGTGCTGATGACCACGAGCGCGGACGACCCGGAAGGACAGTCCCGGATCGCGGCGTTCCATCAGGGACTACAGCAATGGGGCTGGACCGTCGGCGGCAATGTTACAGTTGACATCCGCTTCGGTGTGGACAATTCGGTGATCCGTAAGCACGCCGGTGAGCTGGCGGCCCTAGCACCCGATGTCATCCTCGCGAATAGCAGCGCAGCTGTAGGGCCTTTGCTGCAGGTAACCCGCACCGTGCCGATCGTGTTTGCGGTGGTGGCCGATCCGGTGGGCGCCGGATTCGTCGAGAGCCTGGCACGACCAGGCGGCAATGCTACCGGGTTTTCCATTTACGATTACGAAATTGGCGGGAAGTGGCTGGAGCTGCTCAAGGAGATCGCGCCGAGCGTGAGGCGAGCGGCAGTCATTCGCGATCCCGCCGTCGCTGCCGGGCTCGGCCAGTTCGCTGCGATCCAGGCGATAGCGCCGTCACTAGGCTTGGAAGTAACCCCAGTCAACCTGGGTCATGTACCCGATATCGAGCGCACCATAGCTGCATTCGCGCGTTCTCCGAATGTCGGTCTGGTCGTTATCGGTAGCGCATCGACGGTGGCCCATCGCGATCTGATCGCAGGGCTTGCAGCGCAGCACCGGTTGCCCGCGGTCTACCCAGTACGCATCTTCGTCACGGCGGGTGGCCTGATGAATTATGGCCCTGACCTCCTCGATCAGTTTCGCCGCGCCGCCGGTTACGTCGATCGCATCCTCAAGGGAGAGAAGCCGTCCGACCTGCCGGTGCAGGCGCCGACCAAGTACGAGCTGGTGATCAACCTCAAGACCGCCAAGGCTCTCGGCCTCACCGTGCCGGATAGCCTGCTCGCCCGCGCCGACGAGGTGATTGAATGAGCAACTGTGTTGTTGGCTCAGACGGATCGCGGCTGCCATGCAGCATTATCGCGGAGCATAGCGTTGAGGGTTGTGATCATTTTTCGCATGACGGCGACGATGATGACCTTGGATTTTTTGTCGG
>Ga0318574_10000590_pt1 | contig 11401 bp, 8 predicted proteins | sample GRESIP089b5f22_FD_202527 | JGI IMG/M metagenome (GOLD analysis project Ga0318574, IMG submission 202527) | Tropical soil microbial communities from Luquillo Experimental Forest, Puerto Rico - GRE.SIPMG.089b5f22 | ecosystem: Environmental > Terrestrial > Soil > Tropical forest > Bulk soil...
GCCTTCGGTGGCCGGGCTTTTGCCGACACCGCGGCCGCGCCCGCAGCCGCCGGGGGGGGCGGCCTGGCCGAGGTGGTCGTCACGGCCCGCAAGGTCCAGGAGAACCTGCAGAACGTTCCCATCAGCATCAACGTCCTGACGCAGCAGGACCTTACCAACCTCGGCGTCACGGGATTCGACGACTTTGTGTCCAGGGTGCCGTCGTTGAGCTACAACAGCATCGGCCCCGGCACGCAGGTGTTCTTCTGTCGTGGTGTGTCCGATGGCAGCAACGGCAACTACGCGAACACCTCGGCAACGGCAGTTTTGCTCGACGACAGTTCGCTCAGCTGGTTCGGCACGGTGCCGGACCTCCACCTTTACGACATGCAGCGCATCGAGGTGCTGAACGGCCCGCAGGGCACGACCTTCGGTGCGAGCGCCATGGCCTGTGCGATCCGCTACATCACCAACAAGCCCGACCCCAACGCCTTCAGCGCGGGGGTCGATCTGGACGTCGGCAAGATCCACGGCGGGCAGAACAACCAGACCTACGAAGGGTACGCCAACTTCCCGATTATCGACGGCCGGCTCGCGCTGCGCGTTTCCGCGTTCAGCGACCACCACGGTGGTTTCATCGACAACCTGCTGACGACGCGCACCTGGTACAACGGCACGGTCTCCAATAATGCCGAGTGGGCCGGCAACGACTTCAACACCGAGCACCAGGAAGGCGGGCGCATCGCGATCAGAGGTGTGATCAGCGAGAACTGGAGTGCCACGCTCTCCTACGAGTATCAGCGCCTGAGCGCCCTGGGTGCGTGGGACCAGGACCCGAACTACGGGCCGCGCGAGGTGTCGCGCTTCGGGCCGGAGTTCCTCGGCAACGAGATGAAGATCGGTCAGCTGCACGTGGACGGCGACGTCGGCATCGCTGACCTCGTCTTCGCCAGCACCTACTGGTCGTTGCCGACGCGGCGCTGGGACGAGTATTCGCAGTACATGGAGAACTTTGCGCCGTCCTACACCCCGTACTTTCCGAACGGCGCCCCGGCGGGATCGCAGCAAGGGTTCACGTGCCTGCACGATCCGGCCTATGGCGGCGTGCCCTTCAGCGGCTGCGGGGTGCCGCTGCAGTACTACGAGTACCACACCAACCCCGAGCGCTGGTCGAACGAGCTGCGCTTCAACTCCAAGTCCGGTGGCCGCTGGCACTGGGTGGCCGGCCTGTACTGGGAAAAGACGCGCGACAAGAACTCGGGCAGCACATACTACATGCCGAACCAGAACGTCAACGGTGACGCCTGGTACTACCAGAACAGCGTCTACTACACGCCACTCGGATCATCCTCGCTCCCGCCCGGCGTCTGGTATGCCTATACGTCGCGGTCCGATTACCTGCAGACGACCGAGTTCGCCAACATCAACTTCGATGTCACGCACAAGCTCAACATCGAAGCAGGCGTGAGCCATTTTCACTCGGACTTCAAGTACTACGATGCCTACGGCCAGTTCGCCTACGCGCCCACTACGCCGACCCTGAATGAGGGTAGCTCCCACAAGGTGGACGCCCGGGCCGGCGTCAACTACAGGATCACCGACCAGGCGATGGTATACGGGGTCTTCAGTCAGGGATTCCGCGACGGCGGAGCCAATGGCGGCTTACCGCAGTCGTGCTACGCGAACGGTGTGCCGCAGGAATACACGCCCGATACGCTCAACAACTTCGAGATCGGCTGGAAGACCGCCTGGCTCGACAACCACCTGATATGGAACGGCGCGACCTACCTGATGAACTGGAAGGACCTGCAGACGATCATCTACGACATCAACAAGTGCCCGACGTCCAGCTTCTATGCCAATGTCGGGCAGGCGCGCATCTACGGCGCCGAGTCGAACGTCGACTACAAGATCAACGATAACTGGTCGCTGCAGGCCGCCGCCAACTACACGGACTCGCACCTCATATCGACCAGTTACGCGACATTCGAAGGCAACGTCGGGGAGCGGCTGCCGTTCGTCGCTTACTTCAACTGGAGCGGCAACGTACGCTACGACCACCCGCTCGGAACGAGCTTGAGGTGGTACGGGCAGTTCGATATCACCCACAAGGGCGACATGTGGAATGATCTGCACGTCGAGGGCTCGAACGGCTTCCCGCGCATGCTGCAGCCGGCCTACACGCTGATGAACCTGCGCTTCGGCTTCAACCCGGCGGTCGGCAACTGGCGCGTGGAGCTCTACTGCACCAATCTCGCCGACAAGAACGCGGTCGTCTACACCAATACCGGCAACTTCGACCTGCGCTACACGGTCAACGAGCCGCGAGTCATCGGCCTGCGCCTGAGTTACCGCTTCGGCAAGGCCACGGTGGAGCAGGAGTGAGGCAGCCCGGGCGCAACGGCTGAGCCGCACCGCCGCAGGAGTCGTGTGAGCGCGGCAGACGCGATCCCGGTGAGCCTTCCGAGCCACGCGCGCGCGGTGGTGATCGGGGGCGGCGTGATCGGTACCTCGGTCGCGTATCACCTCGCGCTCATGGGTTGGCGGGAGGTGGTGCTGCTCGAGCGCGACCGGCTCACCTCCGGCACCACCTGGCACGCGGCAGGCCTCATGGTCACCTTCGGCTCGACCTCCGAGACCTCGACCGAGATGCGCAAGTACTCGCGTGCGCTCTACAGCCGCCTGGAAGAGGAGACCGGGCAGGCGACCGGGTTTGCGCCGATCGGCTTCATCGAGGTGGCCGCCGACAAGGACCGGCTGGAAGAGTACCGGCGCGTCGCGGCTTTCAACCGCTACTGCGGCGTCGATGTGCACGAGATCTCGCCGCGCGAGGTGCAGGAGCTCTTCCCACTCGCGCGGGTCGATGACATCGAGGCCGGCTTCTACGTGCGCGAAGACGGCCGCGTGAACCCGGTGGACGTCACCATGGCGCTCGCCAAGGGCGCGCGGCAGCGGGGCGTGAAGATCATCGAAGGCGTTGCCGTCACCGATGTCCTGCAAACGCGCGGGCGCGTGAGCGGCGTGCGCACTGAACAGGGCGAGATCCGTACCGACATCGTGGTGAACTGCGCCGGCATGTGGGCGCGGCAGCTCGGCGCACGCTCCGGGGTCACGATCGCCAACCAGGCCGCCGAGCACTACTACCTCATCACCGAGCCGATCCGCGACCTGCCGGCCATGCCGGTGCTCGAGGATCCGGCCGCCTACGGCTATTACCGCGAGGAGGGCGGCGGGCTGATGGTGGGGCTCTTCGAGCCCGTGTGCGCGCCCTGGAAGGTCGAGGGAATCCCTGCGGATTTCTCCTTCGGCGAGCTGCCGCCCGACTGGGAACGCATGACGCCGTTCCTCGAGCGCGCCATGTCACGGGTGCCGATCACCGCCGAAGTGGGTATGAAAAAGCTCTTCTGCGGACCGGAGAGCTTCACCCCCGACCTGCGTCCGATCGTCGGCGAAGCCCCGGAGCTCGCCGGCTACTTCGTGGCGGCGGGCCTGAACTCCATCGGCGTGCTGACCGGGGGCGGCCTCGGACGCGTGCTCGCGCACTGGATCGTGACCGGCCATCCCGATGTCGATGTGACCGGATTCAACATCGATCGGCTGCACCCGGCGCAGACGAACCCGGAGTACCGCCGTGCGCGCACGGTCGAGTCGCTCGGCATGGTGTACCGATGCCACTACCCCTTCATGTCGCTCGAGAGCGCGCGCGGCGTGCGGCGCTCGCCGTTCCACGAGCGTCTCGCCGCCGCCGGCGCCTATTTCCGCGAGGTGAGCGGCTGGGAGAGCCCCGACTGGTACGGGGTGCCGGGCGTGGTCCCGGACCCGGGCCCGCTCAGCTGGGGGCGACCCAGCTGGTTCGGGCGCTGGCAGGAGGAGCACCGCGCCGCGCGCGAGCGCGTGATCGTCATGGACATGTCCTTCATGGGCAAGTTCCTGGTCGAAGGACGCGACGCCGGCCGCATACTCAATCGCATTTCCGCAAATCAGGTCGATGGCGCCGCGGGCGTCATCACCTACACGCAGTGGCTGAACGAGCGCGGGACGCTGGAAGCCGATCTCACCGTGACCAAGCTCGGCGATGAGCGCTATCTTGTCGTCGTGACCGACACCATGGTGCGACACGTGGAGACCTGGCTCAGGCGCCACATCCCGGAAGATGCGCACGTGGCCGTGACGGATGTGACCTCCGCCTACGGTCAGCTGAACGTCCAGGGCCCCCACTCGCGCGCGTTGCTGCAGAAGCTGACGGGCGCGGACCTTGCCAACGCCGCATTTCCGTTCCGCACGGCCCGCGAGATCGATCTCGGCTTCGCACGCGTGCTGTGCGTCCGCATCACTTACCTCGGCGAGCTCGGCTACGAGCTCTACATTCCCGCCGAGCAGGCGGTACACGTCTATGACCGCATCATCGCGGCGGGCGGGGAGTTCGGCCTGCGGCACGCCGGGCTCAAAGCGCTCGGCAGCCTGCGCATGGAGAAAGGCTACCGCGACTACGGCCACGACATCGACAACACCGATGGCCCGTACGAGGCGGGACTCGGCTTTGCACTCGATCTGAAGAAGCCCGGGGGCTTCATCGGCAAGGAGGCGGTACTGGCGCAGAAGGCGCGCGGACCGCTGCTGCGCCGCCTGGTGCAGGTGCTGGTGAAGGACCCCCAGCCACTCATGTTCCACGCCGAGGTGGTCCACCACGACGGAGCACCCGTCGGTTACGTTCGCGCCGCCTCCTACGGTCACACCCTCGGCGGCGCCGTCGGGCTGGCGATGATCGAACCCAGGGTGATCGTCGATGAGGCGTACCTCGCGAGCGGGCGCTGGGAAGTCGACATCGGCGGCACGCTCTATCCGGCGGTGGTCTCTGCCCGCCCGCTCTACGATCCGCAGATGAAGCGGATTCACGCCTGACTCGCGCCCCGCGCGGGGCACTTCACTCTCACTTCGGGTAAGTCATGCGGTCCTGGATCGCGAGCAGCAGGTCCTGCCGCGAATCTGATCGTGCATCCGCGCGATGTTAGTGCAGCACGCGGCGCGACGCGACGTGAGCTCGGACTTGACGCCGCTCGGCTATCATGTGCGGGCCCGAAGCGGGCGCCTCGTCCAGGGAGAGCCACCATGATCGGCGGTTACACCGACCACGCTGCCAACGAGCGCACCTTCCTTGCCTGGGTGCGCACCGGCATCGCCGTGATCGCGTTCGGATTCGTGATCGAGAAATTCAATTTGTTTCTGCTGACAATCGCGTCGGCGGGGCTCGGGACTGAAGTGCATCGCTCGCAGCTCGCCGCTCTCTCGGGACGCATCGGCCGCTATGACGGGCTGGTGCTGATATTCGGCGGCGTGGGTCTCGTGATACTCGCCACCGCGCGCTTCGTGCGCATCACGCGGCTCCTCGATGACTCGCAGATGCACTCCGCCAGCAATGTGCGGACCGAGCTGCTCCTGAGCGCCGCGCTCGTGATTGTCGTGGCGAGCTACAGCGTCTACCTGGCTTTCACCTGACGAACCACCGCACGGGCGCGGCGCACCCACCGACACTCGAGGTCGGCTGTCGCCTACGGCGACACAGGGCCTGGGCGAGATTCTTTCCGCAGGCGCGCGGGTCCATGCTCTGCCGTCCTCGCAAACCGACTGGAGGAGCCAATGAAACGAGTAGCCGCATCCTTTGTCGTGGCCGCACTGATGGCCGCAGGGATCGTCGTGGCACAGACCAACCCGCCCCCCTCGCCGCCCTCGGACCGCTCGACGTACCCGAGCACCAGCACGCCGTCGTCGTCGACGTCGCCATCCTCGGGCAGCAGCACGAGCAGCACCCACAGCAAGTCGCACAAGCAGCAGATGAAGGATTGCATGGCGGCGCAGCAGGCCGGCAATCCCAGTGAATCGAAGGCCGACATGAAGAAGGCCTGCAAGAGCCAGCTGGAGAACGCACCGCACGAGTAGCCGCGGGCGTTCGCAGTTGAGCTGAAGAGCGCCTGGGCGGCAGCCGCCGCCCGGGCCTCGCTCAGTGCGCGGCGGGCACCTCGCCGCCCTTGACGATCTGGCCGCCCTTCATCACGACCGCGACGGTTTCCAGCGCGCGAATGTCACTGAGCGGATCCCCGTCTACCGCGATCAGGTCGGCATAACGACCCGGCGCGATGGCGCCGAGGTCGGCGCTGCGGCCGAGCGCCTCCGCGGCACTCCTGGTCGCAGCCTGTATCGCCTCGATCGGCGTCATCCCCCATTCGACCATCTTGGCGAACTGCCGGGCGTTCTGCCCATGCGGATAGACGCCGGCATCGGTACCGAACAGCATCTTCACGCCGGCGGCGTGCGCCGCACGGAACGTCTCGCGTTGCTTGCGGCCGATCTCTTTCTCCTTGGCCAGGCTCTCCGGGAATACGCCGTGCTTCTCGCCCTCGGTGAGAATGTAGTCGTCGTCGTAGATGTCCATGTCGAACCAGGCGCCGTGCTGCCTGGCGAGGCGAAAGCTCTCGGCATCGGCGAGACTCGCGTGCTCGATCGTGTCGACGCCGGCGCGCAGCGAGTCATTGATGCCATCGGTCCCGTGAGCGTGCACCGCGACCCGCAGCCCGAGGCGATGGGCCTCGTCCACGATGGCTTTGATCTCGTCGAAGGACAGCTGCTGCGCACCGACGGTGTCTCCCTTGGAGAGGACCCCGCCCGTCATGCACACCTTGATGAGCTCGGCACCGTACTTGTGCACCCTGCGGACCAGCATGCGGTACTCATCCGCTGAGTTGGCGATCTGCGTGCTCGGCGAGATGATCGAGGGTGGGAACTCGGTGTCATCGCAGTGGCCGCCGGTGGAACCGAGCGCATAGGTGGCCGGTACGATCCGGGGTCCCGGGATGTACCCCTTCTCGATTCCCTGCTTGAGACCGACGTCGTCGTAGTTGCTCGAGCCGACGTTGCGCACCGTGGTAAAGCCGGCCTCGAGCGTGCGGCGGGCGTTGGCGACGCCGACGGTCATCCAGAAGGCGTCGGTGAACTCCAGGCGGCGGTAGCCGCTGTAGAGCGGGTCCGAAGTGAGGTGCACGTGCATGTCGATGAGGCCCGGCAACAGCGTGCGTGCTCCCAGGTCGACCCGCCTGGCATCGGCGGGCACCGGATCGCCCTGCCGGCCGACACTCGTGATGCGCTCATCGGTGATCACGATCTGTGGCCGATCGATCACCCGTCCCGTCAGGACATCGATCATCCGCGCCGCGGTCACGACGGTGGTCGCGGCCCACGCGGCGGGCAGCGGCGCGAAAAGGAGTGCCAGCAGTGCCAGCGGTCGCAGGGACGGGATCATTCGGGGCGCCTTTCTCATCGAGGTGCGGTGAGCGCACCGGGTAAACAGCGGCTGCGGATTCTTCAGGATGCGCGGCAGGGCAGTCAACCGCTTCTGACCCTCAGGTAAGATCGCGGCGGCGCGGACCGGGACTGCATGCACCATGTACATCGGCCGTTGTGTCACCGTGGGACTGCTGATCGCTGCCGTTTCGACGGGTGCGCGGGCAGCCCCGCGCCCCACGCCCTGGACGTTCGTCGTCTCAGGCGACTCGCGCAATTGCGGCGATGTCGTGATGCCCTCGATCGCCGCCGGCGCGCACGCCGGCCGCGCGCGCTTCTACTGGCACCTCGGCGACCTGCGCTTCATTCGCGATTTCGATCAGGACTACCGCCAGCTGAATCCGAACGCCACCATCGCCGAGTACCTCGCCAACGCGTGGAGCGACGCGCAGCGGAACCAGATCGAGCCCTTCGGCGACATCCCTTTCTTCCTTGCCATCGGCAATCACGAAGTCATTCCGCCGAAGACCCGCGAGGCGTTCGTGCTCACCTTCGCGGACTGGCTGGACGCGCCCGCGATCCGCGAGCAGCGATTGCGGGACGACCCTCACGATCACCAGGTGCGCACCTACTATCACTGGTCCATGGAGGGGATCGATTTCGTGAGCCTCGATAATGCGAGCCCGGAGCAGTTCGACGCCGGACAGCTGAAATGGCTCAAGGGGGTGGTCGAGCGGGATCGCGCCGACCCGGAGGTGCGCGCCATCGTGGTCGGGATGCACGAGGCGCTCCCGGACAGCCTCGCGCACTCGCACAGCATGGATGATGAGCTGATCCAGCAGGCGAGCGGACGGCTGGTCTATCGACAGCTCCTCGAGCTGCGCTCGAGCAAGCCCGTGTACGTGCTCGCTTCGCACCTGCACCTCGTCATCGAAGGTGTATTCGACACTCCCTATTGGCGGGAGCAGGGCGGGGTGCTGCCCGGATGGATCATCGGCAGCGCGGGTGCCGCGCGCTATGCGCTGCCGCCCGGCGCCGAGCAGGCGAAACTCGCCCGCACCCACGTGTACGGCTACCTGCTCGCGACCGTGCGGCCGCGCGGAGTGAACGACCGCGATCCGATAGGGTTCGAATTCCACGAGGTCGGCGAGGCGGCGGTGCCCGCCGCCGTGATGGCGCGCTTTGGTGAGGCGTTCGTCCGGCAGTGCTACGAGCAGAACGTCCAGAACATCCAGTACTGAGCACCCGGCGGCCTGCTCGAGCATCGTGGTGTAGTCGTTCATGTCGAGTGGCTGATACGCCGCGGCACCCGAGAGCGACGGCTGAAGCTGGAGCGTTTTATTATTAATGTAATAATAAATAAGCTATACTGGCCGCGTGATGGACGACCAGACACGCTCGAGGATCCCCCTCCTCGGGCACATAGGGAAAGAGTCCGGCCAAGGATGGCCTTTGTTCCCCGGTTCTGGGAGATGAGCGCAGCGAGCCGCTGGCAAGTGGCCGCGGCGGCCTATGGTCTCAATTCAAGGGCACTGACCGCAGTCAGTCGACCGGCGATCGCTACGCTGCCTGGACCTTGAACGGACGGCCGTGCTCGCGCGCCGTAGCGATCCGCTCCCTTACGCGTCGCGCGGCGATGACACCGATGAAGTTCTTGACGCTGGACTGTGCGTGCAGCTTGTCCATCTCTTCTTCATAAAGGCTTCTCACGACGGCCGCGTCGGTGTCCGTCTCCTGTGCCAACGTGGCGATCGCGGCTTCGTCCTTGCGCGGAAGCCCGTGACTGGATGAGGCTCGGTATGCCAATGACAGCTCCTTGTGCCTGGAAATCCTGGCCGCGATTATACCGATCACCGGTCTCCGCCGTAGTAGGGACAAATGCGCAGGCTGCGCTCGAGCGCGACGGGCCGCAGTTTCTCCGCCGAACTATTGCAAATCCTTATCGTGACCTTTCAAGGACACAATAGGAAAGTACAGGCCGAGCAGATGTCGCTCCCACCACCTCCCGGTGGCTTTTCCCGCCTCATCGGTGAAGGTGTAGTCGTAGAACTGCGCGCGCACGTAGACGGGCGGCTTGTCCGGGAATGGATTTTTTCGCAACAGCGCCGTCACTGACGGCTCGTTCTCGAGCAACCGTTGCAGAAAGCGCCAGAACCACGGCAGGCGACGCGGATCCTCGAGCGCCGCAAACCACATCTGCCAGTCGAGGCGCGGCTGGTGGGGAATGTTCCAGGGCGGCGCGCGGAACAGATCGCCGGGCTTGTAGCGGAATTCGTATTCGCGCCACTCGATGCCATCGGAGGACCCCTCGATGACGATCTCCTCGCGCCGGGTGGTCATGACCGCGAACAGGCCGTAGCTGCTGACGAGGTGCAGGGGCTCTGCGAAGCGATCGATTCTCTGCGCGAAGGCGGGTGGATTGCCGCCGAAGCGCAGGTCCATCTCCACGAGGCTGCAGAAGAGGATCAGTACGGTCAGCGCGCCCACTCCGAGCGCTGCCGCTTTCCCCGGGCCGCGATCGTCCGCCGCCGCCGGCAGGTGGCGCACCAGGCGCGCCGGCAGCAGCCGGCCGAGCGCCGCGTCGTCGAACAGCGGCAGGCACAGCCACATGGTCTGCAGGTTGAACCAGTTGTAGTTGCCCGTCAGCACGATGCCCACCTGCAGCAGCAGGATGCCGAAGGCGGCGCAGAAGCGCAGCCGGCGCGGCGCAAAGATCAGCAACGGCAATCCGAGCTCGATGAAGAACACCGCTCCGGTCGCGAATCTCAGCGCCGCGGGCGCCATTTGCGCCGCGTACCACGCCAGTGGGGTCGGCAGCGGCTGGGTCACGAAGTGATAGGACAGCGCCGAGAGGTTCCACCAGTTGGGATCTCCGCTGATGAGCTTCACCACCCCGGACATGAACATGAAGCGAAACAACAGCCAGCGCAGCAGCCAGATTCCCGGCATCCGGGCGAAGCTCAGTATCAGGGCGAGAAATCCTCCCTCCAGCAGGAACGTGTCCCACTGGTACGTCATGAAGACCTGTCCGGCATAGAGCAGTGACAGGTACAGCGCGTACAGCAGCAGAAGACTCAGGCGCGGCAGGAAATTGCAGACCAGGAGGAGCGAAAGAAGCACACCTCCCCAGCACACGAGGCGAATGGCGAGATCGCTGCTGCTCCACCAGAACACCATGGGCATCAGCCAGAAGCGCTCGCGGCCGGCGCTGGCTGCGATGGTATCGGTGAGCTCCGCGAGCGGCACGATGCCATGGCTGCTGATCAGCCCCTGGGCCTGGACCGCGAAGGAGAGGAACGCCGCGAGATAGATCAAGCCGTAGCCGCGCAGGAACAGGAACGAGACCCGCTCGTAGCGCGGCGGCTCGAAGTCCCTGCCCCATAGCCACCGACTGACGCGGAAGAACGCCGGGCGATGCGCGGCCGTGAAGGCATAAGCGCGCTCGGCGAGCGGCGCGAATCCCGGGAGTCTGCGATAGAGCCACAGCCACACTCCCTTACCGCGAGCGTAACTCAGCGTGAGGAAGCTCGCCTCGGCCGCGCTCGCGCCCCGCCCATCGGGAGCAATGAATTGCACCGCGCGCTGAAAGTCGGCGAGCGCTATCGCCGGATACCGGGCCGCCACCTCCTGGTAGGGACGGTACGCGACACGCTCGCCCGTGAGCTTCTGCCAGTAGCGCGCCCAGTAGCCGCAGAAGCCGCAATCGCCGTCGTAGACCAGCACCGGCCGGGACGCGCCGCCGGCCGCATCAGCAACGCTGCCTTGCGGATTTCCGGGTGCCGATGTCACGAGTCGCACTCTAATGGAAATCGGTCCGTAGCGGCCGCCGGCTCCCTGGGCGAGTAACGCCGTTTCTTAACACGACCCTGACAGACCTGGTCCTAAGCTATCTACCGGCCTACTACGACTGGGGCGAGGATGAACGAGCCGGAAGTGTTTTTTTACGTCACGGGAGCGCTGGTAGCGTTGTACACCGTGGCGGCGAGCTGGCGCTCGAGGGACGCCGCATATCGTCCGGGCGAGGAGCGCCAGGTCTCGACGGTGCGCGCGCGGACGGTTGATCGGCGCGTGATCCACTGGTGGCGCGCGCTGCGCCGTGGCAGATCCCGGCCGACGACGGGGTAACGGCGCGCTGCGGTTCTCCTGA
>Ga0318574_10000598_pt1 | contig 11334 bp, 8 predicted proteins | sample GRESIP089b5f22_FD_202527 | JGI IMG/M metagenome (GOLD analysis project Ga0318574, IMG submission 202527) | Tropical soil microbial communities from Luquillo Experimental Forest, Puerto Rico - GRE.SIPMG.089b5f22 | ecosystem: Environmental > Terrestrial > Soil > Tropical forest > Bulk soil...
CCCGCACCGAGCTCGATCAGCGCGATACCCGCGGTGGCGTGCGGCACGAACACGTGCAGCAGTCCGTCGCCCCCATCCGCCGCCGCCTCCGCGAACCGCGCGCACTCGGCGGTGATATCCCGGATCGTCTCGCGTCCGCCCGTACGTACCTCGATGATCTGCGTCTTCATGAGCGGGATCATAAGGTGTGAGTGTGACTGAAACCTCGTGGGCCGCTGGCACGCGGCTGCGGCTGGCGCGGCAGGCCCGTGGCCTGTCCCAGCAGCAACTGGCCGGGATGGCCGCCGTGACCAGGCAGGCCGTATCGGCCGTCGAGTCCGGGCACTCGGATCCCTCGCTGCGGGTGGCGCTGGCGCTGTCCCGCGCCCTCGGCATGACCGTCGAGGAACTGTTCGGCCCCGGCGATCCCGCCGACCCCGTGCTGGCGCATCCGGTGGCCCCGGTCGGCCGCGAGGGCTCCCGGGTCGCGCTCGCGACGGTCGGCGACACGTTCGTCGCACTGCCGCTGAACGCGGACACGCTGGCCCGGGCCGGTTTCAGGCCGGCCGGCGGCCTGGTGGCCGGCCGGGAACTCCACGGCGACCTGGTCGCGGTCCGGCCCATCGCGCCGCCGCGGTCCACGCTCGTCGTGGCGGGCTGCGATCCGGCGCTGCCGTTGCTCAAGACGCCGCTGGCCCTGCTCGACCCGCCGGTGGGCTTCGTCTGGTGGCCGTGCGGGAACGGCGAAGCCCTGCGGCTGGCCGCGGCCGGGCTGGTGCACGCCGCGGGTGTGCATCAGCCGGGTGACGAGGCCGAGATACCGGACGGCGCCGAGGTGGTGGGCTTCACCTCCTGGCGCGAGGGCCTGGTGATCCGTCCCGGGACCCAGATCACCGGGCTGGACGACGCAGCCCGGCAGGGGCTTCGGCTGGTCAACCGCGAGCCGGGCGCACAGGCCCGCAACCTGCTCGACGGCGAGCTCGGCCGCCTCGGCCTGGACCCGGCTGACCTGCCCGGTTACGACAGCCAGGCCTCCGGGCACCTCCAGGTCGCGGCGGCGGTCGCGGGCCGTCTCGCCGACGTGGGCGTATCGAGCGAGCCGGCCGCACTGGCCTACGGGCTCACCTGCATCCCGCTGACCGAGGAACAGGTCGATCTGGTCCTGCCGGCCAAGCACGCCGCGTCCCGCGAGGTCCAGGGACTGCTGAAGGTGCTCACCTCGCCCTGGCTGCTAACCCAGCTGGCCAATCTCCCCGGCTACGATCCGGGCCGCTGTGGCGAACGTTCGTAGGCTCAGAAGCCGTAGACCGGAACGAGCACCGCCCGGGCGATGGTGTGGAAGCGCAGGTTGAAGCCTGCTACCGCGGGCGATATCTCGTCGTTGACATCCAGCGACTCCACGTCGAGCGCGTGCACCGCGAACACGTAGCGGTGCGGCAGGTCGCCCTGGGGCGGCGCGGCCCCGCCGAAGTCCTTGACCCCGTAGTCGTTGCGGACGTGAAAAGCTCCCTTGGGCAGGCCGGAGCCGTCAGTGCCGGCCGCATTGGTCTCCAGCTCGGTCACCGACGCCGGGATATTGAGCACGATCCAGTGCCAGAAACCGGAACCGGTCGGCGCGTCCGGGTCGAAGCACGTGACCGCGAAGCTCTTGGTCTCAGCGGGGGATCCGGACCATGACAGTGAGGGAGAAATGTTCCCGCCGGTCATGCCCCACCCGTCGAAGACGTGGTTCTCCGACATCAGCTGGCCATCCGCGACGTCGTCGCTGCGCAGCTCGAACGACGGAACGGCCGGCATGAAGTCGTAGGGCAGCGGCGGACGGTCGGTCATGGCTGGCCTCCTCATCGAGGTGGACTGACGGGCGGGGTGCACGCACCGATCACACGCTATCGGTACCCGGGCGCGGCCTGGAAGGCGGCTTCACCCGGTTCTGGTATCTCCTACGGTGGTGTCGTGGGGCAGCAGCCGGGGCGCAAGGTCCTCAGGCGGGCGCGCCGCCGGACCATGGGCCGCGCGGCCGGCCGCATGCGCCGCCGGGCCACGCCGCCGAGGATGGGCCCGAGGATGGGCCCGAGGATGGGCAGAGTCGTCGGCCGCATTCACGTGGGTACGGCGGGCGCCTCTCCCCGGCTGCGCCGCTGGACCCTAGCCCTGGTCCTGCTGGGGGTGGCCCTGCTGGCATATCCCTCGTTCGGCGCGGTGGGCGGCGCGCCCCCGGCGGCGTGCCGGTCAGGCTGTCAGGCCGGGGCCGTGCCGAGCATGATCAAGTGGACCCAACCGCTGCCCGAGTCGTGGCAGGTGATACCGGGATTGACGGGAACGGTGCCGGCGTCGGGCCTGGCCTACGTCTCGGTCGGCTCCGGCGTCGCCGCCGTGGGCGCCGGAATGACTGTGTCCGCGTACTCCGCCAGGACCGGCGCGCCGCTGTGGGACCAGGCGCTGACCGGTTTCCCGGCGGGCGCGGCCATCGTGTCCGTGCGCACCTGGCCCGGCGAGGTCACCGCGGGTGTCTCCTACCCTGTCGCCGGGCACCAGCAGCGCACCGAGGTGGTGATCTCCGGTGCTACCGGTATCCAGTCCGGCCGCTACCCGGCGGCCATGTTCGGCGGGGCGGTCGGGGGCAGCTCGCGGTACACCGTCATCGTCGGCCCCACGGCCGTGACGAGCTACGACAACGCCACCGGGCGCGTCCGCTGGCGGCTGAACACCGGCCCGATCCCGCAAGCGTGGCAGACCGACGACGGGATGCTCTACCTGGCGGAGTCGGCCGGCGGTTTCCTGGGCTCGGCTCCGGTCACCGCGTTGCGCCAGATCAACCTGGCCACCGGCGTGCAGATCCTGGTCCGGCCGCTCGAGGGACTGTCCTTCACCGGGACGCTCAGCGCCGCGTTCGACGGGGTGGTGCTGTTCTCCAGCGCGGGCGGCGTGACCGCGTACAACGGCACGACCGGAGCCTGGCTGTGGGCCATCGCCAGGGCGGTGCCCGAGGGTACCGACCCGCGGAAACAGCGAATCTACCTGACCAGGGAATCCAGCCTCGTCGCGGTGAGCCCGGTCACCGGCCAGGTGACGGCGACGGTATCGGGATCCGCGGTCAACGGGTCGGCGGGCCTGTACGCCGTCCGGGACGGTGTGGCCCTCGGGCTCGACCAGGGCGCCAGCGGGGACGCCTGGGGCTATAACATCGGCGCGCAGCGCGTCACCCTGGCCGCCGCCGGCCTGCCCTGGCCGCACTATTTCGTCGACCTCGGCGGCGTCGGCGGCAGCGCCGACCCGGCCAGCGACCTCGTGGTCATAGCGGCGTGCGCGCAGCTGGCGCCGAGTTCCCCGACCTCCGCGAGCCCGTCCGCGACGCCCAGTAGCAGTGCCGTGTCCGCCCCGGCGGCCACATCACCGGCATCGCCGGGCCAGGCCAGCCCGGGGAGTGGTACGCCGAGCCCGGACGTCAGCCCGTCCGCCTCGTCCGCGCCCGGTCAGGGGTGCCTGCGTCCCGAACTGGTCGCCCTGAACCTTTGAGCATGGCCGGGCCGGTCGCGGGTGCGGACGGAGATTAACCTGGTAGGAGGACATCCGGTCCGGAGGTGAGGACAATCGCCAGGCGACATCAGGCTGACCCGAATGCACCCCGGGTGGTGATCTGCGGCGCGGGATTCGGCGGATTGTCAGCCATCTCACGGCTGACCCGCGCGGGCCTGCGGGTGACCCTGGTGGATGGTCACCTGTACAGCACCTTCCAGCCGCTGCTGTACCAGGTGGCCACCAGCGGGCTGAACCCCGGCGACGTCGCCTACCCGGCCGGCGGCATTGCGCGGCGGTACGGGGCGATCTTCCGGCATGGCGAGCTGGCTACGATCGACTCGGAGTCCCGCCGGATCAAGCTCACCAACGGCCTTGAGCTCGGCTATGACTACCTCATCATCGCCACCGGCGTTTCGGCCGCCTACCACGGCATCAAGGGGGCGGCCGAGCACACCTTCGCGCTGTACACCCGCACGGACGCGATCGCGCTGCGCGATCATCTCATGGCCGCCTTCGAGCGGCTGAGCGTGGACACCGGCGATCTCCATATCACCGCGGCCGGCGGCGGGGCCACCGGGGTGGAACTGGCCGGCACGCTCGCCGAGCTGAGCTCGACCGTGCTCGCGGCGACGTTCCCGGACGTCGATCCGGCCCGGATCCACGTCCGGCTGATCGAGATGGCACCCTCGCTGCTCACCACGTTCCATGTGAAGCTGCGCGACTACGCCCGGGTGCAGCTGGACAAGCGCGGCGTGGACATCAGGCTGAACACGCGCATCGCCGAGATCACCGATCGGCAGGTGCTGCTGGCCGACGGCGAGACCGTGCCGAGTGACCTCACCGTGTGGACGGCGGGCGTCGGCGCCTCCGACGCGGTCGAAGGCTGGGGCCTGCCCCAGGGCAAGGGCGGCCGCATCCTGGTCGGGTCCGACCTGCGGGTGCAGGGTCAAGACCGGATCTTCGCCGTGGGTGACATCGCGGTCAATCCCGACGATCCCACGCCGCAGCTGGCCCAGCCCGCCATCCAGATGGGCAAGCACGCCGGCGCGCAGATCGTCCGGCTGCAGCGCCAAGCCGAGACCGTGCCCTTCACCTATCACGACAAGGGTCAGATGGCCACCATCGGGCGCCGGTCCGCCGTGGTCCAGCTGGCTCAGGGACCGCGGCTGCGCGGCACGCTCGCCTGGCTGTCCTGGCTGGCCCTGCACCTGTTCTACCTGCTCGGCGGGCGCAACCGGGTGTCGACGATCCTCAACCTGACCTACCGCTACGTCGCCTGGGGCCATGGCGGCGCGGTGATCGTCGGAGACGAACCCGCCGACCCCGGACGCCCGGCTCCCGCCGAAAGCCATCCCACTACGACAGCCGGTAGTAGTACGCAGTAGGCTGTGGTGCGATGAAGACATTCCGCCCACGCTGTGCGCTGGCGGCGATCATCCTGAGCGCGCTGACGGCGCTGGCCGGCTGCGGAGCCAGCGCCAGCAGCACCGGCTCGCCGGGCGGCATGCGGGCCAATCCCGCCTCGAGCGCCGCCGAGATGAACCCGAACCTGGACCTCGGCACCTCGCTAGGCTCGCAGCCCGCCCCGGACATCACGCTGGTCAACCAGTTCGGCCAGCCGATGTCGCTCAGCCAGTTCCGCGGCAAGGTCGTCATGCTGGGCTTCGAGGACTCCGAGTGCACCACGGTCTGCCCGCTGACCACCCAGAGCATGCTGCAAGCCAAGCAGCTGCTCGGCGGGGCCGGCGATCAGGTGCAGCTGGTCGGCGTCGACGCGAACCCGACCGCCACCAGCGTCGCGGACGTGCTGGCCTACTCCCGGGCCCACGGGATGGTCAACCAGTGGGACTTCCTTACCGGTTCGCTGGCCCAGCTCAAGGCCGTGTGGGGCGCCTACCACATAGCTGTGCAGGTCGAGAAGGGCCAGATCGATCACACCCCGGCCCTGTTCGTGATCGATCGCAGCGGCCGGGAACAGAAGCTGTACCTGACCCAGATGGCCTACTCCAGCGTCGGCCAGTCCGCGCAGGTGCTCGCCAACGAGCTGTCGAGCCTGCTGCCCGGTCATCCGCATGTGGCCGGCCGGGAGTCACTGGCGTCCATCACCGCGCAGGGTCCCGCGGATCCGGTCGCCCTACCGTCGGCCACCTCGGTCACGTCGGACGCCAAGGTCTTGCTCGGCCCCGGGTCGCCTCGCCTGGTGATGTTCTTCGCCACCTGGCTGGCCGAGGTCTCGGACCTGAGATCCGAGCTCATCGACGGTAATGCCTACGCCGCGGCGGCCCGTAGGGACGGCCTGCCCCCGCTGGTCGCGGTGGACGAGACGGTGGTCGAGCCCTCGGCCCAGGCCGTCCGCGCCTACCTGGGCAGCCTCGGCGCACCGCTGAGCTATCCGGTGGCGCTCGACACCACCGGCCGGGTCGCGGACGGCTACGGCGTGCAGGACCAGCCCTGGCTGGCCCTGGTCTCGGCGTCCGGCAAGATCATCTGGTCCCACGACGGCTGGCTGGCCGTGCCCGCCCTGACCGCCGCCGTCCAGCAGGCGGTCAAGTCGTAGCTCTACCTCAGATGGGGTATCTGGTCGGTTCGGTGACGTAGTGCCGCCCGGATGGCGTGGTCCACCGGACGGCGCCGCCCGGGAGTCACTGCTCAGCGCGGCATAAGCCGCGCGTCCTATGACCCCCGCCGTAGCCCCGACCGCCGCATCCGCAATCGCGCTCGCGGCGACCGCAATCGCACCCGCAGCGACCGCAATCGCACCCGCAGCGTCTACTATCACCACATCCGCAGCGCTCGTCGTCGTCATCGCAGCCCGGGTACAGAACGGGGCCCAGGCCCGGAATCGCCTGGCCCCGTGCCTTGGCCAGTAGCGCCGTGGCCGCTTGCTGAGCGCTCTCCCCGCGCTGGGTCATCCGGGCCGCGATAAGTCCCGTCACGATGGGGGTCGAGAAAGAAGTTCCGCTCCACTGCGCCATGCCGGAGAACGTTCTCGTCTCGCCCGTAAACGGTGCGATCTCGCATCTGAACGTACCAGTGGCGAAGGCGTTGACCAGGTTCTGGCCTGGCGCGTACACGTCGACCCAGCCGCCGTAATCACTGAAGTACGCGCGGCTTCGCCAGTCGGTCGCGAGCGCCCCGACCGAGATCAAACCCGGGAATGCGGCCGGCCAGTGCGGCTTTGAGCTGTCGTAGTTCCCAGCCGGGACTACGCACACGACGCCCTTGTGCTGCCGCAGATCCTCCATCCAGGCTTCGAAGGCCATCAGCGGAAGATAATCCTGCGTCGGCGACGAGACCGTCACGTGGAAGATCTCGGCACCCTCTGCGAATCCCTTGTAGAGTTTCGGCACGAAATCCGATTCCAGTGCGCTGCCTGCGATATCGAAGACAGACCTGACCACGATTTTCGCGCCCGGCGCCATGCACCTGATGACACCCGCAACGAATGTGCCATGCCCCCCATAGGGCTTAATGGTGCCGCCCGAGACCGACGGGTCGTCGTCACCCGTCACGCCATGCAGCCACCGACAGCTGGCCACGGTGTTTTTCACGATTCCGGTATCGGCGACGTAGATTCGCACCCCGTGGCCGCCCCTTCCTGGGCAGACCGGCGGGTAGGGCTTCGGGTCGTACGTTTCCTGAGGCTCTGTGGCCGGACAGCCAGTCCCTTCCGGCGAGGAGATTAGCACCTGATCAATCGTCGCGATTCCGGCACCGACTTCCTCCTCGATGCGCCGGAGAAAGAACCGCGCGTCGCGCTCCTCACCGTCGCCGATCTCGCCGTTACCGTAGCCGGTCTCGCCGTTACCTTCGGCGGTTCCGCCGTCGCCTTCGCCGGTCTCGCCGTTGCCTTCGCCGGTCTCGCCGTTGCCTTCGCCGGTCTCGCCGTTGCCTTCGAGCGTTCCGTCGTTACCCGCGGAAGGACGGCTGTCAATTCCGGGGCTTCCCTCATCACCTTCAGACCTCGCGTTGTTACCTTCAGCGGTGCCCTCGCCCCGAGTCTCTGCGGGGACTTCAGGGTTCAAGCGGACGACCACGATGTCTCTGGCCACCCGCCTGACCTCAACGGTCGCGACACCGTGATGCTCGAGTACGTCCAGTACACCTCTTCGAGCGTGGGCGTCTCGAATACGCTGAGGGCCGTGGGTCCCTCCTTCCCCTCGGAGGTATTGCTCGCGGACGAGCAACCGATCCTTGGCGTACATGTAGGCGAGACGGCCGTCCGCGGTGATAGCGCCACCGATATCGACGTGGTGCTCGTGGCGCTCGGCGAACGCGCGCACGATGATGTCAGCCTCATGGCGGTCCTTCATCTCTGTCAAAGCGTGAAACCAGGCCACTGGACCTCCCGGAGACTTGATCGTTTACCCGATCTAACCGCTGGCACTGGTCGCCAGTCCGCGGGATCTGCAAAACAACCCGCGGACTGGGATACCGTACGGAGCAGCCACGGCCGCGATTGATACCTGGACCGCCTAAATAGAGGATCCTAAAATCGGATCGTGACTGGGGAGGACCGCGCGGTCACATCGGATCCGCGCGATGTCGACTACTTGCTTCCGTTGGCCTACTCCCGTCCCAGGGAGGCACTGGCCAGGGCCCAAGCCGTGCTGGCGGGACGGCCGGGTCCATACGATGCGTCAGTGGCTCATCAGGCCGCGTCAATCGTCCAACGCGAATTCGGCGACGTCGAGGCCGGCGTCCGCGAGTCGCGCGCGGCGCTGCGCATGGCGCGCCGGACCGGTTCGGTCGAGCGTGAAGTCGACGTGCTCGCCAGCCTGGGCCTGGCGCTCGTTCACGCTGGCCGGACGACGGCCGGACTGGCCGCCTTCGAGATGGCCGTGCACCAGTCCAGTGGCGTCCTGGCCGCACGCGTCCTGGTCCGGCGCGGGCTAGCGCTCAATGCCTTGGGCCGCTATCAGGCCGCTCTGGAGGACTTGCGGCGCGCGGTCACCTTGTTGCGCCACGCGGGTGACCTCCACTGGACGGCTCGCGCGCTCAACAACCGCGCGATGGCCTATCTGGGCCTGGGTTTGACCAGCCGGGCGGATGCCGATCTGGTTTTCGCCGCACGCCTGTTCTCCGATGCAGGGCAGGAACTGGAAGCGATCATCGCCGTATTCAATCGTGCCTCGGCCGCCTTCGCCTCCGGAGATCTCCCGGCCGCGCTGGCCTTTCTCGACGCGGCCGCTCCGGGCTTCCGGCGGCTGAGCGTGCCCATCACTTCGCTGTACATCGACCGGTGCGCTGTACTTCTGGCCGCCGGGCTGACCGGGGACGCGCTGGCCGGAGCGGAAGCCGGGGTGAATGAGATAGAGCAGATCCGCGGCCGGTCCACGAAGAAGGCAGAACTGCTGTTGATGGCGGCCAACTGCGCGCTAGCCGCGGCCCGGCCACAGCCCGCGCAGGACTGGGCGGAGGCTGCATACCGTCTGTTCCGGACACAGCGCAGCGCCTGGTGGCAGGCCCACGCGGAGCGCGTCCTCGTCCAGGCCCGGTATGCGGCCGGCCCGGCGGCGGCCCCGTTGTTGCGCCAGGCGAATCGGGCGGCCGCCAGGCTGGATGCCCTTGGCTCAAGCGACGCAATCCAGGCGCATCTGCTAGCCGGACGGATTGCGCTGGACCTCGGCCGCCAAGACGCCGCCGAACGCCATCTGGCCGCGGTGGCCCGGACCAGAAACCGCGGTCCGGCGCTGTCACGGGCCAGTGGCTGGCTCGGCGAGGCCCTGCGAGCCGAGGCCCTGCTAGCCGAGGCCGGGGGGCGTCCGGGCCGGATGCTGGCCGCCTGCCGCCGTGGGCTCGATGTTCTCGACGAGTACCGGCTGACCCTGGGCGCCTCGGAGCTCCGGGCCCAGGCCACCGTGCACGGCGCCGAACTTGCCGCGCTCGCCCAGCGTCACGCCGTGCGGGCCCGCCGCCCGCGGCTCCTTCTGACTTGGAGCGAGCGCTGGCGGGCTACTGCACTGGCAGTTCCCCCCGTGCGGCCGTTGGCCGACGCGGAATTCAACGCCAGCCTGGCCGCGCTGCGCAGCGTGACCAGGCAACTTGAGGAGATACGGGGCCGAGGCACGCCGAGCGCGTCCTTGCAGAAGGAACAACAGCGGCTGGAAAGCGTGGTCCGCGCTAGCGCGCTGCGCGTTCACGGCGCCCAAGGCGCCAGCCGCGCCCGGTTCAGCCCGGCCGACCTGCTCGACGAGCTCGGCCCCGCCCAGCTCATCGAGATTGTCGACGTCGACGGTGACCTCTACGTCCTGACCTGCGGATCGGGCCGGATAAGACAGTTCGCGGCCGGTCACGCCAGCGACGCCATGAAGGCCGCGGAGTTCGCCCGCTTCGCCCTGCGCCGCCTGGCCCGCAGCCGGCCTGGCGACGACCCGGCCAGTCCGCTAGCCATCTTGGCCAAGGCCGGGCCAGCCCTCCAGCAAGCGCTGCTCGGACCAGCCGTCGGGCACCTGGGCGACGGGCCGGTCATCATCGTCCCGACCGGCAAATTGCACCCCGTCCCGTGGGCGCTGCTGCCCGCACTGAACGACCGGGTCATCAGCGTCGCCCCGTCCGCCAGCGCCTGGATGCGGGCCCGCCAGGCGGCAGAACCCGAACACCGCCACGTCACCCTGGCCCGCGGGCCCGGCCTGGCCACTGACGGGGCTGAAGTGCCCCTGGTCGCCCGGCTGTACGACGACGTCACGATGCTGGACGAGGGCGCCACGGCCGACAAGGTGCTGGCCGCCCTGGACGGGGCGTGGCTGGCGCACATCGCCGCGCACGGGATCTTCCGGGCCGACAGCCCGTTGTTCTCCTCACTGCGGATGCACGACGGGCCACTGACCGTCTACGACTTCGAACGGCTGGACCGCGCGCCCTACCGGCTGGTCCTGTCCAGTTGTGACTCCGGCGTGCTGGCGCCTGCCGGGGCCAACGAGCTGCTCGGCCTGGTCAGCAGCCTGCTGCCGCTGGGGACGGCCGGAATCATCGCGGGCATCGTTCCGCTGAACGACCAGGCCCTGGTCCCGTTGATGGTGGACCTGCACCGCTGCCTGCGCGCGGGCCAGACCTCGGCCGAGTCGCTGCACAGCGTCCGCCTCGCACTAGCCGACGATCCCGTCCAGCACGCCACCGCCATGTCGCTGGTCAGTCTGGGTGCCGCCTGAGCCACGGAACCACGGGACTCACAGCGTGATCCACCCGGTCAGCACGTCGGCCCCGTCCTGCGTGCGGCAGCGGAGCCGAAAGGGGCTGCTCGGGATGGGGTCCACCACGAAGCACCCGATCTCATCCACTGGCGAGCAGGTCACGCCCGCCGTGGTATGGACCTCGAGTGTGCCGGCCCGCGGCGGGATGATCTGCCCGAGCAGCGAGCTCTCGGCCACCTCGAGCTCAATGGACAATCGCCCCGAGGTGAAGGTGAGCGCCCGGATCGACGCGGCCTCCGACCGCACCGCGGCGACCGTATCCTCATCCCGGCTCGAGTCGTAGGTCAGCTGCGCCAGCTCAGCGTCGATGTTGTGCCATGCGTAGGCGTTCTTTCCCGTCTCGACGAACCACTCCGGCACGGCCTGCCGTGCCCTCAACGCCTCGCCCAACGCCGCCAGGAGCTGCTCATCGCCCAACCCCGCCAGGATCTGCTCATCGTCCGAGCGGTCAGGCATGATGCTCGCCCTCCGTCCAGTGGACGTCGTCCAGCCAGGCCAGGGCCGCGGATCTGCGCAGCCGTTCCAGGCAGCGGGCTCGCTGCGGGCCGATGCTTCCCATCGGGATCTGCAGCTTCTCGCTGATCTGCGCGTACGAGCACGGCGGGTCGCTGGTGAGCATGGCCAGCAGCTGCTGGCACCGGGT
>Ga0318574_10000602_pt1 | contig 11321 bp, 13 predicted proteins | sample GRESIP089b5f22_FD_202527 | JGI IMG/M metagenome (GOLD analysis project Ga0318574, IMG submission 202527) | Tropical soil microbial communities from Luquillo Experimental Forest, Puerto Rico - GRE.SIPMG.089b5f22 | ecosystem: Environmental > Terrestrial > Soil > Tropical forest > Bulk soil...
CCTTACCGCATCCTCGCGTCACCGCATCCTTGACACCCCGCCCGTCAATAAGCTAGTTACTGGATTGACAAAAGGGGTAATAGTGGCGACGCCGGCCATGAACACGGCGGCGACTGGGCAAGCTATCAGCGACCTGACTGCGTCCACGAAGCCAGACCACAGGAGGGCATCACATGAGCGCGACCGACGAGTACCTGAGGAACAACGCCGCGTACGCGGAAGCGTTCACCGGCCCGCTGCCCCTGCCGCCAGCCAAGGGCACCGCCGTCGTCGCATGCATGGACGCCCGGCTCAACGTCTACGCGGTCCTCGGCCTGCATGAGGGCGAGTCGCACGTGATCAGGAACGCCGGCGGTGTCGTGACCGACGATGAGATCAGGTCACTGGCGATCAGCCAGCGACTGCTCGGCACGACAGAGATCATCCTGATTCACCACACCGACTGCGGGATGCTGACCTTCACCGACGACGCGTTCAAGCGGTCGATCCAGGAGGAGACCGGGATCAAGCCGGCGTGGGCCGCGGAGTCCTTCTCCAACCTGGAGGAAGACGTGCGGCAGTCCAAGGCGCGCATTCTGGCCAGCCCCTTCATCCCGCACAAGGAGTCGGTCCGCGGCTTCGTCTTCGACGTGGCGACCGGCAAGCTCATCGAGGTGATCTGACCCGCGGCCCCGCAGCGACCCAGGGTGCGCCCGGCGGGGCGGGGTGCGACCGGCGCGGCGGTCATGGCAAGCTCGCGCTATGCGACCGACGCTGTATGAGTTCGCCGGCGGGCAGAAGTCGTTCGAGATCTTCGCCGCCGCGCTGCACGCGCGCTGTCTCGCCGACCCGGAGCTCAACCACCCGTTCTCGCACCCGGACCAGCATCCGCAGCACGTCGAGCGGCTGGCCGCCTATCTGGCCGAAGCCATGGGCGGCCCGCCGCGGTACTCGACCGAGTGCGGCGACCAGTCCGGGCTGGTCCTGCTGCACTCGGGCAACGGCGACATGAGCGACCTCGGCCGGCGGTTCGCGGATTGCTTCATGCTGGCCGCCGACGACTCCGGCTGGCCGGAGGATCAGAAATTCCGCGCCGCGATCCGTGCCTACATCGAATCGGCAGTCAGCGAGGTGGCGCTGTCCCATCCCCATGACTCCGACATCCCGGCAGGCCTGCCCATCCCGCACTGGTCATGGGACGGCCCGGCGCACGCCCGGCATGATTGAGCCATGGAGATGTCACGGCGCCTCGCCCCCTTGCTGGAGCAGTATGACTGGGGCTGCCTGCGGCTGCTCAACCGGATGACCGGCCCGGTCGTGGACAGCGGCAACGGCACGCAGGTCAAGGTGTCGCCGATGACCACCGAAGAGTACCTCTGGGAACCGGTGCCTGACGCCTGGTCCGTGCGGCCCCGCAAGGACGGGCCCGGGCCGCGCGCGACGCTGCTGATGGGGGCGGGTGAATGGGGCCGCGACTCCGCCGAACCCGGGCACCCCTCGCCGCCGCCGTTCACGACCATCGCTTGGCGGCTCAGCCATATCAGCGAGATGCTGATGCTGCGTGCCGATTACACGACCGGCAGCCACACCCTGACCAGCGAAACCTACGTCACCAGCGGTGCGGCCGCCGGGGCGATCACCAGTTTCGTCGCGGCGTCCGACGCCTGGCGCGGCACGCTGCTCAGCTGCGACGATGCCGCGCTCGACTCGGTTGGACTGAGCACCTACCCGTACGGCAGCGACGCCGGAGAGGTCTTCATCGACATCGTCTGGTGGGTAAACCAGGAGGTCCTGCACCACGGCGCCGAGATAGCCCTCCTCCGTGACCTCTACCGCGCGCGCCCCGCATAACCGTTAACCGCGAGTCGATAAGCGCCTGGACGCCGTCGAGAATCCTGTCGACGCCGAACAGGAAGTCTTCCTGCTCAGATGGCTCGGCCGTCTCCCCGCCGTCCGGCGGCGACCAGGCGATCCGGTGCAGGCGCGGGTAGGTCTTCTCGTCGACGAGTTCCCGTAGCAGGGCGTCGAACGTCCACAGGGGAGCCGTCCCGTCGGATCCGCCGTCCGCCGCCGCGGCCCGCGCGGCGCGGGCGGCGTCGTACGCCATCCGCGCCTCGCTGAGCGTGTAGCTGCTGAGCAGGCCAAGAATCCGGAGCTTGTCGACGTCCGCGAGACCGGTGCCGTCGAGCGTCTCCAAGCCACGCTCGACGAAGGCCAGCGAGTTGGGCGCGACCGGGGGAGCCGCTATCGGCATCTGGGCGACCCACGGATGCCGGTCCATCATCTCCCGCTGGATTGTCGCCCACATCCGGAGCCGGGCCCGCCAGCCATCGCCCTCGAGCACGAGCTTCTCCGCGCCCAGCGCGCTCGCGTTCCACATGAGCTGCAACAGCTCTTCCTTGTTCGCGACATGCCGGTACAGCGACATCGTAGTGAAACCGAGCTCGTGCGCGACCCGTGCCATCGACACGGCCTCAAGGCCCTCGGCGTCGGCCAGCCGGACGGCCGCCTCGACGATCGCGTCCGCGGACAGGCCGGCCCGCGGCCCGCGCTTTCCCCGGCCGCGCCGCCCCCAGAGGAGGTCGAGCCCGGGCGGCAGCCGCGTCGGCTCGTCACCTGGCATCGCCGCGCTCCTCTGCATCACCGTTGGGTCCCACCGCTACATCTACACCCGCGGTCACGCTAGCGCAGCCAGCCCGCCGCCTACTTGACTAAACTGTGTAGCCCATATACAAAGAGTGTATGACATACACAGTAAACGCCAGCGGCATCTGTAAGGCTTTCGGCGGCAAGCCTGTGCTCGACAGCGTCGACCTCGCCATCGAAACCGGATCGATCTTCGCCCTCCTCGGCCCGAACGGTGCTGGCAAGACCACGCTGGTCCGCATCCTCGCCACGCTGGTGCGCCCGGACGCGGGAACGGCTGCCGTGGCCGGACACGACCTGCTTGCCGACCCGGTGGGCGTCCGGCGCTCGATCAGCCTCACCGGCCAGTACGCCGCCGTCGACGACATGCTCACCGGTGTGGAGAACCTGCGGATGATGGGGCGGCTGCTGCACCTTCCGCCGCGCGAGGCGAAGGCGCGCAGTGCCGACCTGCTCGCTGCCTTCGGCCTTACCGACGCGGGGGCCCGGCGGGTGAAGACCTACTCGGGCGGCATGCGGCGGCGGCTTGACCTGGCCATCAGCATGCTCGTGAAGCCCAGGCTGCTGTTCCTCGACGAGCCCTCGACCGGCTTGGACCCGCGCAGCAGGGATCAGCTGTGGGGTTTCGTCAGGGAATTCGCCGCCGATGGGGTGACGGTGCTCCTGACTACTCAGTACCTGGAAGAGGCCGATCAGCTCGCCGACCGGATCGCCATGCTGCACCGCGGCCGGATCGTCGCGGCGGGCACGGCCGACCAGCTGAAGTCGAGTCTTGGCGGTGAGGTGGTACGGCTGCAGTTCGCCGACCCGGCCGGCTACCGGCGGGCCCTCGCCTCGGTCCCGGCCATCCGTACCGACGAGCGGCTGCGCACCGTCGATGTCGGCACCGACGGCTCCGCCGCCGCCGTGCACGACCTGCTCGGCCTACTGCGGACGACGGGCGCGCCGGCGGCGCGGGTGTCGGTCGAACGGCCAAGCCTCGATGACGTATTCCTCTCCCTCACCGAATCCAGCGCCGAGTCCAGCTCCGAATCCAGCACCGAGTCCAGCCGCGCCACGTCCAGCCGCGCCACCGAGAAAGCGAGCACCCGATGACCACCGCCTACGCCCTCAGCGACACCCGCGTGATGATCGCGCGCTGCCTGCGCCGCTCGCTGCGCGATCCGGAGGCCTTCTTCACCGCCCTGATGCTGCCCGTCGTGCTGATGCTGCTGTTCGTGTACGTCTTCGGCGGCGCGGTGAAGTCTGGCGGCACCTATGCCGACTACGTGGTCCCTGGCCTGATCGTGCTGTGCGCGGGCTTCGGCGCCGGCACAACCGCGGTCGCCGTCGCCGTCGACATGAGCAGCGGCATCGTCGACCGGTTCCGCTCCATGCCGATCCACGGCTCGTCGATCCTGGCCGGCCACATCGTCGCCAGCCTCGCGCGCAACCTTCTCGCGACCGCGCTGGTGATCGCCGCTGGCCTGGGTGTCGGCTGGCGTCCCACCGGCTCGCCCGCGGCCTGGGCCGCGGCGGTCGCGATGGTCACGGCGTTCATCCTGGCGATGTCGTGGCTGGCCGCCGCGTTCGGCCTGCTCGTCCGCAGCCCGGAGGCCGCGAACGCCGCCACCTTCGTGCTCATGTTCCTCCCGTACCTCAGTACCGCGTTCGTCCCCGCCCGCACCATGCCCGCGGTGCTGCGGCCGGTAGCCGCGAACCAGCCGTTCACGCCAGTGATCGAGACCATGCGGGGACTGTGGATGGGGCACACCTCGACGGGGGCGGCCGTCGGCCACGAGGCGTGGATCGCGGCCGCCTACTGCGCCGTCATCTTCGTCGCGGCCTTCGCGGCGGCCTCCTGGCTGTTCCGCCACCGCACAGCTGCCTGAGCCCGCCCATCTCGCCAGTCTCAGCAGAAGTTTCCTCAAAGTAACAAGTTAAAATAGAAATCCGGCAACTCGGGGGAGCTGGCGGGAACGGGAGGCAGTGCCACGGGCGCCACGGGAGGCAGCGCACAGGTGGTCTCGCTAACCAGATCGCGCTTGCTTGCGGTCGCGAGATCACATCCGTCGTGGCTGGACGATCGCCACGAAATAGTGGGTTACTGGGTCTTCGCGGCGTACGCGGTCGCGGTCATCGTGCTGGCCCGCGGGCAGGACGCGATCTGGGCGGCCTGGGCGGTCCCCGCCTACGGCGTCGCCGCGCTCACGCTGCCGCGGTCGCGATCCTGGGGCGTCGCGCTGCTCACGGCCGCGTTCGCGGTCGCCGCGCCGCTCTTGCTCATGCTGGCGCAGGGGCAGCTGACCGACGGGATGGCGGTCATCGATCGGTCCGCCTCGCTGCTGGTCAGGAACGGCACCCCGTACCTGCCCTCGTGGCAGCTGTCGTCCTGGCTGGCCTACAACCCGTACCTGCCGGCGATGGCGCTTTTCGGCTTGCCGAACGTCGCGGGACTGCAGGGCGCCCCGGGCAATCCGCAAGTCTGGCTGGTCCTGGTGACCGTGGCCGCGCTCGGCGCCGCGCTGCGCACCCAGGTTCCCCATTCGGTGCGGCGCTGCCCGGACTGCCGCCACGACCTGCTGCGGTCGACCGCGTTCGCGGTCGCCTGCCCGGTCATGGCTCTCAACCTGGCGGTGACTACGACCGACCCGCCCGTGGTCGCGCTCCTGCTCCTGGCCTTGGGCCTCGCTAATTATCCGGAACGGACGGTGGCGGCTGCCGCGGCGCTAGGGCTGGCTTGCGCGATGAAGCCGACCGTGTGGCTGGCGATCCCCGTGCTCGCCGCGATGCTCCGCCACCGGGACGGCACCCGGGCGGCGGTCCGGTTCACCGCCACGTCGGTCGCCTTTACCGCCGCGGCCACGCTGCCCGCCGTGATCGCCAACCCCGTGGCGATGGTGCAGAACACGGTGCTCTTCCCGCTGGGCCTGACCCACCATCTCACGCCGGCGCAGAGCCTGACGCCCGGCGACCTGCTGGCGCGCGCGGTCCCCGGCGGCCACGCGATCGCGGTCACCCTGCTGCTGGTGGCCGGCCTGGCCATCGCCATCTCGCTCGTCGTCCGCCCGCCCCGCGATCTCCGCGCCGCCACCTGGCGGCTCGCGATCGGCCTCACGCTGATGTTCGCCCTCGGCCCCGCCGAACGCTTCGGCTACTTCATCTACCCCCTGGCCCTGGCCGGCTGGCTGCTGTTCACCAGGAAGCGAGGTAGGCAAACACCTACCCCGGGCAGTGGACCCTAGCCGGTGGTATTGCCCGGGCCGGCGGGCCACGATGGGTGGCATGGCTAACTTGTCGGTGCGCGGTTCGCGGTTGCCGCGCCAGGTGGGTTGGGGTGCGGCGCTCCCCGTGGTGACGGTGTTCTATCTCTGGGTGTTCGGCGCGTTCTCGCTGGCTTACGAGCCGGGACAAGCCAACGTGTTCAGCGCCACCACGCTGCGCGGCTCCGAATTCTGGGCGGCGGCTACCGTGGCCGCGGTCACGGCGTTCACCGCCGTGGCGTCCAGGCTGGCCGCGTACCTGGCTGCGGTGGGCCTGGTGGCCCTTGGCCTGTATGAGATGTACGTCGCCGTGGTCTTCCCCGAAGGGGTCTACTCCGCCGAGTGGTACGGCTGGGTCCTGGACGCGATATCACGCTCCGGGGTCTGGACGATATCAATGGTGAGCCTCGCTGCCGGTTTCTCGCTGACCAGGCGCACAATCGTCGCGGACCTGCGGGCGCACGGCACGCTGACCGCCCGCGTCCGGCAGCTGACCGCGACCCGGGCCGAAGCCGTCGACGCCGCCGCGGCCGAGCTGCGGCGCCTCGAACGGGACCTGCACGACGGCGCGCAGGCGCGCCTGGTCGCGCTGGGCATCAACCTGCGGACGGCGGAAAAGCTCATCAAGACCAGCCCGGATGCCGCGGAGGCAATGATCGTCGAGTGCCGCGAGGCCTCGTCACAGGCGCTGGCCGACCTCCGCAACCTGGTACGGGGGATCTACCCGCCGGTGCTGGCCGACCGCGGCCTCAGCGACGCGGTAAGAGCGCTCGCCCTTGACTGCCCGGTCCCTGCCGTGGCCGAGACCAACCTGCCGGGGAGGCCGCCGGTGCCGGTGGAGTCGGCGGTCTACTTCGCCGTCGCCGAGCTCCTGAACAACATCGCCAAGCACGCCGATGCGGCCTGTGCCCTGGTCCGGATGTACTACACGGCTGGGCTGCTCCGCGTCGAGATCACCGACGACGGCCACGGCGGCGCCGACCCGGCGAACGGTACCGGGTTGCGGGGAATAGAGCGGCGCCTCGGCGCGTTCGACGGCATCCTGGCAGTGAACAGCCCGGTGGGCGGGCCGACCATCGTCGTCATCGAGGTGCCATGCGAGTTGTCCTCGCCGAAGATCTCTACCTGCTGAGAACGGGGCTGGAACGGCTGCTCCAGTCGCACGACTTCGAGGTGATCGACGCCGTCGACAACGGCCCGGCGCTGCTCCGGGCCCTCGTCGGGCAAAAGCCGGACGTCGCGGTGGTCGACGTCCGGCTGCCGCCCACGTTCACCGACGAGGGCCTCAAGGCGGCCATCGAGGCCCGCCGACAGGTGCCCGGCCTGCCGGTCCTCGTGCTCTCCCAGTACGTGGAGCAGCTGTACGCCAGGGAGCTGCTGGCCGACCAGGCCGGCGCGGTGGGTTACCTGCTCAAGGACCGAGTGTTCAACGACGACCAGTTCACCGACGCGATCCGCACCGTGGCCAGAGGCGGCACAGTGATGGACCCCGAGGTGGTGAGCAAGCTCATGGGCAGGCGCTCCCGTGACGCGCCGATCGCCCGGCTGACCCAGCGCGAGCGCGAGGTGCTCGCGCTGATGGCCGAAGGGCGGTCCAACAGCGCCATCGCGCAGCGCCTGTCCGTCTCGGAAAAGGCGGTGGGCAAGCACAGCACGAGCATCTTCGCGAAGCTGGACCTCATCCCGTCCGACGACGACAACCGGCGTGTCCTGGCCGTTCTGGCCTACCTGAACTCGTGAAAGCGGCCATCATGGTGGCCCATGGTCCCGGGTTACGAGATCGAGCGCGAGCTCGCCGCCGCGGGCAGGATCCGCGTCGCCGGCGTTGACGAGGTGGGGCGCGGCGCGTGGGCCGGCCCGGTCGTGGTCTGTGCCGTCATCGCCGGCCCCGGTTTCCGTGACCCGCCGGACGGCCTGACCGATTCCAAGCGCCTCACGCCCAGGCGGCGCGCCGAGCTCGCGGCGGAGCTGCCCGGCTGGGTGGCCGGTTACGCGATCGGCGAGGCCAGTCACGAGGAGATCGACGCGGCCGGGATGACGGCGGCGCTGCGCCGGGCGGCGGTCAGCGCCCTGGGCCAGCTATCGGAGCGCCCGGACGCGGTGCTGCTCGACGGCTCGCACGACTACATCGGCCGTCCCTGGCCGGTGCGCTGCGCGGTCAAGGCAGACCTGCGCTCGGCGTCGGTGGCGGCCGCGTCGGTGATCGCCAAGGTCTACCGCGACCGGCTGATGGCCGAGCTCGGCCACGCGCACACCGAGTTCGCCTTCGACGAGAACGCCGGGTACCCGTCACCCGCGCACCAGCGGGCCCTGGCCGACCTCGGCCCCACCCCGTACCACCGGCTGTCCTGGTCCTACCTGGACGACCTGCCACGGTGGCGTCACCTGAAAAAGCACCGCCCGGACATCGAAGGCCAGCTGACCCTCCTGTGAGCGCACCCGACGAAGGGTGGCAGCCTGTAGGTAAGGACTCCCGCCTCACCTGTCTCTCCCGCATCGCCACCGCCCGCCAACTTTGCATCGCTGGTGAACTTTGCATCGCTGGTGACACCTTTTGCGTCCGATATGCCCGATATGTGGATGCGCCGGCGATGCAAAGTCTCTCGGCGATGCAAAGTCGGGCGACCGCAGGGCGACATCGGCTGCAGGAGTATCGGTTGCCGATGTATCGGCTGCCGATATAGAGTGGGCCGCATGCCAAAAGGGAAGAGCGACCCGGGCGACGGCAAGGGCCTCGCGGGGTTCGGCCGGTACGCGGGGCCGGCCACGTTGATCCTGTCCAGCCTCGCCGACGGCGCCAAACACGGGTACGCACTCACCAAGGACGTCGAGTCGTTCTCCGGCGTGCGCCTGTCGCCCGGCACTCTCTACGAGGCACTCGCCCGGCTGGAGTCGCAGGGCCTGATCGAGGCGCTCGACACCGACGACCGGCGCCGTCCCTACCAGCTCACCGCCGCCGGGGCGGGGGCGCTCAAGGCGCACCTGGACGCCCAGCGCCGGGTCGCCGAGGTCGGCCTGCGCCGCCTGGCCGGCAACTGGGGCACCGCGTGAGCGCCGCGGCTGGCCCGCGGGAAAGCGCCGCCAACCGCGCCGCGCGGCTGCTGCGCTGGTACCCGAGACCGTGGCTGGACCGCTACGGCGCCGAGTTCACCGAGCTGCTCATCGCCGACATCGCCGATCGCCCGCGTTCGCGCGCCCGCACGCTCGATGTGTCCAGGGGCGGCATCGTCGCCCGGCTCGCCGACGCCGGCCTGACCGGCGGTCCCGTGGTCCCCGCGAGAGCGGGCACCGCGAGCGCGCGGGCCAGCCTCGGCGCCCTCGCCTGCTCCGGCGCGGTCTTCCTCGTCGTCGGCGCGGCCCTGTGGTCTCAGCTCACGATCGGCTGGCAGTGGTCGGACTCGGCCGGCACCCCGGCGGCGCTCGCCACGACGGTGACGTCCGCGGCCATGATCGCCCTCCTGGCCCTCGCGCTGACCGCCGCCCTCCCGGTCCTGCTCGCGATCGCCGCGAACTTCACCCGGCAACTGATCATTCCCGCCGCGGTCCTGGTCACCGCCACGACGCTGCTGTTCGCCTGCGGGCGGCACTTCGGCAACGGCTGGCCGGGCACCGGCGGCCACCGCGGCCTCGTGCCGGGCGGCCTCGCCGCGTTCGAGTGGGCCACGTCGCTGTCGGTATCCGCCTACTGGGCCCACCCCGGCGCGCTCGCCGCGTTCCCCGCCGCCGAAGTGGCCTGGATGGCGGCGAGCCCGCTCCTGCTGGCCATCGCGGTCCTCGCCGCCGCCACCCTGGTCCGCCGCGCCGAACTCCCGCCCCGCCTCCTCGCCTTCGAAACCCGCGTCGGCCTCGTGGCCTGCGCTGTCATGGCCGTCTTCCTCGCGGGCTGCGGCTGCTGGGTGGCCACCGGCGGCCAGCGCAGCCTCTTCCACGCCGGCGTCATCGACGTCGCCGGAGTGGCGCTCATGGCGCTGGCGCTCGCGCTGGCACGGCAGGCGGCCCGCGCGGCCGGGTGCCGTCTCGCCCCCGCGGGACGCTGACTGCCCATGACGCCAACTTCCACTTCAATGGTCCCGAACGTACGCCGCCGCCTCTTCATCCGCGCCGGTCTCGTCTCGGTGGCAGCCGTGGCGGCGGGTGCCGTCGGCGTCGAACTGGTCTCGCGCGGGGTGCTGCCCGGCAAGAGCATGCTCGACACCATCGACGGCGCGTGCTCGGTCACCGCCCCGGGACTCACCGCTTACGCCCCGCCCGGCCCCGCGCTGTCCGGCACGTTCTACTCGGCCGCGCGGCGCCGGACCGTGGGCTACACGATCGCCTACCCGCCGGGACACCGGCCCGGAGACCGGCTGCCGCTCGTGGTCATGCTGCACGGGTTCGGCGGCGATCACGCCCACGCGCTGTCCGGCGTGACGCCGGCCCAGGCGGTCGCGCTCCGCGACGGCGGCGCGCCGCTGCCGCCGATGGCCATGGTGACGGCGGACGGCGGGGGCGGCTACTGGAACCCGCACCCCGGCGACGACTCGATGGCGATGCTGACGCGGGAGCTGATCCCGATGTGCCGCCGGCTCGGCCTTGGCCGCCCGCCGCACCGCATCGGGGCGATGGGCATCTCGATGGGCGGATACGGCGCCCTGCTGCTCGCCGAGAAGCATCCCCGGCTGATCGCCGCGGTCGCCGCGATCAGCCCGGCGATCTGGACGAGCTACGCGCAGGCGCGGGCGGCGAACGCCGGGGCGTACGCGTCCGCCGCCGGTTTCGCGGCCGGTGACGCGGTCACCCACGCCGCCGCGCTCGCCCGCGTGCCGGTCCGCGTCGCGGCGGGCTACGGCGACCCGTTCTATCCGGGCGTCCGCGCGCTCGCGCGGGCGTTGCCGAAGGAAGCCGTCGTTGCCTTCGGCAACGGATGCCATGACGGCGCCTTCTTCACGGCGCAGGAACCGCCGTCACTGGCGTTCCTGGCCCGCCACCTGGTTAGCTGACCCGCGCGTCTGGATCGACGACGAGCACCCTGCCCTTGGCGTGCCGCCGCAGTTCCGCGCTGGCGCTCTCGTCCATCAGCGCGGCGAGCCCGTGGTGGGTGGCGGCGCCCACGATGATCGTCGTGGCGTCCACCTCGTTCGCGTAGTCGGCGACCAGCTTCCCGGCGACGCCGTGGTCGGTGGCGTGCAGGAGCACCTGGCCTTCGGCCGGGACGTGACTCGCCGCTAGCCGGTCTAGGTGGTCGCGGACCACCGCCTTGGCTGCGTCCAGGTCCTCGCCGCCGGTGCCGCCGTCGCCCGCTGTGACCCCTTCCTGGGCGTGCACCACGTGGACCAGCCGGCCGTCGTCCGCGGCCAGTCGCGCGGCGGTCTCGGTGACCAGGATGGCGGCGGGCGAGCCGTCGATGGCCGCGAGGATCACGCCACCCGGGCGGGCGTGCCGCCTGCCGTTGCTGCCCGCGGTCACCATCCGCGG
>Ga0318574_10000609_pt1 | contig 11270 bp, 8 predicted proteins | sample GRESIP089b5f22_FD_202527 | JGI IMG/M metagenome (GOLD analysis project Ga0318574, IMG submission 202527) | Tropical soil microbial communities from Luquillo Experimental Forest, Puerto Rico - GRE.SIPMG.089b5f22 | ecosystem: Environmental > Terrestrial > Soil > Tropical forest > Bulk soil...
ATCTGCTTCAGCGCCAGCTCGACGTCCTTCGCCGGCAGATGCTTCTGCTTGGCGGTGATGATCTCGATGAGTTCCGACTTCGTCATGCTTGGATCAGCGGCCCTCTCCGGATCCGATGTGCTCCTTCAGCAGATCCCCGAGGCTCGTGCCGGAAGAAGTGGCGGTCTCGGAGCGATAGCTCTGCACCGCCTCGGCCTCTTCGTGGGCTTCCTTCGCCTTGATCGACAGCGAGATGGTCCGCGACTTGCGGTCGACGCCGGTGAACTTGGCTTCGACCTGATCGCCGACCTTCAGCACCGCGCGCGCGTCTTCGACGCGATCGCGCCCGAGCTCCGAGGCGCGCAGCTGCCCCTCGATGCCGTTGCCGAGGTCGATGATCGCGCCGCGGGCATCGACCTCCTTCACCACGCCACGCACGATCGTTCCCTTGGGGTTATCGGCGATGTAGGCGGAGAAGGGATCCTTGGCGAGCTGCTTGATGCCGAGCGAGATTCGCTCACGCTCGGGGTCGATCGACAGCACCATGGCTTCCAGCTGCTGCCCCTTCTGATAGTTTCGCACCGCCTCCTCCCCCGGCTGGTCCCAGGAGATGTCCGAAAGGTGCACCAGGCCGTCGATGTTGCCCGGGAGTCCGATGAAAATGCCGAAGTCGGTGATGGACTTCACCTGGCCCGCCACCTTGTCGCCACGGTTGTAGTTCTCGGCGAACTCCTTCCACGGGTTCGCCTGGCACTGCTTGAGACCGAGCGAGATGCGCCGCCGCTCCTCGTCGACATCGAGCACCATGACCTCGACTTCCTGCCCGGTGTGCACCACCTTGGCGGGATTGACGTTCTTGTTGGTCCAGTCCATCTCCGAGACGTGCACCAGTCCCTCGACGCCGTCCTCGATCTCGACGAAGGCGCCGTAGTCGGCGATGTTGGTGACCTTGCCGAATACGCGCGTGCCGGTCGGATAGCGCCGGGCGATGTTCTGCCACGGATCGGCGCCGAGCTGCTTGAGACCCAGGCTCACGCGCGAGCGCTCGCGGTCGAACTTGAGGATGCGCACCTCGATCTCATCGCCCACCTTGACGACTTCGGACGGATGCTTGACGCGCTTCCACGCCATGTCGGTGATGTGCAGCAGACCGTCGATGCCGCCGAGATCGACGAACGCACCGTAGTCGGTGAGGTTCTTCACCGTGCCGCGCACCACTGCGCCTTCCTGCAGGTTGTCCATGAGCGCCGAGCGCTCGGCCGAGAACTCCTGCTCGACCACCGCGCGCCGTGAGACCACCACGTTATTGCGCTTCTGATCGAGCTTGATGACCTTGAACTCGAGGGGCTTGCCCTCGAGGTAGGAGGTGTCGCGCACCGGGCGCACGTCGACGAGCGAGCCGGGCAGGAACGCGCGGACGTTCTCGATCTCGACGGTGAATCCGCCCTTGACGCGCCCGGTGATCACGCCGGTCACGATCTCGGACTTGTTGAATGCCTCCTCGAGGCGGGTCCAGGTGCGGGCACGCTTGGCCTTCTCGCGCGAGAGGCGGGTCTCACCGGTGCCGTCCTCGACCGAGTCGAGTGCGACCTCCACCTGCTCGCCCGCCTTCACCTCCACCTCGCCGCGTTCGTTCTTGAACTGCTCGAGGGGGATGACGGCTTCGGACTTCAGTCCGACGTTGACGATGACGACGTCGTTGGTGACATCGATGACGAGCCCGGTGAGGATCATGCCCGGGCGGATGCGCTGATTGGCGAGACTCTGCTCGAATAGTTGGGCGAAACTTTCTGTCATACCTTCACTAGTGGCACGCACAACGGCGTGGGTGTACTGGAACCGCATCCGCTGCGGTCCAGGAAAACATAACGGGCACCCGCATCCTGCGTGTGCCTTCCTCGGACTTCCTTGACTCCCGTGGCGTTCGCGACGAGCGGCCCTCAGGGCCACAGACGACGAGCGGCTCCCAGTTCCAACACCCGCTGTACCACCCGCTCTACCGACAGGCCGGTCGAGTCGATGACACAGGCGTCGGGCGCGGCCTTCAACGGGGCGACCTCACGGGTCCGATCCCTGAGATCCCGCTCGGCTATCTCGCGCGAAAGGGCCGGAAGGCTAACATCGGAACCCTTGTCTTTCAACTGCTTATGCCGCCGGAGGGCCCGTTCCTGGGGGGTGGCGGTCAGGAATATTTTCAGCTCCGCCCCGGGGAACACCACGGTGCCCATATCGCGGCCGTCCGCGACCAGTCCCGGGGGTTCAGCAAAGGCCCTCTGGCGCGCCAGCAAGGCCTGACGGACGCCCTGCCAGGCGGCCACCCTTGATGCGCCCTGCCCCGCCTCCTCCGAGCGAATCGCGGCCGTCACGTCACGTCCCTCGAGCGATATGCGCTCTCCACCATCAGGGGCAACCGTGAACTTCACGTCCATGCGCGCGGCCAGCGCCATGTGGCCCGGCTCATCCTCCGGGCGGAGACCCGCGACCGCCCCGGCGAGCGCGACCAGCCGGTAGAGAGCGCCGCTATCGAGCAGGTGCCAGCCGACTTCGCGCGCGACCGCGCGGCTGATGGTGCCCTTGCCCGAGCCGCTCGGGCCGTCGATGGTGACGATCGGACAGGCCGGGGACTGCAGCATCGGGACGGTGTTCATCCGAGCGCCGCGAGTCCCAGCCCGGCCTGACGCGCGCACTCCTCGAACCCGGGGAAGCTGGTCGCGACGTTGGCGACGTCCAGGATCTCGATCGGGGCGCGTGCCCGCAGCGCCGCCACCGCGAAGGCCATGGCGATGCGGTGATCGCCACGGCTGTCCACTCTGCCACCAGCGAAGCGCGCAGTGCCGCGGATCCACAGTCCATCGGGCAGAAGCCGATGCTCGACGCCGAGTACCGCGAGGCCGGCGGCCATCGCGGCCAGGCGGTCGCTCTCCTTCACCCGCAGCTCCGTGGCGCCTCGCACCAGGGTCTCGCCACTCGCACAGGCGGCGGCGATGAAGAACACCGGCAGCTCGTCGATCGCGAGCGGCACCAGTCTCTCCGGCACCGTGATACCCCGCAGCGGGCCAGCCTTCACCTCGATGTCCGCGACGGGCTCCGCGTTATGTAAGGTGGTGCTGCCGCGCGGCAGTACGCGGATGTCCGCCCCCATGAGACAGAGCAGCTCGAGGAGTCCCGTGCGGGTGGGGTTGACGCCGATGTTGGTGAGCCGCAGCGGCTGCTCGGCGGCGAGTGCGCCGGCGACGAGAAAGAAAGCGGCCGAGGAGAAATCTGCCGGCACCTCGAGCGCGGTGGCGCGCAACGCCTGCCCGCCCTCGAGAGAAATCACCCCGCTACGCTGCTCGAGCTGCACCCCGAAAGCGCGCAGCATGCGCTCGGTGTGATCCCGCGACGGGGCGGGCTCTCGCAGCACCGTGCGCCCGCTCGCGGCCAGCCCGGCGAGCAGCAGCGCGGACTTCACCTGCGCGCTCGCCACCGGCAGCGTGTACTCGATGCCGCGTATCCCGGGGGTGCCGTGAATCACGACTGGCGGCCGTCCCTCGTGGGTGTCGACGCGGGCACCCATCGCCCGCAGCGGCTGCGCGACCCGCTCCATCGGCCGGCGCATGAGGGACGCATCGCCGATGAGCGTCGCATCGAAGGTCTGGGGCGCGAGCAACCCCATCATGAGGCGCATCGCCGTGCCGGCGTTGCCCATGTCGAGCGGCCCGGCCGCGGCCCGCAAGGCACCCGCACCCGCGCCGTGCACGTGCACCTCGGTCGGCGCCGGCCGCTCGATCCGCACCCCGAGCGCGGCGAGCGCGCCCGCGGTGGCGAGGCAATCCTCGCCGTCGAGGAAACCGCGGATGCGAGTCTCCCCGTGCGCAATCGCTCCCAGCATGAGGGCGCGGTGCGAGATCGACTTGTCGCCGGGCACCGTGAGGGTCCCGGCGACCGTACCGCAGGAAGCGACGCGCCAGCCCACGGCGGCCGGTGCGCTCACTGCACCGCCCGCGGATAGGAGCCGAGCACGCGAAACAGGGAGGCCCGCTTCTTCAGTGCCGCGAGCGCACGGGCCACGTGCGGCTCCTCCGCGTGCCCCTCGAGATCCATGAAGAACACGTAGTCCCACTTGCGTCGCCGCGAGGGCCGCGACTCGATGCGCGTCAGGCTCACGCGATGGCGCGCGAGCGGCTCGAGCAGCCGGTGGAGCGCTCCGGGGGCGTCGGTGTGACCGACGGAGACGAGGAGCGTGGTGCGGTCCTCGCCGCTCGGCGCGAACAGCTTGCGCCCGAGCACGAGGAAGCGCGTGGTGTTATCCGCCCGGTCCTCGATCTGCGCCGCGAGCACCTTCAGCCCGTAGACCTCCGCCGCGGTCTCGCCGGCGATTGCCGCGCTTCCTTTCTCATCCCGCGCGCGCCGCGCTCCCTCTGCGTTACTGGACACCGGCACCTGCTCGATGCCCGGCAGGTGCTCCTCCAGCCACTGCCGGCACTGCGCCAGCGATTGCGGGTGCGAGCACACGCGCACGATGCGCGAGAGCGCGTCCATGGCGCCCATCAGGTGGTGGCGGATGCGCAGCTCCACTTCACCGCAGATCTTCAGCGGTGAGCTCAGAAACCGGTCGAGGGTGTGATTGACGGTACCCTCGGTGGAATTCTCGATCGGCACCACGCCGAAGTCGGCGTTCGCCGCCTCGACCTCGTGGAACACCTCGTCGATCGAGCCGAGCGGCAGCGCGCGCACCGAGTGACCGAAGTGATTGAGCACCGCGGTCTGGGTAAAGGTGCCCTCGGGTCCGAGGAACGCCACCTTGAGCGGCTCCTGCTGCGCGAGGCACGCCGACATGATCTCGCGAAACAGCCGCAACACCTCCTCATCGCGCAGCGGCCCGGCGTTGCGCGCGCGGGCGAGGCGCAGCACCTGCGCCTCGCGCTCCGGACGGTAGAAATCGACGGTGCGGCCATCGTGCCCCTTGGAGATACCGACCTGCTGCGCGAGCCGTGCGCGCTCGTTCAGGAGGCGATGGATCTGCTCATCGACGGTATCGATGCGGGTGCGCACGTCCTCGAGCGCGACGCGCGGCGGCGTCTCCGGGGCAGACGCCGCGACCGGGCCCGGGGCGGCGACGGCGCGGGCTGTGCGCCGGCCGGACCGCGCGCGCGTGGCGCCGCCGCGCGCGCTGCGGCGCTCCCTCGCGGGCGGTTCTCTCGGGGCGGCCATGCGGGTCAGAGAATGCGCGCCGACAGCACGCCGTCAATGGCACGGATCTCGGCGAGCAGGCCCGCGCCGAGTACGCCGTCGGCGTCGATGAGCGTGTAGGCGTACTCGCCGCGGGACTTGTTCAGCAGATCTGCGATATTGATGCCGTGCGCGGCGAGCGCCGTCGAGATCTGCCCCACCATGTTGGGGACGTTACGGTTGGCCACGCCGAGACGCGTCGTGTTCGGCACCCGTGGCAGCACCGTGTCCGGATAGTTCACGCTGTTGCGGATGTTGCCGTTCTCGAGGAAATCGCGCACCTGCTCCGCCACCATGACGGCGCAATTCTCCTCCGCTTCGGAGGTGGACGCGCCCAGGTGCGGCAGCGTGATCACCCTGGGGTGGTCCTTGAGCGAGCGCTTCGGGAAATCGCATACGTAGGCGTGCAGCCGCCCGGCATCGAGTGCCGCCAGCACTGCCGCCTGATCGACGATGGCGGCGCGCGCGAAATTCAGGATCGTGCCACCCTCGCGCATGCGGGCGAGGCGCGCGCCATTCACCAGAGCCCGCGTCGCGTCAGTCAGCGGTACGTGCAACGTGATGGCGTCGGCGCGCGCAAACAGGTCCTCGAGCGACAGCGCCTGCTCGGCGCTCGATGACAGCTGCCAGGCCCGCTGCACGGTGAGCTGCGGATCGTAACCGAGCACCTTCATACCGAGCGCGAGCGCGGAGTTCGCCACCTCGACGCCGACCGCACCCAGGCCCACCACCCCGAGGGTGCGGCCGGGAAGCTCGAAACCGACGAAGCGCTTCTTGCCCGCCTCGACAGCCGCCTCGATGGCGGGATCATCACCGCTGAGTGCACGCGCAAAGAGCCACGCCGGTCCGATGTTGCGCGCGGCGAGGAGCAGTCCCGCGAGCACCAGCTCCTTCACAGCGTTGGCGTTGGCGCCGGGAGTGTTGAACACCGGCACACCGCGGCGGCTCATGTCATCGACCGGAATGTTGTTGACACCGACGCCGGCGCGGCCGATGGCGCGCACGGAAGGGGCGATGCTGCCGCCGTGCAGCTCCGCCGAGCGCACCAGGATGGCATCAGGCGCGGCGATGTCGGCGCCGACCTGGTAGCGGTCGGCGGGAAAGCGCGCCAGTCCCCGGGCGCTGATCTGATTGAGAGTGAGGATGTGGAAGCTCATGCAGGATCAGCCGTGGCGGCGGGCGAACTCCCGCATGTACGCGATGAGTGCCTCGACGCCGGCGAGCGGCATCGCGTTGTAGAGACTCGCGCGCATGCCTCCGACCGAGCGGTGCCCGGCGAGATTGGTGAGGCCGGCGGCGCGCGCCCCGGTGAGGAACGGCTCATCGAGCCGCGGCTCGGCGAGCGTGAAAGGCACGTTCATCCACGAGCGGCAGTTCACGGCGACCGGATTGCTGTAGAAGCCGGAGGCGTCGATGGCGTCGTACAGCAGCTGCGCCTTGGCGCGATTGCGGGTGCCGATCGCCGCGAGCCCGCCCTGCGCCTTCAGCCAGCGCAGCACGAGTCCCGCGATGTACCAGGCGAAGGTCGCGGGGGTGTTGAGCATCGAGTGATCCTCGGCCATCGCCCGGTAGTCCCATACGGCCGGCGTCTCGGGGCGCGCCTTGCCCGTCAGGTCCTCGCGCACGATCACCACGGTGAGGCCGGCGGGACCGATGTTCTTCTGGGCACCGGCATAGATGAGGCCGAACTTCGCCACCTCGAGCGGCCGCGACAGGAGAGTCGAGGACATGTCGGCGACGAGTGGTACGCCCGAGGTGTCGGGTATGTACGGGAACTCCACCCCGCCGATGGTCTCGTTCGGGGTGTAGTGCACGTAGGCGGCACCGCTCGTGAGACGCAGCGCCTGCGCTGCCGGCACGGTCGTGTAGTTGGAGGATGCCTCATCCGCCGCGATGTTCACCCGCGCGGTGTAGCGCTGCGCCTCCAGCCGCGCCTTCTTCGACCAGTGACCGGTGTCGAGGTAGTCGACGCTGGAATCCGCGCGGGCGAGATTGAGCGGCACCGCGGCGAACTGCCCCGTGGCGCCTCCCTGCAGGAAGAGCACCCGGTAGTTCGCCGGCACACCGAGGAGCTCGCGCAGCAGAGCCTCAGATTCCCGCGCCACCGCGGTGAAGGCCTTGCCGCGGTGACTCACCTCCATGACCGAGGTGCCGCTGCCCTGCCAGTCGAGGAGCTCGTCCCGGACCTGCTCCAGCACTTCAACCGGCAGAGTGGCCGGCCCGGCAGCGAAGTTGAATACCCGCACGAGCGCCTACGCCCTAGGTTTCCGCGGGAGGCGGCGTCGCACCGGGGGCAGCGTCCGCGACCCCTTCCTCGCCGTCCCCATCGAGGCTCTCGATGCGCTCGATGCCGACCAGGCGCTCGCCCTCACCGAGACGGATGAGCCGCACGCCCTGGGTGTTACGGCCCTGCACCGAGATTTCATCCACCGTGGTGCGCACCAGTGTGCCGGTGGAGCTGATGAGCATGATCTCCTGCCCGGACATGACCTGCAGCGCCGCCACCGTAAAGCCGTTGCGATCGGAGGTCTGGAGCGCGATCACGCCCTGACCGCCGCGGCCATGGGGTGGAAATTCCGGCAGCGGCGTGAGCTTGCCGTAGCCGGTCGCCGAGGCCGTGAGCACGTGGCCCTCGCCCACCACGATGAGCGCAATCAGGTCCTGGCCCGCGCCGAGCCTTATGCCGCGCACGCCCGCCGCCTCGCGTCCCATGGGGCGCACCTCGCTCTCGTGGAAGCGGATCGCCTTGCCGCCGCTCGATACCAGCATGATCTCGCGCTCACCGTCGGTGAGCGCGACGCCGACCAGCTGATCGTTGGGCGCCAGATCGACGGCGATGATGCCGGTGGTGCGTGGCCGCGAAAAGGCGGCGAGCGGGGTCTTCTTCACCGTGCCGGCGCGCGTCGCCATGAAGACGAAATGCTGCTCGTCGTAGTGCTTCACCGGCAACAGCGCGTTGATCTTCTCGCCCTCTTCCAGCGGCAGCAGGTTCACCATCGGCTTGCCGCGCGAGCCGCGGCCCGCCTGCGGCAGCTCGTACACCTTCAGCCAGTACACCTTGCCGCGGTTGGAGAAGCACAGCACCGTGTCGTGGGTGTGCGCGACGAACAGCTTCTCGACGAAGTCCTCGTCCTTCACCGCGGTCGCGGTCTTGCCGCGGCCGCCGCGCCGCTGCGTCTGGTACTCGGTTTGCGGCTGGCTCTTGGCATAGCCGGCGTGCGAGAGCGTCACCACGACGTCCTGCGGCTCGATCAGGTCCTCGGTGGTGAGGTCGAGATGATCGCGGTTGATCTCGGTGCGGCGCGCATCGCCGTAAGTGTCGCGCACCTCGATGAGCTCGGCGCGCACCACCTGCGTGAGGCGCTCGGGGCGGCCGAGGATGTCACTGAGGTCGGCGATGCTCGTGAGCAGTTCCCGGTACTCGGCGATGATCTTGTCCTGCTCGAGTCCGGTGAGCCGGTGCAGACGCATGTCGAGGATCGCCTGGGCCTGCGCCTCGGAGAGCCGATAGGCGCCCGCATGCAGGCCCGACTCGGCGGGCAGTCCCGGCGGCCGCGTGGAGATGGCCCCGGCGCGCGCTAACAGCTCGGTCACCGCACCGGGCGCCCAGGCGCGCGCCTGCAGCGCGCTGCGCGCCTCCGCCGGCGATGCCGCCGCCTTGATGAGCGCGATCACGGCGTCGATGTTGGCGAGCGCGACCGCGAGGCCCTCGAGGATGTGGGCCCGCTCGCGCGCCCTGGCGAGCTCGTGGATGCTGCGCCGCGTGACCACCTCGCGCCGGTGACGGATGAAGGCTTCCAGCATCTCCTTCAACGACATCAGCTTCGGCTGGCCGTCCTGCAGCGCCACCATGTTGATGCCGAACACCGTCTCCATCGGCGTATGGGCGTAGAGGTTGTTGAGGACGATCTCGCTCACCTCCCCGCGCTTGAGCTCGATGACGATCCGCATGCCGTCCTTGTCGGACTCATCGCGCAGGCCATCCGCCGCGATGCCATCGAGCTGCTTCTCGCGCACCAGCTCCGCGATGCGCTCGATCAGGCGTGCCTTGTTGACCTGGTAGGGAAGCTCGGTGACCACGATCGCCTGGCGATCGCCGCGGCCGACCTCCTCGATCGCGACCCGCGCGCGCACCGAGAGCCGCCCGCGTCCGGTCCGGTAGGCGGTGGCGATCTCCTGCGCGCCGTTGATGATGCCGCCCGTCGGAAAGTCGGGCCCGGGCACGTGCTGCATCAGCGCGGCGAGCGGCAGTGCCGGATCATCGAGCAGCGCCACGCACGCGTTGATGATCTCGGTGAGGTTGTGCGGCGGAATGTTGGTGGCCATGCCGACCGCGATGCCGGTCTGCCCGTTCACCAGCAGGTTCGGGATGCGCGTCGGCAGCACCGAGGGCTCGGTCTCGGACTCGTCGTAGTTGGGGTTGAAATCGACCGTTTCCTTGTCGATGTCCGCCAGCAGCTCGTGCGCAATGCGCGTCATGCGCACTTCGGTGTAGCGCATGGCCGCCGGCGGATCCCCGTCCACCGAGCCGAAATTGCCCTGGCCGTCGACCAGGAGATAGCGCATCGAGAACGACTGCGCGAGGCGTACGATGGTGTCGTACACCGCGCTCTCGCCGTGGGGGTGGTATTTGCCGATCACATCGCCGACGACGCGGGCGGACTTCTTGTAGGCCTTGTTCCACTCGTTCCCGAGCTCGCGCATGGCGTACAGCACGCGCCGGTGCACGGGCTTCAGGCCATCGCGTACATCGGGCAGGGCACGCCCGACGATCACGCTCATTGCATAGTCGAGATAGGACTGCCGCATCTCTCCTTCGAGAGTGACCGGCACGACTTCGCGGGCGATTTCAGCCATCAATCAGGACTTGAAAAATCTCGGGTAATTTGCTCGCCATCAGGGAGCGAAACAAAGGCGAAATTCTAGCATGAACCACCCCTGCGGCGGCCCGTTGACGACGGGCTGCCGACGGTGGGACGCGCCGCGCGCACGCCGCGTGCCCGCACACGCCGGCGCGGCGCCGGCTTTACTGTCCGGGTCCCCGGAAAGCGAGCTTCCTCGCCAGTGCGCGATCGACCTCCTCGACCGCGAGGAGCGGAGTGGTCTTGACCCGGACCATTCCGGTGCTCATGCCGGCGAAGGACATGGCGGCCGCGCTTTCAGCGTTGGGGAGATCGACGATGGTGACGACGTCGCGCTCACCCATGGCGTAATAGAAAGCCTCGAGCTTGCCGTCGAGGCTGGCGACGAGCTTCTCCACCGCCTGCCTGCGAGCGGAGCCTTTGTCCTTCTGCAGAGCGCGTATGCCTTCGGGCGTGTAGGTGGTTTCGAAGAGGAATTTGGGCATGGCGTCCTCCTTAGCGCGTAGCGCAGCGAAGCGGCGGATTGTACGCCCCGCAGCGCGCGCGCCGGCCGGAGCGCCGATATACTCCGCGCATGTCGGGTGCGGACACGGCCGAATTTCTCATCGAGCCCCGCTGGCTGCTGCCGGTGGCGCCGGGTGACCCGGTCCTCGAAGGTCACGCGGTCGCGGTGAATGGCGGGCGCATCCTCGCGGTCGGTCCCGCGGCGGAGCTGCGGGAGCGCTACCCGGCGCGTGAGCGCGTCGTGCGCGAGCGGCATGCGCTGCTGCCGGGACTGGTGAATGCGCACACGTGCGCCTGCCACATGCTGCTGCGCGGGGTGCCCGTCCGTGGCCCGCGACTGCGCTGGCTGCTCGAGACACTCGCGCCGCTCGAGCGGCGTGCGCTGAGCGCGGATTTCGTGCGCGATGGCACGCGGCTCGCCATCGCCGCGATGCTCCGCGCCGGAATCACCTGTTATGCCGATCACAGCCCCTTGCCTGAAGAGGCCGCCCGTGTCGCCGCCGCCGCCCAGGTGCGCGCGCTCATCGGCCTGCCGGTGAGCGATGAACCGAGTGCGTCGGCCGAGGACGCCACGGCGCACCTGGCGCGCGCCGAGGCACTGTGGGATGAGTACCGGAACGACGCGCGCATCGGACTGTTTTTCGCACCGCAGCCGGCCGCGGGCCTGAGCGATGCCACGCTCGCGCGCGTGCGCCGCGTGGCATCGCTCAGGCC
>Ga0318574_10000610_pt1 | contig 11269 bp, 11 predicted proteins | sample GRESIP089b5f22_FD_202527 | JGI IMG/M metagenome (GOLD analysis project Ga0318574, IMG submission 202527) | Tropical soil microbial communities from Luquillo Experimental Forest, Puerto Rico - GRE.SIPMG.089b5f22 | ecosystem: Environmental > Terrestrial > Soil > Tropical forest > Bulk soil...
GGCGAGCTCCGCCTGGCCGGCGGGAGTAAGCTGGAAGCCGCCGGACGGGAACAGCAGATCGGCCGCCTCGACATATTTCTGCTGTGCCTGCAGCGCTGCAAGCTGCGCTTTGAGCTGCTGATTTTCAGCCACTGCTGCATCATATTGTGACTGCGAGACGCAAGCCGACAGGATCAGCGCGCCGAGGCAGAGGGTGCCGGCGGCGCTAGCGAGTTTCGTGATCATTGACGATACCTCCTGGTCGTATTGGTTGAATGCGGCTTGGAACGCAAGCCCGGGCACTGAGCCTCTAGCCTCCGTGCTTATCGATCGCCTCACCCGTTAGCCGGGCCCTTGAATGGTGATTTCGATCCGGCGATTCTGTGCCCGGCCCTGCGGCGTATCGTTGGAGGCGACCGGCCTTGTGTCGCCGAAGCCCTTAGCTGAAATACTGGCCGCCGGGATGCCCTGGGATATCAGATAATTCACCACGTCGGCAGCCCGACGCGTCGACAGCACCAGATTGTCGGGGATCCCCTGCTGCTGCAGCGCGGGTCCAATCGGGAGATTGTCGGTATGGCCGTAGACGACGATTTTGGAGTTCGGGGGCAGGTTCCTGAGTTTGGGAACGATGTTGTTGGTGAGCTCCGCCTGGCCTGCTGGGCTAATTCTGTAACCTCCCTCCGGGAACAGCAGGTCACCCGCTTCGACGAACGAACTTTGTGCCTTTGCCGCTGCGATCTGCGCCTTGAGATTGTTGTTCTCCGCTACCACCGCCTCGTATTGCTGTTGCGAAACACAAGCCGACAGCAGCAGCGTGACGAGAGGGATGGCCGCTGCCGCGGCGGTCCGGGTGGTCGTCGATGTCTTCCTTGTCATAATGGCTGACCTCCTTTAGGCGATTGTCGCAAGTCTTGCCCGACCGCCGCGTGTTACGGCCCTTCGGATGCCGGGGGCGAACGCCGTCGCGGATGAGACCTTATCGGCGCCACCTCGGCAGCTCTGTTAACGGCGAACCGCCCGGGCCGGTCGTTAATATACCCTAGATTGCTGGGAACCCAAGGCCAAGTTGCGGTAGGCCTTCCTTCGGCTCGCCACGGTTATGCAGGCAGAGCCGAGGCGTAATCCAATTCGTTGATCGCGCGCGAGAAATTGGCTATCGCACCGGGCCTCGCGAGGACATTCAAAGTCCCGTTCCGGTTGACGGGTGACCCGCTCGCAACGGCCCTGGTGGGTAAAGGCAAGCCGACTTCCGGCGACGAGCAGACCTGCCAAAGGCATCTCGCAGGAGAAACCCGGTTACGAGGCCGGGCAGTAAGCGCATCTATTTGAGCAAGCTGGAAAAGAGCGCGAGATATCCAGCGCTGGAGAGCATCGCCAAGTTTGCCCGGTCTTTGAGGTCGAGCCGTTGAGTTGCTGAGGGCGCCACTCGTGCTGAGATCAACTAGCCCTGCCGTAACCAAGAGCGGGGCGCTCGGCGCGGGTCGCGTCTCCTCCAGCCTCGCCGAACTGGCCGGCGAGGGATCGGCGGAGTGGTCAGGAGCTTCGCCTTGTTTGGGATAGCGAAAGCGGCTATTGACAATATAATTGTATTGTCATATAGACAATCAGCAATTCAATGATCCGCCGAATTAATCGCAAGATGTCCGCAAGCAAGCTGGACGGAATTGTCGCGCGCCGTGGTCCGGCGGCTCGCGACGTCCTCCGCAGCGAGGCCGTCGGACGCATGGGGCTCGCCAAGGTCGGAGTAAGGTAGGAAGGAAGTGAATTGACCACAGTGCCACCCGTCATTCGGTATCCCCACGACCCCCTCATGGACGGTTTCATTGTTGATATTCCATTCCCTGACGCCGACACGATCCAACCCGACCAGGCGACCAAGCTGATGGTCGTCGGCACAACCGCAGATCGGCCAGTCAACGAGCCCGGCCGAAACAAATGGCCGCCGCTTGCGATGTTCGACACGACGCGCCGGCAGCCCATCTTTCTTGTTCCAGGTTCCACCCCGGCGACTTGGGTGAATATTTGGGGCGGGGCAGTCTGATGACCGGTGGATTGCCGGACACGCTGGTTACGCTAGTCTGCCCTCCAGGCGCCGAGAGCGCACCGATAAGTCACGGTGAGACGGCCTATCGCGCCTACCGCGTCCATAAAGCGAGCGATGTCTGGCTCGTCGATGTCCCGGTGGAGGTGGCGCGGTGCCTCATGTGGAATGCCGGCTTTTACCTATACGAAGCAGAGACTTCTCGGCGATAACCTCGACAGTTAGGTTCGAGCGTTTGGTCCGCGACGGGACCCATGCGCGCTTCTTCACCTACCCATCTGGGGAGAACCCGCACCGGTGGCCGACCCCTGCCCTAACGCCGGCGCTCAAGCGCCTGGCTCTCGGGCCGCGACCCACGCGAGCGCGATCCTTAGCTAGTCGCGCGTGGACACGCGCGACTAGACACCGCCCAGAGGGAAGCCGCGCAACCAGAGAGTGGTTTCGAGGGTTTAATTGTGGAGCGCCGCTTCACGTAAGTAACCTTAAGGATACAAGGAATTTAGATGGTCTAGCTGGCGGAGGGGATGGGATTCGAACCCACGATACGGCTGTTAACCGTATAACGGTTTAGCAAACCGCCGCCTTCAGCCACTCGGCCACCCCTCCACCGATGAGTGGATAGACGTGGATACAGACGCGGGGTATGCGCGAGGCGTTGTAGAGAGTGGATCGCACCGAGTCAATTCGTCGTGGTCTCGGCGAACCCTCCAGCGCCGACGCGGCGCCGCGGTTAAGATCGGTGCAGCACGCGGGCCGGAGGCGATTTGCCCTCGGATGGTGCGCTCATGCCCTTGCCGATCCCACCCATCCGGAGTACCAGATATCGGGCCGACTTTCGGAGGATGAGATGGCAGAGACGAATACCAACCCCCCGACCGAGGCGGTGAGCCCGTCGGGCATCAACCACCTTGTGCTGAATGTTCGTGACATCGAGGAGTCGCACAAATTCTGGACCGAGATCGTCGGCTTCAAACAGGTCGGCGAATTGCATCCGCGTGCCGACCGCCCGACGCCGCCGAAGATGCGCTTCTACAGTGCGGTCAATGACGGCAAGCTTACCCACCACACCGTCGCGCTGGTGGAGAGCGCGAACCTGCCGCCGCCCTCCGAGTGGGTGCTCGCCGACAGCCAGGTCGCGATCAACCACGTAGCGCTGACGATGCCGAACCGCGAGGCCTGGCTGAAGCAGCTCGCCTTTCTGCAGAGCCGGGGTGTCAAATTCAACTGGCGGGTCAATCACGGAGTGACGCACAGCGTCTATATCAACGACCCCAACGGCTACGGCGTTGAGTTTCTCTACGAGATGCCGCGCGAGATGTGGGAGAACGACATCGACGCCGGCATCAACTGGCTCGAAAACCTGCCGACCGAAGGTCCCGGAGCCCTGGTCGACCGCACCGACACTCCGAGCTTCGGCAAGAAGGAACCCGCCCCCGCTCCGGCGGAATGAGCCTACAGGGCGTCGAGCCCTTAAACAGGCTCCACGCACGGGTCAGCTGCCCTCGACCATGCGGCCCGGGTTCAGGATGTGGACCGGATCGAAGGCGTTCTTGACCCGACGCGACAGCGCAGCGAGAACCGCCGGTTGCGGCTCGAACACCGGGACCGAGCCACGCAATGCCTGTGAGCCTTTGACGAGTGTGGCATGGCCGGTATTGCGGCCGTCGGGCCCGCGGATCGCGGCGCGGATGGCGTCGGCACCGGCGTCGCCGGTTTCAGCAACCGCCGCCCATAACAGACCGCCGCCCCAATCGAGAAACCAGACCGCATCAAGCGACCGCGATATCGCTTCGCCCAGTTCAGCGCCCCGCGCGGGTGCCACCGAGATGCGCCATACGGCCCGGTCGGCGAGTCCCGAGAGGGGTGCCGCATCGCCAATAGCACGCCAAAACGCGACGGCCTCGGAACCCGCTAGCATCTCGAGGGAACCAGCCGTCCTATGCTCGCGGGTGAGGCTGTCGTGGCGAAATTCCACCGACGGCTTCGAGCCCTCCACGCGCAGCGCAACGGTGCCGTTATGGCCCGGGGGCCCGAGCGGCACTGCCGTCCCCGCCGGGAGATAGGCGGCGCCGGAAACCTCATTGGGCGAGCCTAGCGCCGCCGTCATCAGGCGCTCTGCCGCGGCGGGTTCGACTTTCGTAAACAGCAAGGTCGCGACAGTCTCGGGCCGCGGCATTACCTTGACCGTGACCTCTTCGAGCGCTGCCAAGGTGCCGTAAGAACCGGCCATCAATTTAGGCAGGTCGTAGCCGGTGACGTTCTTGATGACCTTGCCGCCGGCCTTGAAGATCTCGCCGCGGCCGCTGACCGCACGAAAGCCTAAGAAGTGGTCGCGCGCGGCACCCGCGTGGATGCGGCGGGGGCCAGAGAGATTGCAGGAGAGAACGCCGCCTAGGGTCGGTGCGGTACCGTCCTGCTCGCCGGCCCCTAGCAGGCGGCGCCAGTCCGGCGGCTCGAAAGCGAGCATCTGGCCGGCCTCTTCGAGCGCGCTCTCGATCTCGCCGAGCGGGGTGCCGGCGCCGGCGGTCAGCACTAATTCGCTCGGCGTGTAGTCGCGAATGCCAGAAAGACGGGTCAGGTCGAGTATGTGGGCTGCCTGAACCGGCCGTCCGAATCCGCGTTTTGAGCCGCCGGCGATGAGCTCGACTGGCTCCCCCGCTGCAAGTACCCCGGCGATCTGGTCGCGCAATTCGGTCAGATCGGCGGGGGTGAACTGGGTCATGTCGACGCGAGCACGCCGCGGCGGATCTGGTCGCGCTCGATCGACTCGAAGAGGGCGCGGAAATTACCTTCACCAAAGCCTTCATTGCCCTTGCGCTGGATGATCTCGAAAAAGATCGGGCCGATCACGGTCTCGGTGAAGATCTGTAGCAACAGCCCTTGACCCTCTGCCGGCGCACCATCAATCAAGATCCGGTCCCGTTTCAGTCGGGCGAGATCCTCGCCGTGCCCCGGTACACGGGGATCGATCGCTTCGTAATAGGTGTCGGGCACCGACATGAACGATATCGCTCGCCCCCGCAGCGCCTCGACACTCGAATAGATGTCTACGGTGGCTAGTGCGATGTGCTGGATACCCTCGCCATGATAGGCCTCGAGATATTCGGCGATCTGCGACTTGTCGTCGGCGCTCTCATTGATCGGGATGCGGATGCGCCCGTCCGGGCTGGTCATCGCCTTCGAATGCAGCCCGGTCAACTTGCCCTCAACGTCGAAGTATCGGACCTCCCGGAAATTGAACAGCCGCTCATAGAATTCGGCCCAACGCTGCATCCGCCCGCGATGGACATTGTGGGTCAGGTGGTCGATGCTGGTCAGCCCGACCCCTGGCGCCCCCATAGCCGCCACAAGCGGGGTAAAGTCGACATCGTAGATCGTCCGCTCGCCATAGCGGTCGACGAGATAGATCAGACTGCCGCCGATCCCTTCAATGGCCGGGATATTGAGCTCCATCGGCCCGACCTTGCCGTGGACCGGCTTGGCGCCGAGCGAGATCGCGCGTTCGTAGGCCTTGGCCGCGTCGGCGACGCGGAGCGCGATCGCGCAGACCGAGGGGCCATGCAGGCGGGCGAAGGCCTGGGCAAAGCTTTCGGGCTCGGCGTTTAGAATGAAATTGACGTCGCCCTGCTTGTAGAGGGTCACATTTTTCGAGCGGTGGCGCGCCGCCGCGACAAACCCCACACGCTCGAACAGCGCGGCGAGCGCTTGCGGGTCGGGCCCGGTGTATTCGACGAATTCGAACCCGTCCGTGCCCATCGGGTTGTCCCACAGATCACGCCGCGCCGATTGTATCGTATTCATCGGAATCTCCGACCGAATCCGCCTCGGCTGATGATGTGGTCGCCTCCATGCCGATCGCCAAGGATGGCTATCCGAGGCTTGTGTGGTGCTGCCGAACATGCGACACGAGCGAACAAGGGGGCGTCCTGGAGGAAGGCGGGAATGGCGGAAGCAGCTTTATCGGCCACTGAGAGCGCGATCGAGAACCAGCGGATCGGCGGCTTGCAGCTCCGCGTCGCGGCATTGTGCGCCTTGGTGCAGATCTGTGACGGCTACGACGTCAACGCGATCGGCGTCTCGGTGCCGTCCTTGACGCACGCTTGGAATCTTCCAGGACCAGCCTTTACCCAGGCCTTTTTGTGGTCGAGCATCGGCATCATGGTCGGCGCTCTCTCGGCCGGGCCGCTCGGCGACCGCGTCGGTCGCAAGCCGCTGTTGTTGGCCAGCCTTACGATCTTCGGCCTCGCCTCACTGCTGAGCGCGTTCGCCGGCTCGCTGTTCGTGCTGAGCATCTTGCGCTTCTTCACCGGCGTGGGCATCGGCGGGGCGTTCCCCGGAGCGGCCACCTTGACCGGCGACTATGCGCCACACCGGCTGCGCGCGACAATGATCATGGCGACCTTTACCGGGGCGCCGATCGGCGGGTTTCTCTGCGGTCAGCTCGCCGGGTTCTTACTGCCGCGGTTCGGCTGGCCAAGCGTCTTTCTGGTGGGCGGCGTCGCGCCCCTGCTGATGGTGCCGGCGCTGGCGTTGTGGCTTCCCGAATCGCCGCGCTTCCTCGCGGCAAAGGGGAGATTGTCGCCGCGTGAGGCCGCATTGCTGCAGCGCCTTGACATCACGCCGGGACACGCCGCCGCACAGGGCGTCGACCTCGCCCAAGCCAACCCGATCAAAATGCTATTTGCACAGGGCTATGCGCTGCAGACCGTGCTGCTGTGGATCGTCTTCTTCTGCAGCCTAATGAACCTGTTTCTGTTCGTCTACTGGCTGCCCGAGGTGCTGCACCTGACCGGCATGACGCCAGCCGAAGCGGCGCGCGCCACAAGCTTCCGCGAGCTGGGCGCTATACTGGCGGTGCTCTATCTCGGCCTGTTGATCGACCGCTTCGGTCCGGAACGGGCGTTGGCGTTGCATTATGCTGTCGGTGTCGTGTTCATCGCCGCAATCGCGCTCGTCGCGATGCCCTATTTGCTGCTAGCGATCGTGATCTTCTTCTGCGGCATGACGATCATCGGCAGCCAGACCGGCGCGAACGCCGCCTGCGGCAAGCTCTACCCGGCGCGGATGCGCACGAGTGGCCTCGGCTGGGCGCTCGGCATCGGCCGCCTCGGCGGCATTGCTGCCCCGGTGCTGGGTGGGTATCTGCTGTCATTGGGAATGCCGCCGACTCAGATCTTTCTGAGTGCCTGTCTGTTTGCGGTGATTGCCGCCGCGGCGACCGGGCTATTGGCATTGCGCGGCGTGCATGCCGAGCCGCTGGCCGGCCAGTCCGCCGCCTGATCCATCGTTGCTGCTCCCTTCAGTAAAGTCCCGGAATTAGCCGCGACGTGCGTCGGCAGTAGGCATCGTATTCGTCGCCGAACTGCGTGCGCAGTAGCCGCTCTTCCGCATTTATGCGGGCGAGGAGCGGCGGAATAAGGAGCGCCGTCAGCAGCACGCCGATACCAGAGCGAAAAGCAAGCGCCCATCCTAGCGAATTGACGAGCAACCCCAGATAGCTGGGGTGGCGAATGATGTTGTAGGCCCCGCTCGTGACCAAGGTATGTCCTGGCTGGATGGCGACCAACCCGCTGAACCGGCGGCCGAGCACAAACACCGGCCAGAGCCGCAGCGCGCCACCCGCGGCAAAGAGGGCGACTCCGAGCCAACGGATGGCATCCCCGTCCAGCGTCCAGAACCCCTTCCGGTCGGTGTAGGCCGGCAGATAGGCGGCGAGCAGCCCGATCAAGCCGAAGGCGAGGATGACCCAGCGGTTGGAACGATCCTCGCGCTTGCCGGGGCTTAAATTCCCCCGGCTGAAGACCGCTACGCCGGACAGCGCGAAGAGTACGACCGCGAGGGCGATCAGCGCCGGGTGGGAGAAGAAGGCGGCGCGCCCGCCCAAGCCGAGAATTGCGAGCCCCAGATAGGCGAGGGTCGCGCCAATGGTGAAAAGCGCTAATTTGGGCGAAGGCAGCTCGGTCATAACGCTTTTATGGCACGATATTGATGATTGGCGGCAGGTTTGCTAATCGATGGCCAGTTGTGTTGATCGGGTAGCGAGGATCGTCGTGTGCCGCAATATAAAGACGCTTTATAACTTCAAACCGCCCGCTACGGCGGACGAGATCCGGGCATCTTCTCTGCAATTCGTCCGCAAGTTGAGCGGCTTTAACCGGCCCTCCAAGGCAAACCAACCGGCGTTCGACCGGGCCGTGAACGAGGTGGCCAAGGCGGCACATGATTTGCTCGGGGCACTCGTGACCAACGCACCGCCGCGCGACCGCGCTGTCGAGGCGTCAAGGGCGCAAGCCCGGGCAGCGAACCGCTTCGGCTCGCCGGCGGTGGGGCACCCGACCTAATGCGAGCACGGGCCGCTCAGGCGCATTTGAGCGAAATCCCGCCGTCGACCACCAGTTCGAGGCCGGTGACGTACTTCGCCTCGTCCGAGGCAAGATAGAGGCAGGCATAGGCGACGTCCCAAGCATCGCCCATATGGCCCATCGGGCATTGAGCGTCGCGCACCTTCCACATCTCGTCGACGTCGCCCTTGCCGTATTGAGCGGCGAGGCCGGCGGTCTTCTCGACCATCGGCGTCTTCATCAGACCAGGCAGCACTGTATTGACGCGAATGTGCTGCGGCGCGTATTGCGCCGCAGTGGTGCGGGTCAGGTGGATCATTGCCGCCTTCGTCGCGTAATAGGTGGCATAGGGCACGCCGGTGTAGCGAATGCCGGCGACAGACGAAATGTTGATAACCGAGCCGCCCCCCTGCCTCTGCATGATCGGGATCACGTGCTTCATTGTCAGATAGCAACCCTTGAGGTTTACGTCGAACAGCCGGTCCCAGTCCTCCTCGGGCAGATCGACGACCCCTGCGACATGAGCTATACCGACATTGTAGTCCAATACGTCGATCCGCCCGTAAGCGTCCGTGCATGCTGCACCATGCGGTGGATGTCGTCATGGCTGGTCACGTCCGCCCGGATCGCCTGTGCCACACCGTTCTCCGCAGCGATGATGCGCACGGTTTCGTTCGCCGCCTCTTCATTGACGTCGGCGCACAGCACTTTCGCTCCTTCCCGGGCGAAGAGCGTAGCAGTGGCCTTGCCGTTTCCCCAGCCCGGCCCGACCGACTCCGCCCCCACCACCAACGCGACTTTATCCTGCAAGCGTGCGGCCATGATTTCCTCCTATACGCTCGGCCATGCTGCGGTCCAATACTTCGAGCCGCTCCTCGCGCTGGCTACCGCCGATGATCTCGCCGATCCCCGACGCCGACAGGTCCATCGCTACGACCGTTTTGCCGTTTCGTGCTCCGACTGTAGGTCGATACTCCATTTCACCGGAAGCGTGATCCGGTCCAGCTTGCCATTGGGTTCCGGCGATAATCAGATCGCCTTCTGGCGAAACGACGATGGCGGACGCCGATAGGTTGCGCGAAATGCGTCGTTGAATCGCCGGATGCTGCGAAACCCGGCGGCGAAGGCGATCTCCGAGAGGGGCATGGCTGTCTGATCGATCAGCCGTTTCGCAGCTTGTACGCGTTGCGTCGCCGCGATCTCGCTGGGAGTCGCGCCCACATGACGAAGAAATAGTCGCAGGAGGTGGCGTGGTCCGATCCCGAGGCGAGCGGCGAGATCAGCGACCGAGGCTTCATCGAGGAATCGCTCTTCAATCAGTCGCATTCCTCGTGCAACCGTGGTTGCCGTCCCGCTCCACGCAGGGCTTCCCGGTGCTGTTTCAGGTCTACAGCGCAAACATGGCCGGAAGCCCGCCCGCTCGGCCGCGGCTGCCGTGGCAAAGAACCGCACATTCTTGGACTGCGCGGGCCGCACCGGGCAAACCGGGCGACAGTATACGCGGGTCGTCCGAACGCCCGTGAAAAACACTCCGTCGAAGGCCGGGTCCCGCGCTAGACGGGCGTGATCGCACGTCTCCCAATCGAGACTCGGCGGGATTCCAGTCAGCATCGGAGCGAGGTTAGGGGAAAGCGGCAATGGCTGATAGCTGGAATCAGACTCGATCGGCCGATCACGTCCGATCTCGGCCAGCCTCGGCCGAGCGAAGGGATCAACTTCCCCGTTTATGCGAGATTCCTCGACATCCCGCGCAGCGTCTGCCCGAAAACTCTACTGGGGTTGGCCGGTCGTCGCGGCTGCGTTCCTCGTCGCCACCTTCGGGTTCGGACTGGGCTTTTACGGACCAGGCATATACTTGGTTGCGCTCAAAGCGCGCCATGGGTGGTCGACCGGGGAGCTCTCGTCGGCGATCACCATGTATTACGTCTTCGGTGCCGCCCTGCTCTTCTTTGTCGTCGGGCCCCTGTTCGATCGATGGGGAGCACGAATAGTTGTCACCATCGGCACTATCGCGATGGCTTGCGGGTTGGTCGCGCTAACTCTATTGACCCGGCCCTGGCAGATCTATGCGGCGTTCGGTGTGATGTCGCTCGGCTGGGCCACGATGAGCGGTGCTGCCATCAACATCATCGTCGCGCCTTGGTTCGACAGACGCCGCGGGCTGGCGTTGAGCTGGGCGATGAATGGCGCCAGCGCCGGCGGCGTTCTGATCGCGCCGCTGCTGGTCTTGTTGATCTCGCGGTTCGGCTTCGCGGTCGGTCTCTATACAGCAGCAACGCTAATGCTCGCCGTTCTTTTCCCGGTCGTGATGCTGATGCTTCGGCCGAAACATCCCGATGAACATGACATGGCGGATTTTCGATCAGCCTCGATGAAACCGCCCGCGTCCGCTGCGACATCCGCTAATGAGGGCCCGGAGTTTCGCCTCGGAGCAGTGTTGCGCAGCCGCGCCTTCATCATGACTTCGATCCCATTTGCGCTCGGCCTGACTGCGCAGGTCGGGTTCCTTACCCATCAGGTCGCATTTTTATCGCCAACGATCGGAGCCATCGCCGCTGGTTGGGTCGTCAGCTTGACGACAATCGCTGCCGTAGCAGGGCGCATCGCAACCGGATTTATCCTCGACCGCTTCAACCGTCGTGCCGTCGCCTCCGTCAATTTCGTCGTCCAAGCACTCGGCGTGGGGATCCTGGCGACGAGCACGGAAAAATCGACGCTCTACCTGGGTTGCCTGCTGTTCGGGGTTGGCGTCGGAAACGCGACCTCGCTGCCGGGCCTGATCGTTCAGCAAGAGTTCCCGAAACACCATTTCGCGCGCATTGTCAGTCTCATCGTCGCCATCAACCAATTCAGCTTCGCGTTTGGACCTACCCTGCTCGCCCAGCTCCAGAATGCGGAGGGGACC
>Ga0318574_10000624_pt1 | contig 11210 bp, 10 predicted proteins | sample GRESIP089b5f22_FD_202527 | JGI IMG/M metagenome (GOLD analysis project Ga0318574, IMG submission 202527) | Tropical soil microbial communities from Luquillo Experimental Forest, Puerto Rico - GRE.SIPMG.089b5f22 | ecosystem: Environmental > Terrestrial > Soil > Tropical forest > Bulk soil...
ATCTCTTCTCCCAATGCCACGCGAACATCGTCATCGAATCCGAAGAGCAATTCCGGGCGCCGAATCAGCTCGACGACGTCGCTGCCCAACCCGTTGAAGATGCCGGCGAACTCGACCGCGATGTAGCCACCGCCGACGATGACGATATGGCGCGGCAGCTCCGCGAGGTCGAGCGCCTCGTTCGACGAGATCACGTGCTCGATGCCGGGAATGTCAGGGGTTTCCGGCCATGATCCGGTGGCGATCAGGATGTTCTCGGCGGTGCAGCGGCGGCCGGCGACCTCGACGGTGTGAGGATCGGTCAGCGCCGCGTGGCCGTCGATGATCTCCACGCCGCTGTTGTTTAGCATGTTGATGTAGATTTGCGACAGCCGCCCGATCTCCTTGTCCTTCGCGGCGATCAGCTTCGGCCAGTCGAAATCCGCCGGCGGCACGGTCCAGCCGAACCCTTCCGAGTCGGCGAACGCCTCGGCGAATTGCGCACCATAAACCAGGAGCTTCTTCGGCACGCAGCCACGCAACACGCAAGTGCCGCCGACGCGGAGCTCTTCGCAGATCGCGACTCGCGCGCCGTAGCTGCCGGCGCGGCGCGAACTCGCCACGCCGCCCGAGCCGGCCCCGATCGTCAGCAAGTCGAAATCATAGCGCGGCATAGCGGGAGCGCTCCGTCATGGCACAGGTCGATGCTCTGGTTGTCATAACCCGCCACCCATCGCAAGCGACCAGTCCTATAGATATGGGTCGGCGGGGTCCCAGGGCTCGGTTTTTACTTGGCGGCGCGGGATTTGCGCACCTTCGCAGCCGTCTTCGGCGCTGCCTGTGGTTCGGTCTCGTCGGTTACCTGGACCTCGACCGTCATGCCGAGGTGGTCCGAAGGAAAGCCGGTCCAGGTGCCGGAGATCGGCACCGCCTGACGCGGATCGCGCGCGACCGCAACCCGGATCAAATCGTGATTCCCGACAATGCCGTTGGTCGGATCGAACTCGATCCAGCCCGCGCCCGGCAAGTAAACCTCGAGCCAGGCATGGGTCGCTCCGCCGCCCACCCGCTCGCCGCGTCGGCCCTCGGGGACATAGAGGTAGCCGGTCACAAAGCGCGCAGCGAGTCCGAGCGCGCGCACCGCCTCCATCATTAGCACCGCGAAATCACGGCAGCTGCCGCTTTTCATCCGCAAGGTCCTGACCGGATCCTGAACGCCGCTCTCCTCGCGCGCGACATAGGTCAGATCCTGGCGGATCGCATAGGTCATCGCTGCTAGGAGGTCGGCGGTCGGGGTCCGGCCCTCATGGCGCAGGAACTGTCGCGCCCACCGGTCGACTTCGCGCTCGGGATCGAGATATTGCCGCTCGATCGTTCGCAACAGATCGGGCATCTCGTCGGCGCCGTAAGTGAACGGATATCTCTCGGCGTACTCTTCGATCTGGAAGTCGAGAGCGTTGGTCGGTGAGTGGTCGAGGCGAATGACACTCTCGAAGCGCAGCTCCTGCGCCCGACCGGCGAATCGGGCGATCGCAACGCAATTACCGAAAACGTCGTGCACCCAGCGGATATCGGTTGGTTCCGGTGTGATCGCGAGCTTGGCGTCGAGCAGCTTCTGGTCGTAGCTGTCGCGTGGCCGCAACATCATGCGGTGCTCGCCGAACGCGACCGGCTGCTTGTAGCGATAGGTGGTAACGTGCCGCACGTTGATGACGAGCATCGCCGTAGCCTATTGCGGCGTTACTGTCTGGGCCTGCGAAGCTTCGGGCGAATAGCCGAAGAAGGCGATCGAAAGGTCGCGCGTGACGGCAATCAATTGCTGCTGCATCAGGTCGAGAAACTCGTGGAGACCCTCGCCTAGAATCGTCGATATGTCGAGCGTCCCGAGGACGCCGCGCAACCGATCGAGCTCTTCGGCGGCGGCGTTGCCGTGGCGCAGCAAATATCGCGACTTGACTTCGCCGAGCAGCCGGCCGGCCTCGCGCACGCAGTGATGCAGAGAGCGCGGAAAGGCTTGGTTGAGCAGCAGGAAACCCGCCACGCGCGCCGGGGTTGTGTTGGCCGTGTGCAAGCGGCGATAAGCATGGTACCCGGCCGCTGAGCGCAGCAGCGCGTTCCACTGGCTGACATCGATGGGTGAGCCGACAGCGGAGGGGCTGGGCAGCAGCAGGTGATACTTGATGTCGAGCAGTCGCGTTGTCTGATCGGCGCGCTCGATATAGCGGCCGAGCTGATAGAAGTACCAACCCTGGTCACGGAAAAAGGTACCCTCGGTGATGCCGGTATGTGTTTGGCAATCCTCCTTTATCGAGCCGAACAGGGCAGCGAGCCTGCCCGGCATCAGATCACCTTCGCCGAGCGCGGCAAGACGGTTGTAGAACACATTGAGCTGCACCCACATCTCGGTCGAGATCAGCGGCCGCAGGGTGCGTGCATTCTCCCGCGCATAGCGTATCGCGCTGACAATCGAGGTCGGATTGTCGCCGTCGATGACGTAGAATTTGACCACACTCTGCGCGGTGGCCGCCGAATGGGTCGCGAAGAAGCGCTCATCATCGGAGTTCAGCTGGACGATCGAACGCCAGTTCTGGCCGCCATGGCTGTCGCGCGAGAAGGTCTCGTTGACGTCGAGGATGCGCGCGAGATTCTCGGCACGCTCGAGATAGCGTGCGAGCCAGAAGATGCAGTCCGCGTAGCGGGCAAGCAGAACGTCACTCAAAGACCCCCTCACTCGACTACCCAGGTGTCCTTCGAGCCGCCGCCCTGTGAGGAGTTGACGACCAGCGAACCCCGCCGCAGCGCCACCCGCGTCAGCCCGCCGGGCAGGACCCAGGTGCTCGACCCGGTCACTGCAAACGGCCGCAGGTCGACGTGGCGGGGTTCGATCTGGCCGTCGATCAAAGTCGGCGCGACCGACAGATTGACGCAGGGCTGACTGATGTAATTGGCCGGGTCGGCGGCGAGCTTGGCCCGGCATTCGTCGAGCTCCTGCAGGCTCGCTCTCGGACCGACCGTGATGCCGTAACCGCCCGCCTCACCGACCGGCTTGACGACGAGTTCGGCGAGACGATCGAGGGTGTAGCGCAATGCTTTGGGCTCGCGGCAGATATGGGTCTCGACGTTGGGCAGGATCGGATCCTCGCCGAGGTAATAGCGGATGATCCGTGGCATGTAGGCATAGACCGCCTTGTCGTCGGCCACACCGGTGCCGACCGCGTTGGCGAGCGCCACATTGCCCGCCCGATAGGCCCGCATCAGCCCCGGCACACCCAGCATACTCTCGGGGACGAACGCTTCGGGGTCGAGATAATCGTCATTGATCCGGCGATAGATCACATCGACCCGCGACAACCCGCCGGTGGTGCGCATAAAGACGCGGTCGTCATCGACCACGAGATCCGGTCCTTCAACCAATGGCACCCCCATCTCGCGCGCCAGAAAGACGTGCTCGAAATACGCGGAGTTGTAAGTGCCGGGCGACAGCAGAACGACCTGCGGATCGGCAACCCCGGCCGGCGCCACCTCCTGCAATGCGGCGATCAACTTCGCGCCGTAATTGTCGATCGGGCGCAAGCCAATGTCGTCGAGCAGATCGGGAAAGGCGCGCAGCATCATGTGCCGGTTCTCGACAACATAGCTGACACCGGAGGGGGTGCGCGCGTTGTCTTCAAGAACGAGAAAAGTCCCACGCTCGTCGCGCACGATGTCGGTGCCGCAGATGTTGACATAGGTCTTGTGCGGCAGGTCGATGCCGCGCATCAGCGGACGATAATTGCGGTTACCGAGGATCAACTCCGCCGGGACCACACCGTCGCGCAGCAAATGCTGGTCGTGGTAGACGTCGTCGAGCAGCAGGTTAATTGCGGTGATCCGCTGGATGATGCCGCGCTCGATGTGGCGCCACTCATCGGCCGACAGGATCCGCGGCAGGACGTCGAACGGCAGGATTCGGTCGATCGTCCGGGCATCGGAATAGATCGTGAAGGTGATCCCAAGATTGTAGAGTTCCGCGTTTGCGGCGGCGGCTCGCACTTTGAGCGCATCGATCGACAAGGCGGAAAGACGCTCGCGGATGACGTGGCTGGCCGAGCTGCGCAGCATCTCGCAATACAGACCCTGCGGATCGTAACCGTCGAGGATCGAGCGATCCATCTCTCCACCCGAAATCGCCTGTCGGGCTGGACCAGCATTTTCCGCGCCAACGCAGCCGAAGTCCAGCCGGGCGAGCGCACGGTAAGGCAACTGCTGAAATTTTAGGCTTTCGCTGTCAGCAGACGCTACCCGAGAAGCGCCATCAGCGCTTTTGAACTTGCTACAGCGCCAAACACCCCGCCCTGCATCTTGATCATCTTGATTGCGTGCTCGTGATTTGATCGGTCAGTGGCGCCGCAGCAATCTTCAAGCAACAGGCATTCGAACCCACGGTCATTTGCCTCGCGCATTGTTGTGTGAACACACACGTCGGTGGTGATGCCAGTCAGCACGAGATTGGCTATGCCGCGCACCCGTAATATCAATTCGAGATCGGTTGCGCAGAACGAGCCTTTCCCCGGTTTGTCGATAATCGGCTCGCCGGGAAGCGGGGTCAGCTCGGGGACGATCTCCCAGCCCGGCTCACCCCGCACCAGGATGCGGCCGCAAGGGCCGGGGTCGCCGATGCCGGCGCCGATTCGCCGCGAGCGCCAGAGTTTGTTTTCCGGCAGGTCCGCAAGGTCGGGCCGATGCCCCTCGCGCGTGTGGAAGACATGAAATCCCTGGCGGCGCATTGCGGCGAGCACGGCGGCGATGGGTTCAATCGGCGCGCGGGTAAGGCTCAGATCATATCCCATGCGATCGACATAGCCGCCGATTCCGCAGAAATCAGTCTGCATGTCGATGGCGACCAGCGCTGTATTCTCTGGCCGGAGATCACCATTATAAGGCCAGGGATACGGATCGGCCGCGATATAGCGTTGCGTCATAGCGGGCTCTTGTGCCGACGGTGCCAATCACCGCACTGTTAAATTAGCACACCAATGACCGTCACCGGCACCTCTCTCGAAATCGCGACGCTGCGCAGCGCTTTCCTCAGCGGCGCTATCTCGGCAGCCCAGCTTGCCGAGCAGGTATTGGCCCGCATCGCACGATCGAATGATCCGGCGATCTGGATCTCGCGATCGAGTGAAGGCAATGTCAGAGCACGCGCCCGCCAACTCGACGGCGAGGCGGCGGCAGATCCGACCGCGATCACGCGCTTGCCGCTCTTCGGCATTCCGTTTGCGGTCAAGGACAATATCGATGTTGCCGGCGTGCCGACGACGGCCGGGTGCCCTGCCTTCACCTATACCCCGGCTGAGACTGCACCGGTTGTGGCGCGCCTGTTGGCCGCCGGCGCCGTGCTGCTGGGCAAGGCCAACCTCGATCAGTTCGCCACGGGACTGGTCGGTACGCGCTCGCCCTATGGGGTTCCGCGCAACCCATTCGACGCCCGTTTCATTCCGGGCGGATCCAGCTCGGGGTCGGCAGTGGCAGTTGCGACCGGACTCGTCAGTTTCGCGCTCGGCACCGACACGGCGGGATCGGGACGTGTTCCCGCCGCCTTCAACAACATTGTCGGGCTAAAACCGACCCGTGGGCTAATAAGCACTCGGGGAATAGTGCCCGCCTGCCGGTCGCTCGACTGTGTCTCCGTGTTTGCACTGACAGCGCAAAACGCGTCGGCGGTTTTCGAGGTAGCCGCTCACTTTGACCCCGGGGACCCACTGGCCCGCGCGCCGGATGTTGCGGTCGATTCGCGCATTGGATTGCGCTTTCGGTTCGGCGTCCCAAGATTGTGCGACCTCGATTTCTTCGGCAACAAGGAGGCGGGGGCACTTTTTCATGCGTCTGTCAGAATCCTCGAAAAGGCCGGTGGAACCAGCACAGAGATAAATTTCGCGCCGTTACGAGACGCCGGGCGGCTGCTCTATGAAGGCCCATGGGCCGCCGAGCGCCTGCACGCCACCGAGGCTCTCTTGAGCGAGCGCCCAGACGTGGTGCTACCGGTAACCCGTGAGATCATCGAGGGAGCGCGCAAGTACAGCGCGCTCGACGTTTATCGTGCACAATATCAGCTGGCGGCATTGCGCCGCGCCGCCGAAGGCGAGCTTCGGCAGGTCGACGTTCTACTGCTGCCGACCGCCGGCACGATCTACGAAACAGCGGACGTAGCGGCCGAGCCAAAACGCCTCAACACCAATCTCGGGCTCTATACCAGCTTTGTGAACCTGCTCGATCTCGCGGCAATCGCGCTGCCCGCCGGCTTCAGCCAGAGCGGTCTGCCTTTCGGAATTTCGCTGATTGCACCCGCCCATCGTGACGCTGGGCTCCTCGATTTGGGAACGCGCTTCCAGGAGATCGGCGGCTTACCACTGGGCGCTGCGGCGGTTTGACAATTGCCCGCGCAGGTTCCGCGATGTCGAAATAGGCTCGAAAGTTCCGTTAGATCACCAACACATATGGAATGCCTCCGGGAGATGGCACGGCGACTGCATAATCGGCGCAATCGAGGAGTTTGCCGATGACCGAGACCATTTTGACCATCAGCAGCAAGAATTATTCCTCCTGGTCGCTTCGCGGCTGGCTGTTGTGCAGAATGGCCGGCTTGAAATTCGTCGAAGAGGTGGTGCCTGTAGACGACCCGGCGAACCGCGCCGAGTTGTTGCTGCTGTCGCCGTCGATTCTCGTGCCGTGCCTGACGCATCAGGGCATCAGGATTTGGGATACTCTGGCGATCGCCGAATACCTCAACGAAGTGAGGCCGAAGGCGGGGCTGCTGCCGGCCGATCGCGGCGCTCGCGCCCGCTGTCGGTCGATTTGCGGAGAAATGCACTCCGGGTTCGCCAATCTACGATCGGCACTGCCGATGAACCTGAAGGCGCATCACCGCGGCTTCAAGGTCTGGGCGGGCGCACAGGCCGACATCGACCGCATAACCACGATCTGGCGCGAGTGCTTCGCGGCTCACCATGGCCCTTATCTGTTCGGGACATTGACGATGGCCGACGCGATGTACGCCCCAGTCGTCACGCGCTTTTTGACCTATAATGTGAGCCTCGACGCCGATTGCGCCGGCTATTGCGATCGCATCACGGCGCTGCCCGACATGGTTGCATGGCGCGAAGCCGCGATGCTCGAGCCTGAAGAGCTCGAAGAACTCGCCATGGAGTTCTGACCCGCTTCGTCAGTCTTCCGCCACCGCTTCGTCGGCAAGGACCACTGCCGCCGGATAGCTCTGCCGGCTGAGCCCATAGCAAACGCCGGCGACGATAAGGTAGCCCACCGCAACCGAGATCGAACTGCCGACCCCGAGTGCGGTCCCGTGGATAAAGCCGAAAAAGGACAAGACCGCGCCCGCGCCGGCGAATAATGCCGCCCACTCGAACTTGCGGTCGATAATAAATGCGGCGATCGCCCCGAGGATCAGCCCGGCGAGCACCGCGCCGCCGCCGAGCAATGCCATGCCGTGATAGACAACCCCGGCGGCGCCGAGCTTGGCCATGCCTACCTGCTCGGCCGAAGTGCCGGCGGCGCCGAGCACGCCGTCGATCAATGTTTGCGCCCAGGCAGCGATGTTCGGCAGGATCGCCAGCACGATTGCGGGGGCGTGCCGTGGCGGCGACGCCTGAAACGCCTGGGCGCCGATGACCAGGCCGATGTACAGCAGGATCGGCAGGATCGCGACCAGCGGAATGATCGCCAGCAACAGCGCCGTCAGCCCCAGGAAGCAAACCAGACCGATGACGACGCCGGTCGCCAGCGAGTAGCCGATTCGGCCGCCAACCGCCTTCCAACCGGGGTGGCCGATATAAACGGCCGGCGGGAACGGGCTGCCGAGCAGCGCACCGACGATCGCGCCGCTGCCGTCGGCCAGCAGGATCTGGCGCAGGCTGTAATCGTCGCCGGCTGCAGCAGCGCTTTCGACGTTGTTCATACCCTCGGTGAAGTTATAGATGCCGAGCGGCACGGCGGTGACGAGCAGCGGTCCGATGTCGCTGAACGCCCGGATGAAGTCGCTCGACGGGTAGGGTAGCCGCAAACCGAATTGTCCGAGGGCGGAGACGACTCCTCCAGGCTGCATCAGCTCATCGAGATGAACGAGCTTGGCCAGCCAGGCGAGGACCGTGCCGAGAACGACTGCGACGAGGCCGCCCGGCAGACCGTATGGGAGGCGTATGCCGGCCATCCAGCTGACTAGCACGATGGTCAGCGACAGCATGAACAACCAGGGGTCTTCCCAGCCGAGGAAGGCGGGGCGCATCGAGATGAAGGCTATCGAGATCCCGGCGAGGGTGCCGAGCATGGCCGCACGCGGCGTGTATTTCCGCACCGTGGGGCCGACAAAGGCGCCGAGCAGCACGATAGCGCCGATCACCAGGCACCACACGAGGCCGGACTGCCAGGCCAGCACCGGGTCGTGCGTCTTCAGATAAATCGGCAGCATGATCAGAAAGACGACGATGAACATGTGCGGCACGCTCGGCCCGTATGGCATCGCCGTTACATCGCCGCGCCCGTCCTTGTTGGCCAGACGCCAGGCAAGGTAGGCGTAGTAGAGATTGCCGAGCGGCAGCGCGATACCGAGCGCCGGCAGGATGCGGCCGTAAACGATGTCCGCCGGCAGGTTAACGACGTGCAGGCACAACCCGGTCAGCACGATGACGTTGAGGACGACGTTGGTGAACAGACCGAAGAAGCCGTTCCAATCGCCCGGAACCCACCAGCGTGGAGCGGCGGCTGCGGTGTTCATCACGTCGTCCTCAACGAGCGGCTGTCTGGAGCGCCGCGATAACCGCCGCGGACGAGGCGACCCAACCGAAGATGCCGCCTTGGGCCTTGATCATGCGCAGCCCCATTTCCTGAAACTCGGGGAAATACGAGCCGACGCAATCGGCCACGACGATACAGTCGAACCCTCGGTCGTTGGCCTCGCGCACCGTCGTATTGACACAGACCTCGGTGGTGACGCCGCACACGATCAGCTGGGCGATGCCGCGGTTTTTCAGCATGGCGTCGAGGTCGGTGGCGAAAAAGGCACCCTTGCCCGGCTTGTCGACGACCGGCTCGCCCGGCAGCGGATAGAGTTCGGGAATGATGTCGTGACCGGGCTCGCCGCGCACCAGGATGCGGCCCATCGGGCCCGCGTCGCCGATGCCCGCGGCGAGCTTACCTCGGGATTTCTTCGCCGGCGGCAGATCGGCAAGGTCGGGGCGATGACCCTCGCGGGTGTGGATGATGGTCAGCCCCGTGGCGCGCGCCTCTTCGAGCAAGGATCGAGTTGGAGCGATTGTTTGCCGCAACAGCGAAACGTCGTTGCCGAGTGCCTCGCCAAACCCCCCGGGCTCGAGAAAGTCGCGCTGCATGTCGATGATGACGAGGCTCGCCCGTCCCGGATCGAGATCGAACGCGTAGGGTTCCGCCTCGATGATCGCCATGACACCCCGCTTTAATCGTCGAAAAGGATGAAGCAAACCGCGTGCCACGGCACGCGGCCAGAGTTTATGACGAGCGTGGAGACTCTCGCCCGCGTGCAGCGGCAGGCGATGTCAGAGTGTCGCGCTGTCTATGCGCTATGACAAAGCCAGTCGCCGGGTGTCGCGGTAGCCGGTCTCCGACAATTCCCCCCAATCCATGACGCCGACGAGGAATGCCATGTAGCTGTTGTAGACTCTGCGGGTCAGCGGATCCTTCGCAGCCGTATCGGAGAGGACCTCTTTGCTGAGCTTGCCGAACGTCCTGACAAGCTCGTCGCTGAAACGCAGGATCTTGATCCGGTCATCGGCGCGCAGCAGTTTTAGCGACTTGACGTTCTCGGCATTGAATTCGGCAAGCGACCGGGTAACTTCGGCGTGTGCTGCGGTCTCTATGAGCACGCGCTCAGAGGGAGCCAACCCATCCCAAACCGCTTTGTTGACGCCGAGCGTGTTATTGCTGCCAGGCTCGTGGAAGCCGGAGTAATACTAATAGTCGGTCACTTTGTCGAGCCCGAGATCCATGTCGAGCCACGGTCCGACCCACTCGCTGCCATCGATGGCGCCGGATTTGAGCGCAGTGATGATCTCGCTGCCGGGTGTTGTCACCACAATGGCGCCCATCCGGCGTAGCACCTCGGCGCCAAGCTCCGGCATGCGGTAGCGGAGACCTTTGAAGTCCTCCGGGGTATTGACCTGCTTGCGGAACCAGCCGCCCATTTGAACGCCGGCATTGAAGGCCATCAAAGGCTTGATATTGAATTGCGCATCCACCTCGTCCCACAACGCCTGCCCGCCGCCGAAGTCTATCCACGAGCACACCTCGTCGGCGGTCAAACCATAGGGCACGGAAGAAAAGAAATTCAGTGCGGGTGACTTGCTCTGAAAATATTTTTCATCTGTATGATACATGTCTGCGACTCCGGCGGCAACCGCATCAAAGACCTCGAAAGCGCGGACGAGAGTGTCGGCCGGATAGACCGTGACCTTGAGACGCCCGTCCGACATTGCGGTAATCGATTGCGCCAGTCGCTCCACGCTAGTGTCCATCCCACGCAAGCCTTTGGGCCAGCTGGTCACCAGCTTGAGCTCTTTGATGCCTTGCGCGATCGCCGGGGCCCGTAGGCTGCCGGCGGCTGCGATCGCGGCCGCGCTCAACAGCACCTCACGGCGTCGCGTCATCATCATGGTCTCCTGCTACGCCAGCGCCAATCGCCGGGTGTCGCGATCGCTGGTCTCCGACAGCTCGCCCCAATCCATGACACCTGCGAGGAAAGCCATATAGCTGTCATAAACCTTGCGGGTCAGCGGATCTCTGGCCGCCGTCTCGGCGAGAACTTCCTTGCTTAACTTTCCGAACACTCTGATCAGGTCGTCATTGAAGCGCAGGATTTTGACCCGCGTGTCCGCGCGCAGGAGCTTGAGCGCTCTTATATTTTCGGCATTGGCCTCGGCCAACGAGCGAGTAACTTCGGCCTGCGCCGCGGTCTCAATGATTGCGCGCTCCGACGTCGTCAGCCCCTCCCACAGCTTCTTATTGATGCCGAGCGCTGAGTTGTCGCCCGGCTCGTGGAAGCCGGGGTAATAATAATAATCGGCCACTTTGCTGAGCCCGAGCCAGACATCCGGCCAAGGCCCGACATACTCGCTGGCGTCGATGGCGCCGGATTTGAGCGCGCCGGTAATCTCGTCGGCAGGAGTGGTCACGACCGTCGCCCCCATGCGGCGCAGTACTTCAGCGCC
>Ga0318574_10000649_pt1 | contig 11064 bp, 7 predicted proteins | sample GRESIP089b5f22_FD_202527 | JGI IMG/M metagenome (GOLD analysis project Ga0318574, IMG submission 202527) | Tropical soil microbial communities from Luquillo Experimental Forest, Puerto Rico - GRE.SIPMG.089b5f22 | ecosystem: Environmental > Terrestrial > Soil > Tropical forest > Bulk soil...
ATCAAGGTGCTGGACGAAGGCACACTCAAGGCCTGGAAGCCCCAATGAACGCAATCACCGACATGGCAAGCGCCGCACACCAGGCGTTCGACCTCGATGCCTGGAGCCGCCAGCGCCTGGCCCAGGTGGAGCAGGCGCTGGACCGCTGGGTCACCGCCGACACGCCCCACGGCCTGGACCACGGCGCGCCGGCCCAACTGGTGGAGGCCATGCGCTACGCCGTGCTCGACGGCGGCAAGCGCCTGCGCCCGCTGCTGGTGCTGGCCGCGCATGAGGCCGTGAGCGGCGATGGCGGCGACAGCAGCCGCGCCGCAGCCCTGCGCGCCGCTTGCGCCGTGGAACTGATCCACGCCTACTCCCTGGTCCACGACGACATGCCCTGCATGGACAACGACGTGCTGCGCCGGGGCAAGCCCACGGTACATGTGCGCTTCGGCGAAGCCAGCGCCCTACTGGCCGGCGATGCCCTGCAGGCCTTAGCCTTTGAATTGCTCACGCCCCAGGATGGCTCGGTGCTTCCCGCCACCCAGGCGCGCCTGTGCGCCCTGCTGGCGCGCGCCGCCGGCAGTGCCGGCATGGCCGGTGGCCAGGCCATCGACCTGGCCAGCGTGGGCCTGCCCCTGAGCGAGACCCAGTTGCGCGAGATGCACGAGCTGAAAACCGGCGCCCTGTTGCAGGCCAGTGTGATGATGGGTGCGCACAGCGCCGCCCCCAGCACGCAGGCGGCGCAGGCCTTGCAAGCCTACGGTGCGGCCATCGGCCTGGCGTTCCAGGTGGTGGACGACATCCTGGACGTGACCGCCGACTCCGCCACCCTGGGCAAGACCGCCGGCAAGGACGCCGACAACAACAAGCCCACCTATGTCTCCCTGATGGGCCTGCAGGCCAGCCAGGCCTACGCCCAGCGTCTGCTGGACCAGGCACTGGGCGCCCTGGACGCCAGCGGCCTGCCGTGCACGCGCGCCCTGCGCGCCCTGGCCGACATGGTGGTCAACCGGGCCAGCTGAGCCTGGTCGTTGTTGATAAAAATGGCCGCCAGCCCTCTGAAACATTGCGTAAGCAGCTACTAAAAAGATAGCATATGCCGAACCAGACCTACCCCTTGCTGCACACCATCAACGACCCGGAAGACCTGCGTCTGGTGCCGCGCGAGCAACTGCGTGAACTCACCGACGAGCTGCGCGCCTTCCTGCTCGATAGTGTGGCCAAGACCGGCGGGCACCTCAGCTCCAACCTGGGCACGGTGGAGCTGACCGTGGCCCTGCACTACGTCTACAACACGCCGGAAGACCGCATCGTTTGGGACGTGGGCCACCAGACCTACCCGCACAAGATCCTGACCGGGCGGCGCGACCGCATGGCCACGCTGCGCCAGCTGGGCGGCCTGTCCGGCTTTCCGCAGCGCGCCGAGAGCGCCTACGACACCTTCGGCACGGCGCACTCCAGCACCTCCATCTCGGCCGCGCTGGGCATGGCCCTGGCCGCCAAGATCCAGGGCGCGGACCGCCACTGCGTGGCCGTCATCGGCGACGGCGCCATGACCGCCGGCATGGCCTTCGAGGCACTGAACAACGCCGGTGTGGCCGATGCCAACCTGCTGGTCATCCTCAACGACAACGACATGAGCATCAGCCCGCCCGTGGGTGCGCTCAACCGCTACCTGGCGCAACTGCTCAGCGGGCGCTTCTACGCCGCCGCCAAGAACGTGGGCAAGAACGTGCTCAAGGGGGCGCCCCCGCTGTTCGAGCTGGCCAAGCGCCTGGAGGAGCACGCCAAGGGCATGGTGGTGCCGGCCACGCTGTTCGAGAAGTTCGGCTTCAACTACATCGGTCCCATCGACGGCCACGACTTGGACTCGCTCATCCCCACGCTGGAAAACATCCGCCTGCTCAAGGGCCCGCAGTTCCTGCACGTGGTCACCAAGAAGGGCCAGGGCTACAAGCTGGCCGAGGCCGATCCCGTGTCCTACCACGGCCCTGGCAAGTTCGACCCCGCCGTGGGTTTGGTCAAGCCGGCCACGCCCCCGAAGCAGACCTTCACCCAGGTGTTTGGCCACTGGCTGTGCGACCAGGCCGCCGCCGACGAGCGCCTGGTGGGCATCACGCCGGCCATGCGCGAGGGTTCGGGCATGGTGGAGTTTGAGCAGCAGTTCCCCGACCGCTACTTCGACGTGGGCATTGCCGAACAGCATGCTGTGACCTTTGCCGCCGGCCTGGCCGCTGAAGGGTTGAAGCCGGTCGTGGCGATCTACTCCACCTTCCTGCAGCGCGCCTACGACCAGCTCATCCACGACGTGGCCATCCAGAACCTGCCGGTGGTATTTGCACTAGACCGCGCTGGCCTGGTCGGTGCCGATGGTGCCACCCACGCCGGTGCCTACGACATCGCCTACCTGCGCTGCATTCCCAACATCAGCGTGGCCTGCCCGGCGGATGAAAACGAATGCCGCCAGCTGCTCTCCACCGCCTTTGCGCAAAACCACTCGGTGGCCGTGCGCTACCCGCGTGGTGCCGGTGCTGGCGTGGCCGTGCAGCCGGGGCTGGAGACATTGCCCTTCGGCAAGGGCGAGATCCGCCGCCAGGGCAAGGGGATCGCCATCCTGGCTTTTGGCACGCTGCTGTACCCGGCACTGGAGGCCGCCCAGGCCCTGGGCGCCACGGTGGTCAATATGCGCTGGGCCAAGCCGCTGGACACCGAACTGTTGCTCCAGGTGGCGCGCAGCCACGCGGGCCTGGTGACGGTGGAGGAGGGCTGCGTAATGGGTGGCGCTGGTAGTGCGGTGTGCGAGGCGTTGCAGGCTGCCGATCTCACGCTGCCCGTGCTGCAACTGGGCTTGGAAGATGCCTTCATCGAGCATGGCGACCCTGTCAAGCTGCTGGCCTTGCAGGGCCTGGATGCCGCCGGCATTCAGGCATCGATTGCGCGCCGTTTTGGAGCGCTGCTGGCGCCCATGGCACGCGCGGCGTGATAGTCTGTGTCGCACAGGCTTGCAGATTCCTGAAGGCCTACTGATTCAGCCGATTTCAAGGGAAAACCCGCACGTTTGCGTAGTGGGTGCTTCCTACAATCTCCGCTGACTCATAGCAGTCCTTTCTGTGCGGGAGACTCTGCGCGGCGAGATTGTTTTCACACTTCCAATGGAGTACCACCGAATGGATCGTCGTTCAATCATCAAAAACGCCGGCATCGCCGGCGTGCTGGCCGCTGGCGCCGCGCCTGCCGTCCACGCGCAGGCCGCCATCCGCTGGCGTCTGGCCTCCAGCTTCCCCAAGTCGCTGGACACCATTTTTGGTGCTTCCGAAGTGTTCGCTAAAAAAGTGAACGAAATGTCCGGTGGCAAGTTCACCATCTCCACCCATGCTGGCGGCGAGCTGATGCCCCCCTTCGGCGTGGTTGACGGCGTGCAGAACGGCACCGTGGAAATGGCCCACACCGCTCCTTACTACTTCCACGGCAAGGATGAAACCTTTGCCCTGGGCTGCGCCATCCCCTTCGGCCTGAACAGCCGCCAGATGACCGCTTGGATGTACGAAGGCAACGGCCTGAAGCTGATGCGCGAGTTTTACGCCAAGTACAGCATCATCAATTTCCCCGGCGGCAACACTGGCGCCCAGATGGGCGGCTGGTACCGCAAGGAAATCAAGTCGGTGGCCGACATGAAGGGCCTGAAGTTCCGCGTGGGTGGCTTTGCCGGTCGCGTGATCGAACGCATGGGCGGCGTGCCCCAGAACATCCCTGGCGGCGAAATCTACCAGGCGCTGGAAAAGGGCACCATCGATGCGGCCGAGTGGATCGGACCCTACGACGACCAGAAGCTGGGCTTCAACAAGGTCGCGCCCTTCTACCACTACCCCGGTTGGTGGGAAGGCGGCCCGCAGCTGGACTTCTTCATCAACGACAAGGCCTTCAACGCCCTGTCCGCCGAGAACAAGGTCATCGTCGAGTGCGCGGCAGCCTTTGCCCACACCGAAATGCAGGCCAAGTACGACGCCCGCAACCCCACCGCGCTCAAGCAATTGGTGGGTGCCAAGACCAAGGTGCTGCCCTTCCCCAAGGACGTGATGGACCTGGCCTACAAGGAGTCCATGGCCCTGTACGACGACGTCAGCGCCAAGAACCCCAACTTCAAAAAGGTCTACGACGACTACGCCGTATTCCGCCGCGACTCCAACCTGTGGTTCCGCTTCACGGAAATGCGTTTCGACCAGTTCATGCAGGCCCAAAAGCTGTAAGCACGGTCTGCTGCCCTTCATCAAATACCCCGCGCTGCGGGGTTTTTTTATGGGCTGTTGCAGATCCGTTGGGTCAATACCGCACGAGCTTCCCAAGGCTGCGGAATGGCCGGAACGGGGGGAGCTGACCGTCAAAGCTTTCGATCAAGCACCCGCGGTGGGCCATGAGCGGACGCTCACGAAAATCTGCTTCTCCGTAGCTTTCCCAGGCTTCGCGAAGTCGCCCTATCGATAAGTGCGTGTTATGGCTATCCAGCGAACGATGCGTTCACGGTTGCAGTTGCCGCCTGACCAGAACAATCTGTGGCCGAAATAGTGCTGAGGCCACAAATAGTGACGAAGCTGAGGTAGGGCTCCGATGCTGCAAGCCGGAGAGGGAGTTGAAGACGCCCAGATTGGTTGGGATACAGACGCCGCGAAGTCCAAGCCCGTTGCATATGAAATCCACAGGCCATAACTCCGTGACCATTTGCACCTGCGTCTGATAGACTCCGTCAAAACAACGCCCGGCTCCAGCGGCCTGCGGCGCAGGGCAAGGGAAAATGAGCGATAACAAAGAAGTTCAAAAGCTTGTAGCTACTCTTCGCAATTTCAAGCCTGGAGCAAAGCTAAAAAATTTCATCAGGTACGCCCAGTTCCCCAGCTTCAAAGCTCTGGAACCAGGGACAAAGATCGATTTTCCATTCCCACTTGTTGCCTTGGTTGGCCCAAATGGCGTTGGGAAGAGCTCAGTCCTTCACGCACTTTGGGGGATGCCCTACGGACAATCGACATCCAAGTTCTGGTTCGAAACCGAACTTGATCCCATCGTCGGCACGCCGAGGTATTTTTACTCTTATTGGAACGACTCCTTCGGTGGATTCGTTGAGTGCAGGAAGGCACGCGTCGGCACCAAGAAGGGATTTGACTATTGGGAACCCGCTCGTCTCAGTATCCCTGATGGGATGCAGCCACTTCCAGACGGGGAATTCATTGGCAAAGCCAAGGATCGATGGAACCCTGTGCACAAAGACGTAGTTTATATCAATCTTAAGACCTCCTTTGGCTCCTTCGACCGATTCTTTTACTTCGACGAGGGAGTGAAAGGCGACGAGCGGCGGGAGGTAATGCTTCAGGAGGCGCGCAGGTTGAAGCAAATCGTGGAGCAAGACCGACAGAGCTACGTATTGGGCAATCGGGAAAGAATTTTTCAGAACCGAGAGCTAACAAAAGCAGAAGTCGGTGCTGTCTCAGCAGTTCTGGGAAGGTCGTACGATTCCGCTCGCTACATTGAACATTCTCTATATCCCGGTCGGCGCGGCACTGATTTGAGTGTTATCTTCCGACGTGGATCCAGCTACTCGGAGGCGTTCGCCGGAAGCGGTGAGCTCACTGCCGTCAGTGCCGTTGTCAAGATCATGGCAGCTCCAGACCATTCACTCATCCTACTTGATGAGCCGGAGACGTCATTACATCCCGGCGCACAGCGGGCACTCCTGAAGTTTCTGCTGGAGCAGATCAAGCTCAAGGGGCATCAGGTGGTGATCTCTACACATTCCATCGATTTCTTGGAAGGGCTCCCGCACAACGCAATCAAAGTCTTCGAGGGAAATGGAGCAGGTCAAACGCGCGTTCTCCCGTCTAGCTCTCCAAACGCAGCCCTCGTGCGTTTGGGTAAGCTGCCAGCAAATGTGAAGCGAATCCTGGTAGAGGACCCCATGGCTGCTCTGCTTATTGAGCGCGCAATGGAAGGACTTGACCAAGGCGACGCACAATCACTTGAAGTGAAAATAGCGCCTGGTGGAGCGGATGCAATCCTTCGGTACCTTGGACCAGCCGCAATGACTTCGGGCGACGATGTTTATGTTTACTTGGATGGAGACCAGCGCAAGGTTCAAGAGTTCACCAGGCCTGAAACGATTGCTCCGGCTGACTACCCTAATCTCACCACTCTATTGAAGGCAGAGACGGGAGTCGATCCACTTTTCCACATCCCTGGTGGCAATGATGCTGCAGGTCATGATGCTGCAAAGACCGAGGCACAGCTCTCCTATCTGGCTTGGTTGCGCAGTCGCGTGTCTTATCTCCCAAATAGGGTTCCAGAGATCACTTTTCTCAAGGCAGCGAACCCAAACGAAGCCTACGGTGGTCTCGCCGCGCCAGAGGCGAAGCAAGCATTGCGAGCGCTACTGGCTAAACAGGTCGACGTTACCTCACGTGAACTGGCTGTCCTCGCCAAGGTAGCAGTGGCGGACATTCCTCCTGATCACCCGGATCTTGTGATCATTCGCAATTGCGTCTTGGGTTGGCTGCATGGCGCAAACGCATGACATCATTGGCAAAAAGACGCACTGCATCGAAAATCGCCCTAAGTATGACCGCTAAGAAAACCCGCCCCGTCCGAGTACCCAATCCAGCGCCAACGGCAGTTGATCTTTTCAGCGGCTGCGGTGGCTTGAGCCTCGGCTTGATTCAAGCTGGTTTTAGCGTCAGTGCGGCGGTTGAGATCGATGCGAAAGCCCAGGAGACATATCACCTCAATCACCCAAACATTAGACTCTATGAGCGAGACATTCGGAATGTGGACCCTGCCGCCGTGCTCGACGATATTGGACTTAAGGCGGGCGAACTTGATCTGCTAGCTGGATGCCCTCCTTGCCAGGGATTCTCGCGGTTACGTACGAAGAATCGGACTACGTCAGTCGAGGACGAGCGTAACAACCTGGTCGGCGACTTTATGCGCTTTGTTCGCGTCATGAAGCCGAAGACCATAATGCTTGAAAACGTGCCAGCCCTAGCGAAGGATTCACGATTTCTAGAGATGCGAAATGCGTTAGAGGAACTTAAGTACAACCTTGTTGTGCATGTTCTTAACGCAGCCGAATATTCAGTTCCGCAGCGACGCAAACGCCTTATCTTGCTGGCGTCTCGCGTACACGAGCCAAGGATTGCGGAGGCTGCCATTAGCCGCGTGACTGTTCGGGACGCGCTTGCGAGTATCGAGGCTCCGTCTCGTAGTAAGGACAAACTGCATGCAGTGCCGGAGCGGCGCTCGCACGCTGTTCGAGACTTAATCAAGCAGATCCCCAAGAATGGCGGCAGCCGTAGTGATCTCAAGACCGAGCAGCAGCTTCCGTGTCACCAGCGTACTAACGGGTTCCATGATGTGTATGGACGCATGGCCTGGGATGACGTTTCTCCAACGATTACGAGTGGGTGCCATAACCCTTCCAAGGGTAGGTTTCTCCACCCTTCCCGAAATCGCACGATCACGTTGCGGGAGGCCGCGCTCCTACAAGGCTTCCCGCGTGACTATCGCTTCAATGTTCAACATGGAAAGGAAGCCATTGCGCTCATGATTGGTAACGCGTTGCCACCGCCGTTTATTGCGGCGCACGCTTCGGCGCTACTGGACGGGATGCGTTCGGCCAAGGGAGATGACAAACTTAAAAACGGTCGAAGGACTTTGCTCTGAAGGACTTACGCTTGAGCAGGCAAGAGCCGCCGCAGATAAAGCAAATACGATTCTCTGTATTGCGTGCGCCGGATCCGGCAAGTCGCAGACTCTCGCTTACCGCATCGCTCGGCTGATCTCCGAGGGTGTACCCGCCACGGCCATCGTGGCGATCACTTTTACTGAAAAGGCTGCTGACTCCATCAAACGGAGAGTTGCCAAAGTTCTCACAACGACCGGGTTTTCACCGAACCTGATCGGCCAGATGTACATCGGCACGATCCATGCGTTCTGTCAAAACGTTCTGGGAGACGCGGATGCGGTCTATCGACAGTATGACGTACTGGACGACAACCGCTTCACGCTGTTCTTGATGTCTCGCTACCCTGAACTTCTCATCCAGCCGCTGCGAGCCCGGATCACACATTCCCCTTACTTTGCTACTCTCGAAGAGGTTCAGAGGGCATGGAACGTCTATCGCGACGAGGGTCTTGCGATTTCGGATATAGAACAGCGAGATGCTGAAATTGGCGCGACGTTGAAGGCCATTCAAGTGTGTCTGCAGCGTGATCAGTTTATCGACTTCGCATCAATGGTGCGCCTCGTAGCTGACAAGGCCAAGTCCGACGAACGCGTAAGGAGCCGACTTAGTCGTGTTCAGCACCTTCTCGTCGATGAGTACCAGGATGTTTCAGGATCACAAGAAGAACTTGTGGCGGCAATGCAAGGGCTTGGCGCCGACATTTTTGTTGTCGGAGACGATGACCAGTCAATCTACGGTTTTCGAGGAGCGCACGTCTCCAACATCTTGCAGTTCTCCAGACGCTACGCAGGCGTCAGCTCCCATGTCTTGGATACGAATTTCCGGAGCACACGGGCAATTGTCTCAATGTCCGATGACTTTGTCGCTCAAATGCTTGGCCCTTCCCGACTTCACAAGCAACCAAAGGAGCATGTTGATATTTCGCCGAACCAAGTGTTAGTCCACCACTTTCAGACCCGTGAGGAAGAGGCGAGCTGGGTGGCACAACGAATCCGACTGCTTCTTGGCGTGAAGTACACGCATGCCGATGGCACGACACGTGGCTTAACTCCTGGCGATTTCGCGATTCTAATGCGGTCCACTCGGACAGCAGAGGGTGAAGCGCAAACGCCTCGACATCTTCCATTCACGTCCGAACTCGAAGCAGTTGGACTTCCGTATACGCTCAACGCTGGTGGATCGGTATTTGACCGACCCGCTGTCGCTGCGCTGCGTCAAACCTTCGTAACCTTAGGCGAAGAGGCGATCTCTCGACCGCAGGCTCAGCAGCTAATAGATGAAATCATCCGACCCGCATTTCCGCGTGTCAACGATGCAAAGGTTTTTGGCGTGTTGACACGATGGGGGCGAAGAATTCATACACCGATTGGCGCGGCCCGACAGAGGTTATTTCCACAAGAGCTACTTATGGACCTTCTCGAGGCGTTCGATGTGGCCTCCAGCCATTTTGGCGACGACACCATGCGAGATATCGGACTGTTCAGTCGCATGCTGCAGGATGTCGAAAGCGTGTACCTAAGCATTGACAGCAGCCAACGCTTTGGAGCAGTCATCTGGTTCCTTCGACAAGTGGCTAAAGACGGTTACAACGTAAGTACCGAAGACATCGTGACACGGCCCGACAAGGTGACTGTGTCAACAGTCCACCAGGTCAAGGGACTCGAATTCCCAGTAGTATTTGTGGTTGATGTTGTGCCTGGCCGATTTCCAGGCAAGCGGTCCAGCTATAGCGGTTTTTTGCCCAAAGATCTCCTCAACGCTGCAATCGGCCGAGGTGCCTACGAAAACACTACGGAAGCCGAAGCGAGACTTTTCTACACAGCATTGACACGAGCGGAGCGGTATTTGTATGTCACTGGTGCAGCACAGCTACCAGGTGGAAAGCGCGTCAACAAGCAATCTACTTTCGCTGCCGCGCTTCGGCACGCTGAGCTCATAAAGGATGCAAGTGTCACGCCTGATAGCCTTGAGGCCGCCACACCGCGCCAGAAAGACGATGAAGCGACGCTACCTACGTCTTTCAGCGACATTAAATATTACCTGCACTGTCCAATGGACTATCGGTTCCGGAAAGGGTTTGGCTTTAGCCCACCAGTCCCAGAGCTGTTCGGTTACGGCAAGGTAGTTCACGTTGCGATTGAAAAGCTGCACGAGCAATTCCTTAACTCCCCGCCAACACCTCAGGAAGCGGCCAAGATTGCTGAGGAGAACTTTCACCTTAAACATGTGGCACCTAGCGGTCAGCCTGATACAAATCCTGGCGCTTACGAGCAGGCAAAGAAAAAGGCTCAACAGATCGCAGCTGACTATGCCGAAGTCTTCGCAACGGACTTCGCGCACCAACGGCAAGTTGAGGTCAGATTTGAGATACCAGCTCAGGACTGCCTCATCACAGGCGCAATTGATCTTCTTATGCGATACAGCGCGCTTGGCGAAGTCATTGAAGCCCATGTTGTCGACTTCAAAACGATGGAAGGAGGAAAAGATCCTCTGAAAAGCGATGAACTTGACTGGCGCGAACTCTCGTTGCAGGTTCAGTTGTATGCAAAGGCAGCAAGGGAGGTACTTGGCGAGAGAGCCGCAACCGGGTCAATACACTTACTCAAAGACAATAGACGAGTTCAAATTCCAATAGGACATGAGGCAGTAGAGGCTGCTGTCGCCAACGTCGAGTGGGCAGTACAGGGGATCATCGCTCGTGACTATCCCATGCGTCCGGCGGAATCCAAGTGCAAGTCATGTGATTTCAATAGGCTCTGCCCAAAAACGCCTCAGGCGTTCCGAGCAGACGCCAGCGTACCACCTCCGATTGCAACCCCCGCTGGCCCGTTGCAGGCCGCTGCTTTGTAGCCAATATATCTAAGAACCCGGCACTGCCGTTGTTAACTATCGACAACTGCGGCTTACCGAAAGTTGACAGTTGTCCTGCCTGAAACGCCTGATTGCATTTACTCAGCAGTCCGAAATATAGGCGACAGATGGAGCCCTGAAGAATGAACGAACGAGCCTGCGGTTTTTCTTCACTTCGTGCAGTTGCTGCTCGACGCGAATCTCCAGCTTCTCGCCAGCGCGCAACGGATTGCGAGCAACGCCGGTGCGCTTGACATGACTCCAGACCAACTCGTCGGGGTTCAAGTCTGGCGCGTAGCCCGGAAGAACGTGCATCGTCAGCTTTCCTTTGGTACTGGCGATGTACTCCTTGACATTGGCTTTCTTGTGGGCCGGCAACCCGTCTACGATCAGGTGAACCGCGCGGGTGCGCCCACGCATCATTTTCTTGAGCAGTTCCACGAACAACTCTGCCGTCAGACCCCCTTGGTAGGTGGCAAACCAGAAGCCTCCCTTGGCATTGACCG
>Ga0318574_10000659_pt1 | contig 11035 bp, 10 predicted proteins | sample GRESIP089b5f22_FD_202527 | JGI IMG/M metagenome (GOLD analysis project Ga0318574, IMG submission 202527) | Tropical soil microbial communities from Luquillo Experimental Forest, Puerto Rico - GRE.SIPMG.089b5f22 | ecosystem: Environmental > Terrestrial > Soil > Tropical forest > Bulk soil...
AGCAGCTTGCGCGCGCAGCGGTGGGGATCCCGCCACACCCACCGGTGGATGGGGCGGAAAGCCCGCTCGAGCGGCGTGGCGCGCACCGCCGGCACATAGATGTTGATGTCCGACGCCCTTCGGACGAGACAGGCTCCCGGAGGGGCCACCGTGCGGGGAACGATGAATCGCGCCATCGCGTGGGCCGCTCGAGCCGCGATGGTGGCCGGCGGCGCCGTGCTCATCGGCTGCGTGCTTGGCTCGGACCCTAGGTGGACCGAGCGGCACGTCCTCTCCTCATACTGCGCCACCAGCATGACCGAGCGCGTGGCGGCGCGCGCGCTGCCATGGATGGTCGGCGCGCTCGCGGCGGGCAGCCTCGTGCTCGCCGTCCCCGCGCTCGCGCGGCGTCTCAGGCGCTCGTCCCCACGGGCGGTGGCTTCGCTCCTCGCCAGCCTCGCCATCGCGGTCGGCGCATCGCTCGGCGTGGTCGAGCTCGTCATGCGCTGGCAGTACGAGCGGCTGGCGCTCGGGGCGGGGCATGCCCCTGGTCAGCGCGAGGCCCTGCCGCTGGTCCGAGTCGATCCACGACTGGGCTGGTCCCACGTCCCGGGGCGCACCACCTGGCTGGAGCTGGGCGGCCGGCGCATCTCCTACGCCATCGACGCGGACGGAGACCGCGCCGCGTCGCCCGAACATCGCGCCGACCCGGACAAGCCGACCATCCTCGTCGCGGGCGAGTCGATCGCCTTCGGGTATGGATTGCCCTACGAGGAGACCTTCACGTCCCTCCTCGAGCGTGAGCTCGGCATCCAGACGGTCAACCTCGCGGTGGTCGGCTATGGCAACGACCAGGCCCATCTGCGCGTGCTCGACGCGCTCGCGCGGTACCGCCGGCCTGTGGCGGTCGTGACGTTCTTCGTCCCCCGCCAGATCCGGCGCAACGTCGACATCTGGCGCATGCGGCTCGCGCTCGGCCCTGACGATGCGCTCGTGCCCACCCCGCCGTCATCGGGCCCGCGTATCGCGAAGCTCCTCCAGGTCCTGCCGTATCACGGCGACGACGCCCGTCGCGTCACCGCGGCGATCCTCCGCGCGACGGGCGACGCGGCGCGCGCCCGGGGGGCGTTCCCTCTCTTCGTCGTCACCAACTACGGCCGCCAGTGCCTGGGGGAGGGTGGGGCGGAAGCATGGATACTCGACGAGCTGTTCGCGCGGCAGGGTCTCGCCTTCGTGCGGGTGGACCTCGAGGCCGAGGACCTCCTACCGGGCGTCTTCGAGCATCACCCCAGCCTGCGCGGAACGCGGCGGATCGCGGACGCCGTGGCCGGGGCACTGTCGGAGCGGCTCGGGGCGGCCCTCGCAACGCCCATGAGCGCAGGGCCGCGGTGATGGTCATCGTGCATGAGGCGCGCCGCCACTCCCTGGCCCCTCTCCCCCTTCGGGGGAGAGGATGAGACGCGGGGCGAGGCGGAGGAGGACTGCCGATGAAGGTCGGTGTGGTCGGCGCCGGAGCGGTCGGCTCGGCGTGCGTCTTCGCCCTCGCGCTGCGCCAGGTCGCGCGCGAGATCGTGCTCGTCGACCGCACGCGAAAGCGGGCCAAGGCGGTCGCGACCGAATGCGCTACGGCGCGCCGCTGTCCGGGCGCGTCGCCATCCGCGACGGCGACTACGCCGATCTGGCGCGCACCGAGCTGGTCATGATCACCGTGGGCGTGAACGAGAAGACCGGCGGCGCGACCGACCGCTCTCGCGACGCCTGCGTCGAGACCGTGGAGCGGGAGGTCCGCTACGCCAACATCACCATCATCGAAGGCAACGAGGCGAGCCAGCACGGGCTCGGCATGGTCTCGGCACGTCTCGCCGAGATGATCGTGCGCGACGAGCAGGACGTCGTCCCCGTCGGCGCGTACGCCGAACGGTTCGGCGTCACGCTGTCGCTCCCGACCGTGTTGAGTCGACAGGGCGCGAGGGAGATGCTCCACCCCCCGCTGTCGCCGGAGGAGGAGCAGGCGCTCCAGCGGAGCGCGGCGACGCTCCGGAAGGCCGGCGAGCGGATCGGAATCGCCGCGTGATGGAGGACGTTCGCCCTTCGACTCCGCGCAGGACGAATGGTCCTCTCAAGTTGCCTGCGCGATCGCCTGCACCGCGGCGGCGTTCTCGACGGAGGAGAGATCCCCCGGCTCCTTCCCGAGGTAAGTCGCGCGGATCACGCGCCGCATGATCTTCGCGGAGCGCGTCCTGGGGAGGTCGCGCGCGAACAGGACGCGCTCGGGCCGAAGCGGCTTCCCCAGCTCGGACGCGATCCGCTCGGCGAGCTCGGCGCGGAGCGCCTCCGAAGGCTCGCGCCCGGCGCGCAGCACGACGAAGCAGACGATCGCCTCGCCCTTCACCTCGTGCGGGACGCCCACCGCCGCCGCCTCCGCGACGGCGGGGTGGCCGACGAGCACCGACTCGACCTCCGCCGGTCCGATCCGCTTGCCGGCCACCTTGAGCGTGTCGTCCGACCTCCCCTGCACCGCCCAGAACCCGTCCGCGTCGACGAGGGCCCAGTCGCCGTGCGCCCACACGCCGGGGAAGCGCGCGAAGTACGCCTCTTCGTATCTCGCCGGGTCGTTCCAGAATCCGCGCGTCATGCCCGGCCAGGGCGCGGTGATGACGAGCTCACCGACCTCGCCGCGCACCGGACGGCCCTGCTCGTCGAAGACGTCGGCCGCCATCCCGGGGACGGGGCCGTTGAACGCGCACGGCGCGAGCGGTGAGACGGGGAAGCAGGAGAGGATGCCCCCCGAGATCTCGGTGCCGCCGGAGTAGTTGATGATGGGCAGCCGCCCGCCGCCCACGTTCTCGAACAGCCAGCGCCACGGCTCCGGGTTCCACGGCTCACCGGTCGAGGCGAGGATCCGGAGCGACGAGAGATCGTGCGCGCGAACCGGCTCCGTCCCGTGGGGCATGAGGGCGCGGACCGCCGTGGGCGAGAGGCCCATGACGCTCACGCGGTGCCGCTCGACGAGCGCCCACAGGCGATCGGGGCCGGGGTGATCGGGGATGCCCTCGAAGAGCACGGCCGTGGCGCCGAGGAAGAGGCTCGAGGTGAGGAGCAGCGGGCCCATGAGCCAGCCGACGTCGGAGAGCCAGAAGACGCGGTCCCCCTCTCCGACGTCGTGGCAGAACGCGAAGTCGCTCGCCGCCTTCACGAGAAAGCCGGATTGAGTGAGGACGGCGCCCTTGGGGCGCCCGGTCGTCCCGGACGTGTAGAGCACGAACAGCGGGTGATCCGGATCGACCGCGAGCGGCTCGCAGCGGTCCGGCTCGCGGGCAACCAGGTCGTGCCAGGCCACGTCGCGGCCGGGTGTCCACGGGACCTCGCCACCGACCCGGCGGACCACGACGACGTGCTCGACGCTCGGCGTGGCGCGCACGGCCTCGTCGGCGATCTCCTTGGTCTTCACGAGCTGGCCGCGCCGGAGGAAGCCGTCCGCGGTGACGAGCGCCTTGGCCGCGCAGTCGCCGAGCCGCGACGCGACCGCCTGCGCCCCGTACCCGGAGAAGCACGGGACCGCGACGGCGCCGAGCCGCGCGACGGCGAGGATGGCCGCGGCCGACTCGGGCGACATGGGCAGGAACACGCCCACCCGATCGCCCGCCGCGACGCCGAGCCGCCGCAGCCCGTTCGCGAGCCGGCTCACCTCGGTCGCGAGCGCCTGGAACGTGACGGTCCGCGTCGCGCCATCGTCGCTCTCCCATGAGAGCGCGAGGCGATCGCCTCGTCCCGCGTCGAGGTTCCGGTCGAGGCAGTTCTCCGAGACGTTGATGAGCCCGCCCCGGAACCAGCTCGGCCACGCCAGCCCGCGCGAGGCGTCGAGGACCGCGCCGTACTCACGGCTGAAGTGCACGCCGAGGTGCCGGACGACGGCGTCCCAGTACCAGGCGGGCTCGGAGACGGCCCGCCGCTGGAGCTCGGGGAGCGAGCGGATGCCGTGCTCCCGCATGAAGCGGCCGATGCGCGAGCGCTCGAGGGCGTCCGGAGGGGGGTGCCAGGCGATCTCGGCCATGCGAGACGCGCTCCTTCAGGCGCCCTCGGCCCCAGCTCGAGCGACGCGCGAGCGCCGCCTCACCGATAGCCGGTCGATTTGCGCGTGGTGAAGACGCTCACGTCGGAGGGGATCAGCTTCTCCACCTCCTGCTTCTTGTGGCACTGCGGACACTCGGCCATCTCCAGGTCGTGCTCTTTCACGTGCATGACGGCGCTGAAGCGCTTGCCGCAGCTCTTGCAGTAGTACTCGTACTCGGGCATCGCGTCCCTCCCGGCTGAGGCTGTGCCCTAACGGTGCGGCGAGGGTCGGCAACGAGTTCCATGGGGCCACGGCCGCGCACCAGGTAGGCTCTCGGGCGCGGGATCGGTCAGGCGGCCTTCACAGGGTTGTTCAGAATGCCCGGGACCGAGCCAGGCGAGCGAGGCGCGAGCAGCGCGAGGCGCGACGACCGAGCATAGCCGGAGGCTATGTGAGGGAGGAGCAACGAAGCGATGCGACGCGGATCGCTCGCCGCGGCGACGGGACGGGCGTTTTGGACAACCCTCTCAACCGCTCTGTTTCGGCGGGGCGGCCTGCACCTCGGAACCCTCGGGAGGGAGCGGCGGCGCCACCTTCGCGGCGGCGTCGCTGGCGTGCGCTTGCGGTCGCGGGAGCTTGACGATCCGCAGCGGCACACGCTGGATCTTGCCGCGCACCGTTCCCGGGAGGACCTCCACCTCGACGGGCGGCGTCAGCTCGAACCGGTAGCCGCGCTGCGGGATCGGCAGCTTCAGCTTCGTCCCTCGCCACGTGAATTCGTGGACGAAGGGCCTCGCCATGAGCCCACGGGTGAGGTGGTTCCGGTGGCGCAGGAGGAATGACGCAAGCTGTACGGCCGCGTGGTTGAAGAGGCGGTGGCAGCCGTGGCTCTCGCTCTCCAGGATGGAGTGGTAGCTCAGGGAACCATGGGTGCGGATGCCGTTGTCGTACCAGACGGTGCCGTCCGCGCCCTCCACCGCGCGGTGGTGCACGAGCATGACCAGGCCATAGGCCGAGGCATAGCCGGGCCCGAGCAGGTCCGTGTCCGGGATCCATTTCCCCGCCGCCGACAACCTGTGCACCAGGGCGCGTGGTGGGGTCTCGAGCGGGGGGAGCCACGCCGGCGATACGATGAGGTCGCGCCACAGGCGCTTGCCGACGTCCGAGTTCTTGTAGCGGAGGCCGAGCTTGCCCTTCGGGCCGAGCTCCTTCTTCCACCCGCCGATGGTGGTGGGCCAGCGGACGAGCGCGACCTCCTCATCGCCTGAGGTGCGCGCATAGAGCGTCAGCGTGGGGTGGTGCGCGACGCGGCCCCGCCGCGCCGGCAGCTCGTACCACACGTCGCCACGGTCGATCTCCACCCGCAGGTCCATGTGCTCGTCGTGGTAGGCGGGCGCGGGCGGCAGGCGCACCGCGACGGTGAGCCGGCGCGTCGGTGCCGGTCCGTGCCGCAGGAAGAATTCGGCGGCCGCGGCCGGATCCGTCCACCCCAGGGCCCGCGCCGCGGCCTCGGTCGCGGGCGAGACCAGGTCCGGCGCGCCCTCCTCCATCGGCTCGTGGCCGTCGCCTGCGTGGAAGGCGTCGCCGTCGATCTGGCGCGAGAGGATGGTGCCGCGGACGGCCCGCGCGGTCCCGTCCTCGATGAGCCCGGCCGCGTCGATCACGCGCGCCCGCAGCGTGCGCAGCAGCGCCCGGAAGTCGAGCTCGCGAGTGTCCTGCTCCAGCGCGCGCCGGGTCTCACGGTCGAGGACCCCGTAGGAGACGATCATGTGCTTGCGCTGGTAGGCCTCGAGGGCCTCCTGGAGCCGCCAGCGTGGCCGTCTTCTCGTCGACGCGGGCAACAGCCGCTCGCAGACGAGGAGCCGGTCGAGGGCGGCGAAGGCGGCGGTCACCGCGGGCGTGACCTGCGCGGTCGATGGCTGCGGGCTCGTCGCCAGCGTCTGGATCGCGGACGCGTCGACGGCGGCGTGGCAGGCGTGGCGCTCCTCGTCGAGGAGGCGCGCCGCGACCACCTGGAGGCTGGGGAAGATCCCGTACAGGTCGAGGAACGCGTCACGGCGCGGCCTCTCCCCTTCGAGCCCCGCCGGGAACTCCTCGTTGGCGAGCTTGACGTACGCGGAGCGGTAGGGCTGCGGCAGGTGCACGGCGTCGTCCGGCTCGCGCAGCGCCCCTGGCACCCAGTCGTCGGAGAGGTCGATGAGCGTGAGCCCGTCTCTCGGCGCGTCGGCGGGGCAGACGCGTCCGACCTCCACGCCCGCCTCGAAGACCGCCACCGGTGAGCTGCACTCCGGCGCTTCGGCCGGCTGCGGGACGGCGCTCGCCTCGCCCGCGTCCGCCGCGAGCGCGGCCGGCCGCGAAGCGCGGTCGGCCTGCGTGTCGGCCGCCGCTGGCACGGCGGGGGCTCGTCCCCCACCACCCGAAGGGGAGGGCGGCGGTCCGCAGCCGCCGGCGATCGCCAGGAAGGCGATCGAGAGGAGCCAACACCCCCGCGCCTCGGACGGACGCGCTGCCCCTCGTCGCTGACGCACGCCCGCACTGTAGGGTGCCCGTTTCTGTCCCCGCGACGTGGGACACTGCGTACACCGAGGGTGTCGTGCCGCGATGTCGCACGGTCCGTGACCATCGCCCACATTCGGCCTGGCCCGGAGACAAGACCTACCGCGATCGATCGCGTGCGACGCGAGACAATCCCACGACCACGGTACCCGGAGCGTGCATGGCCACGACCTACGACGACGTCATGGAGGAGGCGCTTCGTCTGAGCCGCCCCAGCCGGCTGCCCTGGGTGCTCCTCGTCCTGGCGCTCGCCGCTGGCGTCGCCAGCTCGCTCTTCCTCCTCCGCCGGAACGAGGCCCTCCGCGCCGAAGCGTCGAGCGTCCATGCGACGGCGCTCGACTCAGGCGCCAAGCTCGCCGAGGCGCGCGCCGCGGTCGCGCACCTGCAGACGGAGCTCCAGCTGCTCGAGAAGGACAACACGAGCCTCGTTGCGACCCAGCACGAGCTCGTGAGCAGCGTCCACGTGAAGGAGGACGAGCTCGCCAGGCTCAAGGAAACGGCCGAGCAGCTCGAGCAGAAGATGAAGGCCGAGATCGCCCGGGGCGAGATCCAGCTGTCGCAGGCGAACGGTCGGCTCCAGGTGGACCTCGTCGACAAGATCCTGTTCGACTCGGGCGACGCGAAGATCTCGAAGCGCGGCGAGGAGGTGCTCGCTCGCGTCGGAGCCGTCCTGTCCAGCGTGGAGGACCGGCAGATCCAGGTGGCGGGTCACACCGACGCTGCGCCCATCTCGGCGCGCCTCGCGGAGCGCTATCCCACCAACTGGGAGCTCTCGACGTCGCGGGCGACGAACGTCGTCCGGTTCCTGGAGGAGAAGGCGCACGTTCCTCCGAAGCGTCTGGTCGCGAGCGGCTATGGTCCATTCCACCCGCTCGCGTCGAACGCCACCGGTGCCGGGCGGGCTCGCAACCGCCGCATCGAGATCCTGCTCACGCCGGACCTCGACGCGGCACCTCCCGGGCCCGCGGTCGCCAAGACCGGGCCGGCGAACCGGGGCGAAGCACCGCTCGCCAGGGCAAAACCGGCCGCGGGGAAGAGCGCGAAGAGGCGTTGACTCCCTCGCGGTCCTTGGTCGTCCGTCAGGTCTCGGTGACCGCGTGATGCCGACGCTGCCCGGAAGGCGGGCTGCGTCATGCTGCGGCATCGCTCACTCAACAGCTCACATCGCGTCCTCGGTCGCCGCACGCTCCAGAGGCGCCGTGTCGACGCCGAAGTAGCGGAGCACGCGGATCTGATGCTGACGCAGCCCGAGCAGCGTCACGTGCGCCTTGCAGCGAGTCAGCGCCTGCGCGAGGACGGCGATGCCGAAATCGTGGAATTCACGGACCTGGGTGAGATCGACCCGCAAGTGGTCGCCTGGCTCCGCACGGGCGAGTAGCGCCTCGAGTCGACGCGCCGCGAGGCCGTCGAACGCGCCCGACAGGCGAGCTTGAGCATGGTCGATCACGAAGTCGTCGAGCATCGATTGCTCCCCAGCGGAGCCGCTGGCTCCTCGAATTGACTTACGTCAATGGAAGAACCGTGCCGGGCTGGAAGACCGCGTTTGGGGTCCCGCTTTGCCGTGAACAGTGCGGCCCTGAAAAGGGGGCGTTAGGAGGTGCGGGCCTGCGCCCGAACGATCTCGCCCTCGCTCTCCTCGTCGTCGTCCTCTGGGGCGTCAACTTCGTCGTCATCAAGGTCGGGCTGCGGGGCGTCTCACCCTTCGTGCTGGGTGGACTGCGTTTCCTGTTCGCCTCGCTGCCGGCGATCTTCTTCCTCCGGCGCCCGCGCGTGCCGCTGCGGCTCTACCTGGGATTCGCGCTCACCGCCTTCTTCGGACAGTTCGCGCTGCTCTTCTGGGCCATCAAGCTGGGGATGCCCGCGGCCCTCTCCTCGGTGATCCACCAGTCCCAGGCCTTCTTCACACTCGCCTTGGCCGCGATCGTGCTGGGCGAGAGACCTACCCGCGCCCAGATCGCCGGCACCGTCGTGGCTGCGCTGGGCCTCGCCTGGATCGGCGCCGCGAGCGGAGCGTCCTTCCCCCTCGCTGCGTTCGCGCTCAACCTGTGCGCCGCCGCGAGCTGGGCGGTGAGCAACCTGGTGAGCCGGTCGCTCTCGCGCCATGGCGCGGTGAACGGCCTCGCTTTCGTCGCCTGGTCGGGCCTCCTCCCCATCGTGCCGTTCTTCGCGCTTGCGTGGGCCTTCGAGGGCCGCGAAGCGGTGACGGCGAGCTTCCGGGCCATGGACACGACGTCGTGGGCGGCGGTGGCGTACCTCGCCTTCGGAGCCACGCTGGGCGGCTACGGCCTCTGGAACCGGCTCCTCAAGACCTATCCAGCGGCGCAGGTGGCGCCGTTCACGCTGCTCGTCCCGGTGGTGGGCCTCCTCTCTGGAACGCTGCTGCTCGGCGAGCCCGTGAGCGCAACGCAGCTCGCCGGCAGCGCGCTCGTGGCGGCAGGGCTCGCGCTGCCCGTGGCGGCCGGCTGGCTCGGCCGCAGCCGCGCGCCGACCTTCAAGTCCATGGCCGGGAATCCGCGAGCAGGTCCGCGATGAGCCGCTCCATTCGCTGGTGGTGCGTGCCCGCCCAGTACACGCGCCGGCACGAGGGGCAGCGACGGAACGCGTCGTGGCGCTCGCGGACGCGAGGCGGCAGCTCGCCCGCGACGTCCTCCTTCCGCACGGTCTCGAGGAGCGCGTTGCAGCAGAGGCAGCGCCGGAAGGGGGCGATCGAGCCGAACAGGTCGAGGCGGTGGGAGACCTCGGCCAGCTGGCGCCGCGGGTCGGCTTCCCGGACGCGATACCCGTGCGTCACGATCCGCCGCTTGAGCAGGCCCGCGTCGCGCGTCAGGACGATCCGGTGCTCGGCGCTCGCGACGCGAGCGATCTCCTCGTCGCGCTCGTCGTTTCGCCAGCGGGCGTCGAAGCCGAGCATCCTCAGGTAGCGCGCCAGCCGGCCGAGGTGAACGTCGAGGACCAACCGGACCTCGCGCAGCGGGGCGGGGCGGACGCGCGCGAGCGGCGCGATGTCGATCGACTCGAAGACGGGGTAGACGCTCACCCGCGCGCCCTCCCGGAGGATCCACGAGAAGTCGACCGACTCACCGTCCGCGAGCACGAGGTCGACCTCGGTGTGCGGGACGCCCAGCGACTCGATGACGTCCTTCACGGACGGACCGCCGTGGAACTCGTGCGCGAACTCGACGCCTCGCCGGCCCGGCGGGAGGAAGTCGTTCAGCTCCGCGTAGAATCTGAAGCGCGCGCTGTTCATGGGGTGATCTCGCGCTTCTCCCGTTCGTCCTGAGCGTAGCGCCGAAGCCGCGTAGTCGAAGGACGAACACACTCGCGCCACGGCCGAGTGCGGATCTCGAGGAAATTCCCCGTGCGTGCAGCGAGCGCCGGCGCCACCGGACGGATCTTGCGGAGGCCAGCAGCAGCGGCCCGCCCCGACTAGACCCAAGCCGCATGAAGGAGAACGAGAGCCTCGCAGAGGTACCGGTCGCGTTCATCCCGCGGGACGCGCTCGCGCTCCAAGGCCGCCTGGGGTTCTGCCCCGCGCCGGGGCGGTGGCGGTTCGACCTGCCGCTCGAGCCCGCGCGCCTCGTCGACGCCGACCTCGCGTCGCTCCGCGCTTGCGGGACGACCACCCTCGTCGTCCTCCTCGAGGAGTGGGAGATGGCGAGGATCGGGCTCGCCAGCCTGCTCGAGCGGGCGGGCCGGGCCGGGCTCGAGGTGCTCTGGTATCCGATCCCCGACGGCACCGCGCCTTCGAACGTCGAGTCCACGCTCGAGCTGGTGCACCGCATCGTCGAGGGGCTCACGTCGGGACGCACGGTGGTGGTGCATTGCCACGGCGGCATCGGGCGGAGCGGAACCATCACCGCCTCCTGCCTGGTGGCCGCGGGGGTGGATCCGGATCGGGCGCTCGAGCTCGTCCGCCGTGAGCGTCCACTGGCCGCGACGGCGCCGGGCCAGGAGGAGTTCGTGTACGCGTTCGCGGCGGCGTGGGAGCGGCGGAAGGGTGTCCCCGCCGTCGGGCACGCGCGATCCGATGGGCCATGAGATCTCGCGTCCGCTTCCTGGAGCGGCGCCTCCGGACGAGAACGGCGGTGTAGACGCCGACGTTGACGACGACGACGAGGCCGGCCAGCACCCAGGTCGCCGCGGGAGGCAGCGGGGCAGGGTAGAGCACCGGAATGATGTGGTGCTCGACGAAGCCGCCTCCGTATCCCGCCTCTCCGCCGCGACGCCTGAGCTCGTTTTCGAGCGGAGTCAGCGGGCATACCCACTGCGCGATCTCGATGGCCGCTCCGTAGACGGCGCAGGGCAGGTGGACCCATGCCGCCCTGGGCCAGCGCAAGGCGAGCAGGCCGCCGAGCAGCACGAAGACGACGAACGCGGCGTGGATGACGACGACGGCATCGGCCAGGAACCGCGCGAGCATGCCGGCGTCGATCTAACACGCGCACC
>Ga0318574_10000660_pt1 | contig 11032 bp, 10 predicted proteins | sample GRESIP089b5f22_FD_202527 | JGI IMG/M metagenome (GOLD analysis project Ga0318574, IMG submission 202527) | Tropical soil microbial communities from Luquillo Experimental Forest, Puerto Rico - GRE.SIPMG.089b5f22 | ecosystem: Environmental > Terrestrial > Soil > Tropical forest > Bulk soil...
GCCCAGGCGCGCCAGCGTGGGCTCGGGCAGGGCGGCCAGCCAGGAGGCGTCCAGCGAGGCCGGCATCACCAGGGCAAACAGTTCAGAGGCGTCGCTGGTTTCCGGCGAAGTAGGCAGCAGCTTGCGGTGCAGGCGCTCCACCAGCTCGCTGACGAAGGCGTTGCGCGTGGCAAAGCCGTAGTCCGACAGCAGCGTGGTGCCGTCCACCGTGTCCAGCAGGGTGCGCCACCAGACCTGCAGGCGGATGGGCATGTGCGGGCGGGCGTCCACCGCGTCCAGGAAGGCGCTGACGCGCGCCGCCGCCGCCTCGGCGCTGCCCTCGGCACCGCGAATCCAGTGGAACAGGGCGATCAGCCACAGGTGGCGCTGGACCAGGTCGGCATCGGGGTCCAACGCGTCGAGCAGCGCGGCCAGTTCGGGCGAGGTTGGCGCGGCGGCGTTCAGTGGCGAAGAGATGGATGGCATCAATGCAGGGTGCGCCGCCCGCCGGTGCCGGCCTCGCCGCTGAGGGCGTCCAGCACGAACATGGGGATGTCGGCCTCGAAGCGCTCACCGTCCTCTGCCACGCAGAACAGGCTGCCGTGCATGGTGCCGGTGGGGGTTGCCAGGCGGGTGCCGCTGGTGTATTCGAAGGCCTGCCCGGGCTTGAGCAGGGGTTGCTGGCCGACCACGCCCAGGCCCTTGACCTTTTCGGTGCGGCCGTTGGCGTCGTTGATGTTCCAGGCGCGGGAGATCACCTGGGCCGCCACCTCGCCGGTGTTGGTGATGGTGACGGTGTAGGCAAAGACGTACAGGTCCTCGTCCGGGTCGGATTGCTCGGGCAGGTACTGCGGCGTCACCTCGACGGTCATGTGGTACTGGGCCATGACCGCGATGCTATCCTGAATTTGAGGCCGTGGCGCGCTGCGGGCCGTGCCGCACTAGGCGCGTGCGGATCGGGCCATTACACTCGCGCCATGACCTACCGCATCGCCCCCTCCATCCTGTCCGCCGACTTCGCCCGCCTGGGCGAAGAGGTTCGCAATGTCATCGCCGCCGGCTCGGACTGGAACCATTACGTGCCCAACCTGACCTTTGGGCCCATGGTCTGCCAGGCCCTCAAGCCGCATGCCAAGACGCCCGCTGGCGTGGCCGTGCCGATCGACGTGCACCTGATGATCTCGCCGGTGGATGCGCTGGCCGGCGCCTTTGCCGAGGCCGGTGCCGACTACATCAGCTTCCACCCGGATGCCTCCGGCCACGTGCACCGCTCCATCCAGGCCATCCGCTCCAAGGGCGTCAAGCCGGGGCTGGTGTTCAACCCGGCCGAGCCGCTGGACGTGCTGGATTGGGTGATCGATGACATCGACCTGATCCTCATCATGAGCGTCAACCCCGGCTTTGGCGGCCAGAGCTTCATCGACTCGGCCCTGCGCAAGATCGAGGCCGTGCGCAAGCGCATCGATGCCTCTGGCAAGGACATCCGCCTGGAAGTGGACGGCGGCATCAAGACCGACAACATCCGCCGCGTGGCCGATGCCGGCGCCGACACCTTCGTGGCCGGCAGCGCCATCTTCGGCAAGCCCGATTACAAAGGGGTGATCGACGCCATGCGCGCAGCGCTGGCCGCCTGAGGCTGCCCTAAAGGCTTGGCACGCGACACCATCGTCCGACTCCATGCCAAGCCCTGAACCCGCCGAATTTGCGTCCGAGTCGCAGAGCGCACTGATCGAACGCATGAAGCGCCTGGCCCTGGTGGCCGAGCGCAGTTCCAACGCCGTGGTACTGGCCGACGCGGACCGCTGCGTGGTCTGGGTCAATCAGGCCTTCACGGCCATGACCGGCCTGACGCTGGAGTCTTGCCTGGGCAAGCGCATGGCCGTATTGCTGGAGCGCGGCCACGCCGACCCGGCCGCGGCGGCCCAGTTCCGCGAAGCGGTCGCCAGTGGCCAAGCGCTCAAGCGCGAGATCACGTTGCGCGCCGTCACCGGCGAGGCGCGCTGGGCGTTGATGGACATGCAGCCCATGCGCGGTGATGACGGCGCGGTGTCCGGCTGGGTAACTGTGGCCACCGACCTGACCGATGTGCGGGCCCAACAGCAACTGTTGACCCTGGCCGTGGACGGCGCCGGCCTGGGCACTTGGCAGTGGGACATTGCCAGCGGCGCCATGCAGTGCAACCAGCGCCTGATGGACATCGTGGGCTACCAGAGCGGCCAGGTCGGCATGACGGCCAAGGACTGGAACGCGATGATCCACCCGGAGGACCTGCCCCCCTGGATGGCCGCGGTGCAGGCCCAGTTGCGCGACCCCGACGTGCCATTGCGCATGTCGGTGCGCCTGCGCCACGGCAGCCGGCGCTGGGTGTGGATCCTGTTCGTGGGCGCCGTGGTGGACCGTGATGCCCAGGGGCGCGGCCTGCGCATGGCCGGCGTGGCCCTGGACGTGCAGGCGCAAAAGGCCATGGAGCAAGAACTGCGCACGGCCGCCCGCACCGACGGCCTGACGCAATTGCCCAATCGCAGCGTGGTGCTGCAGGCCATTGCCCAGGCCATCGCGCGCGGCAAGACCCAGCCGGGCTATTGCTTTGCCGTGCTGTTCATGGATTTCGACCGCTTCAAGCAGGTCAACGACACCCTGGGCCATGCCGTGGGCGATGAGTTGCTGCGCCAGATCGCCACCCGTCTGCAGGACAGCCTGCGGCCCGGTGACACGCTGATGCATACCAGCGACTTTTCCCACGTGGCCGCGCGCATCGGCGGCGATGAGTTCGTGGTGCTGCTGGACGACATCCGCGGCGACCTGGACGCCGAGATCGTGGCCAGCCGGCTGATCGACGTGCTCTCGCTGCCCTACAGCATCGACAGCCACAAGGTGAACTCTTCGGCCAGCATCGGCATCGTCACCAACAGCCATGCCGCCGACGATGCCGACAGCGTGCTGCGCGACGCCGACATCGCCATGTACGAGGCCAAGCGCACCGGGCGCGGGCGCTATGTGTTGTTCGAGCCCAGCATGCGCCAGCAGGTCAGCGCCTCGGTGGCGCTGGAAAACGACCTGCGTCAGGCGCTGGAGCAGGGCGAGCTGTTCGTGGTCTACCAGCCACTGGTGGAGTTGGGTGGCGGTGGCTTTGCCGGCATGGAGGCGCTGCTGCGCTGGCGCCACCCGCAGCGCGGCCTGGTGTCGCCGGTGGAGTTCGTGCCCGTGGCCGAGGCTTGCGGCCTGATCGGCGCACTGGGCCAGTTCGTGCTGCAGAGCGCCTGCAAGACCTTTGCCGCCATGGACTTGCCAGCTCGGCCGGACGGTGCGCCGGTCACGCTGGCGGTCAACCTGTCACGCGCGCAACTGCGCCAGCCCGGCCTGGTGGCCGATGTGCAGGACGCCCTGCGCGCCAACGACCTGTCGCCGCAACAGCTGATCCTGGAGGTGACCGAGAGCCTGGCCGCGCAGGACGAGGTGGTGCTGGCCACGCTGCATGCCATCCGCGCCCTGGGCGTGGCGCTGTCGCTGGACGACTTTGGCACCGGTTACTCCTCGCTGTCCTGCCTGCACGAGCTGCCGGTGAATTTCGTCAAGGTGGACCGCTCCTTTGTCGGCCAGGCGCAGAGCAGCGCCTACCACCGGGTGCTGATCGAAGCCACCATCCGCATGGCCCAGACCCTGGGCCTGGGCACGGTGGCCGAGGGGATCGAGACTGCGGACCAGGCCCGGCTGATGGCCGAGCTGGGCTGTGACAAGGGCCAGGGCTACCTGTTCAGCCGGCCGCTGGAGGCCCAGGCGCTGGTGGCCTGGGCCGCGCAGCGCCAGGGTCTGGTGGGCGCCCGCGGTTAGACCGTCACCAGGCCGCCTGCCGTGGCGGTGCTTTCATCAACCTTGAAGGCCGAGACTACCTGCACCAGGTCGTGGGCCTGGCTCTTGAGGCTGCTGGCGGCGGCGGCCATCTGTTCGACCAGTGCGGCGTTCTGCTGGGTGGCCTGGTCCATCTGCTGCACCGCCTCGCCCACCTGGTTGACGCCGTTGGACTGCTCGCCGCTGGCGGCGCTGATCTCGCCAACGATGTCGGTCACGCGCTTGATGCTGTCCACCACCTCGGTCATGGTGGTGCCGGCCTGGTCCACCAGGGCCGAGCCATGTTCCACGCGCTCCACGCTGGCATTGATCAGGGCGGTGATTTCCTTGGCGGCCTCGGCGCTGCGCTGGGCCAGCGAGCGCACCTCGGATGCCACCACGGCAAAGCCGCGGCCCTGCTCGCCGGCTCGGGCGGCTTCCACCGCCGCATTCAGCGCCAGGATGTTGGTCTGGAAGGCAATGCCGTCGATCACGCTGATGATGTCGGAAATCTTGCGGCTCGATTCGTTGATGCCCTTCATGGTCTCCACCACCTGGTTGACCACCTGGCCGCCCTGCACCGCCACTGACGAGGCGTTGAGCGCCAGCTGATTCGCCTGGCGGGCATTGTCCGCGTTGTGCCTGACGGTGGAGCCCAGTTCCTCCATGGAGGCGGCGGTCTCTTCCAGCGCGCTGGCTTGGCTTTCGGTACGGGCGGAGAGGTCGTGGTTGCCCTGGGCGATCTCGGCGCTGGCGGTGGCCACGCCCTCGGAGCCCTGGCGCACGCGAATCACCAGGCGTGACAGATTGGTTTGCATGTCCTGCAGGGACTGCAACAGGTGGCCGATTTCGTCCTGCCCATGCAGGGTGATGGCGTTGTTGAGTTGGCCGTGTGCCACCTTGTCGGCCAGTCGCACGGCCTCGCCCAGCGGCAGCACGATGCGTCGGCTCAGCCAGATGCCACCGGCCATGCTGACCACGACGACCACGAACATCACGGTAAGGGCCAGGGCCGTGCTGCGGCTGGCGTCCAGCGTGGCCGCGGAAGACGTGGCGGCTTCGGCCTTGGACAGCTTGTCCTTGAGCTCGGTCATCAGCATGCCGGATTCGCGGTCCTTGCCGCGCGCCGACTTGTCGCCAGCGGACGATTCGAAGCCGGCGGCCTTGAACGCCTCGAATGCCGTCTTGTAGGCATCGGCCACCACGAGGATGGCGTGGTCCAGTTTGCCCAGCGTGTCGCGGGCGTCGGCGTCCATGGGCATCTTGTCCAACTCGCGCAGGCCTTCCTGCACGGCCTGCATTTCCTTGAGGTGGGAGGTCCAGTACTTGTCCAGGTCCTTAGGGTCCTTGCCGCGTAGCAGCACGTTCTTCCATTCCTGGACGGCGGTGGAGAAGCGGGTATCGATCTGTGCCACCTTCTTGTGCGCGGCCACGGTCGCCAGCACCTGGTGCTCGTACACATCCAGGGAGCGGTTGAGCTTGTAGATGCCGAACAGGGCACCGAGGAGCATGAGTCCCAGGGCCAGGGCAAAGGACAGGGGGAGTTTCAGTCGCAAGTTCATGGAATGTCTCCAGCGGCGTGTGGCTCAGCCAGTCAACGGGTCTTACACACTGTAACGGTATTTCCCCGGGCTGTCTCGGGATTGAGTGCACCAGTCCGGGGTAGGTTGGGCGCAAAAAAAACCTGCAGGCCGAGGCGCTGCAGGTTGGTGCGTGGAGACGCTGTCGAGGGCTACTTGACGCCCAGCATGGCGTCCTTGAGCGCGTGGTCGGCCGGCACATTGCCGAACCAGATCGACATGATGGCCTTGTAGAACTCGGGCTCCTTGAACGGCTCGCCCTGAACCTTGCCCTTGGCCGTGATCACCATGCCGGTGCCGGGAATCCAGTCCAGCGTGATGATGTCGCCGGGCACCAGCAGCTTGTTGACGGTGAAGATGTCGCCCATGCGGATCAGGCCGGGCACCAGCTTGGACATTTCGGCCTTGCTGTTGTTGTCTTCCACGCCGCGGGTGAGCAGCTTGCCGAAGGGGCCGGCCTCGATCTCGCGCAGAAAGGTCATGGTCAGGCGCTTGGGGCCGGGCGCGGCGATCAGTTCATCCAGCGACGTGACTTTTTTGGTGGTGTGGAGGCTGGCAACGTACACCTTGAAAATGGCCTTGTAGCGCGTGCCGGCACCATTGAGTTGCAATGTGGATCCGCCGACGGACACGCTGTCCTCCACCTTGACGCCATTGATGGTGACAGGTGCGGCGACGCTGGCCAGGGACATCAGCAGGCCGGCGACCAGAAGCAAAAGGGGACGGATCAGGCGCATGGTGGGGTGTTCCGAAAAGTGAACGGTCGTTCGCATTGTGCGACCCCATTGTCTGGCGCGCAAGGGGTGCCGGGCAATGGGGTTTGTGCGGAGCGGATCCTCAGGACATGTCGCCCATCAGGTTTTCCTTGAGCTTCCAGTAGGCGGGCGAGGGGCCGAGCCAGATGCCCATCAGGGCCTTGAAGAATTCGGGCTCCTTGAACACCTCGGGCTGGACCTTGCCCTTGACCGTGACCACCAGCCCGGTGCCGGGCGTCCAGTCCATGAGGATCACATCTCCCGCAACGAAGTTCTTGTGGATGGTGAACAACTCGCTCATCTTCATCAGGCCCGGTACCAGCTTGGACATTTCGGCCTTGGGGTTGTTGTCCTCCATGCCGCGGGTGAGCAGCTTGCCGAAGGGGCCGGCCTCGATCTCGCGCGTCATCACCAGCACCATGCGCTTGGGGCCGGGCGCGGCGATCAGCTCTTCCAGGTTGGCGACCTTCTTGCTGGTGTAGAGCTCGGCCACGTAGACCTTGAACGGCCCTTTGTAGCGGATGCCGGCGCCGTTGAGTTGCAGCTTGGTGCCGCTCACGGTGGCGCTGTCTTCCACCTTGACGCCGGCAATGTCGACGGTATTGGCCAGGGCCGCCGCCCCCACCAGCAGAGCCAGCGCACCGCCGGCCAGTGACTTCAGAATGTGCATGATGGTCTGTCCCGTGGGAAAAAGTGAACTGTCGTTCGTTTTTAGGTGAGACGATTCTGCGCCCTTAATCTTGAGTGGCCACCTAGGGTTTCTGCGGAGTTAGGGGGACACCCCGAATTCCGTCCGCTGGAGAAGGGGGGCATCGGTTTGCTACACTGCGCGGATGTTCATTCACCGCATCTTCATCACGGGTTGTAGCGACCGGGGAGCCTGGCCCTGGCGGACGCAGACCGTCATGCCAGAACCCGCTGCGGTGGTTGGCGCCTGAATACCAGGCCGTCCCAACATCGCACACCACGGGTTTCGCGCGATCAAGCGGCACGGACCCCCACTCCGACATCTTGCGCGCACCCAGTCTTTCCCCGGCGTAGGCCTTGGGGAAATCGGTTTGAATGACACGCCCCGACAGCAGACGGGCGTTGGTGGCACCCGGTGTCGCCGTGCAATGAGAGGACTCCATCCGTGATTTCCGAACCCGAATTCCAGGCCCTGGCCGCCCGGGGTTACAACCGCATCCCCATGATGGCCCAGGCCTTTGCCGACCTGGAAACCCCGCTGTCGCTGTACCTCAAGCTGGCCCACGTGCCCAGCGACGCGGCCACGACCGACCCCGATAGCGGCAAATACAGCTTTCTGCTCGAATCCGTCGTTGGCGGCGAACGCTTCGGCCGTTACAGCTTCATCGGCCTGCCGGCCCGCACCTTGGTGCGCGCCAGCGGCTTTGGTGACGCCGCCCGCACCGAGGTCGTGACCGACGGCGTGGTGGTGGAGAGCGCGGCGGGCAACCCGCTGGACTTCATCGCTGCCTACCAGCAGCGCTTCAAGGTGGCGCTGCGCCCGGGCCTGCCGCGCTTCTGCGGCGGCCTGGCCGGCTACTTCGGCTACGACGCCGTGCGCTACATCGAGAAGAAACTCGAAGCCACCTGCCCGCCGGACGAGCTGGGTTGCCCCGACATCCTGCTGCTGCAGTGCGAGGAACTGGCCGTCATCGACAACCTGTCAGGCAAGCTCTATCTGATCGTCTACGCCGATCCGGGGCAGCCCGAGGCCTATTCTCGCGGCAAGCGCCGCCTGCGCGAGTTGAAGGACCGGCTGGTCCAGGCCGTCAGCATTCCGGCCGTCAAGCCCACGCAGAGCCACCCGGCCCAGCGCGACTTTGCCAAGGCCGACTACCTGGCGGCTGTCGACCGCGCCAAGGAGCTGATCGCCGGTGGCGACTTCATGCAGGTGCAGGTCGGCCAGCGCATCAAGAAGCGCTACACCGAGTCGCCGCTGTCGCTGTACCGCGCGCTGCGCTCGCTGAACCCCAGCCCCTACATGTACTACTACCACTTTGGCGACTTCCAGGTGGTGGGGGCATCGCCCGAGATTCTGGTGCGGCAGGAGCAGGTGGCGGTGGATGGCAAGACCGGCACCAAGGTGACGATTCGCCCCTTGGCCGGCACCCGCCCGCGCGGTGCCACGCTCGAGGCCGACAAAGCCGCCGAGCTGGAACTGGTGGACGACCCCAAGGAGCGCGCCGAGCACGTGATGCTGATCGACCTGGCGCGCAACGACATCGGCCGCATCGCCGAGATCGGCTCGGTCAAGGTGACGGACGCCTTCACCGTGGAACGCTACAGCCACGTCATGCACATCGTCAGCAACGTCGAAGGCACGCTGCTGCCGGGCATGACCAATATGGATGTGCTCAAGGCCACGTTTCCGGCGGGCACGCTGACCGGCGCGCCCAAGGTGCACGCCATGGAACTGATCGACCAGTTGGAACCCATCAAGCGCGGCATCTACGGCGGTGCCTGCGGCTACATCAGCTACGCTGGCGACATGGACGTGGCGATTGCCATCCGCACCGGCATCATCAAGAACAACACCCTGTACGTGCAGGCGGCCGCCGGCGTGGTGGCCGACAGCGTGCCGGAACTGGAATGGAAGGAAACCGAGGCCAAGGCCCGCGCGCTGTTGCGCGCCGCCGAGCTGGTGGAGGAGGGACTGGAATGAAAGCTAAAGCCATCCAGGCGGTGCAGCACTGCGCCTCCATGACCGAAGTGCGCGCGAACATCGACGCGCTGGACGACATCCTGGTGCCGCTGCTGGTGCAGCGCGTGGGCTACATGACCCAGGCCGCGCGCATCAAGCAGAACGTGGCCCATGTGCGCGACGAGGCCCGCATCCAGGCCATCGTGGACCGGGTGCGTGCCCAGGCGGTGGCCGAGGGCGGCGAGCCCGCTGTCATCGAGGCCATCTACCGCGACATGATGGAGGTGTGCATCGCCTTTGAACACCGCGAGTTTGCCCGCCTGCGTGAAGAAGGGGTGACGGTATGAAACTGCTGATGATCGACAACTACGACAGCTTCACCTACAACATCGTCCAGTACTTCGGTGAACTGGGCGCGCAGGTGGAGGTGTTCCGCAACGACGAGATCACGGTGGAGGGCATCGCCGCGCGCAACCCCGACCGGCTGGTGATCTCCCCCGGCCCCTGCTCGCCGGCCGAGGCCGGGATTTCGGTGCCGGCCATCCGGCACTTCATGGGCAAGCTGCCCATCCTGGGCGTTTGCCTGGGCCACCAGAGCATTGGTGCCGCGCTGGGCGGCACCATCATCCGCGCGCAACAGCTCATGCACGGCAAGACCAGCGTCATCACCACGACGCAGGAGGGCGTGTTCGCTGGGCTGCCGAAACAGTTCACGGTGAACCGCTACCACTCGCTGGCGATTGAGCGTTCGACCTGCCCCCAAGAGCTGGCCATCACCGCCTGGACCGATGACGGCGAGATCATGGGCGTGCGCCACACCGGCTTGGCGGACGACGTGCGCATGGAAGGGGTGCAGTTCCACCCCGAATCCATCCTCACCGAGCATGGCCACGCCATGTTGCAGAACTTCTTGCGTTGAACAGATGCTATGAAAATAGTAGCTGCTCACGCACTATCCACGAGGGCTGGAGGCCGAAATGACTAATACGAATCGACCCCTGGTCGACCTGCGCAGCGACACCGTGACCCGCCCCACGCCCGCCATGCGCGAGGCCATGGCGGCCGCGCCCCTGGGCGACGACGTGTTCGGCGACGACCCCACCGTCAACGCGCTGCAAGACAGCCTGGCCCAGCGCCTGGGCTTCGAGGCGGCGCTGTTCATGGCCAGCGGCACGCAGAGCAACCTGTGCGCCATCCTGGCCCACTGCGGCCGGGGGGACGAATACATCGTCGGCCAGCTGGCCCACACCTACCGCTACGAGGGCGGAGGTGCCGCCGTGCTGGGCAGCGTGCAGCCGCAGCCGCTGGTGCAGGACGCCGGCGGGCGCATGGCACTGATGGATGTGGCCGGCGCCATCAAGCCCGACGACTGCCACTTTGCCCGCACCCGGCTGCTGTGCCTGGAAAACACCTGGAACGGCCACCCCATGCCCTGGGACTATCTGCAAGGCATGGCGGGGTTGGCGCGTGATAAGGGCCTGGCCCTGCACCTGGATGGCGCGCGCTTGTTCAATGCCGCCGTGGCATCCAAGACGGCGGGCGAGTCGGCCTGGGATGCCGCACGGCGCATTACCGGCCTGTTCGACAGCGTGTCGGTCTGCTTCAGCAAGGGGCTGGGCGCGCCCATCGGTTCGGCCCTGTGCGGCAGCCGCGAGCTGATCGCTCGCGCCCACCGCGTCCGCAAGATGGCCGGCGGCGGCATGCGCCAGGTCGGCCTGCTGGCGGCGGCCGCGGCCCATGCGCTGGACCACCATGTGGAACGCCTGGCCGACGACCATGCCCTGGCCCAGCGCCTGGCCCTGGGGTTGCAGGGCATTGAGGGCCTGGCCGTGCGCTCGGCCCAGACCAATATCGTGTTTGTCGATGTGGCGGGCGACCGCGGCCCGGCGCTGCTGGCCTTCCTGAAGGACCACGGCGTGCTGGCCACCGGCCTGATCGGCCTGCGCTTCGTCACCCACCTGGACGTGGACGCCGCCGGCATCGACCACACGATTGCCTGTGTGCGGCAGTTCTTTGCCCAATCCGGCTCGGCAGTGGCAGCAGGCGCTGCCAGCGGCCCCTATTGAAGTGGAAGGACGGCCATGAGTTTCGATTCGCTGCTGCTATTCGTCATCGCCGGTCTGCTCTTGAACCTGACGCCGGGGCCGGACGTGCTCTACATCGTCAGCAACGCGCTGCGCAGTGGGGCGCGGGCCGGTATCGCCGCCGCCTTCGGCATCACGGCGGGCTGCTTCGTGCACATC
>Ga0318574_10000677_pt1 | contig 10928 bp, 7 predicted proteins | sample GRESIP089b5f22_FD_202527 | JGI IMG/M metagenome (GOLD analysis project Ga0318574, IMG submission 202527) | Tropical soil microbial communities from Luquillo Experimental Forest, Puerto Rico - GRE.SIPMG.089b5f22 | ecosystem: Environmental > Terrestrial > Soil > Tropical forest > Bulk soil...
GTCGGTCCCGGCCACGTACCGCATGGCGATGTAGAGCAGGTCGTCGCACGGCCCCATGTCGTAGATGGGGATCACGTTCGGGTGGTTCAGCGAGGCGGCAATGCGCGACTCCTCAAGGAACCGCGCGCGGAAAACGTCGTCGGTGGCGATCTCGGCGGCGAGCACCTTCAGCGCGACCATACTGCCCAGGCGCGGGTTCTCAGCCTGGTAGACCACGCTCATCCCGCCGCGCCCGACCACCGCGCGCAGCATGTAACCCGCGAACTCATCTCCAACCATGGGCAGCACAGGCATCAGGGCGCTCCCGGAGCGGATGTAGTCCGATGGATGTGGTTAGGCATGGGCACCGCGTTTCCTTGGTCCGGATCCGCGGGGCTTACGCTAGGAGCAGAGGGCAAAAGCGGTCATATCACCGCCCACTCGCCATGACCCGGCGCTTCAGCGCGCGATCGGACGGTGCCTGCCGGCTACCAGTTCAAGGTCATTGTCGCATCCCCCACTATGCCTGCCCGGGACCGCCGATCCGGCTCCCTTGACCGGCTTTCCATGAAGTCTGGATACCCTCACGAAAGTCAGAGTCAGGCTACTCCCGCCCTGATACACCGTCTAGGTAGCCGTGACCGGGGGCGGACCGGCTATTACCTGTCAGATTGGCGGCCGAAAACGACATCCGCACCTCCCTGGCCGCCGACTCCAGCACGTGGCTGCCCACGCTTTCAGGGGAACCGCGCTGATCACTCCCAGCCGGCGGAGGGGGGGGCTGCTTCTTGGCACAGTTAAGAGCAGAGGTGCTGCAACGCTGTGGCGCCACGGTGAAGCCGGAACAGTACCGGTGGCGGGCATGGTCACGGAAGACCACCGAGGCAGGCGACAAGAGTGTCATCGTGCCCGGCTGGTAGGGATTCCCCAGCCGGGCGGCGGATTGCCACCGGCCGTTGCCCTGTCAGGCCCGCAGAGGAGTGCCGACCCCTCCGGTGCAGGCACTGCCGTACTCGGGGGTGTAGGTCGGCGACGCGCGGAATCTGTTCGCGAACTGCTGGAGCCGGGGGTCGGCCGGGGAGCTGACCTTCAGCTGGAACCCCCAGGACGATATGACGATCGGCCACGGCAGTCCCGGATACGGGGTCAGGTCCATGTACCGGGAGGCAGCGCCCTCGGCCGGGGTAATCATGGTCTGCTTGTGCACGAACGCCCGCAGGTGGCTCACCTCCGATGGCGGCAGCGACGGCTGGTAAGTGATCCAGATCGCGCCGTGCTCCAGGTTGTGCACCGCACGCTCGCTGGGCACTGGCTGGTCGTATATCCCGCAGTTCATCCAGGTCGCGTTGTGCGGGCCGCCCACGGGCGGGGTCACCGAGTAGATGACCGGCCCGGTGACGTGGTCGTGGGCCAGCGCCTCGGCGGCCGGACCGTTGCGGCTGGCCGTAGGCCAGCCGGTGGTGACGTATTCGACGACACCGGGGATGCCGGAGGTGTTCGGCACCTGGTGCGCTGCCGCCTGCACGGTCGTCTGGCCAGTCACACCCGGCGGGATGACCTCGGCGGAAGCTCCGCTGCTGCCGTTGCTGCGGCTGGCGACATACCAGGCGACCCCGCCGATGATCACCGCGGCGACGGCAACGATAGCCCCGATGGTGATCAGGTTGCGGCGCCGCTCGGCGCGCTTTTGCTGGGCACGCATCGCCGCGACGCGCTCGCGGCGGGCAGCCTGCCTGCTCTTCTTCGTGTTCGGCAACGGGCTCTCGCCATCTCCTCGATGTCTCCGCACAGATAGGTTACGGTCGGCTGGCGGGCGAACGGAGGAGTGTGGGCGGTCCGGGCATTCGGCTGTCAACAGCGACCGGAATCTCAGGGGCTGCCGCGCGCGCGAGCGCAGCACGGCTGTCTAGTGTGCCCCCTGGCACGCCTCGGCCTACAACGTCACGACCGGCCGGATGGTCCGGGAATCACACGGGACCTTCGCTAAGGTGCCCGGGCTGGACTTCGGGTACCGCATGTTGACCCGGGTGCTGCCGCCGCGCCGGGCGCCCGTGGCCGAGCGCGACGGCGAGCTCTATCTCGGGGGCTGACCCGGGTGCACGGAGTGGCGCCAGGCGCAGCGCCTAAGGCAGGGCTGGCCGGCCCGTGACCGGGCTGTCGCTCCCGGCTGGGCGCTTGTCATCTGACCGCCCGCATGTCCAGCGGCTTCCTGGGTGTTGTGATCGGCTGCGTCGCTAAACGGCGCCTGGTGGGCCAGCTAGCTGCGGAACCCATGGCTCGTCGTCGCTGACCGTCACCCGCCTCAGATACCGCAGATGGGTGCTAGCTCTTGGTTTCAGCGGTGTCGAGTTGGTCAAGGGCGTAGGCGATTGCTTCGTCATTCTTCATGGCCGCGCCTTGCGCCACGGCGCGCTTGTCAGCGGTGCGGCCGATGAGCGTCTGCACCTGTTCAAGGAGGACCGTACGGTCGTCGCGTTCGGCAGGCGGCAGGATGCTCAGGACGGCAAGCGGGCCGTGGAGTGCCGCTCCAGCCAGGACGGCCGCGGGCTCGGCGAGGCCGAGGGAGTCGAAGACATTGATGCCGCGGTCGAACGCCGCCATCAGCATGACCTTGTCGCCCTTGCCGTGGCTGTAGGTGATGGCTTCGCGGAGGTCGCGCACCGCACCAGGCAGGTCGCCGTCGCGTGCCCGCAGCTGCGCCCGGATAGGGAGTACGTGCCCAAATACCGAGCCGCTCGCGCCCGCCCGGGTGAGCGCGATTGACTGCTCCGCGAAGGCGAGCGCTTGATCTGGATCGTCGCGGACCCTGGTCAGGCTCGCCCAGCACAAAGCGGAGGCCAGGCTGGAGGGATTACCGGTTTTGCGCTGCAGGGCCAGGGCATGATCAGCGCTCTCCCGCGCATTTTCTATGTCTCCCATGAGGGCGCGTGCTGCGGCCGAGGTTCCCAGTACCCGTGCGCGATCGAAGTCACTGACTCCGGCCAGCTGGGTTGCCTGCACCGCTTCGTGCAGTGTCGCAAGTGCCTCGGTCAGCCGGCCGGCGAACATCTGGCTCATGATCAAGGCGGCGTATGCGCGCACACCAGGGTTGCCGGGGGTGACGCCGTCGCGGAGAGCGTCGCGTGCCAGCTGTTCGGCGAGCTGTATGTCGCCGCGGTTCTGGAAGGCATCGAAGGCCGCGACCCCGAGGATGGCGATCCGCTGCTCCCGTGACAAGGTCCGCGCCCGCCCGGCGGTCTGCGTCACCAAGATGGCGATCGCGCCGGCGGCCTCGAAGGAGGCATAGTCGGCCAGCGAGGCCGTAAGGTCCACGGCGATCTCGCCGTCGTCGGGTGAATCTGAGCCAAGGCCCCACTGCACGGCCGCGCGGAGATTGTCCTGCTCGGCCCGCAACCTTGGCCGCCATGCCAGTTCGTCCGGTCCGAGCAACGCGGTTCCGGCCTGCTTGGCGAACGCCGCGAAATGCTGCGCGTGGCGGCGCTGCACGGCATCCAGTTTGCCGCGCTGCCGCAATCGTTCGAGCCCATACTGGCGGAGGGTCTCCAGGAGGCGGTACCGCGCTTCGGCGCCATGGGCCTGGTCGGGTGTCACCATGGATTTCGACACCATGGCCGCCAGCGTGTCCAGAACTTCCCACGGCCCGGCCTGTGCCCCCATGACAGCTGATGCCGCGTCAAGGTCGAACGAGCCCGGGAATACCCCCAGGCAGTCGAACGCTCGCTGTTCCTCGCCGCTCAGCAGGTCGTAGGACCAGTCGATGGTGGCGCGCAGGGTCTGATGACGCTCCGGCGAGGTCCGCCGGCCCCCGGTAAGCAGCTGGAACCGTTCGTCCAGCAGAGCGGCGATCTGGGGTACCGGCAGTACTGCCACGCGCGCCGCGGCCAGCTCTATCGCCAGGGGGATGCCGTCCAGCCGCCGGGTGATCTCGGCCGCAGCCTGCGCGCTGCCGGCATCGAGCCGGAACCCCCGCTGGGCAGCAGCCGCGCGGTCGGCAAACAGCTGCACTGCGTCGCTGATCTCAATGTGCTCGGCGGTCATGGCAGGCTCGCGCACCGAAAGCGACCCGACCGCGAAGACCTGCTCGCCGTCGACATCGAGCGCCTCCCGGCTCGTCGCCAGAATCCGGACCCCGCGGCATTCCCGGAGCAACGTCCCCGCGATCTGCGCAGCGGGATCGAGCACCTGCTCACAGTTATCGAGAACCGCGAGCAGCTGACGCGCCTGGCAGTGCTCGGTGATGCTCGCCTCAAGGGATACCCCCGGGCGCAAGGCGGCGCCCAGCGACGATGCGATGATGCGCAACACCGTGTCTCCGTCACGTGCGGGCGCCAGATCGCAGAACCAGCAGCCGTCGGGATACTCGCCCGCCGCCTGAGTCGCGACCTCAATCGACAGACGGGTCTTGCCTACGCCGCCCACACCGGTCAGCGTCACCAGCCGGGACTGGGCCAGCGCTTGCGCTATTCCGCGGAGCTCTTCGGCGCGTCCCACGAAAGAGGTGGCCTGCAGCGGGATATTGCCGGCACGGATGGTCTTGAGCGGCGGGAAATCGGCAGGAAGATCAGCGTGGGTCAGCTGGTAGATCAGCTCAGGCTCGGCCAGATCGCGCAGCCGGAACTCCCCGAGCCGCCTCAGCCCCAACCCGCCGCCCAGCCGACCGCCGACCAGGTCGCGGGTGGTCTTGGTGACCAGCACCTGCCCGCCGTGCGCGGCCGCCTTTACCCGGGCACACCGGTTGATCGGCGCATGGTCAACACGGTCGCTTCCGCGCGCCCGCGCCTCGCCGGTGTGCAGGCCCATCCGCACCCGCAGCACGGCCCCCGCCGGCCAGTCCTCGGTCCCGAGCCGGAGCTGGCAGGCGCCGGCCGCCTCCACCGCGGCCACCGCGCTGGAAAAGACCGCGAAGAAACTGTCGCCCTCCCCGCGGGAGGTGACCACCACCCCGCCATGTCCCTCGATCACTTCGCTGAGTAGCCGGTTGTGCCGCTCCAGCGCTGCCTCCATCGCCTCCGGCACGGTTTCCCACAGCCGCGTCGACCCCTCGATGTCGGTCAGCATGAACGTCACCGTCCCGGCCGGCAGGTCCGCCCCGCCGTCCTCGCCCGGCGACACACCGGGCGCCCCGGCGCCAGCCGCGCCCGCGAAACTCTCACTCAACAGGACGGCAAGGTCCTCGGCCAGCAGCCGTTCCAGCTCCCGCGGCGTGCCGAAGGTCTGGTAGGACACCGTGCCGGCTGCGCGGATGCTGTCCATCATCGCCGCCAGCCGCGGCTCCTGGTCCGGGGCCGGGCGCTTGAGATACAGCAGCATCGGCTTGCCCGCCGCCATCCGGAACTCATCCTCCAGGCCGGAGATGTCCATGCCGGGGGCAACCCAGCCGTACCGCTGCCAGTAAATACCGACGAACACGTGGCTCTGGTCCAGGTAGGCCCGGTACATGGCCCGCGGCGGGTGCGGGCGGGCCCCGGACTCATACCACACCGGCACCAAGTGCAGCCGCCGGATCGCCCGCCGCGCCGCAGCGCGCTCCTCGGCCAGCTCCTCCAAGGTAGAGGAAATGAACACCCGCACCCGCTGGCCGGGCGTCAAGATCACATCCGTCTCAGCCATCACCTCCCAGGCTAGCCCGCAGCCACGCCGTCACGAAGATCATCTACGTCAGGCAGGGTCCGCGAACCTCAGCTGGCCCTGCTGCGACAAGACCGCATACCCCCAAACTGATCTGCTCTGCGACCGGTGCCCTCCCGGGCCTCTACCGGCGGGGCCGCGGTGGCTAGCCTGGCGGCGGAGGGAAGACGGCACCGCTGGCGCGCCGGTTGAGGGCCCGGAGTGCCTATTCGGGGTCTTGCCCCTCAGCGCGCTTCTTGTCGCAGCAGGCGCGGCCGTCGCCGTGACGGCAGCGGACCCGGCTGACCGTGGCCATATGGATGGTGTGGTCAAGCCGCCGGTTCCCGCGCCCCGACTTGTACTTCGCCTACGCCTGTACCCGTCGGCGGCTCGGGCCCGGCGTGTGGCGAGCCAGCCCCAGCAGCCGACAGTGCTCCGGGGCTGCCCTCTGCCGCCCGGGGTGATGAGATAGGCGGTGGGCGGGCAGGGTGCTCAAGTAAGAGCATAAGAGCCGAAGGAGACACGTAAATGTCCAAGGCGCAGCCGATCGACGTGCGCGACATGGCGATCATCCACCGCACGTTCCGCAACATGTACAACGAATCGGCGCGGTTGGTGCGCACCGCGCCGGCGCCGTCATCGGGGCGGGTCTCGTTCCTGGCCGATCACATCGATTTCGGAATCGCGATGCTGCACGTCCATCACGAGGACGAAGACGAACTGCTCTACCCCAAGCTGATCCAGCGGGTGCCTGAGCAGGCCCCGATGACCGAGCAGGTCGATCAGGAGCACCAGCTCATCGAGACGGCGCTGGACGAAGCGGCGGCCGCGTGCGCGGCCTGGCGCGGGCGGCCCTCCGCCGACACCGGCGAGGCGCTGGCGGCCTCGCTCGACCACCTCAACTCGGTCGTCCAGCCCCACCTCGACGACGAGGAGCAGAAGGTCGTCCCGCTCGCCGCGGTGACGCTCACCCAGCAGGAGTGGGACGCCATGGGCAAGCACGGGGTCGCCCAGATCCCCCGGAACAAGCGGGGCGTCGCGTTCGGGATGATCCTCGAACCTCTGAGCCAGGCCGACCGCGCCTACATGATGAAGACACTGCCGGCCCCGGTGCGGATGCTCTACCCGATCCTGATCGAGCGGCCCTGGAAAAAGTACGCGGCCACGCTGCGCACCGGCACCTGACCCACAGCAGGCACCGCACATTCCAGCCCTGCCATCCAGCTTGGCCGTGCCGCGCCAGGGTACTGGAGGGCCCGGCCCCGGCCGACGCGCTGCCGGGCTGGCCGGCACCCGACCAGATCGAGCTCGCACCGGCCGGAGGAGTTCTTCAGTGGTCTGCGGCTGTCCGCGGATAAGACCGTCCCGCAGGCGATCACCCAATTCGGGCCGAAGACCGCCCGACTCTCGCCCGCCTGGTCAACCGGACGGCCGGCCACGCGAGCACCCCGCTCACCCCAACTGCGCCGCGGGCCCTTTACCGACGCCCAAGAACCCTGGGGTCATCGTTGAACCGGCCAACCCCAGGCCCTTGGGCCCAGGCGCCCGGACACGACATGGCCATCAAGCCATGGAAAGCCCGCCCAAGGCGGCCGCAACTTCAAACCCCTATGTTCTTTATGCACGGCCATAACCAGCCACAGGATCTTCGCTACCGGCGCAATCAGGCGGTTACACGTGCGCGTGCTTGACGCAGACCAATTACGCTTCGTGACCTGCTGGACCGCGGGACGGCGGGCGCCAGAGCTTGCCTGAGGCCCTCGACGCCGCTCAAAAGGGCGACTTCGAGCCGCTCTTGGGGGATCGCGCCGAAGACTGGCGGGAGTTCGTACGGGAGCACCTTGAGTTGGGGACGAACCAGTTCATGCTCCGGATTGAGGTGCAGGACCCGGCCTTTGGCCCTTGGTACACGTGGCTTGTGTATGAGCCGGTTGACCGCGGCAGTTCTATTGCTCTTACACAACTCCTCATCCCCGATTACGAGACCAACCCGGAGGCTGCGCTGGCGATTCCAGATGGATATGAGCAGGTGCCCTACTTCGCGGTTCGATTCGGCTCTTAGGAACATACCAACCAGGAACCGATCTCAAATCGGTTGTGCTTTGCCGCAGGGCGAGCCGCGCAGGCGCGGAAACGATCCATGTCGCGCCTTTGAACCTTCATGCGCCGCCCGCTTCGACGGCGTGAGAATCGGCGTTCGGCGCGGCTGCAAGAAAAAAGCTTGGGCTCAAGAATTCGACTCCGCAGATGCCTATAATCGAGTATAGCTATGCGTAAGTATGCATCGATATGCGCTCAAAGAGCGTGCTGTCATCTCTACTTGTGCGGTAGTCCTGGCCGAAGCCCGGGCAGGTCATAAGGCGGCAGACGGACCTGCTCCGTGTGCGCAGGCTGTTGTACGCGCCGCCGTTGTCGGCCGCTCCGAATGGCGGAGCTCGCTTGGCGGATAGTAACGCTACGTAGGCGTTCGTCGTGGTGGGTCGTGGAACGGTTCGTGGAATGGCGCGCCAGATAATCCCAGTGCGGTGAGTGCCATCAGTGTGATGATGCGTGCCATCGGTGCAGCTAGGCGGGTACGGTGCACGGGGTCGTACTTCTCATAATCCGCAAGCCGTGGGTTCGAGTCCCACCCGCCCCACCTTAGGTTTCAAGAACCGACTGCGACGTGAGCGGGCGCGTTGAATTCTTGCGGTCCGGTAAACGATAGCGCTCCCTGCTGTCGCGCAGCGTGACAGGCGGACCTATTGTTATTAGCTCGAACAATTACAGCCGAATATTTTGCTGCTCCCAGCCGCATGGTGCGGGCTTGCCCGGCGAGTACAGATCATGTGATTCTGCTGCCTACCCCTGGCTGTACGTTACTTACAGGCACACTGCCCGGTCGCATCCGGCGCTTCCTCTCGGTCAACGCAAATTCACTGGGTGAGCGACGCTGGCGTGGTCGGGCGTGTTGTTTCAGCCAGTCGGCTCGGAAGGGACGCTCCGGACGAGATCTCGGCCGCCCGTGGCACATCTCGCCGGGTGTGGTTTTGCCATGCCCACAGCCCGTAGCCCAGGATCGCTCCGTAGATCAGGTGCCCGGCCAGGCTCAATGCCAGCGTCGTCGCGTTGAGCGGGAACAACGCTCGCCCGGCCGGCGCGAGCCAGTCGGTGAGCACCAGACCTGCCCAGACGGGACAGACGGCGAAGGCCACCGTGTACCCGACGACACGCCGCCTGGGCCAGGAGGACACTCCGATGACGGCGGCCTGGAGGAAGACGACTACTCCGATGCCCGCTCCGTCGCCGAGGTACCGCCACAGGTAACCGGTGAGATAATTCGAGCTCGTGCCGGTTGCCCACCCGCCTATCCGGCCGAAGAAATCACCCCACAGATGGAAAACATAGACATTGGGCAGCCGGAACAAGTCATAACCGGCGCACGCCGCCACGCCCCAGGCGAAGCCGGCGAGTGCTGTCCGGTCGATGCCAGCCGGCTTGACTATCACCACGACGGCGAGGATTCCGAGCAGGGGGAAAAGGAACAAGGTGCTCACCGCGCGCAGTGAGACGATACCGAACACCTCACCGGAGATTGCCAGCAACGGCGTGCTGGCCAGAACCAGGTACAGGCCGAAGCGAACCGGATTCGGCATTCTTTCCCTAACTGCGCTCAGCAGCTGCGGGACAGGCGCCGGGCGGAGGATCTGTCGTTCGGTTTCCACTACCAGCTCCCCTCCTGCGGGTGAGTCAACCGGAAGGCGATCCAGGAGGATCGGACGACCCGGCGCGCGGATCGGCTTCCCCCTGTCAGTTGGTTCAGAGGCCGGCCCATCGACGCTGATACACCCATCTGGGTGCTTGCGGCTGTGATCCGCGCATGAGGTGTCACTGCATCTGCGCGTTAGCCTGATCGCCGCGGATCCGCCCGTGCTGGACGGGTGCGTCAGGTACTTCGACGCCGAGTCCCCGGGGCCGTCGAGAGCGAGCCGGGCACTCCGGGCCGTCCCTGCTGACTGACCTGAGCCTGGCGTCGCGATACCCGAATCGTTCTTGATGTCATAAGGCCTGCGGGCGAGGGAGCGGGCAGCAGTATCCAGCCGCGGCGAGCCGCCGGCCTGCCGGGTCAGGGGCGGGGTCAGAGCCGGCGATCGGCGCTGCTGCCTGGTGGTGTCCAGTCGGGGTCGCGGCCGAACCAGCCTGCCAGCCGTTGGTAGGCTGGCGCATCGGGCGGGACCGGCACTTCCGCGCCGAAGGCCCGGTCGGGCCCGCGGTACTCGGGCCGGAGCATCTGGCGTGACCAGCGCAGCGCATGTTCGGCCAGGACTGGGTCCAGGCCGGTCTGCTGGCCGGTGGCCACTACCAGGTCCCAGCCGTGCATGGCCAGCTCGGCGATCTGCTGATCGGCGCGGCTGCGCAACGCGCTCTGCCCGCCGCCTGGCATCGGGAGCAGCTGGTCCAGGTCGGCCTGCTGCCACACCGCCGTCAACCGGGCGGCGCGGTCCCGGAAATCGGCTGCCCAGTCCTGGCCGAGCTCGTCAGCCGGCGCCTGCCAGTCCGCGGCCTCACCGCGGGCGGAGGCCAGGAAGTTACGCAGATCCTGCGCGGTCAGATGGCGGACAAGCATCGCCACGTCCCAGCCCGGGCAGGGCGTAGCCAGCCCAGCCTGGCTCACCGGGATAGCCGCAATGATGGCGGCCGTCTGCTCCAAAGCGCGCCCCAGCAGTGCCACGGTGTCCCCATCCGAGGTCATGATCGTCATCCTCCACCCTGACACCGGGCTCGCGGCAAGCCCGCCGGCACCTATCGCGGCCGGGCAGGTCCGCAGGTGGGCATAGACCTCGCGGGTGAGGTACCGCTTCAGGCAGCGGATGATCTCATTCTCGGTCAGGCCCTCTGTGGTGCGCCGGGCGACGTAGGCGCGGGTCGCGGGGTGGGCGCTCATCCGGGTGATGACGATCCGCCACAGGGCATGGTTGGCCTCACGGTTCCCGCCGGATTAAGGCGATGCCGCCGGACCTTCCCCGACGAAGCCGGGGATCGGCGCGACACCGCACAGGTGCGCCCAGGCGGCCTCGCTGCGCAGCCGCGCGGGGTGATCCCCGGCCGCGGCCAGCAGCAGGGCGGCGGTGTCGGAGCCGATGCCGTAGAGGCTGAGCAGGCCGGGCGCGCGGGCGGTGACGAGCGGGACGATGAGCTCGTCCAGCCCCTCGAGCTGGGCATCGAGGAACTCCGCGCGCCCGCCCAGCTCCCGCAGCGCGACGCGGACCGCGTACTCAGCGGCGTCACCCGGGCGGGACCGCAGCGCCGCGATCGCGTCGGCCAGGGCGGCCGCGGAATGCCGGGCGAACCGGGCCCGCAGG
>Ga0318574_10000689_pt1 | contig 10885 bp, 7 predicted proteins | sample GRESIP089b5f22_FD_202527 | JGI IMG/M metagenome (GOLD analysis project Ga0318574, IMG submission 202527) | Tropical soil microbial communities from Luquillo Experimental Forest, Puerto Rico - GRE.SIPMG.089b5f22 | ecosystem: Environmental > Terrestrial > Soil > Tropical forest > Bulk soil...
GCGATGTCATAGTCTCATTAGGCCGCGGGGTCGCGCGCAGTATCGCGTTTGTGGCCGCGGTAACCTGAGGGTCAAGCTCCTTTAGAGTAAGATGAAGTGCTAGGAAGTCTGGGGAACTCCAAGCAGCGAGCGCTGCCCCACCGTGCTCGTAGATCCAATCCAGAACGGACTTCACGGTCGCCTCAGCGGGATCGACATGCCGACGATCAACCGTGAGCCTTGTAAGAAGGTCCTCAGTCAGATTTACTACGAGGGACCCCGGCCAAGGTTCACCTACGAGACTCGTGGAAATGCCGTCAACGAGGGCAAAACCCGGACCATGATCGTCCGGGGTGTTCTCTGCTGGCCTAGTTGCGAGATTAAATTTCCTGCGCGGGGCGATATAGACGCGTGGGGACCCCGTACTACCCTCCGAGCCTTCAACAGGAAGTAGCACAACGCCGGCTAAATCGCGGAGCCGATCCGCCGGCTTGCCCGCCACCAGCTCTATCGCCTCTCCAGCCTCCGGCAGGATTGTGACTGGGACCTCAGGTAGTAAAAGCCAATCAAGAATCGATTTGAGGAGAGCGTCGTTCTCCGGTGCGTCCTCACGGAGATAGAGCCGAACCGACGTGCCATAGTCATCCGCCAGCCGTCTTGGATCAACCGCGGTCTCAAGACGAAATAAGCTACCACTACCGATGATGCGGGCATGAACCGACGGGGGGCGGAAGGTCAGCTGGTGGCGCCCAACGACGTGATGCTATATCGAGTTCCTCAGCCAACATAAAATAGCTAAGTACACCGACGCCGAATCTGCTGTTCGGGAAGAACTTTATGCCTGCCACGTCCCATCTCGCGCGGTCGATATGGAACTCGTGGCTGTCGGCGAAGCGCTGTCCCGCGAAGGCAAACAATCGACGTATATGGCGGTCAGCCATACCGATTCCATTATCAACGCATTCAACGAAGCGGCGGCCGCTGTCCGCCCCGAAGCTGATTACGATTCGGCCTTCATAGATTCTCCCCGCTCGGCTACGGCCCTCGCGCACAGACAGCTGTTCGGCGGCTCGGCGATAGCGGCAGGCATCCAGCGCATTCTGGTAAAGCTCACGAAGTGCCGGCCATCTCTCACCATAAAGCTGCTGCCCCATGAGCAGGTTTATGATGCGCGTCCGGTCCAATTCAAATCGCAATGGCGGGCGCGTCGGACGCCAGCCGCTTGGCGTCGCATTTAGGCGATTGACCGTGAAGCCCGCTGGCAGAAACTCGCGCATGGCTTCCGCGTGGACGTCCTGTCGCTGCAATAGTCGCGTCTTGTAGCTTTCCAGTGCGTCGACCACCGCTAGCAAAGCGGCGTCTATCGCGTCATTCGCACTGTCCAATTTGAGGTCGAACCACCGCTCCCCCTGGTCACCCGCAACTCCGTCCGTAATACGCGTATGCCATTCCGCACCGGCCAACTGCAAGCGGATCCAGTCCGCCGATAGCACGTCGTCGGTGCCAACGTGCTCAGCCAGTACAGACGGCATTCGCCTTGGGTCCAATGCCAACCGAGACCCGAGATTGAGGAGATGCGCCAGCCGTACTTCGTTAATTGTGAGCTGGGCGTCAAACTCGCCGAAGCTGAGCTTTGGATCGAGTGACCGATTGCCGTGGGCAACATCGAGTGTCACGTCGTCGAAGCGCGCAAACATCAGACGCGCCAGCCGCAGGAGGCGCGGTGCGCTGAGGATTTCACACACGCGGCGATCATGCGCAATTTCGGGGAGCGGCGCAGGCGCGACTAGCGCCGTGACCGCATCAAGCGCCCAGCCGGTACGGTCCTGGGGGGCGCCCTGTGCGTCCCATAGCTCGCCAGATGTGTGGCAGAAATCGACGAGTGACCAGCAGGAGTGATCATCTGCGGCATCTCTCTTGTTCTGAGCGATAAGGGCGCGCCTGATCTGCGCCGCGTCACTATCGCGCCAAGCATGTTGCCACGCGTTCACTAAATAACCAGTGGTGGAGGCCTCCTCCGGGTCAGGTACTGCTCCAGCGGCTACAAGCCGGGTCTCGGCCGCCGCGAGAGCGGCTTCGTATACGAAGGCGACAGCTAGCAGGACTGCCAGTTCCGCAGCGGGCACGCCTTCGGTCTCAGCCACAGGGAGGAATACGTGGCGAATGCGCGCGGCTTGCCTGCACCAGGCGCCTTCGTCGCGCCAGCGTTGGATTGGCAGGACACGACGTGCCTCGGCTACCTGCTCTTCCGCTCGCATAGCAAGAGCCTTCAACTGCGTCGCGAAGGTCGGCAATTTTGCCTTTAGGCTCAGGAACAGTTCGGTTTCCGCAAGGCGGCACGCCCAATCGGAGCGCTTAAGTCGCTCGCGAAATCGGGCGGCTTCGTCCTCCTTGGTTACTAGGCGCTCCCATTGCCCGCCACGGCCAGCGCGCCCGGATGCGACAAGCTTCTGTGTGCCACCGCTAAACGCAGCAAGCCGATTTCGTGCCTCGGCAGCGATACCTTCAAGCTCGGCTGGTCCCTTTTCCAGCTCGATAGCCTCGGCGAACGCGCGTGTGAAAGCGCTATAGTCCTCCCCCTGGAGGTCGCGCCCGCTCTGCTCATTAGACGCGCAACCGTAAAGGAATGCGATCGTCGGCCCGTCTGTCGCATCGCCGCTGTATTCGTCCTTTAGCGGTGCATCGTTTTCCGCCCCAGCCGCTTTACTCGGGGCAAGAGCGTAGCGGGCCCCTTCGCGGCAGGCATCAATAAGGACGATCACCGACCGGGCCTTACATCCCCGAGCGTACGCCGAAATCCAGCTATCCGAAACCACATCGTCCGCACTGCCCGAATGCCTCGGAGTGAAGTCCTGTGGCAATAACATTCGGCGGCCATTGAGTTCGATTCCATGACCGGAGAAGAAAATCAGCATTTCGTCATCCGGGATGGCGCTGTCGAGAAAATCGGCAATTGTTCCGCGCAGCCGTGCAGTCGTCAGCTCGCGTACTCGCACCTCACCTGATCCCGCCCCGACAGCCGCAATGTGGTCCGGATCAAACCCGGCCCGCGTCAGTGCCGCTTTCAGGTGCGGTATATCGTTGGCGACGTAGTCTAAAGCCGGCAGCGGGTCGTAGTCGGCAATCGCCAGCAGCAATGCGCGGCGGGGCATCAGTCGTGCACGAAAGTCAGCTTGAGCGAAGCAGTGCCGCCCACCTTGGCGGTCCCGATCAGGCTTACGCCTCCTTCCGCCGTAAGTTCGATGCCGACTTCCAACTCCTTGAGCGAAAGGCCGTCAGCCTTAGCGGCAAGATCTGAAGTCGCGGCCCTTAACTTAGCAACCAATCCGGATAGGCTTACCTTCAATCGCTCGACGGGAATTTCTACCGGTCTCGCGGGCCCACTCCCGAAGATACCCTTGCCAGGATCGCTCTCGGTCACAAGAACAGAAATCGTGTCGGCCATCGTAACGTCTCCCGCTAAAGTTTCCGCAGCACGTTATGTCTCGGCTACCGTCAAAACAGGCCCGAATGGCTGCCGTCGGTAGGCGGCGCGCCTCAGTGTGAGCACCGTCAACGGCTCTGCTACAACATCGGTCTAGCGGCTCATGCTGCCGGGGCATGTTACTGGCTGCGCTTCCGATAAATGGCGGCCCCGGCTATATGCAAATCCGAGCTGCTCGTAGGATATTCGTCTGGCCCGGGATTGGACGCGGGGAATCCCTCAACTCCTTCAGATTACGACGCATCGGCTGGCTTTCTGTGAGGCCGAGCAGCCTACGTCAATAAACGGCGCCGCGGGCGGTGATCGGCCAAAGTTGCTCGACACGGTTGCCGCGCACACAGACATACCAGTCGTAGAGGTTGACCGTCGGGTCGCAGTGGCCGGGGATCAGCCGGATCTTGTCGCCGAGCCCGAGCCGGTTGGTGGCGGCCGAGACGGCGAGCCGCCCGTGCTCGTCCGAGGCCCGCTCATAGGTCGCGGCGGGCTCGTCGCAGACCAGCGGCGGGCCCGAGTCGAAGGCGAGCGCCTTTAGGCCGGCATCGACGATCGCCCGGTCCTGCGTCGGGCGGCTCATCACCGTCGCCCACACGAATAGGCTCGGCTCGAACGCTTTGGTCGGAGCGCCGTCGCGGTCGAGATTGCGGCCGTAATCGGCGTCCATGAAAATGTACGAGCCGCATTGCAATTCGGTATAGACGCCGCTCGCCGTTTCGAACTCGAAAGTGCCGGTGCCGGCCCCGGTTATCGTCGGGCAGTCTATCTTGTTGCGCACCAGGAGATCGCGCGTCAGCTTGGCTTTTTTTGTGGCTTCACCGATCGCGTGCTGCCGTTCCTCCCAGCCGCGCAGATGCTGCGCCGAGCCGTGATAGGCCTGCAGCCCAGCAAAGGCGAGGTGCGGTGCCTCGGCGACACGGCGGGCGAGATCGAGCGCCGGTTCGCCCGGCTCAACGCCGCAGCGGTTGCCGCCCATGTTGACCTCGATATAGACCGGCAAGGTGACCCCGGCTTCGCCTGCCGCCTCCTCGAGAGCGCGCACCTGGCCAGCATCGTCGGCGCACACCCCGACCCGGGCACTCTGCGCCAGCGCCGTCAGCCGGCGCAATTTTTGCCGGCCGACGATCTCGTTGGTGACGAGCACGTCCCGGACCCCGCCATAGACCATCGCCTCGGCCTCGCTGACCTTTTGCACGCACACCCCCACCGCACCCAATTCGACCTGCTTTAGCGCGATGACGGGGCATTTGTGGGTCTTGGCGTGCGGGCGCGCCTTGACCGGGCTCCCGGCGATCCGGTCCGCCAGGCGGCGCAGATTGCGCTCGAAGGCGTCGAGATCGATGACCAGGGCCGGGGTGTCAACCTCGTCGAGCGACATGCCGATCTCGGCGGGCGGGCGGGTGGTCATTTCAGAATCTCCTCGAATGGCGAACGAGGCTCGCGCAGACGGCGCAAAAATGCAATCCGGGACCCATCGCCTGCGACCCCGCTAGGTCGCCATCTTTGCATCAAAATCGCATGTTACCCTCTGCCGTAGGATGGGGCCGGTCAGCATTTTCCGTTTTTCCCTGCCAACCCCTCGGCAGGGAAACGATCTTCCCTGCCGAGCGGGCGGACCGAATAGGTACCATATTGATAATACATAATCTTTGGCGAAAGATTGCGACCGGACGCGATGTTTTCCCTGCCGGCAGGGAAGCTCAGGCCGATCTCGCACGCAGCGAACGCGCGTCGACCGGAGCGCGAACCTTCGCGTCGTTGTCGAAATAGGCATAGACGTCGCGGGGAATTTGACCCGTGGGATCGGCATCGGGGGCGATCAGGCGGGCATCGTTTGGCTCGCGCCCCGCTGCCCACAGCTTGATCCGCGCGGCCCAATGGTCGAGCGCCTCGTCCGAGTAGCCGCTGGCATAGAGCTCCTCGGCGCCGTGGAGCCGCAGATAGACGAAATCAGCGGTCACATCCTCGGCATAGAGCCAGGACACCGAGTCGGCAAAGACGAGAGCCACCCGGTGGCGGCGCAGCAATGCGATAAAGGCGGGGTCGAGAAAGCTCTGGTGGCGGATCTCGATCGCGTGACGCAATTCGCGGCGTTGCGCGGTCTTGGCCCAGGCGCGGTCGGCCAGCCACTCGCTGCGGTGTTCGGCGAGCGCCGCCGCAGCTTCGGTGTCGCGCGGCAGCTGCGCGAAGAAAGGGTCGAGGCGCTCGGCGGAGAAGCGGAAGGTCGGCGGGAATTGCCACAGCACCGGGCCGAGCTTCTCCTCGAGCCGCAAGACGCCGGAAGCGAAGAAATTGGCGAGCGGCGTTTCGACATCGCGCAGCCGCCGAATATGCGTGATGAAGCGCGGACCCTTGACCGCGAAGACAAAACCCTCCGGGGTCTCGTCGTACCACCGGGCAAAGGCGTCGGGGCGCTGCAGCCCATAAAACGTGCCGTTGATCTCGATCGTGTCGACCTGCCGGCTGGCATAGGACAGCTCGTCGGCCTGCAGCAGGCCGGGCGGATAGACATTTCCGCGCCATGGCGCATAGGTCCAGCCGGAGATGCCGATCCGCACCGTCCCGCCGCCGCTCATCACCCGGCTCCACAAAGCCGTGCTACAAGACCGCGATGCTGACCATTTCCGAGGTGACATACCGCGTCGGCGGGCGCACCGGGCGCCGGCTGCTCGACAACGCGCATGTCCAGATTTACGAAGGGGCCAAAGTCGGGCTGGTGGGCCGCAACGGTGCCGGGAAATCGACCCTCCTCGATTTGATCCGCGGCGTGCTGCAGCCCGATGACGGGACGATCGAATTGCCGCGCGGCTGTCGCATCGGCTTTCTCGCCCAGGAGGCGCCGAGCGGGGACGGGACGCCGCTCGAGACGGTGCTCGCCGCGGACCGCGAGCGGACACGGCTGCTCGCCGAGCGGGATGCCGGAGCAGAGCCGCTGCGCCTGGCCGAGATCGAGACGCGGCTCGTCGAGATCAAGGCGCATGCCGCACCCAGCCGTGCCGCGCGCATCCTCGCCGGCCTCGGGCTCGACGAGCGGGCGCAGCACGAGCCGCTTGGCGACTTGTCGGGCGGCTGGCGGATGCGCGTCGGGCTCGCTGCGATCCTGTTCGCCGAGCCCGACCTGCTGCTGCTCGACGAGCCGACCAACCACCTCGACCTCGAAGCCGCCCTGTGGCTCGAAGGCTTTCTGCGCAACTATCGGCGAACTCTGATCCTGGTCAGCCACGACCGCCATTTCCTCAACGCCGCGACGACCTTAACGCTGCATCTCGACCGCGGAAAGCTGACCCTCTATTCGGGCGGGTTCGACGCCTATATGCGAGCCCGCACCGAGGCGGCGCGGCGCCTGGAGGTCATGGCGCGGCGCCAGGCGGCCGAGCGGCAGCGCATGCAGGCCTTTGTCGATCGCTTTCGCGCCAAGGCGTCGAAGGCGCGCCAGGCGCAGAGCCGGCTCAAGGCATTGGCCCGGCTCGAGCCGATCACCCTGTCGGCCGCCGAACCGCCGCCGAGGATCCGCTTTCCCGACCCGCCGCAGCTGCGTCCACCGTTGATCTCGCTCCACCGGGTCAGCACTGGTTATGTTCCGGGTAAGCCGGTGCTGTCGAAGCTCGACCTGCGGCTCGATCCCGACGAGCGCGTGGCGCTGATCGGAGCCAACGGCAACGGCAAGACGACATTGGCGCGGCTGCTCGCCGGCCGCCTGGCGCTGTTTGCCGGGGAGATCACCCGGTCACCCAAGCTCGCCTGCGGCTTCTTCGCCCAGCACCAGATCGAGGAGATGCGGCCCGACGCCTCGGCTTACGATCATCTCGCCGAGCTGATGCCGAATGCCTTGCCGGAGGCGGTGCGCACCCGGCTCGGCAGCTTCGGTTTTGGGCAGGAGAAGGCCTTTGTGCCGGTCGCCGACTTGTCGGGCGGCGAGCGGGCGCGGTTGAACCTGGCCTTGGTCACCCACGCCGCACCGGCGCTGTTGATCCTCGACGAGCCGACCAACCACCTCGATATCGAGAGCCGCGAAGTGCTCGTCGAGGCGATCAACGAGTTCCCCGGCGCTGTCGTGCTGGTGAGCCATGACGAGCACCTGATCGAGCTGATCGCCGACCGGCTCTGGCTGGTCGCCGACGGTACGGTTCAGCCCTTCGAGGGGGATCTCGAAGACTACCGGCGGCTCGTGCTCGAGCGCAGCGATGCGGTGGAGGGCGGCCGCTCGAATGGGTCCAACACTCGCCGCGAGGCGCGGCGCCTGGCAGCCGAACGGCGGCGAGAGCTCGACCCGCTCCGCCGGCAGGCGCGCCGGGCCGAACAGGAGGTGGCGCGACTGACCAAAGAGCGCGACGCGCTCGACCGGGCGTTGGCGAACGGGAAAGGCAACGGCCTCTCGCCGGCCGAAGCGCTCAAGCGCCGCGCCGAGCTCGTCCGGCAGATCGAGCGCGCCGAAACCGAGTGGCTCGCCGCGGCTGATGAGATCGAGCGGGGAGCGCGCACATGATCAGGCTTCTTCGACGGCCTTCTCGAATGCCGTCAAAGTCGCTTCGATCGCCGCTTGCCGCAGATCGCGGGTGATGAACACCATGCGGGTGCGGCGGTCCTCGCCCGGCCATTGCGGGAGCAGCACCGGCGGGTGAAAGAGGTGCTGCACCCCATGCAGAACGACCGGCTGATCCGGGCGGTCGCTGAGTGCGACGATCGCCTTGAACCGCAGCAAGTCGTCGCCGCGCATCGTCGCCAGCCCGTCGAGCCAGCCGGACAGAACCCCCCAGGAAATCGGCCGTTCGCGGGTGATGCAGAAGGCGCGGATGCGGTCGTCATGCCGGTTGGGGTCAGGATGGCCGTCGTCGTGGTCGTGTTCGTGGCCCGCGAAGGCTTCGTCGCGCAGCCAACGCTGGACATCGACACCCTTGGTCGCCGGGTCGAAGAAGCCGAGGTTGAACAGCAATGCCGGATCGACCGCACCCTGGGCAACCCGGATGACCGGGGCGCTTGGATTGAGCAGAGCGAGCCGTGCCTCGAACGCTTGCTGCGCGGCCGGCTCGGCGAGGTCGGTCTTGGTCAACAGCAGGCGGTCCGCCACCGCCGCCTGCTTTACCGCCTCGGGCTGTCGGTCGAGCGTGCCGGCCCCGTTGACCGCATCGACCGTCGTCACGACGCCATCCAGCATGTAGCGCGCCGCCACAATCGGCTCAGTCATCAAGGTGTGCAGGATCGGCGCCGGATCGGCGAGCCCGGTGGTCTCGATCGCCACACGGGTGAAGAACGGGACCTTGCCTTTGACCCGGTCGACGAACAGATCGGTCAAGGTGTCGACGATGTCATTGCGCACCGTGCAGCAGAGGCACCCGCTGTTGAGCAACACGACGTCCTCGCTCGACCGCTCGACGAGGAGATGGTCGAGACCGATCTCGCCGAACTCGTTGACGATGACCGCGGTCGCGGCCATGTCGGGCTGTTTCAGCACATGATTGAGCACGGTCGTCTTGCCGCTGCCGAGAAAACCGGTCAGCAGAGTTACCGGGATCAATGACACGGGTTCTGTCGAGCTCATTCCTGACTGCTCTCTGGTTTGTTCTCGCCGGGGCCGTCGGGAACAGTCTAGCAGCCGAAGCCCCGGTGCGGGTCGTCGTGTCGTTCAGCATCCTCGAGGACATCGCGCGCGAGGTCGGCGACGACGATGTCGCGGTAACCAGCCTGATCGGGCGCGATGCGAACGAGCACGTCTTCGAGCCGAGCCCCGATCAGGTACGCGTGTTGAGCCAGGCCCGGCTCTTCATCGTCAACGGTCTCGGCCTGGAAGGCTGGCTGCCGCGGCTCGTCCAGTCCGCGCGATACCGCGGACCAGTGGTAGTCGCTACCGAGAGTATCGTCCCGATCACGACCACCGAAGCCGGCGTGAAGGCACCGTCACCCGACCCGCATGCCTGGCAGAATGTACGCAACGGCGTCATCTACGCCGAGAATATTGCGCGGGCTTTGGCCAGTGCCGACCCGGCTCATGCCGAGGCCTATCGCCAGCGGCTAGGCCACTACAAGGCGGAGCTCGAGACGCTCGATCGGCGCGTGCGCTACGAGTTGGGATCGATCCCCGCCGAGAAACAGCGGGTAATCACAACCCATGACGCCTTTGCCTATTACGGAAAAGCGTATGGGATCACATTCATGGCCCCCGAGGGGCTCAACACCGAAAGCGAGCCCTCGGCCAAGACCGTCGCCGCGTTGATCCGGCAGATCCATCGCGAAGGAATCAAGGCGCTCTTTCTTGAAAACATTTCCGATCCGCGGCTAATGGAAGAAATCGCGCGTGAGACCGGTGTGGGCCTCGGCCCGCCGCTTTACTCCGACGCCTTGTCGGGACCGGACGGGCCGGCGCCCACCTACCTCCGGATGATCGAGTACAACACCGCCGCGCTCCAGACAGGTATGCTCAAGAACTGACCGCCTCCCTTCCCTCCCCCACAACCGCCGGAGGGTTGGGGTGGGGGGTGACCGAGATGCGGTCGAAATCGGCGGCGACCCGCACCCTCGGAAAAAGGCGCGCGGCCTCCGAAAGGATCTCTTGGGCCTTGTAGCGGCCGGAAATGTGGGTGAGCAGCAATTGCCCGACCTCGGCCTGGCGTGCCAGCTGTGCCGCGGCCGAGGCGGTCAGATGGCCCCGCGAGCGAGCGAGGCCCGCATCACGCTCAAGAAACGTCGCCTCGATGACCAGCGCGTCAGCCCGGCGCACCGGCTCGATCAGTGAAGCAACCTCTTCCGTGTCGCCGACAACGGCGAGCTTGGCACCGGCGACGCTTGGACCTTGAACCATTTTCGGAGTGATGCGGTGCCCATCGGCAAGCACGACCGGATTGCCGCGGGCCAGGGCCGTGCGTTCCGGGCCCGGAGGCACGCCGAGCGCGTCCAGCCGGTCGGCAAGCAGCGCACAGCGCGTTTCTTCTTCGAACAGGTAACCGAAGCTCTCAGTGCCGCGATGCGCCACCGGAAAGGCGGTAAGTTGCCACCCTGCTCGGGTAAGTACCGGACCCGGCGAGACAGCACGCAAGCGATAGCCGGCCTCGAGTTCGGATCCGATCGTGACGGAAAGATAACGGTCAGCAAAGGCTACCGTCTCGCGGCTGCCGATGATCTCGATCACGCCTTCGAGCTGGAAGAGCTGGCGGGTGGCGAGGAGCCCAGCCAGCCCCGCCACGTGATCCAAATGCAGGTGCGTCAACAATACATGGCCGAGCCCGCGGAACCCGAGCTGGGCGCACATCAGCTGGCGGTGGGTCCCCTCGCCGCAATCGATCAGAAAGCGATTCGGCCCCTTGGCGACGGCCATCGCAGACAAACCGCGCTCGGCGGAAGGCACCGCCGCAGCGGTGCCGAGAAACGTTAGCTCGAACATGTGGCCTGCCAAAATGGTGTACGGGGAGGAAGTCCCCGCAAGATGCGTAAGAC
>Ga0318574_10000696_pt1 | contig 10848 bp, 13 predicted proteins | sample GRESIP089b5f22_FD_202527 | JGI IMG/M metagenome (GOLD analysis project Ga0318574, IMG submission 202527) | Tropical soil microbial communities from Luquillo Experimental Forest, Puerto Rico - GRE.SIPMG.089b5f22 | ecosystem: Environmental > Terrestrial > Soil > Tropical forest > Bulk soil...
TCCATGTCGGACCCCAATCGCTTCCAGGCCTCCCGCCGCCGTTCCAGCGGACACATCACGGAATCCACGCCGATGAGCGACACCCCGCGCAGAATGAACGGGGCGACCGTCGCCGGAAGATCCATCCCACCGGCCAATCCGCAGGCGGCGACCGCGCCGCCATAGCGGGTCATGGACAGCACGTTGGCCAGTGTGGTCGACCCAACGGTATCGATGCCGCCGGCCCATCGCTCTTGGCCAAGGGGTTTGGCTGCGCCGACGAGCTCCCTGCGTTCTATGATCTCGCGGGCGCCCAGGCTTCTCAGATAATCCGCCTCGGTCGGGCGTCCGGTCGAGGCGATGACGGCAAAGCCGAGCTTGGCGAGCAGCGCCACCGCGACCGAGCCCAGTCCGCCGGCCGCTCCGGTGACGATGACGGGCCCGTGTCGCGGCGTGACGCCGTGACGCTCGAGCGCCATCACCGCCAGCATGGCGGTGAAGCCGGCGGTGCCGATCGCCATCGCGCCGCGCGCGCTATTGCGCGCGGGCAATCGCACCAGCCAATCGCCCTTGACCCGCGCCTTTTCCGCGTAGCCGCCGAGATGGGTCTCGCCACACCCCCAGCCATTGAGGATGACCCTGTCGCCCGGCTTCCATTGCGGATGCGTGGAGGATTCCACCGTGCCGGCGAAATCGATGCCGGCAATCATCGGAAAACGGCGAACGACGGGCGCTTTGCCGGTGATCGCGAGCCCATCCTTGTAATTCACCGTCGAACATTCGACGCGCACGGTGACATCGCCCTCCATCAGATTGGCTTCGTCGAAATCGGTGAGGCGGACCTTTTGCCCGCCGTCGCTCTTCTCGATCACAATTGCCTTGAATGTCGGCACCTATCCCCTCCATTCATACGCGCGAAAGCTGTACCGTGCGGCGTCGGCCGCCGCAACTCGATGTCAGGGTGCGCATCTGTGAAACTGAGTTTTGCGCGCGGTCTTTTGGTCCGGCACCGTTGTCGATCACGCTGCTCGCTCACAACGATGAACGCAATGACGCTCGACAAATGGCTACCATTTCGGAATGAAGGCTCAGTCGTACGTTGCCGCCTTTTCTGCTTTCCGCACGCTGCGGGGAATGCCACGTTTTACCGCCCGTTGCGGCGTTTTATGCCTCCCGAGGTGGATTTCTGTCCCGTGGAGTTGCCGGGGCGTGCCGCGCGTCTTCACGAGCCACCATTCACGTCCAGAAGCTGGAGCATGTACTCCAGCCGCTCATGGAAGTGCCATTCGGTTTTTTTGACCACAGCGTGGGCGTCTGCATGGCCTTTGAGGCTGCCCGGCAACTGCGCTCGGTCGAGGGCCGCAACGCCGTGCTTCTGTTCGTTCCGGCCGCGGGAGTCCCAAATTCGCTTCCGCCGATCGCCCCAGGCACGCCCGCCGTCGGACCGCGATTTGCTTGCAATTCTGCGCCGGTTTGGCGGCACGCCTGCAGCAGTCATGCAACGACCGGAACTCATAGCTGCGCTACTGCCGGCCTTAAGAGCAGGTCTCGCGCTCGTTACGGGGTATGCGGTCGATCCGGAGGATCGCATTACTTGTCCTATCACCGCATTTGCCGGCGCCGACGATGTCGCTCATTCCGGTTCCCTGCAGTCTTGGCGAGACTTCACCCGCGGAAATTCTCTCTGGAGGGCATTTTTACTTCTCTCCCGCGGCAGCCGCTCTCGCCAAGGAGATCATCCAGGACGTGCTTGCATCCGTGGGCATGCACGCGCCAGATGCGAGATCGTAGATATGACGCATCCCTGCGTAGATCGTCCGGCGTTAGCGATCGGTGAAATCCACGTGTGGACCGCTCGCCTCGTCGACGAGCATTGCGCAACGGCTGACTTGCTGCGGGCACAGGCCGCGCAGTTCTCATTCGAGCTCGCGAGACACGGAGATTGGGACTGTTTACGCGTGCAAAGGTCAGTGTCGATTTGACATCGGTAGACTCATCGTTCCGAAATCCATCGACTCCTCGGCGACGATGCCGGTTCAAAAGCATCCCGCACTAAAAGCTGCTTGAGAAGATTTTCCAATGCGCTGCGGAAGGCAGGATCTCCCAGACGATGGAGCTGTTGGCGGCTCATTTTGGCCGCATCGAAAAAGATTGAGAACCGCTCGGTCTTACGTGGAAGATGAGGCGCAAACTCTCAGCATCAAATTCATCGGTAGATTCGGTGATGAGCAACGGCGACTTCGGCAGATTGATGAGGAACTGCGGTCGTCGCAGGCCACGCTTGATCAGGTCATCGAGCACCGCTCGCCAGGCCTCGGTGGTCTCTCCGCCCATGTTCTTGACCGCGAGCAGGATTTTCTGGCCATTCTCGCGGACGCCGATCACGACAAGCAGCAAGATTGACGTGGCCTTCCGATCAAGCCGGACTGCGTACCACGGTGCCGTCGAGGATCAGGCGCACAATCGGCTCTTCGGCGAGCGAACGGGTGTTCCAGCATCCCAGTCACCCTTCACCTTTCGCCATACCCGACTCACCGTGTCCTTGTTTACGGCGCCGCCGAACAGCGCCTTCAGCGCGCGGCGGACCCGGCGCGTGTTGATGCCGGCCAGGTAGCAGCTCGCGATCAATGCGTCAGCTGCAAGGGTGCGGCGCTGATAGGCGAGCGGCTGATCACCTTGAGCAGTCCACAGCATCATAGCCAGACCTGCATCCAAATCACGCAGGTACTCGACCCTTGACGGCATTGGCCCGGGTTGAATAAGCGATGCTGCCGTCAGGATGGTCTGGCAATATTGCCCTGACTGCTTCAACCAATTTGGCACGGTCGGCCTGTCGTAAAGTCGCAATGGCCTTGCCATTTGGCGTGAAAGGCGACACCTGGGATTGCCAGAAATCTTCGAAGTTGGTGTAGGACAATAAGACGTCAATTGGACGAGCGGTTACCGCTTCGAAATTGGCCTGTTCAAACAACGATCTGAGCGCTTCGATGCTAGAGTCCTCAGAGCCCGGCGTCTTTGGCACTTCCATGCCAATCTGGCGCATGCCGCGAGCCAATGGCCATGACGTGGATTGCCCCGCTGCAAAATCCCACACGTAGGCGGCGACCACGGCGCGTCGGCGACCCACTCGGTGCATTTCAGTAAGGGCGCGCCGTCGGTCAGAAATGAAATTGAGGACTAGAGCTGATGTTATGACGTCAAAAGACCGGTCGGGAAACGGCAGTGCTTGCGCATCAGCGACGTGAAACTCTGCCAACCGTGCGACTGGTGTCTCGCGGGCGAAATCGATTTGCGCCGTCGCAAGATCGATGGCAACGACTGCTTCAGGTGCGCACGTTTCCAGCACCAAGTGGGTGAAAACGCCAGTGCCGCAGCCGATATCGAGCCATCGTGCGCCTTTTGGTGGCACAACCCAATCGAGAAAAAGCTTACCGGCGGCGCGGCTCCAGCGCCCCATGAACCGCTCGTAGGCGACTGCGTCATTGAAGACGACTTCTACCTTTTCCGCCATGTCCACCCTTCACAACCTCGACAGCATGGCTAGATCGAATAGCAGCTGGTACTATGCGTTGTCGCCAGGCCCTATGGTGTGCCCGCTTCGGAGCCTCTGATGTAGAATTCATTATCAGACTATTGTGGCACTTCACAACTTCGATACGCGCGTCATGGTGCCGTCGCGGGATTGGTTGGAATTAGGGTGGCGTAGTCTCCGGGGTGATCAACCTCGAATCGTCCGACGCTGAAGCGTCGGACTGGAGACCACGCCATGAGCATCACTACCACGAAGCTTGCTTCCTCGCAGCTTGCCTCCGAAACGGCAGTTTATCTGTTCGACGACTGGTTCGATCCGATCGAAGCCGGGGTGCGCGACCGAGTGCGCGAATTCATCCAGGCGATGGGCGAAGGCGAGCTGGGGTCGGCACTGATGCGCCCGCGATACGGCCGACGTCCGAAATCGCTGAGCGATGCCCCTGCGGCCGGGGTGACCGGCCATCGCCATGGTCATCGGCCGCGGTCATCGACCGGCACCTAGAGAGAATCAAATCGTGCCTGATAACTTCATCCAGATCAGAAATTAAAACCCGCCTTATTCCAGCCCGGCTAGACGAAAGCCTTCGATAAAATCTCGCCGCTCCCTCTCGCGCGTAAATGGCACGAATTCCGCAATCCATCTCAGGGAGACGTCAGGTTGAAGACGTTTCACGATCTCGAGTGCTGCTCTGGCCTCGTCGATATGACCAACCAAGGCGCAATTCACGACGAGCATGCGGTGGCTCGTGACAATACCGGGGCTTTCCAGGACGGCTTTCCGCGCGCAAGAGATCGCATCAAGATATTGCCCCGCTGAAAAGTGCGCCAAGGTACGAAAGTGATTGTTAACCCCCTGGAACAAACCTCGCGGGCTAAGGCGTTCAGACGCGTCGATCTTTTCCAACGCTTCCTTGGGCCGTCCCAGATAAGCAAGGACCGCTGCGAGGTACGTATAGGCGATGGCAAAGTTCGGATTAAGAGCTAGTGCCTTCTCGTACTGCACTACTGCTTCTTCGGCTCTTCGGGTCACGCTGTAGATAAACCCAAGCGCGAAGTGTGCCCAGTCATCGTCGCTATCCAGAACGACCGCATTTTGCGCCGCATCAAATGCTCGCGCCAGCGCAATTTCCCGGGGCTTCCACCCGTACAAAACCTCCAAACCAGTCACGTATGCAACTAGCGCGTGGGCTTGCGCGTATGCGGGGTCCCGCTCAATTGCTCGCTCCAACAACCGCAGGGCCATCATATAACTGCTCTGCGAGCGAGTATTGACACAGGAGAGCGCGCGCACGACGCACTCCCAAGCGTCCAAGCTGTCAGGCTGCTTGCGCCTTACTCGCATACCCTCGGCAGCGTAAAGCTGAGGCTCAACCGATGACACGACCCGCTCAGTTATCTCATCTTGAAGCGCGAAGACGTCGGCGAGTTCCCGGTCATAGCGTTCGACCCAGATATGATGCCCGTCGACCGCGTCCACGAGTTGCGCGCTGACGCGCACCTGGTTCGCCGCCTTGCGAACGCTACCCTCAAGCGCGTAACGCACTCCCAATTCGCGCCCTATTTGCTTCACGTCGACTGCCCGGCCCTTGTAAGTGAAGCTCGAATTGCGTGCGATCACGAATAGCCAACGAATGCGCGATAGTGCAGTGGTGATCTCCTCCACTACGCCGTCGGCGAAATAGTCCTCGCTCGGATCCCTGCTCATGTTTTCAAACGGCAGGACGGCGATCGACGGCTTGCTCGGGAGCGGCAAGGCCGGCGTCGACTTCGTAGCCCCATCAAACCGAACCCGATAGACTCGCACCGGCCGCGTAATATTCTTGAGTTGGTGTTCGCCCGTATCCTCGAATGCGATGTCGAGTTTTCCCTGCGTGTCTTCCTGCACCCGGCCGGAAACACAGATTCCGCCCGGCTGCGCAAGCGCCTCCAGACGTGCCGCTATGTTAATGCCATCACCCCAGAAACCAGCGGAACCGACTCCTTCAACGATGAGTTCGCCGAAGTTGATGCCTATGCGGAACTCGAGACGCTTGTGCTCCGGCACGTCCGCATTGCGTTTGGCCATGCTGCGTTGAACCTCGACGGCGCAGCGTACCCCATCGACGACACTCGCAAACTCGGCCAGTATCCCATCGCCTGTAACCCTTGCGATCCGACCGCGGTGATTTTTTATCTGTGGCTCGATGACCGTGTCCCAATGCGCCTTCCACTGGGCGAGGGTGCCTTCCTCGTCAGCCTCAACGAGCCGACTGTAGCCGGCAACATCGGCCATCAGAATGGCCGTAAGCCGTCGCTCTACGCGCTCGTCAACCAAACGACGCCCTCCGGATCGCTCTCAGGTCATTTTATGGGGAATTCCTCCCCGACGCGCTATCAGCGCCGCCGACTGGCCCGTGCGCTCAGTCTTCCGCACCTCCAGCCTGCCGCAGGACCGGCGTGCAAGTCCTTGGGGCAAACCTGAAATGTTCTGAATCGAGGGGTTGGCGGCCCCTCAAGCGCCTCCAACTTAGACCAGGATAGCACATGGCGGGTCCGCCATGTTGCTGGACGGCCGACTGTGCCGGGGGTGGGCTTCAAGACCGTCGTGACCGCGGCGGGTCAGGTAATCGACGATGCGCGCTTTCGGCGCTCTCCCTACCGCGGGGATAGCGGGAGGTCACAGCCGTTTTGGTCGCGGGCGCGGCAACGGAACGGCGCGTCGATCCACCGCCACGCTTTGCACGAGCCTGGTAAGTTGGGTTGAGGCTGGACTGAGGAAAGCGGCCATTGGATCGTTGGGCGGGGGCTTAGGAACAGAGGCAGCTCTAGGGATCGAACCTGTAACTAGCTCCTTGGCGGGAGCCTCTCTCCCGCCGCTAGTACTTTTTAGAATCGCGAAGAAGCCGAACCCCAAGGATCGCCACGACTGCAATTCCGAGCAGAGTCCGGCGGCTTGGGGTTAGCCAAGGGCACTGCAAAGAGATGTTGCATTATTGAGCCCCCAGTTTCGCCTTGGAGACGAGCGGGATGGGAATTTTACAGTACCGGTGCCTAACAGTTTATTAGAGATCGGCGGCTTCGCCCGCGACACCTACTGGGACGGTCACGCATGTTTCGGCGTGACGCATTCATCTCAGGCCAGCGCGGAGCATTTTCAGCAACGCGCTTAATTTCTGCCGCTGCGCAATCGCGGCCTTGGTCCGCTCGCCGTGCCGGAATTGCCCATTTGGTCCGCTCGCCGTGACGGTGTTGCCCATTGCGCTCGCCAGAAGGGGCACCGCTACCGCGTGCGGCGCCGTGCAATCGACAGCGGCCCTTTTTTGTCGCTGGTGACCGGCAAGGCATGCCACTCTTGGTCCGCGCTCCGCACTTAGACCGACTTCCCCAACTTCGAAAGAGAAAATATCCGCTACAGATGCAATAAGCAAAAGGTTCGAGGCCGGCAAGTTAATTACAAGTCAGCCGAGAAATACATCGGCAGCGATGCACTCGAGCTACTCGTTGTCTTCCCCGGCGGATTCGGCCAGGAAGTTCATCTCAATTTATCTTCGTTTGCCGACCGGCACCAACTCGTTCGTGGTTCCTGCCATGGAGAAACCGATCGCTATCGGTCGCTCGCCTGACGGGAGTACAGACCGGTCTGAGTAGCACATGTCGCTAATGGGAGGCGGGTAGATCGAGGCGCGGAGCGGGCTTCGAATGATGCCGACGTTTCCTCGACCCCCTATCATTCCGCACGGCGGGTTTTCCCCAGTATGACTGGAAGGCTGGCTTTCCAAGGGGGGCCTTTCTGGATCGTCAGCAGCTTAAGCCTGCTCCCGGCATACGCCGTCTGTCGTCCAGGTTGCATCGGCCCTTCGTACACACTCGTAGTCAAAGCGATGATCCCGCACTGTGTCGGGCCGCAGACTCGATTGCGCACCGCCTTGGACGGTTATTACTCCTCCACCCCAGCGCCATCCGCCGGCGCAATAGCGAAGGCCGAATTGCTCCAAAATCGGACGTCGGCAGTTGCGACCGCCGCGTGAGACTTGAGCTGCTCGGGAACCTTTATGCACATCCCCGAACATGATGTAGCCTAATTCGGAACCGCCCGCGCGGGATGCGCCGAATTCCCGCTTCTTTCAGTGGCGGCGACGGTGCCATCGGCAGGCTAGCGTTCTGTAAACCAATCATCCCGTGCTCACGAGCATTTTGAGAGGAATGCAATGAAATTTCGGCGCCGTCAATTTCTGCATCTAGCAGCGGGCGCTGCCGCTCTCCCGGCCCTCTCGCGGATCGCAAGGGCGCAAACGTATCCGACGCGGCCGGTGCGCGTAATCGTCGGCTTTGCCCCTGGCGGCTCGACCGACATCGTCGCGCGTCTAATGGGTCATTGGCTGGCAGAGCGGCTCGGCCAGCCGTTCATTGTCGAGAACCGGCCGGGTGCCAACACCAATATCGCCGCTGAGGCGGTCATAAACGCGGTACCGGATGGCTACACCCTTCTCGTCGCCACTGTCAGCAACGCAATCAGCGCGACCCTCTATGAAAAGCTCAAATTCAACTTCATCCGCGACACAGCGCCGGTCTCGGGCATTGCCCGCGGAACCTTCGTGATGGCGGTAAATCCTTCGGTTCCGGCGACGACAGTTCTCCAATTCATCGCCTACACCAAGGACAACCCAGGCAAAGTGGCCATGGCGTCCGCCGGCACTGGAAGCGGGCCCCACGTCACTGGCGAGCTGTTCAAGGTGATGACCGGCGTCAATATGTCTCACGTGCCGTACCGGGGCGATGCACCCGCTCTCTCAGACCTACTTGGGGGACAGGTCCAACTCTACTTCAGCACCCTGGCTGGATCGATCGAGTACATCAGGGCTGGCAAGCTGCGCGCGCTGGCGGTGACCACGGCAACCCGCTCAGAAGCACTGCCTGACATCCCGTCTGTGGGCGAATTCGTGCCGGGCTATGAGGCGAGCCAATGGAACGGATTCGTGGCGCCGAGAGCCACCCCCGACGAAATCATCGACAAGCTCAACAAGGAAATCAATGCAGCACTCGCGGATCCCAAAATCGAAGCACGGATTGGTGACCTTGGTAGCAAAACGTTTCCGGGTTCTCCCGCCGACTTTGGGGAGCTGCTTGCGAATGAAACCGAGAAGTGGGGCAAGTTGATCCGCGCGGCCAATATCAAGCCGGAGTAGGTCGCACCGCTCGCGGCCGATATTCCATGGCGCTTCATTCCGCGGGACACCATCACCCCAATGACCGACCGAGCCGGTGGAGCGAGGTGCGCCTTCGAGAACTCAAAGGATCGGCTGCGCGATGATGTCTCCAACCCGCTCAATCGGGCGTGTGCAGTCCGTGCACTCGTGCCGCGCCGATCGACGATAGAGCCAGATGAACAGGGCGCGGTCGGCCCAACGCAGATGCAGTCGACGGCGCGACATGCGCTCTGCGGCAGGTTGAGCTGATGTCGCACTATTAGAGCACGTTTGTTTTAGGCGGAAGCATATCCAGCGTTTCTGAGATAGTTGGCGCACTCGGCGGGGGTGAAGCACTGGAGCAGCGCGCCGATGCGTTTCCAGGTTGCCTCGACGCTGCGTTCTGCGGCCTTGCGCAGCAATGTCTTGAGCTTGGCGAAGACCTGCTCGATCGGATTGAGGTCGGGACTATAGGGCGGCAGGAAGAACAGCTTGGCGCCAGCCGCGCGGATGGCCTGCCTGACCGCCTTGCCTTGTGGCTTCCGAGGTTGTCGAGGATCACGATATCTCCTGGCCGCAGCGTCGGCACCGGGATCTGCTCGACATAAGCCAGAAAGCTCTGTCCATTGATCGGTCCGTCGATCACGCAAGGCGCATCGATCCGGTCGCAACGCAGGGCGGCGAGGAAGGTCAGCGTGCGCCAACGGCCCTGCGGCGCGTGCACCACCAGGCGCGCGCCGCGTCGGCTGCGGCCGTGAGTGCGTGTCATATTGGTCTTGGCCCAAGTCTCGTCGATGAAGACCAGACGTGTGGGATCAAGCCTGCTCTGATACTTCTTCCATTGCGCCTGCCGCCGCACCACATCGGCTCGTTCCTGCTCGCTGGCGCGCAGGCTTTTTCTTGAAGGTGATGCCTTCCCGGATCAGCAGGTGCCACACCGCGTAGGGGCTCAAGGATACCGCGGGCCGCCAGCTCGGCCGCCAAGGCGCGCAATGTCAGGTCGGGGGCTTTGCCAACTCGAGCCAGCAACCAGTCCCGCTCGCCTTCAAGAGCGAGGGACGCCGCCCGCCCATCGGCTTGGCCGCCACGCTGCCTGTCGCCCGCAAGCGCTGCGATCACTTCACCACGCTCGCGACGACGCTCACTCCAAACCGATCGGCGACCGCCCGGCATGACAGGCCATCCGCCACCGCCGCCACCACGCGCTCACGCAGGTCGAGAGAGTAAGCTCGTGCCATTCGGGCTGGCCTCTAACCCAGCCCACATCTTGAATCACATTCGCGCGCCGGTGTGAATCTTGAGGGTTCTGTGAGGTCGCGTGGCACGACCGCGCCCGGAACACGAGCGTGAGCGCGACCTCATAGAAGCCGGATTGAACGAGCCGCTGCCACAGCACTGAGCCACGAAGAATTCAAGGCCAGTGGTCTGCGACGATCGCCAGGCTCGAACGCGCGCACAACTTGGGCGTTATGGCACGGATGTTGCTAAATGGGGAAAGTAGGTTTTTCTCCGTCTGTGATGTCAATGGGTTAGATGTGGCAAAAAGATCGCCCGGGACAACCCATACGTTAGAAGCCGGACAACGACTTTCGAGCCACAGAGGCCTAACCCGTGGGACTGAATCGCGGAAAGCCCCCGCCCTATCGTCCTTGGATGTTCGAGATCGTATGTTGATCGCCATCATCGCTGATCCGACTGCACCAGTCTATTCCACCCACGCGCGCCGGCCACCGACGAGGATGCCGCGGGGACTCCCACTGCTGCAACAACTTCAATGCCGCGACAGCGGCTTCGTTCAATCTTGAATCTTGAGGGTTCTGTGAGGTCGCGTGGAGAACGGGCCCGGAGCACAGGTCGTGAGTGCGACCTCATAAAAGCCGGATTGAACGAAGCCGCTGCCACGGCGCTGAGCGACGAAAAAAAATTCAAGACCAATGGTCTGCGACAATCGCCAGACTCGGACGCGCGCACAACTTGGACGTTACGGCACGGATGTTGCTATATGGGGAAAGTAGATTTCTCTCCGTATGTGATTTCAAAAGGTTAGGTGTGGCAAAAAGATCACCTACGACAACCTTTACGTTAGAAGCCTGACAACGACCTTCGAGACACAGAGGCCAAACCCGTGCGACTAAATTGGGGAAAGTCGCCATGCTGCTCTGCGGATGTTTCG